>Ga0335081_10016192_pt1 | contig 12064 bp, 14 predicted proteins | sample Lox_Sample_35_FD_206713 | JGI IMG/M metagenome (GOLD analysis project Ga0335081, IMG submission 206713) | Soil microbial communities from Loxahatchee National Wildlife Refuge, Florida, United States - Lox_Sample_3.5 | ecosystem: Environmental > Terrestrial > Soil > Wetlands | place: USA... | reverse complement strand
TCGGTGAACGCGGTGCCGCCGGGTAGGCGGCGAGCCGGCAGGTGATCTCGAAGATCTCGCCCAGCGCCTGGTCGCGCTGCCGCTGATAGTGCGTGAGGGCCGCGGCCTCCTCGGCCCCGGCGCCGAGCGCCTGGTCAATCGCGACGGCCAGGAGCTCGGCGTCGCGGAACGCGTCGCTGATGCCGTGTGCGGTGACGGCGTCACGGTGATAGCCGGCGTCCCCCACCAGCGCCCAGCCCGGGCCGAACGCCTGGCGCACCTGATTGGGCATGCGGAGCATGCCCTGCACCGGCGAGGTCCGGCGAGCGTGGCGCAGCCGCCCGGTCAGCTGCGGGGCGCAGCGTTCCAGCAGCTCGCCAGAGGCCGCTGCCCGTGACCCGGCCCGGCGGCGGGCCCCCTTGGCGTCGGCGGAGGGAGTGCAGACCCAGATGCAGGCCTGCCCGTCGTGGGTCGGGAACACTCCGGCGAAGGACCGTTCGGCCACGAAGAGCTCGATGCCGGTCCACGGGATGCCCGTGTAGTAGGCGTACTGGGTCGCGCCGCCCGCCGGGCGTGCCTCGTTGATCGCGGCGTCGGCCGAATGGGCCACCCGTGACCGCAGACCATCGGCGCCGAGGATCGTGTCCAGCACGTACCGCCGGGGCGAGACGACTAGGCCGACCCCGGCCTTGTGCTTGATCGTGCGGCGCACCGATTCACCAAGGGCGTGGAACGTGACCTGCCTGATGGCCGGGGCGCCGCTGTCCAGGACCGCGTCGAGCAGCCCCCAGCGGTGGAGCTGGACCACGCCGCTGCGTGCGATCGAATGCGTCGAGGTGGTGTCGCTGGGGAACGGCGCCTGGTCCAGGACCACGACGTCATGCCCGAGGCGAGCCAGCAGCATGGCGGTGGCCGATCCGGCGGCTCGTCCGCCCACGACGATGACGTCGCGGCGGCTCCGGTTCGGGTTCATGGTTTTGCTCCGGTTCGGTCGTCCGGTGGTCATTCAGCTCGGTAGCAGGGCGGTCGCGACCCACAGGGCCGGCAGGCCGGCCAGGATCGCGGCCTGGGGCGAGCCGGTGCGCAGGACGGCGATGACGGCCGCGGCGACCGCGATCAGCGGCGCGGCAGCCTGGGTGAGGCCGTGGCCGCCGCATGCTTCCGCGACACCGGCGGCGGCCAGTGCGGCGAATGCCGCCGGGGCGACGAGACCCGAGGCTCGTTCGAGGTAGGCCGGCATCGTGATCCGGCCGGTGAGGATGACCATGCTGAGCCGGAACAGGTAGCTGCCCAGGCCCACGGCCACGATGACGATCCAGGTGCTCATCGCCGCGGCTCCGCGGTGAGGCCGGCGATGACACCGGCCGCGATGGCCAGGGCTATGCCAAGCTGCAGCGGCGCCGAAAGCGCCAGCAGCGCCACGGTGGCCGCGGCGAGGATCGCCCGGCGCTGCGCCGGACTGGTGACCTTGGGGACTACCGCGCCGACGAGGTAGAGAGGCATCACGAACTCCAGGTGAAGCCACGCCGGCAGGCCCGCGCCCACCGTCGCGCCGGCGCCGATGGCGGCGAGCCAGCACACCCAGAGCAGGACCGCGCCGCCGAAATAGTGAGCGTGCGCCCGGTCCCGGCTGAGCCGCTGGTATCCGTCGAGCCCGACCGCAACCGAAGGATCGACGATCAGGTAAGCAGCCGCCAACCGCCACCACCATGGCGTGCCCCGCCAGTAGCGGGCCATGGTCGCGGAATAGAAGATGAGCCGGATGTTGATGATCAAGGCGGAGGCCACCACGATCACGGGAGCGGCCCCGGCGTCCAGCATGCCGATCGTCGCCACCTGTGAGCTGCCGGCGTAGATCAGCGGGCCGGTCAGCCATCCGGCCATCGCGGGGATGTCTGCCTGCGCGGCGCTGACGCCGATCACCAGCCCGAACGGGACAATCCCGGCCAGCCACGGCACCATCGCCCGGGCACCCGCGGCTATATCGCTGCGGTCGGCACGAAGGCTGATCACGATGTCTCCCTTGGGCGCTGGGCCCGCCGGGCGGCGGGACTTGATCGGACTCGTTCACCAATGTGCCTGCCGGGGCGCCCGCAAGCTTGGAGGAAAAATGGAGAACTCCTGGAGACGAGGAGGCGGCCGTCCCGGGTGAGACACTGGTGACAGTGGCGGTGAGGTTCGGGGCAGGGAGCTTTTGGTGATCTTCGTCTTCGGCGACTGCGAGCTTGACCTGGACCGGTTCGAGCTGCGCCGGGCCGGGCGGCTCCGGCCGGTTGAGCCGCAGGTGTTCGACCTGCTCGCCGTGCTGATCAGGGAACGACACCGGGTCGTGCCCAAGGAGGAGCTGCTCGACACCGTCTGGGGCAACCGCTTCGTGACCGGATCGGCGCTCACCAGCCGGGTCAAGGCGGCCCGTCAGGCGATCGGGGACGACGGCCGCAGCCAGCGCCTCATCCGCACCGCCTACGGGCGCGGCTATCAATTCACCGCATCGGTGGACGAAGCGGCGCCGCCCGAACCGGCCGCCGCCCCCTCGCCGGCCCCCCCTGGAGCAGGACATCCGGTTCGTGACGGCCGGTGACGGCACCCGGCTGGCCTACGCGATCAGCGGCGCGGGCCTGCCGCTGGTCAAGGCCGCGAACTGGCTCAGCCACCTCGCCTATGACCGGGAGAGCCCGGTATGGCGGCACTGGCTGGCCGAGCTGTCGCGCCGGTTCCGCCTGGTCGGGTACGACGAGCGAGGCTGCGGGCTCTCGGACTGGGACATCGGCCGGTTCTCCTTCGAGGACTGGGTGGACGACCTGGAGGCCGTCGTCGACGCCGCCGGGCTGGACCGGTTCCCGCTGCTGGGCCTCTCCCAGGGCGGACCCGTCGCCATCGCCTACGCGGTGCGCCACCCCGAGCGCGTCACCCACCTGGTGCTGCTCGGGGCATACGCCCAGGGCCGGCGCACGAGCGCCCGCACACCCGACGAACGCGCGCTCGCCGAGGCCCACGTCGAGATCGTCCGCCGGGGCTGGGGGCGTCCCGATCCGGCCTACCGGCAGATCTTCGCAGCCCGCTTCCTGCCCGACGCCACCCAGGAACAGTGGCGCAGTTTCGACGAGCTACAGCAGCGCACGACCTCCCCGGACAACGCGTGGCGGTTCGTCGACGCATTCGCCAGCATCGACATCACCGACCTCGCGCCCAGGCTCACCGTGCCCACCCTGATCATGTGCTCCCGGCGGGAACCCGGCAACCGCTTCGAGCAGTCACGGCTGCTGGCCGCGCTGATCCCGGACAGCCGCCTGGTTCCGCTCGACAGCAGCAATCACCTGCTGCCCGAGCACGATCCCGCCTGGCCGCGCTTCCTGGCCGAACTCGACCGGTTCCTGGGCGGCCTAAGCGCGATCAGTTAACTTTGCTGGTCCGGTGGTCAAGCTGGCGCCGTGGGTCAGGTGGTGCACGTCGCCCAGGGGCCGCCTTACGACCGGCGGCAGCGCGGCGTGCAGGTCCCGGGCTGCCTGCGTCTCCCTCGATGACCCGGCGGCGTGGGCTACCTGCAGGCAGGCCGGCGATTCATGACCCCGAGGCGGTCGGGATCACGCCGGATCCCGGCGCCGCCCAGCCCGCCGCGGAACTTGCCGGCCTGCTGGCCGCTGCGTGGGCGTAAGCGGCAGCTTCCTGCACCCGTAACGGGGAGCTGCGGCAGTAGAGCACGCAGGTGCTGACCGAGGCCCGGGCTTCCTGTGTCCTGGCGGGCCAGCGCGGAGGCCCGGCATCGGCTGCGGTCCTCCCCGGCTAGGGCGGGACCTGATGCAGCGGTCCGAGCACGCTCGGCTGCTGGCAGGCTGGAGTGCATGCCGGTGATCGAGCAGGCCAAGGGCATCATCACGGCCCAGTCCCACTGCGGGGACGCCCAGGCATTCGACCTGCCGCGCCGGCGTGCCAGCGCAGCAACGTGCCGGTGCGGGACCTAGCCGCCCAGATCGTGGCCAAGACCTTGCAGGTCTCGCCCAGGCCCCATTACAGCCGGAGGTCGCACGCTGTGCCCTGGCAAGCCTCGTGCGGCGCCGCGGTGCACGGCGGTGTAGGGGTAACGGTCGATCTGCCGCAATGCGCGCAAACTGCCGGTAGGGCGGATGTCTTCGGACTACGGGTTTCCCGCTGCGGGTGTCGCGGTAAGGGCGGCCGCCCTGGTACACCTTCCGGGTGCTAGAGGGCCTGGCGGGTGAGCGAGCGTGCGTCCGCCGGCTCACCGCAGGCCGCGCAGTCCATCCGGGGCTCGAAGGTCTCGCCGCAGCTGTGCTCGTAAACGGGCGGGAGCGGCTGACGGGACACGTGCCGGTCACCCCACTGCCTGAGCGCCATGATCACGGGCAGCAGGTCGCGCCCGGCGTGCGTGAGCCGGTACTCATACCGCGGCGGCCGACTGGAGTACTGCGAGCGCTCGATCACGCCCGCGTCCTCCAGTCGGCGTAGCCGCGTGGTGAGTATGTCGCGCGGCGCGCCGGTGTTGACGGCGATCTCGCTGAACCGCCGTACGCCGAAGAACAGCTCGCGGACGACGAGCAGTGACCACTTCTCGCCGACGACGTCGAGGGCGCCGGCGATCGAGCAGTGGCGAGGGTTGGCGACTCGTGAGACGGGGGTCACGCCCTCAAGTCTGCCATAGAGGGTTGGCAAATCAAACCCTGTGCGTTATGGTCTCTGCTAGCAGTGGGTTTGAAAAGCCAACCCGCTGCAGCGGGGTCACGGAACGCCGATTGCCATGACCATGAAACCGCCCAGCCCAGACGCCTCAGGAGAAAAGATGACGAACAGAGCCAGTACCACCGTCCGGTACGAGACGCGCACGACGATCGACCGGCCCATCAGCGACGTGTTCACGCGTCTGGCCGACCTGGATGGCTACCGGACGTGGATGCGCCGCACGGGCCTGTTCCGCCGGTCCGGGCAAACCTCCGACGGCCCTGTTGGCCGGGGAACGGCTTACTTCGACGCCACTAGGATGGGCGCATTCCGCGGTGAAGTGACCGACTACGAGCCACCGGCGCGGATCGGCTTCCGCGAGACTCTCCGCTGGTTCGGCTCCGAGCTGATGGAGGCGCGGCCGGCGTACACCCTCGAGGCAGACCGGGACAAGACGATCATTCATCACATCGCGGAGGGTGAGCTCTTCGGAATCATGCGGTTGATGAAGCCGGTTGCGGCCATGCTGGCCAGAAGCGAGCGAGCCCGGACCGTCGAGTCGCTGCGGCGTTCGCTGGAGTCGGCCTAGGTCCCTGACGGGCCTCACCCCGGGGCTCGACCCGGCAGGTCAATCGCGACACCCAACCGTGTCGTGCGGCGCCGCCATCCGAGCAAAGCACCGTTGCGGAACGGCGCCTCACCGGCACCGTGCCGAGCGTCGCTGCGCGCCGATATAGGGATAACGGTCGTTATCTCCTACACGAGACGAGCGGCAGCCCGGACAAAAGAAGCCGCCTGCGGGGTGGTCTCCCTTCGCCAGGCACGCCTGGCAGGTGGTCCGCCGCGTGCTGCTCCGCCGGAACATCGTCATCGACGCGGAGACCGCGCATCTCGCGGTGGCCGCCGCCTAGGCCACGTTCCAGGCCGACATGCCTCGGACCGATCCGCGTACCGGGCCGCGTAGTCCCTCCGCCGGTTGCGAGCTGCTGTTCTGATAACGGCTCATGCACAGGTCGAGGAGACAAGATCCCTGTTCGCTGCGCTGGGCAAAGCTGCGGCCCTCAGGCGGGAGCGCGCAGCCAGCGCCAGAGTCCTTCACCCCACGTCCCTGTCAAGCAATTCCGGCCGGCCACGCTGGGGCGGCCTCAAGATCGGCTCCCAGAATCGGGCAAAACGGACTAGCGTAAGCCGACATGACCACATGTCAAAGCGCTGACCTGCGGGTTTGCGTGGAGCTGAGGGGATTTGAACCCCTGACCCCCTCGATGCGAACGAGGTGCGCTACCGGACTGCGCTACAGCCCCGAGAACCTGAGCTAGCGTAGCAAACCCTCGGCGCTGCCGTGACCTGGTGCCGCGCCCAGCGACGGCCCCGGGCCGCCCGCGGCGGCGCACGCGACCGGTCTCACCGCTCCACACCCGGCGGAGCCGAACCCAGCCCGCTGAACAGCCACCCCAAACCTCGAGCGAAAAGGTCCCCCGACACGCGATCCGGGTCGATCCGCCGCTGTCGCGCCAGGCCCTGGAACATGGCCAGCACGACGGCCGCCACCTCTGCGGGCGGGACGCCGGGAGGAGTGTTCCAGCGTTCCATCGCCGCGCCGATGACGTCGATGAGCGCGTCGGCCTGCTGCCGCTGCTGAGCCCTCAGCGCCCCCATCGCCTCCGGGTTGCGCACCGCGTACAGCCAGAACTCCGCGCGCAGCGCCATCTGGTCGGGGTCCCGGCCGGCCGCCCGTTCCAGCAGCCCGGCGAGCGCGTCGACGGGATCATCGGTGCTGAGGATCTCGGCGACCGCGGTGACCCGGCGCTCGCCCCGGGCCGCCATCAGCTCGAGGAACAGCTGCTCCTTACTGGCGAAGTTGGAATACAGGGCGCCGATCGAGTAGCCGGCCGACTCGGCGATCTCCTCTACCGAGGCGCCCGCGTAACCCTTCCGCGCGAAGGTCCGCGCGGCCGCGTCGAGCAGCTGCTCCCGGGTCCTGGCCTTGGCCTCGGCCCGGGTCAGCCGCTGCCGTCGCGGGGCGTCACCCTCATTCACATTGCAACTCCTATCTGAATAGCGATCACTATGTTAACGTGTAAGGGACCAAGCTGCCCAGCTACCGGAGGGCTGATACGTGCAATCCGCGGGCCTGCGCGGGAGAGCCACGGCCATCGGCATCACGCTGGTCGTGCTGAGCCTCACCGGGACGAGCCTCGCAGGCTGCACCAGCCAACCAGGCCAAACAAGCCAGCCGGGCCAAACGAGCCAGCCAAGCCACACCGCGGAGGCCGCGTCCGGCATCGGCAAGATCCGGCACGTGGTGATCATCATGCAGGAGAACCGGTCGTTCGACTCGTTCTTCGGTACCTATCCCGGTGCCGACGGCATCCCCGCCCGGAACGGCCAGTTCACCGTGTGCGTGCCCGACCCGCGCATCAGAGGCTGCGACAAGCCGTACCACGATCCGAGCCTGGTGAACGGCGGAGCCGGCCACAATATGGCCGAAGGGACCGCCGACATCGACGGCGGCAAGATGGACGGTTTCGTCCGGACCGCCGAGGACCAGCCCAGCCGGGGCTGCAGCGCCACCAACCCGCCGACACCGGTCTGCCTGCCCGGCAACCCGCCCTGGTCATCAGCCCGTACGCCCGGCCGGGGTACATCGACCACCAGACGCTGTCCTTCGACGCGTACAACAAGTTCATCGAGGACGACTTCCTCGGCGGGGCCAGGCTGGATCCCGCGACGGACGGCCGCCCCGACCCGCGCCCCGACGTCCGCGAGAACGCGAGCATCCTCGGCAACCTGGCCGCGGACTTCGACTTCAGCCAGCCGCCCCGGCCCGCGGTCCTGCTGCCCACGCACCCGGAGCCGGGACCAGCCTCGACGCCGGGGTGACCGCCGCGCCATCATGGGCAGCATGCGCCAGAACCCGATGACCCAGGCCGGCGCGGCTCCCGGATGCCCGGTCGAGGAATCCTTCGACCCGCTCTCAGCCGAATTCCTCGCCGACCCCTACGCGGTCATGGCCAGGCTGCCCAGCGGCAGCAAACCCGTCTTCTTCGCCCCGTCGATCGGCTACTACGTCGTCACCGGCTACGACGTTATCGAGCAGGTGTTCCGCGACTCCGTGACGTACTCAGCCGCGGTGGCCCAGGCGCCGCTGGTGCCGATCATCGGTGCGGCCCAGCAGATCCTCCTGGCCGGCGGGCACAAGCCCCAGCCGAGCATGGTCAGCCTGGACGAGCCCGAACACGCCAGGCTCCGCAAGCCGGCCGCTCAGGCGTTCAGCATGAAACGGGTTACCGCCATGATCCCGGCTATCGAGGCCACCACCGCCCGGCTCCTGGACGAGGTGGGCGACGCCGCCCGGTTCGACCTGGTCCAGGCGCTCGCCTTCCCGCTGCCCGCCAACATCGTGTTCTCCCTGATGGGCGTGCCCGCCGGGGACTTCGCCCGGCTCAAGCAGTGGTGCGGCTACCGGGCCGCGCTGGCCTGGGGGCGGCCCGCGCCGGAGGACCAGGTTGAGATCGCCACCAGCATGGCGGCGTACCGCACGTACCTGCGCGACCTGGTGGACGCCAAGGCCCGCGAGCCAGGAGACGGCCTGGCCAGCGACCTGATCGCCATCCACCGCCGGGCGCCGGAGCGGCTCACGCTGGACGAGATCGCATCGATCCTGTTCTCGCTGTCGTTCGCCGGTCACGAGACCACCACCGGCCTCATCGGCAACACGGTGCGCCGCCTGCTCGAGGACCCCGGCCGCTGGGCCGAGATCGCCGCGGACCCCGGCCTCATCCCGGGGGCCATCGACGAGACCCTCCGCTACGACCCTTCCGTCCCCGTCTGGCGCCGGGTCACCACCCGCCCGGTCACCCTGGCCGGGGTCAACCTGCCCGAGGGAGCCAGGCTCTTCCTGTGGCTGGCCGCCGCGGGCCGCGACGAGGAAGCGTTCGCCGACCCCGCCGCCTTCGATATGCGCCGAACGGATGCCGACCACCACCTGGCCTTCGGCAAGGGCCTGCACTACTGCCTGGGCGCGAACCTCGGCAAGCTCGAGGCGCAGATCGCGATCGCCGAACTCGCCCGCCGCTATCCCGCCCTCCGGCTGGTGCCGGACCAGCAGCTCACCTTCCACCCCAACATCTCGTTCCGCGGCCCCCAGGTCCTCCTCGTGCAAGCGCACCCGTGACGCCATGAAGACCAACCGTACGGATGCCTCGGTCGAGGAGTTCCTGGCCCAGGTACCTGATGATCAGCGACGCGAGGACGCACGCCGGCTGTGCCTCATCATGCAGGAGATCACGGGCGAGCCGCCAGCGATGTGGGGGCCCAGCATCCTCGGCTTCGGCACCTACCACTACCGGTACGCCAGCGGCCACGAGGGCGACTCGGCGCTGGCGAGCTTCTCACCGCGCCGCCAGAACCTGGCCATCTACCTCGTCGGCGAGTTCGCCGACCGGCACCAGGCGGCGCTGGCGCGCCTCGGCCCGCACAAGACCGGAAAGGGCTGCCTGTACATCAGGCGCCTCGCCGACGTCGACCTCGACGCCCTCCGCGAGCTCATCGACCGCTCGGTCCGGATCCGCAAAGGCATCAACCGCGCCTCCAGCTAGCCCCGTGCCGCTCAGTCGCCCACCGCGCGGAGCTTGGCGTCCGCGTACTGGTCGTAGAACTTGTGACCCGTGACGGTGAGCGACGCGGAGATGTCGATGACCTCCGCCTCAGGCGCTGGCGCCGGAGCGGCGGGCGCCGGGGGAGCGGCGCGCTTGGCCGCCGCCGCAGCCGCCACGGCGCGGGTGCGAGCCAGTTCGCGCCGTTCGGCGTCGGCCTGGCCAGCCGAACGGAGCAGGCCCAGGTAGCCGAGCAGCATGACGGCCGGCGGCACTATCACCCACCAGGCGGCCATCCTGGTGTACGCGAGCACGCCGGACGCGATGGCCAGGACCAGCAGCATGCCGAGCAGCCGCCGCCGCGCGGACAGCACCTTCTTGTGCTCCAGGTCGAGCGGCCCACCGCGCGGAACCTCCGCCGAAGCCTCCTCCCGGGTGTCCACCCGAGGTGCCGGCCGGGCCGCCGCCGGCCGGGCCGCCGCCGACCGGGCTGGCGCCGACGTCGGCTGGATCGCCGCTGCCGCTGGCCTGGATGCAGAACGCTCCTCGCGGCGTACCGGTCGCGCCTCACGGCGAACGGCATCGTCCCGGGGCCGCGGCGCAGGTGCACGCGCGGGTTCCTCGGCCACCTCGGCTGCGGCCGGGGCCTGCGGCTCCGCTTCCGCCGTGGTGAGGTTCTCGCTGTCCCGCCCGCTACCCGCCGAATCCCGCCGAAGCCACCGGGGTATGAGCACGCCAGCCCAGATGGCGACGATGGCAACGTAGAGTATCGCGCTGCTCACCAATCCTCCCCTCGGCGTGGTCGGCGCCAGGCGTGCTCACGTTACGCAAAGTAATAGCTAAACCCGGCGTAGACGAGCACCCCGGACGGTGTGTCGCAACATTCGCCAGGCCGAGCCGAGCCGAGCCGCGACGGAAAAATCAGCTCGCGGTCGGGCGCGACGCCATCTGGATGCTGCGCCACCGGGGCATCAGCCCCTGGGGCACCTCCTCGGCGGTCAGCGCGTAGCACACGTGGTCGCGCCAGGCCCCGTTGATGTGCAGCTGGCGCACCCGGATGCCTTCCTCGCGGAAGCCCAGCTTCTCCACCACCCGCCGGGAGGCGTGGTTCTCCGGCCGGATCGACGCCTCGATCCGGTGCAGCCCGATGATGCCGAAGCAGTGGTCCACCGCCATGGCCAGCGTGGTGGGGATGATGCCGCGCCCGGCGAAGGCCTCGTCGATCCAGTACCCGACCTGCCCGGACCGCGCCGAACCCCAGGTGATCGACCCGACCGTCAGCTGCCCGACGAACTCGCCGCCGTAGGTGACCACCCACGGCACCGCCTGCCCCTGCCGGGCCTCGCGCCGCATGGCCCGGACCATCGCGATGTACGGTCCGAGGCTGGACCGGTACAGCGGGGTCTCGGGGTTGGTCGGCTCCCAGGGCCGCAGCCAGGGCGCGTTCCTGACCCGGATCTCGCGCCACATGCGCGCGTCGCTGACCCGCACCGGTCGCAGGCTCACCGGCTGTTCCAGCAGGTCAGACTCGGTGAGCGTTACCGGCCAGCCGCGAATGCTTGCCACGATCCCATCATTCTCCTGTATCGCTGCTGACGCTACGCGATCCCGGGCAGGCGTTTCGCATCGGCGTCCGGCCTGGCGTGGTCGCCCCCGTTGATCTGCGAAATCGCGTGCCCGAGCACCGGTGTCAGCACGGCCATCCCGTCACGGACGCCGCCGGCGGAACCAGGCAGGTTCACGATCAGGGTACGGCCGGCCACCCCGGCCACGCCACGGGACAGGATCGCGGCGGGCACCCCGGCCGCGGCGCCGGCCGCGCGCAGCGCCTCGGCGATCCCCGGGATCTCCCGCTCGAGCACCCGCCGGGTCATCTCCGGCGTCAGGTCACCCGGGGTCAGCCCGGTCCCGCCGGTGGTCACCACCACGTCGTAGCCCGAAGCCAGCGCGGACCGCAGCGCGGCCTCGACCGGCTCGCCGTCCGGGACCACGACCGGCCCGTCCACCGAGCAGCCCGCCGCCTCGAGCAGCGAGACCAGCACCGGCCCCGAACGGTCCTCGTACACGCCCGCCGCGGCCCGGTTCGACGCGGTGATGGCGAGCGCCCTGATCACGGCGACCTCTCCGCTCGCTGCCATGGCCCGGTCTTCCCGCCTTCCTTCCACTCGACCCGCACGTCGGTGATCACCGCGGCCGGGTCGATGGCCTTGACCATGTCGATCAGCGCCAGCGCGGCCACCGACACCGAGGTCAGCGCCTCCATCTCCACCCCGGTCCGGTCCGCGGTACGGGCCACCGCGGTGATGTCCACGCCCTCGTCGGTCACGGTCAGGTCCACGGTGACCCCGTGCAGCCCGATCGGGTGGCACAGCGGGATCAGGTCCGGCGTCCGCTTGGCCCCGGCGATGCCCGCGATCCGGGCCACCGCGAGCGCGTCGCCCTTCGGCACGTCCCCGGCGCGCAGCGCCGCGACCGCCGCGGCCGACAGCCGCACCCGCCCGGTGGCGCAGGCCGACCGCGCCGTCACGTCCTTGCCGGACACGTCCACCATCCGTGCGTGGCCGGCGCTGTCCACGTGCGTGAGGCCGTCACTCATGCTGGCCACACTACGGGGGTTCTGGGGGGTCGTCCCCCCGGGCCAGCACAGCTTCCGAACGGACTGGGCGCGTGCCCCAGCTCACGGCAGGACCAGCACCTCGGCGGTGTCGCCCTCGCTCATCGCCGCGACCCGCTCCGGCACGATGACCAGCGCGTTGGCCTGGCCGAGCGTGGCCACCTGGTGCGACCCCTGGCCGGTCAGCGGGACGATGAGC
>Ga0335081_10016191_pt1 | contig 12065 bp, 9 predicted proteins | sample Lox_Sample_35_FD_206713 | JGI IMG/M metagenome (GOLD analysis project Ga0335081, IMG submission 206713) | Soil microbial communities from Loxahatchee National Wildlife Refuge, Florida, United States - Lox_Sample_3.5 | ecosystem: Environmental > Terrestrial > Soil > Wetlands | place: USA: Florida... | reverse complement strand
GATCGGGATTTCTCTCCACGGTAGAATCGTTCAAAGATGAAAGGAAGATCCTTTTCAGAGAGTTCTCCACTCGTATTGGCGAAAATGACCTTTAATTGCCCTGAGGCTTGCTCGGTGTGGATTTTGACAAATCCTCCCGTTGGAGTGTACTGACAGACATTTTGCAAGAGATTGGTCACGACCTGGGTTATCTTACCCGGATCAGCAAGAAGTCTATTGACGCCTTTGCCAAATTGGGTTTCAGTCCGAATTTTTTTTGAGTCAAACTGAGGGCGGAAGATGTCGAGTTCCTGAAGGATCAGATCCTCAATGTAGATCTCCGTCTTACGGAGGTCCATCCGGGCAGCATCTGCTTTGGCCAGCCGTAAGACGTCTTCCACCAGGCGGATCAATCGCATCGTTTCTTCCTGAAGCAGGTCGAAAGTCTCCTTCGTGGAAGCCGCCACTCCATCTATGAGCGCTTCGAGATAGCCTCGGATGTTGGTTAACGGCGTCCTGAGTTCATGGGCGACGTCGATCATCAACGTCTTTCGAAGACCCTCGATGAGACGGAGGCTCTCTGCCATCCGGTTGAAAGAGGCGGCGAGTTGTCCCACTTCGTCCCTCGAGACGAGAGGAACTTGGCCCGAGTAGTCCCCCGTCGAAATCTTCTGGGCAATCGTCGTCATCTGTCTAAGGGGACGCAATACTTTTCTCATCAGCAGAAAGCTGAGGACCACAGCCAGGAACAGTGCAGCGAGGCTGGCCCAGATGAGGTAACGATGGACGGCGCTCACAAACATCTGCTGGCTGGAGGTGGGTGATATATTATATTTTTCCATCAAGGCCATGAAATAACCGGCGGCGAGGTAGTCGATCGCCATCCAAACAATAACGATGACAGAACCGATGACCAGGACGTTGATTCCAAGGAGTTTCCAGAGGAGGGTTCTCCTCATGAGGATTTCCTCTCGGCAAACTGATATCCGACCCCCCTCACAGTTAAGATATAACGAGGATCGGAAGGGTCTTTCTCGATCTTCTGTCTCAGTCTTCCTATGTGGACATCGACGACGCGGTCGATGACAGTGGCTTCGTTACGGGGATAGAGACGATCCAGAAGCTCCTCCCGGGCGAAGACCTTCCCGGGGGCGGCCATAAGCGTCTGGACGAGCTTGAACTCGTGGGGCGTGAGCAGAACAGGCCGTCCTTCCAGAGTCAGCTTGTGTTTTTCCAGGTCCAAAGTCAGCCCCTCAAAAGAAAGAACTTTCCCCCGGTCGGGGGCCTCCGGCCGCCCTCTCCGAAGAATCGCCTTCACGCGGGCAACCAGTTCCCGGGGGCTGAAAGGCTTCACGACATAATCATCTGCCCCTAAGGTTAATCCAGAGACGCGGTCTATTTCCTCTCCTCGAGCGGTGAGCATCAGAATAGGAACGTCAGAGGATTGCCTGAGGCGTCTGCACACTTCCCAGCCATCCAGCAAGGGAAGCATTAGATCGAGAATGACAAAGATCGGCCTGTATTGCCCGGCCATTTCAAGGGCTTGCTGACCATCGTATGCAATGACCGTCTGGAATCCTTCGCGCTCCAAATAAAGCTTGATCAATGATGCCGTCTTCTTATCATCTTCAACAACCAGAATTGGGTCAGGCATGGCAGGAGTTGTCCTCGCTTTGTGCAGATTCACATCATATTTTACCACAAATTCTTAAGAGAGATGGTTTAAATGTAAGTTTGTCTTCTCTTTTTATCTGTAGAAAACTATCTTTAATACCTGTAACTGAACGTTCATGAATTGAGAAATCGATTGAAAAATCTAAGAAATCCTGGTAGTCTAAATCGAAAGGGCAAATCGGGAAAGGGAGGGGGAAGGACAATGGGTAAGTTCATCATGGGAGTGATCGTTGGTATCCTTATCTTCTTTCTCTTCGTCTACTTCGGCGGCAGCCGGACCCTGAAGAAGGTAGGAGTTGGTCTAATCGATACCGGCAAAAGAATGGAAGTTATGGAAGACATGATCAAAAAGAAAAAGGGAGATGTAGAGAAGGATGTGGAGAAGGATGTGAAGAAAAGGGTTTTTAAAGAGGATAAGGACGCCACCAAAAGGATGGAAGCCCCACGGTGACAGAACAGGGAGCTTCCCGGGCACGTAGCCGGTCAATAAGTGACAGAGAAATCTTCAAACTCTTCGGTATACTCCTCCCAGACCACGCTGACGTTTTTCACTCTTGCCTCGGAGGGACCTCGATGGCACCACTGGATGATCTGATCCACCTTTTCCCTATCGCCTTCAAAGACCGCCTCGACACTGCCGTCCCTGCGGTTTTTAACCCACCCGATTACCCCCAGCCTAAAAGCCATATCCTGAGTGTGCTGGCGAAAGAAGACTCCTTGGACCCTCCCTTCAACGATGACCCGTGCCCTTGCCTTTCCCATATCGATTTGGCCGGTATGTGCCCCGCAGGTCCCCCGCCTTTAGCGTGGGGTCGAGGGGCACAATATAAACGGAAACTACCTCACCGGGAAGCCCCGCCCTTTAGGGCGTGCAGCTTCACTATTATCACAGGATTCGTTTGAAATCAAACCAAAAACTCTCCTCCGCCAGCAGATTGTGTCGTAATTGCAGTTAGGGGACAGGTGACCAGCTTCGGAAGCTTTAGAATTGCGGGTTTTTGAAAGGCATAGTCAATCATTCTTGTCATCGGAAATGATGTCTTCATGAAGTATATGCGTATGAATTTACATGATAAAAGGTTCCGCTCTAAAGCTTCCTCAGCCAGCCGCCTGTCCCCTAACAATCTTGCATTCTCTAACATGGAGGGATTCATTTTTTTCCGTAGTCACCATTGCGGCACAGTCTTTCAAGGAAGAGATGAAGGGAGTTAATCTTCATGCTCGTTTTTGCCAGAAGCAGAGAAATTAAACAGAAATTAAACTTGAAAAATCGACTTTAAATAGATTAGAGTTTTAAGATTATCCCTTTTCCTGTTTACTTAAGGGGAGATGAGGTAGATAGGGGGTTGGTCGGAGGAGATGAAGTCGTTTTATTTGGGCATTGATGTCGGATCCGTCAGCGCGAATACCGTCGTCATGGACGATCATCGGAATGTGCTGGAGGAACATTACACACGCACCAAGGGGCAACCCCTCCAGACCGTCCAAAGGGTATTGGAGGAGGTTCTCCGACGGATTCCCCTTGAACAATTTCATTCCATCTCTTTTACCGGGGCCGGAGGGAAACTCCTCTCCGAACTCCTGGGGGGAAAATTCATCAATGAGATTATTGCTCAGGCGAAAGCGGTTCAATATTTCTATCCAGAGGTCAGGACGATCATCGATATCGGGGGAGAGGATTCCAAACTGATTCTCATCGAAGAAGAGGAGGGTCGCTCCAAGATCAGCGACTTTTCGATGAATACCCTCTGCGCCGCGGGCACCGGATCCTTTCTCGATCAGCAAGCCAGCCGATTAGGCCTGACCATTGAGGAATTTGGGCAGCTCGGCCTCAAATCAAGCAACCCGCCGCGCATTGCGGGCCGGTGCAGTGTCTTCGCCAAATCAGACATGATCCATCTTCAACAGATCGCCACGCCGGATTACGACATTGTGGCTGGCCTCTGCTATGCCTTGGCCAGGAACTTCAAGAGTAACATCGGGAAGGGGAAAATGTTCCAGAAGCCCATCTCCTTCCAAGGCGGAGTAGCGGCCAATGTGGGGATGCGGAAAGCCTTTTTGGATGTATTGGAGCTTTCCGGCGGAGAACTCATCGTTCCGAAGCATTTTGCTTCGATGGGAGCCATCGGTGCCATCCTGGTGGTTCAGGAAGACAAGGAGAGCAAAAAAGAATGGAACGGCCTCAGCCGCCTCAATCAATATCTCCAAGACCATCGAGAAGAACGGGCGTCATTAGAATCCCTTTCTCTTTCTCCTGGCCATCTCACTTCACCCCCACCCCAACCCTCCCCCTTCGATGGGGAGGGGAATAAAGCTTGGAGTTTAGGGGAAGAGAAGGTTGAGGCTTATCTGGGATTGGATGTCGGTTCGATCAGCACCAACTTGGTGGTCATTGACAGGCAAAAGAAGGTTCTTGCAAAACGCTATCTGATGACAGCAGGTCGGCCCATCGAGGCGGTTCGCATCGGACTCCAGGAGATCGGCGATGAGATCGGAGACCGTGTCGAGATCAAAGGGGTTGGAACCACGGGCTCCGGTCGCTACCTCACGGCAGATTTCGTGGGGGCGGATCTGGTGCGAAATGAGATTACTGCCCAGGCCACCGCAGCTATCTACATTGATCCGAGAGTGGATACCATCTTTGAGATCGGCGGACAGGACTCCAAATATATCAGCATCGACAACGGGGTGGTGATCGATTTTGAGATGAACAAGGTGTGCGCCGCCGGCACGGGGTCTTTTTTGGAGGAGCAGGCTGAGAAACTGGATGTCTCCATCAAAGAAGAATTCGGGAGGCTTGCCCTCTCTGCCGGAGAGCCGGTGAGGATGGGGGAACGATGTACTGTGTTCATCGAGTCCGATCTGGTTCATCACCAGCAAATGGGCGCCGAAAAAGATGACCTGATTGCCGGACTCAGCTACTCCATCGTTCAGAACTATCTCAATCGCGTGGTCGGGGACCGCCGCATTGGAGATCGGATCTTTTTCCAGGGCGGGACGGCCTTTAACAAAGGAGTCGTGGCTGCCTTTGAGAAGGTCCTGGGTAAAGAGATCATCGTCCCTGAGAATCATGATGTGACAGGGGCCATCGGTGTCGCCATTCTGGCCATGGAAGAGCGGATATGGGAGCGGTCGGGTTTCAAGGGATTTGACCTGAGTCAACGTCGTTATGAACAGACATCTTTCGAATGCAAAGGTTGTTCCAATCTCTGCCTCATCCGAAAGGTGAGTGTCGAGGGAGAGAAGCCCCTCTTTTACGGAAGCCGATGTGAGAAATACGATGTGATCAAACGGACGAAGGGCTCGGATATCCCTGATCTCTTTTTGGAGAGAGAAAAAATGCTCTCCGCTCCTTGTGAAGGAGAGGAACGGCTCCCCGCCGATGCCCCAGAGATCGGGATACCCAGGATTCTTTATTTCCACGAGATGTTTCCTTTCTGGAACGCGTTCTTTACGGAAATGGGGTATCGAGTGGTTCTCTCGGATATCACGAACAAAGAACTGATTCGAAAAGGGGTGGAGAATGTCGTCGCTGAAACCTGCTTCCCCATTAAGGTGAGCCACGGTCATGTCCTCAACCTTTTGGAGAAAGGGATAAAGAAAATCTTCCTGCCGAGCATCATCAATCTGAAGCCCTCCCATCCGGAGATCCCCAATAGCTCGGCATGTCCTTATGCGCAGTCCTTTCCCTACGCCGCTCCTTCAGCCATCGATTTCAAAAAGAACGGTGTGCGCATCCTTCAACCCATCCTTCACTTCGGGTTTGAGAGAGAGTATCTGGAGAAGGAGTTAGTCGAATTCGGAAGATCCCTCGGTCGAGGGTCGAAGCGGGTGAGAAGGGCCCTCGGAAAGGCAGAAAGATTCCAAGCCCTATTCTATCAATCCATGCTCAATCGGGGAAAAGAAGTCTTAGATCAGGTTGGTCCCCACGATAAGGTTATGGTGATCGTAGGCAGGCCTTACAATTCCTGCGACGCCGGGGTTAATCTCGAGATTCCAAAAAAATTGCGCGACCTGGGAGTCCTTCCCATCCCCATGGACTTCCTTCCCTTGGAATTCGTCGCTCCGACAGAAGAGATTCAGGAGATGTATTGGCGATACGGACAGAGGATATTGGCCGCCGGGAAGATCATCAAGGAAGACCCCAGACTTTACGCGGTCTATATCACTAATTTTGGCTGCGGACCGGATTCCTTCATCAGCCACTTCTTCAGGGATTTGTCCAAAGGCAAGCCCTATCTCCAATTGGAAATTGATGAGCACAGCGCGGATGCGGGCGCGATCACACGGTGCGAGGCCTTCTTAGACAGTTTGAAAAATGTTGAGGTGAAAAAGGTTCTCCCCTTCAAAAAGGATAAGGCGAAAACGGACCGGACAAAAAAAATCTACATCCCCTATATGTGCGACCACTCCTTTGCGGTGGCTGCGGCTTTCCGGGCTTGCGGCGTGGACGCAGACGTCTTTCCAGAATCAGACGAGGAAACCCTTTATTGGGGAAGGAAACTCACGTCAGGCAAAGAGTGTTATCCTTGTATCCTGACGACCGGAGACATGGTCAAGTTGGTAAAGGATCCAAGTTTCGATCACAGGCGGGCCGCCTTTTTCATGCCTTCTGGCAGCGGACCATGCCGGTTTGGCCAATACCATCGCTTCCATCGCCTTGTTCTGGATGATTTGGGTTTTCATCATGTTCCTGTTTACTCACCCAATCAGGACGAGACGCTTTATAGCGATCTGGGTATCATGGGTTCTCAGTTCACCCGTTTGGGATGGCAGGGAATCGTAGCAGTGGACCTGTTGATGAAGAAACTCTTGGAGACACGGCCCTACGAGAAGGAAAAGGGAAAAACGGACCTGGTTTATCAGGAATCCTTAAAGAGAATTTGTGAAACAATCTTCAAAAAAGAAGATTTGGAGAGATCCCTTCAAAAGAGCATCGAGGATTTCAACAAGATCGAAGTAAACGGATTTGGAGCCAAGCCGGTCATTGGGATTGTTGGAGAGATCTTTGTCCGGCTCAATCGGTTTGCCAACGAGAATGCTATTCGAAAGATTGAACAGTTTGGAGGAGAAGCTTGGATCGCACCTCTAACGGAATGGATTCTCTATGTCAACACCATAGCCAAGAAGAGGAGTTTCAAGAAGAAGTCGTTTCCGAATCTATTAAAAGTTTTTCTTACAGACTATTATCAGAAGAAGGATGAACACCATTTAGAGAAAATATTTAAAGGCCATCTCAGAAAAATTGGGGAACCCCCAACCGATTCCATTTTTGAAAAGGCGAGACCGTACATTGACTCTTCCTTCGAAGGGGAGGCCATCCTCTCCGTTGGAAAGACGATCGATTTTGCCAAAAGGGGCGCCAGTGGAATTGTCAACATCATGCCATTTACATGCATGCCTGGGACGATTGTCAGTACCTTACTGAAGCGATATCGGGAAGAGAATAGTAACATCCCGATCCTTAATATGACCTACGATGGGCAAGAGCAAACCAATACCTTAACCCGCCTTGAAGCCTTCATGTACCAAGCGAAGGAATTCCAAAACAAGAAAAACAACGCAACGTAACTCATTGACATTCAGATCAGTTGGTGCTGTCCTAATTTGCCCAAATTAGGACAGCACCGATCAGTTTATTCTCTTGTGAATTTCTGTTTGATTTCTTAAGATAATAAATTAGCTCTATTTCGTGTGCCTGAGCAGAGCTTCGTCCTGCAGGGCGAAGGCAGGGATTTGATAGCGTGGAGACGGAGGGGTGGGAGGAAGAGAGGGGTCTTTATGAAAAAGCCTTTAGTTGGAATTCTGATGGGAAGTGAAAGCGATCTGCCGATCATGGAAAAGGCAGCAGAGGTCTTGAAGGAAATGGGCATCCCTTATGAAGTGGAGATCAGCTCAGCCCATCGACTTCCTGAAAAAACCGCCCATTATGCCAAGAATGCGAGGAAGCGCGGGATCGAGGTGTTGATTGCAGGGGCCGGGATGGCAGCTCATCTTGCAGGAGCCTTAGCTAGCCATACTACTCTCCCTGTCATCGGTGTCCCCATCAAATCAGGAGCGCTCGACGGCGCGGATGCGCTTTACTCCACGGTCCAAATGCCCCCTGGAGTTCCGGTAGCCACTGTAGGAATTGATGGCGCGAAGAATGCAGCCTATCTCGCCTGTGAAATTCTTTCGATTAAATATCCTGAAATAGCAGAAAAATTGGCTGATCTGAGATCCAAGACGAAGAAGTCCTTGGTACAAAAATCAAAGGCTATAAAGAAGAAGAAACCCTAGGCAAACATGTTTGAAATTTCCCTTTACTACTTCCTCCCCCTTTGATGGGGGAGGGAGAGCCCTGCGCCACGTAGGGCGCAGGATAATGCCCTGAACCTCACATGGTTCAAGGGGTGGGGGTGGACAGACAGGTGGAAGTATCCCCCTCCCCTTAATCCCCTCCCGCCAGGAGACGGTGTCTTAATTCGGAGAAGTGACAAAAACTTGGAAAAACGGGACAGATAGACGGATGAGAAAGCTTTAGACTATGAGCATCGGCGTTTCAAGGTCATGAAAGAATTAACTTTCTTGTGACGACAACAATAACCTCTAACCTAAACGTGCGCATTCTAAAGCTTTGGAATCCGGCTGTTTGTCCCGTTTTACCCTATTTTCACTCGATTACGACACAGTCTCCCAGGGGAGGGGAGGTTTTTGCGGAGAGCTTCTTTCCAATGTCTGAAGAAAATTCTCGCACGTGAATATGTCGGAGTCTGATGAGTAATAACCAGACAATTCGGCGAGCAGCAGAAATCATCAAGAGAGGAGGGATCGTTGCCTTTCCAACGGAGACGGTTTATGGTTTAGGGGCAGATGCTTTTAACCCGCTTGCCGTGGCTCGGATCTTTGAGGTCAAGAGAAGGCCCTATTTTGACCCGTTGATCGTTCACGTCGCCAATCCATCCGACGTGAAGAAGTTAGCGAAAGAGACCCCATTCAATGCCAAGAAATTGATAGAAAGATTCTGGCCCGGGCCGCTGACGATCGTTCTCTTGAAGGAAAGAAATATCCCTGATATCGTAACCGCGGGTCTTCCGACGTTAGCCATTCGGATGCCCAATCATCCCATGGCTCTCGCCCTGATCAAAGAATCCAAATGCCCCATTGCGGCACCCAGTGCCAATCCCTTCGGCTATCTAAGCCCGACCACGGCTGAACATGTTCGGGATCGACTGGGTGATGAGGTCGATCTCATCCTAGACGGAGGATCCTGCCCGGTGGGAGTGGAATCCACTATCGTCTCTTTCTTAGAAGAGAGGCCCATGTTGTTAAGGCCTGGGGGGGTATCGCTGGAGGAGATCGAATCCATCATCGGGAAGGTTGAGATCAGTTCCATCGACGGCAAACCGTCTGCCCCTGGGATGTTGCCGAAGCACTACGCCCCCCGGACCCCAATTGTTCTCGATCGGAGTGAAAAGAACCTCGACCTCAATAGAGATAAAAATATTGGCCTATTGGTGTTTCGGGAACCCAAGGATAATCTGAAATACCATTCTGTAGAGATTCTTTCAACGAAGGGGGATCTTCGGGAAGCAGCGGCCAATTTGTTTGCAGCCATCCGGCGATTGGATGCGTTGAATTTGGATCTCATTATAGCCGAGCCCATTCTGGAAGTTGGACTGGGCCGGGCGATCATGGATCGTCTCCGGCGCGCAGCTTCCAGAGGGGAATAAAATTAATGAAGAGAGTTCTTCTTGTTCTCATATTTCTTTTTCCGCTTTCCACCTTCTTCGCGCCATATTCCTTGGGCCTTCCGGCAAAAGATGTCCAGGTGGTGTTGGATGCTCAGTACTTTCAAGTTGCGAAGAAAATGATCCAGGAGGCCAAACATTCCATTCAAGTAATGATGTTTGAGATGGGATATTACGATGAATATCCAACGACTCTTTCCAACCTTCTCATCAGGGAACTCATTAATGCAGAAAAACGAGGAGTGAAGGTTGAGGTGATCTTGGAAGTGAAAGAGGGAGAGGATCGGACCAGCGAACGGAATCGTCATACGGGAAAGATCTTATCTGAAGGCAGGGTGGAGGTCATCTACGATTCTCCGTCCAAAACCACTCATGGTAAATTAATGGTAGTCGATGGAGAACTGAGCCTTCTGGGCAGTACGAATTGGACTTACTATGCCCTGACGAGCAACAACGAGGCTTCCGTTCTCGTTCGATCAAAAGAGGTGGCTAAGGCATTGGTTGATTATTTCAATCGAGTGAAAGCCACGGGAACTAAATCTCAAAACAAGGAATGATGGAATGTTGGAATAATGGGTTATAGTTTAGACTTGTCTAAAATGAGATTTACCCAAAATTCCAGTTTTCCATTATTCCAGTATTCCGATCTTTGGTTATGCTCATCGATTCGCATGCCCATTTGGAAATGCCAGAGTTCAAGAAGGATCTGGAAGCGGTCATCCAGAGGGCGAAAGAATCCAGGGTTGAATATGTCTTCACGGTCGGAACGGAGGAAAAGGACTGGAAGAGGGCCGTTGAGATTGCCGAGTCGAACCCTTCAGTCTACGCGATCCTTGGCGTTCATCCTCATAATGCGAAAGAGATCGACGATCGGACCTATCCGATGTTGAGGAAACTCTGTCGACATGAGAAGGTGAAAGCCTATGGCGAGATCGGCCTGGATTTCTTCAGAAACCTCTCGCCACGCGATCTTCAGTTGAAGCGATTCAGGGAACAGATTGGGTTGGCGAAGGAGTTAAGGCTTCCCGTTGTGATTCACGATCGAGAGGCCCATCAGGAAACGCTGGAGATATTGAAATCGGAAGGGGCAAAGGACTGCGCAGGAATCATCCATTGTTTTTCCGGGGATTATCAAATGGCAAAAGCCTGCATGAATATGGGATTTTATATCTCGATTCCAGGGAGCATCACCTTTAAGAATGCAGAGAGCTTTAGGGAGGTGGTCAAGAGAATTCCGTTGGAGTCGCTTCTGATCGAGACCGATGCCCCCTTCTTGACGCCGGTCCCTTTTCGAGGAAAGCGGAATGAACCGAGTTACGTTCGATACACGGCACAAAGAGTGGCAGAGGTGAAGAGCATTTCTTTTGAAAAAGTGGCTGAGGTGACAACAGAAAATGCGCTGCGTGTTTATAGGTTGAAAGCTTAGTATTAATCTCCCTCACCCCTGCCCTCTCCCACCAGGGGAGAGGGGGAACCTAATTAGCGAACGGCCTCAAAATCCCCTCCCCCTTCGATGGGGGAGGGAGCGGGTGGGGGTGAATTACTTATTTTTTGGGGGAGAATTCATGCGACCGGCAATCATTGTCGTGGATATGTTGAAGGATAACTTGAGGGAAAGCTCTCGGAACCCTTACTATCAAGAAGGAAAAGGGATTATACCGAATCTTCAAAAACTCTTACAGGAGAGCCGAAAAAAGGGGTTCCCCGTTGTCTTTGCCTGCGATAGTTTTCTGGAAGGGGATTTCATCTTTAAAGGCAGGATGAAGGTTCATGCCCTCCGCGGCACAGAAGGTGCGGAGGTTGTGGATGAGCTGAGGCCGGAGCCTGGTGATATTGTTTTGCCCAAGAGGCGATTTAGTGCCTTCTTCAAGACCGACCTGGACCAGACGCTTCGCACCCTTGGGGTGGACACGATCGTCGTCACAGGCGTCACTGTCGAAGTCTGTGTCTTGATGACGGCGATGGATGGCCTCAGTCATGATTTTTCAGTTATTCTTTTGGAGGATTGCTCCGCCAGCCGGACCAAGGAGTTTCAGCGGAGCTGTCTCAATCTCTACCGGGATTTTGCCCTCTCTCCTTTATTAAGAATTATCACCCTCGATGAGTTTATAAGAGAGATATCGTCATAAAAAGGGCTCAAGGGTTAGAGGATCCGAGTGGTAAAGGGTAATTAGCATTTGAATCCTTAAACCCTGGAATCCTTGACCCCTTATTACGAAAATGAATTATTGCGAGAAAGATTTCATTGACCAGATAAGGAACACTCTGTCTTCAAGGCAGAGAAGGGTGATTGAGCATCCCCCGTTTTCCCACGCGGCGGTTCTTGTTCCTCTCTTTAAGAAGCAGGAGGACTGTCACCTTCTTTTCACCAAGAGATCAGAGGAGGTCAAGTACCACAAGGGCGAGATCTCTTTTCCAGGAGGGGCCGTTGATGAGGAAGATTTGGAGTTGATCAACACCGCACTCCGGGAGGCTCATGAGGAGATCGGGCTCAGGGAGAGCGATGTTCAGATCATCGGAATATTAGATGACATTGTGACCGTTACCGAATTTATTGTCACCCCCATTGTTGGCCTTTTCCCCTATCCTTATCCATTTAAGGTAAGCGAGAAAGAAATTTCGGAACTGATCGAAGTGCCTCTATCGCACTTACTGGACGGCAATTTTTTTAGCGAAAGGGAG
>Ga0335081_10016189_pt1 | contig 12066 bp, 14 predicted proteins | sample Lox_Sample_35_FD_206713 | JGI IMG/M metagenome (GOLD analysis project Ga0335081, IMG submission 206713) | Soil microbial communities from Loxahatchee National Wildlife Refuge, Florida, United States - Lox_Sample_3.5 | ecosystem: Environmental > Terrestrial > Soil > Wetlands | place: USA... | reverse complement strand
CCAGGCGCAGAAGCTGCGCCGCCTGATCGCGCAGGACTTCGCTGCGGCGTTTCGCAGCTGCGACGTGGTGCTCGGCCCGACCACCCCCACCACGGCGTTCCCGATCGGGGCCAAGATCGACGATCCGGTGCAGATGTACCTGAACGACATCTTCACCATTCCGGCGCCGCTCGCCGGGCTGCCGGGGCTGTCGATCCCGTGCGGGTTCGACGCCAAGGGCCTGCCGGTCGGGCTGCAGCTGACGGGCGACTATTTTTCCGAGGCGCGCCTGCTCGGCATCGCGCACCGCTACCAGCAGGCCACCGACTGGCACTTGCGCGTGCCGAAGGAGGCGCCGCTGTGAGCTGGGAAGTCGTGGTCGGGATCGAGACCCACACGCAGCTGCGCACGCAGAGCAAGATCTTCTCCGGCGCTGCGACCGCGTTCGGTGCCGCACCGAACACCCAGGCCTGCGCGGTCGACATCGCGCTGCCCGGCGTGCTGCCGGTGCTGAACCGCGCCGCGGTCGAGCACGCGGTGCGCTTCGGCCTCGCGATCGGCGCCAGGCTCAGCCTGCGTTCGGTGTTCGAGCGCAAGAACTACTTCTACCCCGATCTGCCCAAGGGCTACCAGATCAGCCAGTACGAATCGCCTATCGTTCAGGGCGGGTCGCTGAGCATCCACGCGGACGGGGGCGCGAAGACGATCCGCATCACCCGCGCCCACCTCGAGGAGGACGCCGGGAAATCGCTGCACGAGGACTTTCGCGGCATGTCCGGCATCGACCTGAACCGCGCCGGCACGCCTTTGCTCGAGATCGTCAGCGAGCCGGACCTGCGCGGGGCGAAAGAAGCGGTGGCCTACGCGCGCGCGCTGCACTCGCTCGTGACCTGGATCGAGATCTGCGACGGCAACATGCAGGAAGGCTCGTTTCGCTGCGACGCCAACGTCTCGGTGCGCAGAGCCGCGGACCAGCCGCTCGGAACGCGCTGCGAGATCAAGAACCTGAATTCGTTCCGCTTCATGGAGCGCGCGATCGAATACGAGGCGCGGCGCCAGATCGAGCTGCTCGAGAGCGGCGGCACGGTGGTTCAGGAGACCCGCCTGTACGATCCCGAGCGCGACGAAACCCGTCCGATGCGGACCAAGGAAGACGCGCAGGACTACCGCTACTTCCCCGACCCCGACCTGCTGCCGCTGGTGCTGTCGGAGGACGAGATCGACTCGATCCGCGCCACGCTGCCAGAGCTGCCCGCGGCGCGCCGAGCGCGCTTCACGACCGAGTATCGCCTCTCGGACTACGATGCTGCGGCCCTGACCGCCAGCAAGGCGAGCGCGGACTACTTCGAGCGGGCCGTGGCCGGCATCGAGCGCAAGCAAGAGACCCTCCAGGAGCGCGCCAAGCTGGTGGCGAACTGGCTGACGGTGGACCTCGCGGCGAAGCTGAACGCCGACGATCTCGCGCTCGAGTTGAGCCCGGTCGCGCCGGAGCGCCTGGCCAAGCTGTTGAGCCGGATCCTGGACCAGACGCTCTCGAACAAGATGGCCAAGGAGGTGTTCGACGCGATGTGGGCCGGGGAGGGCGAGCCCGACGCGATCATCGAGCGCAAGGGGCTGCGGCAGATAAGCGATGCGGCGGCGCTCGAGCAACTGGTGGACGACGTGCTGGCGGCCAACGCGAGGCAGGTCGAGGACTACCGGACGGGCAAGCAGAAGGCCTTCAACTCGCTGGTCGGGCAGGTGATGAAGGCCAGCGGCGGCCGGGCGAACCCCGCGCAGGTCAACGACATCCTGCGCCGCAGGCTAGGCTAGGCTAGGCTAGGCGCCCGCGGGAGCGCGCCTTCACCTGCCGCGCGTGAGCTGCTGGTAGCGCTTCTTGTCTTCGTCGTATCTGGCCTTGATCGCCTCGACGATCTGCTTCTTCACCGCCAGCAGCTCCTGCTGCGCAGCGAGGCCGGATTGGGCAGTCTCGATTTCAGACTCCACTGCGGCCGACTCGTTCGGCGCCGACTTCTTCTTGTTGAGCTCGGCGAGCCGCTTTTCGCGTTGCGCGATGTTGGCCTCGATGTCGACGATTTGCCTCTGCGGCTCGGCCAACGCGCGCGCGCGTGCGGCGTCGATATCCTTCTCGCTCGTGTAAGTGGCGAGCAGGGCGCGACTGCGGCGCGCCTCTTCTCTCGCGGCGGCGTCCTTTTCGCGCTGCTTCTCCTCCTCCGCCGCTTTGGTCGCCGGGTCCTCGTTGTAGACGGTCGGATCGAAGCGGTTGATCACCATCCCCTGCTTGTTCAGCTGCTCGTAGGGCTGGCCGATGCAGGCGCGCGGGATGACTTGGCCGTAGTACTTCTTGCCGTCCTTGCCCACGCAGCGGAACGACTGCGCCTGCGCCGCGAGCGGGATCGCAGCGAACGCCATGGCCACGAGCGCAGCGGGGAACGGTACGCAACGACGCATTGCTTGCCCTTTCGAGGAACGGCGATGGCGATATTCTAGCGCGGGGCGGGCGCGCGTTCACCTGCTAAAATCCGCTCCACCCCACCGCCTGCAACTCCCATGCACTCCGCCGACCGAAGCTTCATCGCCGAGACCACCGCCAGGATGCTGCTCGAGGTGAAGGCGGTCCTGTTCTCGGACGAAAAGCCATTCATCTTCACCTCCGGCTGGGCAAGCCCCGTCTATATCGACTGCCGCAAGCTGATCTTCTATCCGCGCATCCGCACGCAGCTGGTCGAGTTCGCCGCCGCGACGCTGCAGCGCGACGCCGGGTTCGAGCAGTTCGACGTGGTCGCCGGGGGCGAGACGGCGGGGATACCCTACGCGGCGTGGATCGCCGACCGGCTCGGCCTGCCGATGCAGTACGTCAGGAAAAAGCCCAAGGGCTTCGGCCGCAACGCCCAGATCGAGGGCGACATACGCGAGGGCGCGCGCACCCTGCTGGTCGAGGACCTGACCACGGACGGGCGCTCGAAGATCAATTTCTGCCAGGCCCTGCGCAACGCCGGTGCGATCGTGGACCACGTGTTCGTCAATTTCTACTACGACATCTTTCCCGAGTCGAAAAAGATCCTGGCCGATCTGAACGTGAGGCTGCATCATCTTGCGACCTGGTGGGACGTGCTGGCGGTCGTCAAGCGCGGCGCCTACCTGCCGGCGGCTCAGATCGACCAAGTCGAGAAGTTCCTCAACGCGCCGGCCGAGTGGTCCGCGGCGCACGGTGGCGCGGCGAGCTCGCCGACATCCTGAATGCGGATCGTCACGCTGAACGTGAACGGAATCCGTTCGGCGGCGAGCAAAGGCCTGTTCCGCTGGCTCACGGCGCAGCATGCGGACGTGATCTGCCTGCAGGAGATCAAGGCACAGGAAACCGACCTGGACGCCGCGCTGCACGCGCCCAAGGGATTCGCGGCCGGCTACGCGCTGGCCGAGAAGAAGGGCTACAGCGGGGTGGCGCTTTATTCGCGCCGCGCGCCCGACGCGCTGATCAAGGGCTTCGGCACGCACGAGTTCGACTCGGAGGGACGCTACCTCGAGGCGCGCTTCGGCAAGCTGTCCGTGATCTCGCTCTACCTGCCCTCGGGCTCGTCCGGCCCTCACCGGCAGGCTTCGAAATTTCGCTTCCTCGAGGCTTTTTTGCCGCAGCTGAAGAAGCTCTCGCGCTCCCGGCGGGAGGTGATCCTGTGCGGCGACTGGAATATCGCGCACAGGGAAATAGACCTCCGGAACTGGCGCTCGAACCAGAAGAACTCGGGCTTCCTGCCCGAGGAGCGCGCCTGGCTGAGCCGGGTGTTCGACGAGGTCGGGCTGGTCGACGTGTTTCGGCGCCTGAACCACGGGCCCGAGCAGTACACCTGGTGGTCGAACCGCGGCCAGGCGTGGGCCAAGAATGTCGGCTGGCGCATCGACTACCAGATCGCCACACCCGGCGTGGCGCAGACGGCTTTCAGGGAGTCGATCTACAAGCGGCGGCGCTTTTCCGACCACGCGCCGCTGACCATCGACTACGACTACCCTTTCTAGGGGCTGCGCGCCCGGCGTGCCGCGGCGGGTGCCGCGCGAAACAACCATGCCCGCGCGCCGCGGTAGACGCGCCACAGCGACCATCCGCTCGCGAGCCATTTCAGCACCCGCTTGGGCCGCAGCACGAACAGCAGCGCCAAGCTGCCGGCTATCCAGCTGGGGTGGCGCCTGAGCTCGGCAATCGCACCCGCGCCGGCTTCCAGCCATCGCGTCGCCGCGTCTGTGCGCGCGAGCATGGCGGCGATCGCCTCGCGCTCCGTATCCGCGCGAGCGACCAGCTCGGCTCTTCGCTCGCGCAGCGCGATGAGATGCTCGCGCGTCACGGCCTTTCCACCCGCTCGCGGTCGCGCGCGAACTCCCCGAGCGTGGACGCGAACAGGCGCGGCCGCTCGGCCAGGCGCCGGCGCACGAACAGCGTGCCAGCGATGCCGCAGGCGAGAAAGCCGGCGGCGAGCAGCCCGGCGGCGAGCAGTCGGTGCTCGTCCCAGAACGCGATCAGCACGAATACCGCGCCCAGCGCCACCGCGATGCCCAGGAACAAAAGCGTGACCAGTGTCCACAGCGCAATCTCGTACAGCCGGGCAACCTGCTCCTCGAGCTCGTTGGCTGCTAGGCGCGTGCGGGTCTCGGCGTAGGAAATCAGAGTGCGCGCAAAACCGCGCACCGGCCCAAGCACGCCGCGCTCCGGCTCGCTCATTCGAGCCTAGCGGCGATTGATGAGCGCGCCGAGCACAAAGCCGGCGAATGCGGCGATGCCGAGCGCGCGCCAGGGATTCTCGTGCACGTACTCCTCGACCGCGCGCGCCGCCTGCCCGGCCTTGTCTTCGAGCGCGCGCTCGGCATCGAGCAGCCTCTGCCTGCTGCGTGCGAGCGAGGCCTCGATGCGCTCGCGCGCGGCCGCCGCCTTCTCGCCGGCCTGGCCGGCGCTCGCGCGCAGCAGTTCTTCGGTGTCCGCGACCAGGGTCCTGAGATCGGCGACCAGTTTCTCGGCGCTGACTTCGGCGGCAGCGTTTTCGGCTTCGGAGTCCATGGCAGATCCCCCGCGAGGATATGTGACAATCCGGAACCCTCGATTTTACTCCTGCCCTGCGCACCGCATGCCGCTTTCCGCCTACGCCGCGGTGTTCCGCAGCCGCAGGATTCTGGTCCTGCTGCTGCTCGGATTTGCCTCCGGCCTGCCGCTCGCGCTGACCGGCGGCACGCTGCAGGCCTGGTTGACGGTCAAGGGGGTGGACCTCACTACCATCGGCCTGTTCGCCCTGGTGGGCCAGCCCTACACCTACAAGTTCCTCTGGGCGCCGCTGATGGACCGCTACAGCATCCCGCTGCTCGGCAGGCGGCGCGGCTGGCTGCTGCTGACGCAGCTCGCGCTGCTTGGCGCGATCGCCTGGATGGGAACGCTCTCGCCGCAGAACTCGCCCTGGCTGCTCGCGGGGCTTGCGCTCGCGGTCGCGTTTCTGTCCGCGTCGCAGGACATCGTGTTCGATGCCTATCGCACCGATATTTTGGGCGCCGAGGAGCGCGGCGCCGGCGCCGCGGTGTCGGTGTTCGGATACCGCATCGCGATGCTGGTGTCCGGAGGCCTCGCGTTGATCCTGGCCGACGGCTGGCTCGGCTGGACCGGCACTTACTGGCTGATGGCGGCGCTGATGCTGGTCGGCGTCGCCACGGTGTGGGCGGCCGAGGAGCCGGCCGCGCCGCCCCGCGCGCCGCACACGCTCGAGCAGGCGGTGCGCGAGCCCCTGGTTGAATTTTTCGGGCGCGACGGGGCTTGGCTGCTGCTGGTGCTCATCGTCCTGTACAAGCTGGGCGACGCTTTCGCCGGCAGCCTGTCGACCGCGTTCCTGCTGCGCGGGCCCGGGTTCTCGCTCACCGAGGTCGGTCTGGTGAACAAGTGGCTCGGCGTCGGCGCGACCATCATAGGCGCGCTCGCCGGCGGCGCGCTGATGGCGCGCCTTAGACTCTACCGGGCGCTGCTGCTGTTCGGCGTGCTGCAGGCGGTCACCAACCTCGGCTACCTGCTGCTCGCGCTCGCGGGCAAGAGCTACGCGCTGATGATCGGCGCGGTGGCGGCCGAGAACCTGTGCGGCGGCATGGGCACCGCGGCCTTCGTCGCGCTGCTGATGGCGATGTGCGACCGGCGCCACTCGGCTACCCAGTACGCGCTGCTCTCGGCACTCGCCGCGCTCGGCAGGGTGTACGTCGGCCCTGCCGCGGGCGAGATGGCCAAGACCCTCGGCTGGCCGGAGTTCTTCCTGTTTACCTTCCTGGTAGCCCTGCCAGGCGTGGCAATGTTGGTCTGGCAGCGGCGCCGAATCGAGGCGATCGATACGGCGCCGCATGACTGAGGGGGGGTCGATCAGTCCGCCGTAGTCGGATCGATGACCGAGCGCACCCGCGCCACGCTGTTGGCGGGGAACCCGCCCTGGCGCGCATGCTCGCGCACCGTCTCCGCGTCCGGCGCGATGTACAGGCAGTAGATCTTGTCGTCGGTGACGAAGCTTTGCTGCCACTGGATCTTCGGTCCCATGCTCTGCAGCACGCCGCAGGACTTCTGCGAGATGGCCTTCAGCTCCTGCGGCGGCAGCTTGCCGGCACCGGCGATCTCGCGCTCGATCACGAACTTGGGCATGTAAGTCTCCTTTGCTGGTTTGGCGGCCACGCAAGATGCGTCGCCCGGACCAACTCTGGCGCGGGCGAACGCGCCTGTATTGAGGCGATCGTCCCGATCTGCCGGGCGGATTGCCGGGAAGACGGGACAGCAGTCCCGAGCTAGGGGTGGGCGGCGCGCCGCCCGTTGCCGAGGCCCGCGTCGCGCGCCAGGACGATCGCCTGGTAGCGGTGCGCGACGCCGATCTTGTCGAACACCCGCGTGATGTGATTGCGCACCGTCTTCTGGGACAGCGCGAGCTCGGCGGCGATCTCGGCGTTGTCCAGTCCGCGCGCGATGCCTTCCAGCACCTGGCGCTCGCGCTCGGTGAGCGCCGCGAGCCGTCGGGCGATGCCCGCGGGTTCTTCTTGCTCTCCCGGCTCGCACAGGAAGGCCCGCACTTCCTCGACCAAGCGCGCCCATGCCGGCTCTTCGGGCAGCAGCATGTGGTTGTCGCTCTCGAGCTCGACGAAGCGCGCGCCCGGGATCAGCCCCGCCAGGCGTCGCCCCTCCTCGACGTGCACCGCCTTTTCCTTGCTGGCGTGAATGACGAGAGTCGGGCATTTGATGCGCCGCGCCGCATCTTGAACATCGGTACGGAAAGCCGCTTCGAGGAACGCGGGAACGTTCTCCTCACCAATCGCCTGGCGCTGCAGCTCGACCCAGGAGCGCAAATGGTCGATTCCGCCGCCGGGCTGGAACAGCGAAGCCCAGACCTGCATGAACTCGTGGTCCTCGACGCCCCAGCCCAGGCGCGCCATGTCGATGAACAGCTTCGCCTTGACAAGCTCGCGCGGCCGCTCGGTGCGCATGAAGTTGCCGCGCGCGTAGGTGCCGTAGAGAACCAGTTGGCTTACGCGCTCGCCGTGCCGCGCCGCGAATTCAACCGCGGTCGGTCCGCCCTGGCAGATTCCCAGCAAAGGGAAACGATCGAACCCCGCTGCCGCGACCACCGCCTCGAAATCGCGCGCCCAGGTTTCGCCGGATACGTTGCTGAAGGATCGGTCCGAGAGCCCGGTGCCGCGCATGTCGTAGCGCAGCAGGGTGTGCGAACGCGAGAAGTGCTCGAGCCAGGGTCGCCAGGCGAGGTTGCGCCAGTCGTGCTCGAGGTGGCCGAGCCAGGTCGCCGACATCACCAGCGGCGCGCCGCGACCGCTTAGCGCGTAGGCGATGCGCGCTCCGTCGAAGCTCGTGCAGAACCTTATCTGCTGGTCCATGCCTTGCCCAGGCCCGCGTCGCGCGCCAGGACGATCGCCTGGTAGCGGTGCGCGACGCCGATCTTGTCGAATACCCGCGTGATGTGATTGCGCACCGTCTTCTGGGACAGCGCGAGCTCGGCGGCGATCTCGGCGTTGTCCAATCCGCGCGCGATGCCTTCCAGCACCTGGCGCTCGCGCTCGGTGAGCGCGGCGAGCCGTTGCCCGATCCCCTCGGCCTCGCCTTGCGCGCCGGGCGCGCGCAGGAAGCCGCGAACCTCTTCCTTCAGGCGCGCCCAGGCGGGCTCCTCCGGCAGCAGCATGTGGTTTTCGCTCTCGAGCTCGACGAAGCGCGCGCCCGGGATCAGGCCTCCGAGCGACCGGCCTTCCTCGACCGGCGCCACCTTGTCACCGGCGGCATGTATGACCAGGGTCGGGCACTTCAGGCGTCGCGCGGCTTCGCGCACGTCGACGCGGAAGGTCGCGTCAAAGAACGAGGGTGCATTCGTGGCCGAGATAGCCGCGCGTTGCAGCGCGGTCCAGGAGCGCAAATGATCGATGCCGCCGCCGGGCTGGAACAGCGAACCCCAGACCTGCATGAAGGCGTTGTCGTCGCGCCCCCAGCCGAGCCGCGACATCTCGAGCAATACCCGGGCCTTGGCGAGCTCGGGCGGCAGATCGGTGCGCAACAGCATGCCGCGCGCATAGGTGCCGTACAGCACCAGGTGGCTGACTCGTTCGCTGTGGCGCGCAGCGTATTCGATCGCGATCGGCCCGCCCTGGCAGACTCCCAGCAGCGGAAACCGCTCGACGCCGGCTGCGTCGACTACGTCGGCGAGATCGCGCACCCAGGTGTCGAGCGATGCATTGGTAAACGAGCGATCCGAAAGCCCGGTCCCGCGCAGGTCGTAGCGCAGCAGGGTGTAATCGCGCGAGAAATGCTCGAGCCAGGGAAGCCAGGCGAGGCTATTCCAGTCCTGCTCGAGATGCCCCAGCCAGGTGGCTGACATCACTAGCGGCGCGCCGCGGCCGCTTAGCGCGTAGGCGATGCGCGCGCCGTCGAAGCTGGAACAGAACCTTATCTGCTGGTCCATGCCTTGCGATCATACTGCGCCGGTGCTGGCCGACGCGATCATCCGCCTCACGGCCCTTTGCGGCAGTCCAGCAGGCGCTTTTTCTGCCGTCCCTTGTGGTCGAAGTTCGCCGGGTCGAGCCAGCGCTCGAACACCTGCCTGAGCGTGGGCCATTCCTTGTCGATGAGCGAGAACCATGCGGTGTCGCGGTTTTCGCCCTTGACCACCATGTGCTGGCGGAACGTGCCTTCGTAGCTGAAGCCGAAGCGCGCCGCGGCGCGGCGCGAAGGCTCGTTTAGGGCGTTGCACTTCCACTCGAAGCGCCGGTAGCCGAGCTGGTCGAAGGCATGGCGCGCGAACAAGAACAGCGCCTCGGTCGCGACCCGCGTGCGGGCGATCGCAGGCCCCCACAGGATGCTGCCGATCTCGATCACGCCGTGCTCGGGAACGATGCGCATCAGGGCCTGGCGCCCCTCGCAGCGTCCGCTCGCCGAGTCGATCACCGCGAAGTAAAGCGGATCCTCGGATGCGGCAGAGCGCTCGAGCCAGCGCTCGAAATCCTGGCGCGACTGCGGCGCTTCGAACAGGTAGCGAAAGCGCTCCTCGGCGCCGGCAGCCATGGACGCCTCGAACAGCTGCTCGCCGTGGCGCCGCGGCTCGAGCGGCTCGAGGCGACAATAGCGTCCTTCGAGCGGTGCACGCTCGGGACGCGGGCGACTTGACCACGGCACGGGGGTAGACAGCGACGTCACCTTGTAGGCTGGGAGAAAAGCAAGCTGCCGGCCTGCACGCAGGGCCCCGCTAGTCGCTCCTCAGCGCTCCTCAGTTCGCACCGCGCATAGCGTAGCGGCGAAACAACCGCGCGTACAGCACGAGGCGGCTCGCCTGCAGCTCTCCCGCCACGTGGAACGGCGCGCGCGGCAATCAGGCGCACAACCGCGCGGGGCAAGGGCGCTCAGCCAGCCGCACAGCGGTACACCGCAATGCTGCCAAACAGGCTTGGCAGGAAGTTCACCTGCCGGCCCTGGTGCAGCGCCACCCGCTCGCGGATGCGGATGCCGAGCTTGCGGCAAAGATCCTCGAAGTCGGTGGTGGTGCACAGGTGCACGTTCGGCGTGTTGTACCACTCGTAGGGCAGCTCCTCGGACACCGGCATGCGCCCCAGGAGCACCTGCACGCGCGCCGACCAATGGCCGAAGTTGGGGAACGACACGATCGCCTCGCGTCCCACGCGCAGCATCTCGCGCAGGAGCTGCTCGATGCGGCGGATGGTCTGCAGCGTCTCGGACAGGATCACGGTGTCGAACGAGCCGTCGCGGAACAGCGACAAGCCGCTCTCGAGGTCGAGCTGCAGCACGTTGATGTCGTTCTTGACGCAGGCCACGACCTCCGCGTCGTCGATTTCTACCCCGTAGCCGGGCGCCTCGCGCGCTTCCCACAGGTAGCGCAGCAGCGCGCCGTCGCCGCAGCCCAGGTCGAGCACGCGCGCGCGCTGCGTCACCCAGCGTGCCACGGCGGCGAAATCGGGGCGCGCGGCGAGCAGCGCCTGCTCGGACGAGGTCACAGCTCGATGTTCCCGAAATAGGCGCGCAGCGCGCCGAAATAGCGCGCGTCGTCCATGAGGAAGGCGTCGTGCCCGCCGGGCGCATCGATCTCCAGGTACGACAGGATCTTGCGCGCGTCCAGCAGCGCCTTGACCAGCTCGCGCGAGCGCGCGGGCGCGAAGCGCCAGTCCGACTTGAACGAGACCACCAGGAACGCCGCCTTGGCGCGCGCGACCGCGGCCGAGAGGTCGCCGCCGAAGTCCGCCGCCGGATCGAAGTAGTCCAGCGCCTTGGTAATGCGCAGGTAGGTATTGGCGTCGAAGTAGCTGGAGAACTTGTCTCCCTGGTGGCGCAGGTAGCTCTCGACCTCGAAGTCGATGTCGAAATCGAATCCGAGGGCCGCGCGCCGCAGCTGGCGGCCGAACTTGCCCATCATCGCCTGGTCCGAGAGGTAGGTGATGTGCCCGATCATGCGCGCGATGCGCAGCCCCCTGACCGGCACTACGCCCTTGTCGTAGTAGTGCCCGCCGTAGAAATCCGGGTCGGTGGTGATCGCCTGGCGCGCGACCTCGTTGAAGGCGATGTTCTGTGCCGAGAGCTTGGGCGTCGCCGCGATGACGAGCGAGTGCCGGATGCGTTCCGGGTAGGACAGCGTCCACTGCAGCGCCTGCATCGCGCCCAGGCTGCCGCCCATTACCGCCGCGAAGCGCTCGATGCCCAGCCGATCGGCCAGCTGCGCCTGGGACTCGACCCAGTCCTCGACCGTGACCACCGGGAAGTCACCGCCCCAGGGCCTGCCGGTTGCCGGGTTGGGGCTCATCGGCCCGGTCGAGCCGTGGCAGCCGCCGACGTTGTTCACGCCGATGACGAAGAAGCGGCGCGTGTCGAGCGGCTTGCCGGGGCCTACCAGGTTGTCCCACCAGCCGAGCTCGTCCTCGCGCCCGGCGTAGTAGCCCGCGACGTGGTGCGAGGCGTTGAGCGCGTGGCACACCAGAACCGCGTTGGACTTCGCCGCGTTTAGCTCGCCGTAGGCCTCGTAGGCCAGCTCGAAGCCGGGCAGCTCGGCGCCGCTGCGCAGCTTCAGCGGCGCGTCGAAGCGCGCTTTCTGCGCGACGACCGCGCCAACGGAAGAGGGATCGTGAGCTGCGTTCAATGCCGTCTCTTTAGCGGTATTTGTTAGGCGCCCGCAATCTGAACATCAAATCGGCGCCGATGCGCGATTATAGCCGAGCGGCGGCCTCGCTCAATCGGCCGCCTTGGCGACACCGCTGGCGAGCAGCGCCTCGATCGCGCTCTCGTCGAGCCCCGCCTCGGCGAGCAGCTCGCGCGTGTGCTCGCCGTGGCGCGGTGCGTGCAGGCGGTACTCGGGCACCGTTTCCGACCACTCCGAGGGCACGGCCATCGAGCGGATGCGGCCCTCGCTGGGATGCTCGATCTCGCGCAGGTAGCCGATCGCGGCGAGGTGCGGGTCGGCGATTATCTCGGTCAGGCTGTTCATGCGCTGCACCGGGATGTCGGCTGCCTCGAGCGCCGCGATCCATTCCTCGGTACCGCGCATTCTCATCTGCGCGTCCACCAGCGCATAGGCATCGTCGTAGTTCCTGCTGCGC
>Ga0335081_10016187_pt1 | contig 12067 bp, 19 predicted proteins | sample Lox_Sample_35_FD_206713 | JGI IMG/M metagenome (GOLD analysis project Ga0335081, IMG submission 206713) | Soil microbial communities from Loxahatchee National Wildlife Refuge, Florida, United States - Lox_Sample_3.5 | ecosystem: Environmental > Terrestrial > Soil > Wetlands | place: USA... | reverse complement strand
TGAGCATCCTCACTGTGCGGCACGTAACCGTCTACCGTTATACGGAGCCGGTCGCGCTCGGCGAGCATCGCATGATGTTCCGGCCACGCGAGAGCCACGACCTCCGTCTGATGGAGACGCAGCTCGATATCGTGCCGCAGCCGACGCAGCTGCGCTGGGTGCACGACGTCTTCGACAACTCGGTCGCCGTTGCGACCTTCTCCGGAAGAACGACCGAGCTCCGTTTTGACAGCACCGTCATGCTCGAGCATATCGAAAGCGTGCTGCCCCACTATTCCCTCGAGCCCGAGGCGGCGACCTACCCTTTTGCCTATGCGCGCGACGACCTGCCCGATCTCGCCCAGGCGCTGCAGCGGCGGTTCCCCGCGGCTGACATCGAGCGCTGGACGACAAGCTTCCTGCCTCCCTCCGGCTCGACCAGCACGATCGCCCTGTTGCGTGCGATGACGGTCGGTATCCGGGAGCAGTTCGCCTATAGGCGCCGCACCGAGCGAGGCGTGCAGACGCCGAGCGAAACCTTGCGGTGCGGCAGCGGCTCCTGCCGCGACTTCGCCTTGCTCATGATCGAGGGAGTTCGGTCGCTCGGCCTCGCTGCGCGCTTCGTCAGTGGCTACATTTTCGTGCCGGATGTCGAGCCTTCGAGCATGGTCGGTGGCGCGACCCATGCCTGGCTGCAGGTCTACCTGCCCGGCGCGGGTTGGGTCGATTTCGATCCGACCAACCGCATCATCGGCAACCGCAACCTCATTCGCGTCGCGGTGGCCTGGGACCCGGCGCAGGCGCTGCCGCTCTGGGGCAGCTTCATCGGATACCCCTCCTCCTTCCTCGGTATGGAGGTTGCGGTGAGCGTCGTCGACGGGACGCGCCCGGCTTAAGGGCGCTCGAACGGGAGAAAACGACCTCGGACGTCATCTGCCACATACGCGGCGGCTTGGCCGTCGCATTTCGGGAGGCAAATGATGCAGATCCGAGTCGGATTCGAGCTGATCTACGAATGTCCCCAGCCAACGCCCATGGTGCTGACGCTGAACGTTCACTATACCCGCGCCTCCGACATCGTCTTTCCCGACTATCTGATGACGGATCCCGCAGTGCCGGTCACGGGTTACCGCGACAGCTTCGGCAATTGGTGCACCAGAATCGTGGCCCCCGAGGGCCGGATCCGCCTGTCGAGCAGCGCCGTCGTAAGGGACGGCGGCGCCCCTGACCCGGTCGTCGCCACGGCGGCCCAGCACCAGGTCCAGGACCTACCAGAGGAGACCCTGCTGTTTCTCCTGGCCAGCCGGTATTGCGAGACCGACCGGCTGTCCCAGAGGGCGTGGGACCTCTTCGGCCACTCGGCGACGGGCTGGGGCCGGGTTCAGGCGATCTGTGATTTCGTTCACAACCACATCACCTTCGGCTATGAGCATGCACGTTCCACCAAGACCGCCTACGACGCGTTCAGCGAGCGGACCGGCGTCTGCCGAGACTTCGCCCATCTCGCTGTCACGTTCTGCCGCTGCATGAATATCCCGGCGCGCTATTGCACCGGCTACCTCAGCGACATCGGCGTCCCGCCGCCCTATGCGCCGATGGACTTCGCTGCCTGGATGGAAGTCTATCTCGGTGGCACGTGGCACACCTTCGATCCCCGCAACAACGTGCCGCGGATCGGCCGGGTGCTCATCGCCCGCGGCCGCGACGCGGCGGACGTCGCGATCAGCAACACCTTCGGCCCGGCCAAGCTGCTGAGCTTCGCGGTGGTCACCGACGAGATCGGGGGCACCGGCACACCGTGACCGTCATCGCCCAGCGAAGCTGGCCGCGGCGCTATCCTCACGCGGCACACCACCGGACCAATCGGCCTGATACGCCGTTCGCGAGCTGGGAGGAGACGCATTCATCCGTGCCTATTTCGCGGGCTGATCGACGTCAGCGTCGGTGCGTTGTTCCTCTGTCCCGCGCTCCATCGCTCCGCGCGCGCGCCCATCGCGCGCCTGCTTTGGCAGCCCTTGCTTTGAATTCCTCACCAAGCGTCATCGAGGTTTCCGACGGCCTCTGTGACTCAGGTGATGATGTGACATTCAGTTTAGCCTTGCGTTTGTTCGAGCCAATTTGGGCGCTGGATCTGAACTGCTGTTTCATTTTCAGCCTCGGTTTGTCGACGGTTGGTCGCGAAGAGCCACGGCTCCTGCTTTTGCTTCGCGAGAGGCATCAACGTGCGCCGGCATCCTTTTGCGGATCGCGCTGCGGCTGCGAGGGCGACAGGAGCCCATGAGATCCGCCTTTCCAAGGTGTGACAATGCAGGAGCCCGGGGGTCTACTCCCGACTGTCCCAGTACAAGTCCTGTCGTTCGGCTTCCTCCCTCGAAAGCACCACATCGCGGGGCCGCGCCAATCGCGCCTGCGCCACGACGGCTCGCGCCTTGCATCCCCGCCCGAGCCTCATGAGAGGCTCGTACTCAAGCTGTGGGGCCAGCGACGCCCTTGCATCCCGATAACTTCGCGCCGCCCGACAGCGGAAATAGGATATCGACATTTTTGCATCCTTTCGAAAGCAACCGAATAGAAGTTCGATCAGTCCATCGGCCGGCGCAAACAAGCAAAGAGAGTCAGGTCAGTCAGCGCGGACTCGCACGCCGGAGACCGCCAGCCATCGACGTTGCGGGCCAACCAGCTTTTCCAGCCGTCGCTGATGAAGCATCGCGTCCGCTCCTCACCGCTCTGGCTCGCGATTCTGAGACAGAAGGTCCCATACACTGAGCTGTCTCCTGCGTTCGGGCTTGCCGCCGTCCCTGGGTCTGCGGTCGAGATCAGCCACGATCCGGTTGGCCGTGCGCGTCGCCCAAGCATCGTAGCGCTCGTTGAGGCGCTTCATCGCGATCCAGAGCTTCATGGTCGCCCCCTGTGGGGTAGGTTTCACCGGCTCCGGCGTCTCCGGAAGCGCGGCATCAAGCGTCCTACGCCGCAGTTTGGGTTTCTCGCGCGACCGCTACTGCGGTAAGGCCTTGCCGTGATGCTCGACATGGTATTTGGTCGCCTCATTGCCGTGGCGAATGGCCTGTTGCGTGTGGCCATGCGCGATGAGCGCTTGATGCGCTGCATGGGCGTAGTCTTTCTCCGCATAATTTCGCGAGGCTTCGCGATGATGCCACGCCGCCTGCTCGTGATGGCTCGCTGCGGCCTCGTGGTGCTCGGCTCCGCTGAGAATTTTGCTCATGACGTCCTCCAATTCTAGCAATTCTGGACGCTCTGGACGCGCGTCGGGCCTGCGAGCCTATTGGGCCACGCGTCCGCTCCCGCAGATGTGAAGACAAAGGCTAGAAAACGAAGGCGAGAAACGAAGATCGCGTGCGATCCCGCCAGCGCCAACGGAATGAGGAGAGGAATGCTCCCCAGCCTCGGATCATCTGATTATGCCGCAAGCTAGATTGTATATGGGTACTCACAGCGCTCTTTACTACGGCGATTTGGCCACGACGGTCACCGATATGGCTGTCATGGCGCCGCAGCCCGAAGCGCAGGTGACGCGAGCGCGCGGCCGGGGAAGGTCTCACCAGATGGTGCTCACCCTGATCCACCGGCACCCAGCGTGGCACGCAGCATAGCAGCATATAAGTCTTGGTCGAGCCACGGGCGCTCCCGCCCCAAGCCCTGCCGCCGAGCAACTCGTCAAATCGTCTGTGCAGAGGTACCAGCAGGCTCGGGACTAAAAGCCTCCTCCCCCGAAGAGGCTCACGACGCCGATTAGTTCTCCTTCGGCAGCCGCTCGCTCATGCCCATCCGCGACGGACTTGATTCGATAATGATGGCCGCCGCCGTACTCGAACGGAAGCACACGCACAACCTTGAATGTGTCCCTTGATCGTCCTCGGTTTTGTACCAGGTTCACCTGCTGCCCGAATTCGAACTTGCCTGATGTCATCTGCCGCACCTTTGCTTGTGACGCCGTGCTCTACCGCACTGCTGCTGGCATCCACCGAACCAGCGTTGGCCTTGGACTCCGACCACCACATCGTCGCCGAGATCGCCGAGCAAGTCCTCGAGCCGTCGACCGCGCACAGTTTCGGGCCCTCAGCTCGCTGTCGCGGAGAGGCAGAACGTGATCACCGCGACAAAGTGGCCGATGACGCCGGCGAACACGCAACCGTGCCACACCGGGTCGGTCCATCGGCCGATGTCGCGAGCATAGACGGCGGCGCCGGCGGTATAGGCAAGCCCACCGAGACCGAGGAACAGAAGCGGCAGCGGCGGAACGGCGCGAACCACCTCGTCGCCCGCGCTGACGAACAGCCATCCGATGGCAAGATAGAGGCCGACAAAGGCGCGGTCATGGGCCTTGGGCAGGAACAGCTTGAGGGCGATGCCCGCCAGTGCGAGGGACCAGACCCAGCTCAGCAGACTTTGGTGAAACGGGCCGCGAATGCCGGCGGCGAAGGGCGTGTAGGTGCCGGCAATGAGCAGGAAGATCGCCGCATGATCGAGATACCGCAGCAGCGCACGCCGCTTCGCCGTCTCCAGAGAAAGGAGCAGTGGGTGCAGGCGACGAGCGACACACCATAAACGAGGCACGCGGCCGTGAAGCCGCGCGTGCGAAGCACAAGCGCCAGAATGGCAAGCGCCAAGGCGCCCGCGCTGCCGAAGACGAGCGTCGCTGTCAAGACCATGCGATTGACCCGGCGCGAGAGACCGACGGGAAAGGTGACGGACACTGGCCGCCCGTTCAGCTGAGCTCGCTCTCCAGCACAATGCGCTCATGCCCGTCGATCACAGAGCGGATCCGGTATTGGTAGTTCCCATGCTCGAGCGGCAACAGGCGGGTGATCTCGAAGCGACCCTTGGGGGTGGCTCGGGCGCGGTTCGGCGTCATCGACACCATCTGCTCGGTCCGGTACTTGTGAGCTTTCATCTGTTCGTCCTTCACTCGGCCATGGTGCGGGAATCTGCTGTTGCGGCATCGCCCTTCGTTGGTGGCAGATCCGCCCGGATCGCTCGACGGCCGACAGGGCTCGGGGCGCCATCTGCGCCACATGGCGTCCGATCCTGCGCTACAGCAGATTCGGTGACTCGCTCGATCGCTTACGGAAACGACCAGCCCTAAACCATTAGCAATAAATGGTGACGAGTTCACCCGCCTGCAAGCGAAAAGCACCGGCATCGTCCAGAAATCCGCGGCAAGCTGTGCTCGCGGCCTCGAGGACGCGCCTATTTTCTTCGAATTGAGTATCGCCGCGCGGCAAATCGGCCTACACTTGCTCTGCGCTTCCAAACATTCGGCGCCAAACATTTGGCGATCGCCAGAACATAGTCGAGGCCGCAAAGCCTGCATGGCTCTCCCCGCAAACTTCTCCCTGCTGCGTTCCGAGCTCAATGATTTTCTCTTTGCGGAGCTGGGCGAGGAGGAGAACGGTTCGCCGCTCAGCGTCCTATCGGCGTTGACGCGCCTTGGTGCCGATCCTTGGGCGGAAGGCGCCCGGCTATCGGAATTGCCAAAAGATGCGGCGGCGCGGGCGCTCGTGACGATGATCGCAATGTTCCCGCGGGAGAAGCGTGGCTTCTCGGAAGTGATGGCGCAGGCCGAAAAGTTGGCGGGGCTGTTGCCGCAACGTCTGGACGCCGCGACGGGCATCGTCGTGACCGGCGATCGCGCGCGCACACCAGATCCGGCGACACCGGTGACCATCAGAAGCTGGCGGGAGAGGGTCGCTCGCATCGTCGATGATCTGCGCTCGCCTGCTCGGGTATCCATCCTGACGTGGGTCGCTCTGGCCGTTTGCGCCGCGATTTTCTTCAGCTGGCTGAGCGGGTAAGCGTCTCTCGCCCGATCAACGGCGTGCGTCCGTTGCAAAGCAGCTGCCTTCGCTCGGCGTCACACGCGCGAGGGACGCCGCGGTGCCGAAGTAGGTGCCGCAGGCCCCAGACGCTTGGAGCGCGGTGCATCAGGAGGCTGTCATGTCCAAAGACCACATCGTAATTCGTTGCCCCGAGTGTGGCGCAAGGATGCGCATCGACTGGCCGACGCCGCGCGCAAGGCACGCAGAGATCACGTGTCCGAGCTGCGAGGCCAGTTTTCCGGTGGCCGAGGCCGTCGAGCGGACCGTCGTGGGAGCGCCCGACAATCGCGACCTCCACATCGTGCGGAACCGGGCCGAGCGACCGGATTGATCGAGACTATGTCGGGCCGTCGCAGGAGCATTGACGTGAAGGAAGAACGCCGGGACGGGACGACAGGGGCGGGATGCAGCGCCCAATCCGACGGCTGTGCAATCGGTCAGAAGTTGGAAGGGGACGTCGCTTGAACAGAATGATGGACGGCGCGGGGCGGCACTATGCCTTGGACATCCGGGACGGCGAGACCCATGGCGAGATCGGAGCACGGAGCGAACGACGGTGGGCCCGCGACGGCCGCGGCGCTAGAGGTGGCTCCGCCGGCATGCGTTGCGAGTGCGTGTCTTGATCTATAGCGTCCGCTGGAAATCAGCGAAGGACGAGCTCGAACACCAGTCCGGCAATCACCTGAGTACAACGGAAGCGACCGATTTCGCCTGCGCCGTCCTCAATCAGACGACTGTTTCCGAGATCTCCATTGTCGACGGCAGCGGGCACCAGGTGATGAGGATGCCGGAAATCATCCGATACTGGCGCCTCAAGAAGGCTTAGTGCTGCTGTCCTGTGCCAGATCGGACAGCGCGAGCCGATGCGAGCTGTCACTTCCGCATGCCATGAGTCTCAGTTGCAAAGTGCCTGCGCTGCCGCTATGTGCCGACGATCGCCGGCAGAGGCCGATCAGGCGCCGGCGGCTGAGAGCTGCGTTGCGTGCTCCCGCCTGCAAACCGTAGCACGGGGGCCATGCAGCATGCATTATCGCAACAGCCGTTCTAGCCCTTTCAAGCCGTCGCCGGCGCGTGGCGAGGCCAATTCGCACTGGACCATTTGGTGGGATATGCATCGCCGCGCCGGCACCGAGGGATGGAGCCGGGCGATCGAGAGCAGCGAAGAGGACGCGCTGCAGCGCGCAGAGCGTTTTCTCAAGCTCGGCTTCGTCGTCCATGCGATCAAGAACCCGAAGGGGGCGGTGTTCATGGACGAGGCGCAGATCACCGGCCATTTCGCCGAGCGCGCGCGGCTTGCCGCGGCGGCCGTCGGCTTTGGCAAACGCCTGCGCTGAGCAGCGTCTAACCCCGCCGCTCTCCAGCCATCGAGCGTTTGGATGTGATTGGCAAGGGCCTCGTACTGTGCGGCGAGGTTCAGAAGCTCTTGGTGCGCAACCCGATCACGTGCCGACTTGGCGCGCTCGCGCATCTCTACCGCCTTTATGCGATAGGTTGCCGCGTCCGGCATTCATCATGCTCCGGCACGTCGGGCGCGACCACAAACCGCGGATGAGCATCGGATGGTTCTTGACGCCCTCGGCACTGCGGGTGCCGGATAGGGCAGCATCGCTATTCGCACCTCGTAGCTGCCCTCTGGTCAAGATCAGCGGCGGCGCGCTCGAAATGCTCGGCTCGGAGCAGCAGGTTAGCCGGTCGCCTGACCGTAGCCGCCATCCTTCGACAGCGGTCGGCCATGTCGAGGTATCTCTCTGCAGAAGAGCTTGCCGTTGCGCGGTGGATCGTCCGCTCTGCTACGGTCGACTCTGACATTGGTATATTCTCCTCAGCGCATCGGCATGCGCTCCAGAACCATGGCTCTCTTCTCTAAGTCGGCGGCAACCTCGGCGAGCTTTGCAGCGATCAGCGGATTGTCTGCCGCGATGTGATCACCCGAGAGGCGGCGCATGAGCGAGGCCATCTTGCGCAGGTGTTCAAGCTGATCGAAGTTTTTTAGCATGGCACGCCTCCGCTTATGCAGGCGGGAGCGTGCACAACCCCTCTTGGAAAGGGGGCAGGCACTGTCTCTCAGCCGTCAGCGCCCGTGAGTCGCTGCTGACGATCGATTGAGCCTACGCGCGATCCACACGCGTGTCTAGTTATCGTCGCGACACTCGCCCATTGCGCGGGTAACGATCGATTCGCTCGAGTATCATTTTGAAGGCATGGAGCAAAGACGGACCGCACGCCGATGCCGCTTATCGCGTCATCCGTCGATCCGACGAAGCCTTCGGAGTCGAGGTGACCACACCCCGAAAGCTACCCCACGACCTTTGCTAGTGCAGCGGACGCCGAAGCCTGGGTTGCTGCTCTCAAGCAACGCGTGGCTGGCACGCCAGTCGTGAGGCTCCTGGCGCAAGAGGCCGATAAGCACGACCAGGTCGGAGCGAATCCACGGCTGCCGTTCTCGATCAGGCGTGCTTCTTGGCGCCCATGCCCCTTAATGCAGCTCAAGGGTGTGTGTGAAAATCGCGGACGATTCCCTGTGTTTACGTAAAGCGGAGAAGCACCCTGGAAGAAGCCGCGGTATGGAAAGCGAAAGCGTCTGCCTTGCGGCGGGCTGCGCAAGGCATGGATGACGCCCTTGTCCGAGATACGCTTGTCACGCTTGCCGACGACTGTGACGCGATAGCTGAAGATTTGTCCTCCCGTGAAGTGCAAAAGCCTTGAGAGTGTGGAACCGGCGAGCTGCGGCTCGTGATCGTCCATAGTTTCGGCGGTTACTCGCCCTGAGGTGTCTCGGGGCACATTCCCTTTATCGTTGCGCCGCGGTCTGCGACAATTCTACACCAATGCTTTGCGTCGCATTCATCCGAGGGATTTTGCGTCGCATTCATCCGAGGGATACTGAATCGCTCAAGTCCTGTCAGGTCGACAGATGACACGATAGGTGGCATCGGCATGCGGGTGTCTTTTTTCCTCCTTTATTTCGTCCAAATGGTACGCGAGCTGCCCGCGCAATGCTCGAGCGCCGCGGCGTAAACTGGACATGCGTGTGGATCTCGCGTAGTCTGATCTGATCGTCAGCAACGTCCCACGGGCGCTGACGGCTGAGAGACAACGCCTGCCCCCGTCCCAAGAGTGGTTGCGCGCGCTCCCGACTGCATGAGCGGAGGCGTGCGATGCCAGAAAACCGAAAGCAGCTCGAAAACCTTCGTCAAATGGCCTCGCTGATGCGCCGGCTCTCGGGTGAGCACGCCGCGGCGGACCATCCGCTGATTGCCGCAAAGCTTGCCCAGGTTGCCGCGGCGTTAGAGACGAGAGCTATGACTTTGGAGCGCTTACCGTCACGCTCACGGGACTATCTCCGTCGGCGACATGAGGCTGGCGACGCAGACGCCGATCGGGCAAGGACACCTCGACACGGCAGTTCGTTCGCTTGAACATGGACACGCCGCTACTGGCGTCCGGCATGGCGATGGGTCGCCTTCAGCTTCACATCGATCTTCCAGTTGGAGTACGCAGCGTGGACCGACAGCAGCTTGTGGATCAAATTGCCGCCATCGATAGCCTGATCGGCGAACTTAGAGAGCGTAGTAGACCCATCGAACGCGAAATTGCTCTCGGCCACGCCGACCGCGTTCCCGAGAGTGAGCGCCTGAAGTGCGCTGAGCATCGCGGCCAGGTGCAGAGCCTCGTCGAACAAAAGCGCGCTTTGCGGATACAGATTTCCGATATCAAGTCGCGCCCCCGATGAGCGGATCGCCAACCGAGCACGGCGAGGACCGTTATGGACGACGCGAAATACCTGCGAGACCGGGCCGCCGAGATGACCGACTTCGTCCTGACGGCGCCCGAACCGGCATCATCGGAGTTCTTCAAGCTGACCGCCCAGGGAGTGCCCATGAAACGAAATGCCGAGGCGCGGGTTCGCGACGAGGATCGGGACCATGCGGGCTTAGTGACGGTCGCGGCACCGCGACATGGGATATGAAAGGCGTTACGTGCTCGCACATCTCGCACATATCGATGTCTCCGTGCTGAGCCGCTGCCCATACTCAGAAGGACAGGCGCTAAGGTCGAAGGGCCGATCCCCGCCGGAACCAGGACGGCCATGTACATGATTACTACGAGCGTGACGGCAACGAGCACCAGGTACCGATTGTGTTTGCCGAGAAGCAGCCCGCGATGGAATACGCCTGTGAATTGCTCAGGGTAGGCTTCCTGGTCCTCAGAGTGCAGGGGTCGGGCTTCAGCATCGGGGCGGCTGCACTCCAAGAGCATCGACGTACAAGATGACGATCGACGTGCGTCCACGCTCAGACCTTGCTCGGTAAGCGAAGAAATCCGCCGCCCCTATCGACGCGACACAAGCCAAGGGGAAAATCAATGCGCGCAGTGATGCAATTGCTCGCCTTTGCCGCGCTTGGCGCCTCCTTATTACTGTTGGTTCCGACGGCCGATGCCTAAGGCCGGATGTCACCGCAACCTCAACAAGCCGCGCCGTCGGCCGCCATAACCGACCGGCAGCTCGACGCCGCGGCGAAAGCGGTGCAGCGCATGAAGACCGTCAAGGAGACTTATCAGAAAAGGATTGACGCCGCAGCACCGGGGGACAAGCAGCGCTTGATGAGCGAAGGTAACGACGCGCTCGAGAAGGCTGTGACGGACCAAGGCCTGACGGTGGACGAATACAACAGGATTATAACCGTCGCAGAAAACGACCCTGCTGTTCGCACAAAGCTGCTCGAGCGGCTGCACCAACCGCGTCCGAGCCAGCAAAGCCAATAGCGATCGCCTAAGGAGCGCGCTTCCTCGCCGATAAGGCGTTCATCGACGCCCCGTTTCAGGAGGGAGCGCCCCGCATGTCCGACGCCGCCAGAAAAGCGAAGGTAGACGAGCGCGCGAAGCTGGTGCTCAGATTGCTGCTGAGCATGGCTTGCGACGACCCGGACGAGAAAGTGCAGGAGCAGTTCCGGCGCGATCGAGACACGGCGGCGTGCATGATCGCGGGAGTCTTCTGCGGCGCGTATGATGGGCGCGTGGTGCGGCCCAAGAGCGACGGAGGTTTTGAGTGGACGGAAAAGGACATGCGCACCACCTTCGGCATTCTGCTTGATGCTCAGAGAGGGCTGGACACGGCCGAATCGTGGATTCCAACTCCGGAGCACAGGCGGGCGATCAACGGCGCGATCAAGGCGCTCGGTCTTCTCGTGTCAGATTCGATCGAGCTTATTGACGGCAAGAGCTGAGCCGCTCCCGCTTGCTGTGCACGCGCGTGGCGTCGGTGCCGTGCCCTCGACGCGGAAGCCGACGATGGAGTACCGCGTCACGACGCCACCGCACCCAACCGCAGCTGAGCGCGCGAGCCGTTGCTGGCGCTCGAATTACGCTCCGTGTCTTGCCGCCATGCTCTTGTATCTGTGCGGGCTCAGCCCCATGTTCAGCGTGTTGTCAACTCAGTGGAGGGCGCCCAATCAGCATAACTCCGCCGGATGGGAACGAGTTGCCGACCACTTGGCATCGGCGACTCATCACTAAGTCCAAGATATGCTCGGCATACCGAGCGCGGAGACTTGGCTGCTCCGCAAATGGACCCCCGCAAGTCACTATGTGGCGCTGAGCGGGGGTCTTGCGTCACTCGGTTGAACCAGTTGTAGATCGGCGCGAGGCATCGCGAGGGCGAAGCTTGGCGAAGGAGCGAACGACGCCGACATCCAGCGCATACGGAACGGTGGCGCGCTAGGGCACGAGCCTGGGCCGCAGAATGAGGGATTTGACGGTTAGGGAAACGGAATCGGCGCTTATCGAGCTTCGCCCGAGTCTCATGCACGGCCGGTGATAGCCTGCTCCTATAAGATCGCAGCCCAAGGCGGCGTCAATTTTTTTGTAGTGTACTCCTCACCGTGCACTGCTTGAAAACGCAAAGAAGCCGCCTCGCGCGAGCAAGGCAGCTCCTTCGGTGATATCGCCGCCCAATCTGTTTCCTAGGAACGGATCGGGCAGATCACACGCTTTCCGTGATCCAGAATTATGCGCGGCAACGATAGAACAAATGGGGATGCGATGCCGCAATTACAAGGGATCGCCGCTTTGGGTTCTCTGCGGTTCTTTCTTTTGGCCGCTGATAGCACAACTCCGAAGCAGCCCGGTTCACACGCGGGGTCCGCTTAGCGCAGACAAGCAGACGTCAACTCCCGGGGCGAATTGCGATCACCGCCTGCGAAGATGGTGATGCTCAAGACCGCCAATGGCGCAACGCCACCCCCGCCAAT
>Ga0335081_10016185_pt1 | contig 12068 bp, 12 predicted proteins | sample Lox_Sample_35_FD_206713 | JGI IMG/M metagenome (GOLD analysis project Ga0335081, IMG submission 206713) | Soil microbial communities from Loxahatchee National Wildlife Refuge, Florida, United States - Lox_Sample_3.5 | ecosystem: Environmental > Terrestrial > Soil > Wetlands | place: USA... | reverse complement strand
CCGGAGACGACGCGCTGCCGCTCGTCGGCCCGCGCACGAATCTGGTCGTCTTCCGCACGCTTTCGAAGGCCTACGCGGCGGCGGGCTTTCGAATCGGGTACGCGGTCGCGGCGCCCGAGCTCGTTCGCGAGATCGAGAAGGCGATCCTGCCCTTCAGCGTGGATCTCGCGGCCGAGGAGCTGGCCGTCGCCGTTCTCTCCCGCCCGGAGATCTCCCGCGAGCACGTGAAAAGGATCGTGGCCGAACGCGAGCGAGTCGCTGCCGCTCTGCGGGCGGCCGGCGCCGCGGTCGCGCCGTCGAGCTCGAACTTCCTGTTCGTGCTGCCGCCCGGGGCCGATGCGGCGCGCGTGCGTCGCGGTCTCCTCGACCGGGGCATCCTCGTCCGCGACATGACGTCCGCGGCTCCCGGGCGCCTGAGGGTGTCGATCGGGACTCGGGCCGAAAACGACCTCTTTCTCGAGGCGTTCCTGGAGGTGATATGAGCCGGACCGGATCCGTCGACCGGAAGACGAAGGAGACCTCCATTTCCCTCGCCCTGGCTCTCGACGGCGCGGGACGGGCGGACGTCGAGACGCCCGTGGGATTCCTCTCGCACATGCTCGAGACGATCGCGAAGCACGCGCGCGTCGATCTCACCGTGCGCGCGGCCGGCGACGTGCACATCGACGCGCATCACACCGTCGAGGACGTCGGCCTCGCGTTCGGGGAGGCGCTGGACCAGGCGCTCGGACCGCGGGCGGGGATCGAGCGGTTCGGGACGAGCCTCGTCCCTCTGGACGAAGCCCTCGCACGCTCGGTCGTGGATCTTTCGGGCCGGCCGTACATCGTGTTCGAGTCCCCGGTCGACAAGGAGCTTCTCCTCGTCACGAAGGATTTCCCGTTCGCCCTCGTCGAGGAGTTCTGGAAATCCGCGGCGTTTCGCGGAAAGTTCAACCTCCACGTGGACGTCGTCCGGGCGAAGAACGGCCATCACGCCGCCGAGGCCGTCTTCAAATCGGCGGCGCGCGCGCTGCGCCAGGCCATGGCGATCACCGGGACGGAAGTCCCCTCGACGAAAGGAACGCTGACGGCATGAGCGCCGCGCCCCGTCCGCCCGTCACGCTCGTCGACTACGGGGTCGGAAATACGGCCTCGGTGATCCGGGCGTTCCGGCGCCTCGGCGCCGACGTGGACTTCACGGGCGACCTCGACCGCGTCGCGTCGGCCCGGCGGCTGGTCCTGCCCGGTGTCGCCGCCTTCCAACCGGCGATGAGCCGCCTCCTCGAGACGGGCCTCGAGGCGGCCGTGCGCGCCGCGGTGAAACGCGGGGGGCGCCTCCTGGGCCTCTGCCTCGGCTTCCAGCTCCTGTTCGAGGAAAGCGAGGAGCACGGCGTGCACAAGGGCCTGGGGCTCGTGCCGGGCCGCGTCCGACCGTTCCCTGCCCGCGTCCGCACGCCGCACGTGGGCTGGAACCAGCTCCTCGCGCGCCGGGCCGACGGGTTCGTCGAGGGGCTCTTGGACGGGAGCTGGGTCTACTTCGTCCATTCCTTCAGGCCGGAGGGCGTCGACGCCGCCGACGTCGCGGCCGCCTGCAACCACGGCGGGGAGTTCGCGGCCATCGTGCAGCGCGGGAACGTCTGGGGCTGCCAGTTCCATCCGGAGAAGTCGTCGGAGAACGGCCGCCTCCTCCTGTCGAATTTTCTGAAGGAGGACGCGCCGTGAACGGCGAGCGACTGGCCATCTGGCCTGCGATCGACCTCATGGGCGGGCGTGTCGTGCGGCTGCTGAAGGGCGAACGCGAGGCGGTCACGTACTACGACGAGCCCCCGGCGCAGGCCGCGACGCGATTCGCGGCCGAGGGCGCCGACGGCATCCACGTCGTGGACCTCGACGCGGCGTTCGGGACGGGAAGCAACGAGAGAGAGATCGAAGAGATTCTTTCTGTTTCGGAGGTTGCGGGAGTCGCCGTCCAGGTCGGGGGAGGGATGCGCACACCCGCCGCGGTCGAAGATTTCTTGGAAGGTGTGAGTACTGCCCGGGCGGTGGTCGGCAGCCTGCCGTTCCTCGACCGCCCCGCCTTCACTCACCTTCTAAGAAAATCTCTTTCTTCCTCCTCCTCCTCTTTTTCATCCCGCATCGTCGTCGCGCTGGACTGCAAGGACGGGCGGCCGACGGTGCGGGGCTGGACCGAGGACGCTGGGACGGGAGATGCCGTCTCCGTGGCCCGATCGCTCGGGGACCTCGGCGTTGAGGCCCTTCTCGTCACGGACGTCGCGCGCGACGGGGCCATGACGGGTCCGAACGTCGGGCTTCTGTCCGCGGTGCGTGCCGTGTTCGGCGGCGAGATCCTCGCGTCGGGAGGCATGCGCGGCGAGGAGGACCTCGCACCGGTGGAACGCGCGCTGGCGGGCGGTTCCCGCGGCGCCATTTTCGGGCGCGCGCTCCATGCCCATGCCACGACCCTGGCCCGGCTCCGGGCGGCGCGCGACCTCGGGAGGCCGTTATGACGGTCGCCGTGCGCATCATTCCCTGCCTCGACGTGGCGAACGGGCGCGTCGTCAAGGGCGTCTCGTTCGAGAGCCTCCGCGACGCCGGCGATCCGGTCGAGGCCGCCATACGCTACGAGGCCGAAGGCGCCGACGAGCTCGCGTTCCTCGACATCGCGGCCGCCCACGAGAAGCGCGGGACCCTCGTGGAGCTCGCGTCACGCGTGGCCGAGGTGCTCTCGATTCCGTTCACCGTGGGGGGAGGCGTGCGGTCGGTGGAGGACGGGGACTCGCTTCTCCGCGCGGGAGCCGACCGGGTGACCGTGAACACCGCCGCCGTCGAGGATCCCTCCCTGATCACGAGGCTCGCCGAGCAATTCGGGGCGCAGTGCGTCGTCGTCGCGATCGACGGAAAGCGCATTCGCGACGCGAGCGGTCTCGCCGTCATGCGCGTGATGACGCACGGCGGACGCCGCCCGACCGACCGGTCGGTCACGGGGTGGGCCGCCGCGGCCGCCGCGGCGGGCGCGGGCGAGATCCTCCTGACGTCCGTCGACGCCGACGGCACGCAGGCCGGGTTCGATCTGGAAATGCTTCGGGCGGTGCGCTCCTCCGTCGACATTCCGATCGTCGCCTCGGGCGGCGCGGGCAGGCTCGACGACTTCGCGAAGGCCGTCGTGATCGGCGGCGCCGACGCCGTGCTCGCGGCCTCGGTCTTCCACGACCGCATCTTCACGATCGGCGCGGTCAAGGAGGCGATGCGGCGAGCCGGGCTCGCGATCCGTCCCGCGCCCGCGCGCGTGCGCACGCTCCTGCCCCGCTACGACGCGAGCGGCCTCGTCCCCGTGATCATGCGCGACGTCGTGACGGGCAACGTTCTCACCCTCGCGTGGGCGAACGCGGAGGCGCTCCAGAAGACGCGCGAGACCGGCCTCGCGCACTTCTACAGCCGCTCGCGCAACGAGCTCTGGAAGAAGGGCGAGACGTCCGGGAACGTCCAGCACGTCGTCGGAATCTCGCTCGATTGCGACGACGATGCCGTGCTCTACGACGTGCGCCCGTCGGGCCCGGCCTGCCACACGGGCGCGGATTCGTGCTTCTCGCGGGTGGAGACGATCGGAGCGGCCGGTGCGGACGCCGGGCCCGCGGACGCGCTCGACCTCACGACTCTCTTCGCGATCGTGAGGGCGCGGAAGGAGGCGCCGGTTCCCGGGTCGTACACGAACGAGCTCCTCGAAGCGGGCGTGTCGCGCATCGCCCAGAAAGTGGGGGAGGAAGCCGTCGAGACGGCGCTCGCCTCGGTGAGCGGCGACGCGGGCAGTCTCGCCGGCGAGGCCGCGGACCTTCTCTACCATCTCGCGGTCCTCCTGACGGCGCGCGGCGTCGCGCCGGGCGACGTCGCCGCGAAGCTCGCCGAGCGCCGCGGCGCGAAGCGACGAGAGAAGCCGTGAAAGCGCCGGATCGCCTCGTCGTCGTCGAGCAGCCGGCCGATCTCACGACTCCGGTGGCGCTCATGCGCGGGCTTCTCGCCGGGAGCGGGCCGTGCTTCCTGCTGGAATCGGTCGAGGGAGGAGATCGCGTGGCGCGGTGGTCGTTCCTCGGCACGGCGCCGTCGGGCGAGATCTCCGGCCGGGAGTCGGACCCGTTTGTCGCCCTCCGGGCCCTCCCGCGCGACGAGAAGCCGACGGAGGGCGGCGACGACGACCTGCCGCCGTTCACGGGCGGGGCCGTCGGCTACGTGGGCTACGACGCCGTGCGGCGTATCGAGCGGCTGCCCGACACGAGGCCCGATCCGGTCGGGATGCCCGACGCGTGGTTCGGGATCTTCGACGCGATCATCGCGTTCGACCACGTGCGTCACCGCCTTCTCTTCGTGACGCATGCCGGGGAGGGAGCGGACGAGAGAGGAAGAGCCTTCGAAAGGCTACGGGATCTTCAGGCCCGCGCCACCGCGACGCCCGCGCCCGCGGCTCCGGCCCGGTCCCCTTCATTCGAAGAATCTCTTCCCCTTCCGTCCTTCGTGGCCGCGGTCGAGCGCGCGAAGGAGCACATCCGGGCGGGCGACGTCTTCCAGGTCGTCCTGTCGCGGCGATGGTCCGCGCCGTTCTCGGGCGACCCCTTCGCCGTGTATCGCGCCTTGCGCTCCCTCAGCCCGTCGCCTTACCAGTACTACCTGCGCACGCCTCACGGCGCGATCTTCGGCGCCTCGCCCGAGCGTCTCGTCCACGTCGCCGCCGGCCCAGGGGACACGACGGTCGAGACGATCCCGCTCGCCGGCACCCGGCCCCGGGGCACGACGCGCGAGGAGGATCTCGCCTTCGAAAGGGAGCTCCTCGCCGACCCGAAGGAGCGCGCCGAGCACGTGATGCTCGTCGATCTCGGGCGGAACGACCTCGGCCGGGTCGCGAAGCCGGGCAGCATCCGGGTGAAGGACTTCTTCCACGTCGAGCGCTACTCGCACGTCATGCACATCGCCTCGCGCGTGACGGGGATCCTCGCCCCCGGCAAGGACGCTGTGGACGCGCTCACGGCGACGTTTCCCGCCGGCACGCTGACCGGGGCGCCGAAAATACGCGCGATGGAGATCATCGAGGATCTCGAGCCGGTGCGCCGCGGGGCCTACGGCGGCGCGGTGGGCTATCTCGACTTCGCCGGAAATCTCGACGTCGCGATCGCGATTCGCACGGCGATCGTGACGAACGGCACGATGCACGTGCAGGCCGGCGCCGGCATCGTCGCCGACTCGGACCCCGAGGCCGAGGCCAGAGAGTGCGAGAACAAGGCGCGCGCCCTCATGCGCGCCGTCGAGAGGGCGGGGACGTACCGATGATCCTCGTGATCGACAACTACGACTCGTTCACCTACAACCTCGTCCAGATCCTCTCGACGCTCGACGAGGACGTGCGCGTCGTTCGAAACGACGCGCTGTCCGTCGACGCCGTTCTGGCCTCGAAACCCGACCGGCTCGTCGTGTCCCCGGGGCCGGGGCGGCCCGAGGACGCGGGAATCTCGTGCGAGCTGGTCCGCCGGAACGAGACCATCCCGCTTCTCGGCGTGTGTCTCGGCCATCAGGCTCTCGGCGCTGTCTTCGGCGGAACGGTTTCCCGGGCGCCCGTGCTCATGCACGGCAAGACTTCCGAGATCGCGCACGATGGCAAAGGGCTCTTCGAGGGTCTCGAGAACCCGTTCACGGCCACGCGTTACCACTCGCTCGTGGTGGAGCGGGATTCGGTCCCCGCCGCCCTGCGGATCACGGCGACCAGCTCCGACGGGCTCGTGATGGGGCTCCAACACCGGACGCGCCCTCTCGTGGGCGTCCAGTTCCACCCGGAATCGATCCTCACGCCGCAGGGCGAGCGCCTCCTGAGGAACTTCGTCGCCGGGCGGCTCGCATGACGACGGCGGCTCATCGTGCGCTCCGGGCCGTGGCGCGCGGGAGATCCCTGACGCGCGAGGACGCCCGGAGCGCGGTATCGGCTCTTCTCGACGAGGTGATTCCGGAGGCGATCGCGGGAGGGCTTCTCTCGGCGCTGGCCGCGACGGGCGAGACGGTCGAGGCCGTGGCCGGCGCCGCGGACGCTCTCCGGGCGCGCGCCCTGCGACCCCCGGTGGACCGCGCGCTGGCCGCGCGCGCGATCGACGTGTGCGGAACCGGAGGCGACGGGCTGGGGACCTTCAACGTCTCGACCGCGGCCGCCTTCGTCGCCGCGGGCGCGGGCGCGCCCGTCGCGAAGCACGGCAACCGCGCGGTCTCGTCCGCGTGCGGCTCCGCGGACGTTCTCGCGGCGCTCGGGGTCGACATCGAGATGTCCCCCGCCCTCGCCGCCGAGGCGCTCGCCCGCGCGCACGTGACGTTCTTTTTCGCGCCGCTCTATCACCCGGTGATGAAGAAGGTCGGCCCACTCCGACGCGAGCTCGGGCTGCGCACGGTCTTCAATCTCGTGGGGCCGCTTTCGAATCCCGCCGGCGTGAGGCGACAGATCGTCGGCGTCGATCACCCGGAGCGCGTCCCGGTGATCGCGGGAGCCCTCGCCGCGCTCGGCGCCGAGCACGCGCTCGTCTTTTCGCACGAGACAGGAGGGGACGAGCTCCTGCCGTTCGGGCGCACGTTCGCCGCAGAGGTGCGCGGAGAGGATGTCGAGCTCCTCCAGCTCGGCGCCGTCGACTTCGGACTCGCCGAAGGAGGCCCCGGCGCGCTCCAGGGCGGAGACGCCGAAACGAACGCCGGGATCCTGCGCGCCGTCGTCGGAGGGTTCCGGCGCGACGCACGCGACGTGGTTCTCATGAACGCCTCCGCCGCGCTCGTCGTCGCGGGCATCGCGGCGGACTTCCGCGAGGGCGTGGCGCGGGCCGAGGCCGCGCTCGAGGACGGAAAGGCGGAGGCCGCTCTCGAAGCGCTCATCCGGATCTCCCGAGGGCAGCCCTCGTGAGGGACCCGAGGATTTGGATTTCTTCGAATGGGTAAGAGGGAACGAGAGGGAAGATTGAGGATTTCCTAGAAGGGTGAGAGGGGATGGGCGAATCGGTTCTGGGCGAGATTCTCGCTGCAAAGGGGCGCCGCATCGCGGCGGGGGAGTTCACGGCGCACACGGCCGCCGCCGCGCGCGCTCGGGCCGGGTCCTCGCCAGCGCCCGAAGCAAGACCTGACGGAGCACGCTTCACCGCCGCTCTTTCTTCTTCCCTTTCTAAGCAAAATCCTCCTCTTCCTTTCTTCCTCGCCGAGATCAAGCACCGCTCGCCCAGCGCGGGGCTGATCCTCCCCGGCGCGGCCTCGCGCATCGAAGAAGTCGCGCGCGCCTATCGGCGCGGAGGGGCGTCGGCGCTGTCCGTCGTCGTCGAGCAGGACTTCTTCGGTGGTGACCCCTCCTGGCTGCCGCGCGCGAAGGCCGCATCGGGGCTGCCTGTTCTCATGAAGGACTTCATCGTGGACGAGAGGCAACTGGACTTCGCGGCGGCTCTCGGCGCCGACGCCGTGCTCCTCGTCGTCGCGGCCCTCGACGACGCGGCCCTCGCCCGGCTCGGCGCGGCCGCGCGGTCCCGCTCTCTCGCCGCGCTCGTGGAAGCGCACGACGCGGGCGAGATCCGGCGGGCTCTCGACGCGGGCGCCCGGATCGTCGGCGTGAATTCGCGCGACCTGAGAACGTTCGAGGTCGACCTGGCGGGCATGGCGCGTCTCGGGGCGCTGCTGCCGGCGTCCGTCACGCGCGTGGCCGAGAGCGGCATCAGGTCGCGCGGCGACGTGGAGGCGGCCGCCGCCGCCGGCTACGGCGCGATCCTCGTCGGAGAGGCCCTTCTCGGGGCGCCGGACCCCGCGGCGGTGCTGCGCACGCTGCGCGGCGAGAACCCCACGGAAGTCAAGATCTGCGGGATCACGCGGGAGGAGGACGTCGATGCCTGCCTGGGACTGGGCGTGGACTGGATCGGCCTCGTCTTCGCGGCGGGGTCTCCGCGGCGGCTGACGCCGGAGAGAGGGAGACTCCTGCGAATGAAGGCGAAAGGGGGATCGGTGAAGGGCGTCGTGGCGGTTTTCGACGGGACGGCGAGCGAAGAGGACGTACGGCACGTCGTCGAACGCGTCCGCCCGGACGTCGTTCAGATGCCTCTTCCCTCTCCGAACCATTCGAAGAAATCTTTTTCTTCGGCCATCACACTCTGGAACAGCGTCCGCGTCGGCCGAGACGACCTGGCCGGCGCGCGCGACCGCGCAGGCGACGCCCTCCACTTCGACACGTCCGTGGAAGGACGCAGCGGGGGCACAGGAAAGACCTTCGACTGGACGCTTCTTTCTGCTGTCGACCGCTCCCGCCCCGTGATCCTCGCGGGGGGACTGAGGCCCGAGAACGTCGCGGACGCCGTGCGACGCGTGAGGCCCGATATCGTGGACACCTCTTCGGGAGTGGAGGCGGCGCCGGGGATCAAGGACCCGGCGAAGATCGCGGCGTTCGTGAGGGAGGTGCGACGTGCCTGAGGCGACCGAAGCCGGTTTCCGTCCGCCGAAAGCCGACGCGCAGGGCCGTTTCGGCGCGTTCGGCGGGCGATTCGTGCCGGAGACTCTCATGGCACCGCTCGAGGTGCTTTCGCGAGCGTACGGGGACGCGCGGCGCGATCCCGGGTTCCGGCGCGAGCTGGACCATCTCCTGAAGACGTATGCCGGCCGTCCGACGCCGCTCACGTACGCGAAGCGGCTCTCGGAGAGCCTCGGCGGTGCGCGGATCCTTCTCAAGCGCGAGGATCTCCTCCACACGGGCGCCCACAAGATCAACAACGCCCTCGGCCAGGCCCTTCTCACCGTGAGGATGGGCAAGACGCGCGTCATCGCGGAGACGGGCGCCGGCCAGCACGGCGTCGCGGCGGCCACCGCGTGCGCGCTCCTCGGGCTCTCGTGCGTCGTCTACATGGGGGCGGTCGACGTGGAGCGTCAGGCGCTGAACGTGTACCGGATGAGACTTCTCGGTGCTACGGTCGTGCCGGTCCTGGGTGGCTCGCGCACGCTGAAGGACGCGATCAACGAGGCGATGCGCGACTGGGTCGCCTCGACGGCCAAGACGCACTACATGCTCGGGTCCGTCCTCGGGCCGCATCCATTCCCGACGATGGTCCGCGATTTTCAAGCGGTCATCGGGCGTGAGGCCCTCGTTCAGAGCCGCAGGCTGCTCGGAAAGCTGCCGGACGTCCTCGTCGCGTGCGTCGGCGGCGGCTCGAACGCGATCGGCCTCTTCCGGGAGTTTCTTCCATTCCCCGGGGTCGAGATGGTGGGGGTCGAAGCCGGAGGGCGAGGCCCCGGGCCTGGCGAGCACGCCGCGCGTTTCGGTCCGGGCTCGATCGGCATCCTCCACGGCACCCGCACGCTCGTCCTGCAGGACGCGGACGGGCAGGTGCGCCCGACGCATTCCATCTCCGCGGGCCTCGACTATCCGGCGGTCGGGCCCGAGCACGTGCGCCTCGCCGAGCTCGGGCGGACGCGGTACGTCTCCGTCCGTGACGAAGCGGCCCTCTCGGCGTTCCACCGTCTCGCCGAAGCAGAAGGCATCATCCCGGCCCTCGAGACGGCGCACGCCGTCGCCTGGGCGATCGCGGAGGCGCCCCGCCGGCCGAAGAGCGCGGCGCTCCTCGTGAATCTCTCCGGCCGCGGTGACAAGGATGTCGTCTCGGTGGCGCGGCGCGAGGGAGTCTCGCTGTGAGTCGTATCGGGCGGGCCTTCTCGGCGGCGAAGGCCTCGGGGCGTGCGGCGCTCGTCGTCTTCGTGGAGGCCGGCGACCCGGACCTCGCGACGACGCGGCGGCTCCTGCCCGCGCTCGCGGAAGCCGGCGCCGACGTCCTCGAGCTGGGAATCCCCTTCAGCGACCCTCTCGCCGACGGACCGGTCATCCAGCGCGCGAGCGAGCGCGCGCTCGCGTCGGGGACGACGCTCGCCGCCGCCATCGCCCTGCTCGCGGATCTGCGCGCCTCGGGCTTCGCCGCCCCCGTCGTCGTCTTCGGCTACGCGAACCCGATTCTCGCGATGGGCGAGGCCGAGTTCGCGCACCGCGCGGCCGGGGCCGGCGCGGATGGCGTCCTCGTCACGGACCTCCCGCCGGAGGAAGGCCGCCGGTTCGCGTCGATCCTGAAGAGCGCGAGGCTCGATCCCGTGTACCTCGTCACGCCCACGTCGCCCGACGCGCGCATCCGCAGGGCGCGCTGCCTGTCACGCGGATTCCTCTACGTCGTGTCGCGCTTGGGAATCACGGGCACGCGCCGGGATCTTCCCGAGGGGCTCGAGGCGCTCGTCGGCCGGGTCCGGGAGAACGTGCCACGCCTCCCCCTCGCCGTCGGCTTCGGTCTCTCGACGCCGGAGCAAGTGGGTGCCGTGGCGGCCCTCGCCGATGGAGTCGTCGTGGGAAGCGCGGTCGTCGCCGCGATGGAAGAGGCCGTCCGGGAGGGCCGGGATGCCGTCGCGGCGGGCGCGTGCGTCGTACGCACGCTCGCGGCCGCGACGACGAAAGGCCGGCACGCCGGTGGGTGAGACGGGCCTGTCCGCCCGGATCTCGAAGGCGGACCGCTCGACGCTCGTCGCGCTCGTCGCCGACAACCTCGCACGGCTCACGGAGCGCGACGCGCTGCAGGCGCTCCGGCATCCGCACGCCTCGGAGGCGATGATCGAGGAGATCCTCTCGTCGAAGACGCTCCTCGCATTCCGGGGCGTGCGGCGCCTCGTCGCCGCGCATCCGCAGACGCCGCGGCACGCCGCGCTTCGATGTCTCGAGGACCTCACCTGGCGCGATCTTCTCGACATCGGCCGCGCGATACGCACACCGCCGCCCGTGCGCATCGCGGCGAATCAGAGGCTTCACGATGCGCTCCGGTTTCTCGCGGTGGGCGAGAAGGTCGCCGTCGCACGGTTCGCCCCTTCCGCGCTCCTTTCGTCGCTCCTCGACGATCCGGACCAGCGCGTCCTCGACGCGGTGCTCGCGAATTCGCGGCTCACGTCCGAGGACCTGCAGCGCTGGCTCGCGACCGGGACTCCCCGCCCCGAGGCGCTCGCGTTCCTCGCGCGCGACCCGCGCTGGACGAGCCGGCCCGCGGTCCGCATCGCCGTTCTCACGCATCGCGCGACGCCCCGTGCCGCGGCGCTCTCGCTTCTGACGTCGGCGTCGCGAGGGGAATGGCGAAGGCTCGCGGAGGACCCCGCGGCCGACGCTCTTCTGGCGGCCTGCGCGCGCAGGCTGCTCGAAAATGGCCCGAATTCCGTTGACAGAGGCGGTAAGTCACCATAGGCTAACGCGTTACGGGGAACCGGGTGACTGCCGAGACCGCCCAGGAGTTCGGCGAAGAGCTTCGCCGCGAGCGCGAATTACGCGACGTGAGCCGGGAGCAGCTCGCGTCGGCGACGAAGGTCTCGATGCGGCACATCGCCGCTCTCGAATCCGGCCGCTACGACCAGCTTCCCGCGGGCGTCTTCTCGAAGGGCTTCGTCCGGGTGATCGCCCTGCATCTCGGCCTCGACGCCGAGCGCTCGGTCACGGCGTTCCGGCACGTGCACGCCTGCTGGGAAGAGGAGTGTCGGCGGCGTCAGCACCAGGCGACGACGAGCACGGCCGGACTCCGCCTTTCCCAGCCACGGCGCTCCGTATCGTCCTCCACGATGCTGAAGGGCATCGCCATCGCGCTCGCGCTCGCGGCCGTGACGGGTGCCGCGGCCTTCCTGCGCTCCCGCGGAGCCGGTCGCCGCCCCGAGGCCTCGACGGCCCCGCTGGCAAACTCCGAGAGCGGCCCGGCCTCCCTCGCGCTCCCTCCCGCGGTTGCGGCGGCCACGGTCGCCCTGCCGGCGGGCGCCGTGCTGCCGGGCGCCGCTTCCACCGCAGCCTCGCGGGGGAGGACGCTCACCCTGAGCTTCCGCGACGATTGCTGGGCCGAGGTCCTCGTGGACGGAAGACTCGTGGTGCGCGGGCTCTTCCCCAAGGGTTCCCGGCGGGAGTTCGTCAACGGCAGCACCTTCACGCTCACGCTCGGAAACGCGGGCGCCGTCGACGTGATCGTGGACGGGAGGCCGCTCGGCACCCTGGGCGGGGAGCACGAGATCGTGAAGAACTACGTCATCGACGCGGCCCGAAACGGCTGAGCCGC
>Ga0335081_10016184_pt1 | contig 12068 bp, 7 predicted proteins | sample Lox_Sample_35_FD_206713 | JGI IMG/M metagenome (GOLD analysis project Ga0335081, IMG submission 206713) | Soil microbial communities from Loxahatchee National Wildlife Refuge, Florida, United States - Lox_Sample_3.5 | ecosystem: Environmental > Terrestrial > Soil > Wetlands | place: USA: Florida... | reverse complement strand
TGCGCCGGCTGCGCCAGGCCGCGGTCCACGAGGTGCTCGGCGTCGCGCGCGATGCCGGCCCCGAGGACATCCGCACCGGCTGGAAGAACCTGGTGCGCCGCGTCCATCCCGATCTGGTCGCGCGGCGCGGCGCGCCGGCGATCACGCACCTCGCCGAGGAGCTGACCATCCTGTCCAACCGCGCCTACGATCGGCTGCGCGCCGCGCTCGTGGTCGAGGGCCGCGCGACCTCGGCCGGCCCGTCGATGGCGACCCCGCCGGGCTGGCTGGTCGGCTTCGAGGACATCCAGAGCGCGGACGCCACGCCCGCGCCGCCGCGCCCGATCCAGCCGCGCGCGTCGACCGCGCCGCCCGCCGGGACCCCGCCGCCGCACAGCCCGCAGGGCGGCGAGGCGTTCGAGCAGCGCGCGCGCGCGATGCTCGCGCAGGGCGACGCCAACACCGCGCGCGAGGTGCTCGCCGCCGCGCTCGTGGTCTACCCGCGCTCGAAGCCGCTGCGCTCGCTGTACTACGTGGCGACCGCGCTCGCCGCGATCCAGGGCGGCGAGGTCATGCTCGCGCAGAGCCAGCTCGAGACCGCGCTCGCGCACTACGAGCAGTGCGTCGAGGCGGCGCAGATGCTCGAGCACATCCGCCGCCACGGCGCCGGCGATGCCGACGCGATGCGGAGGCTGTTCGCGTGAGCGCGAAGAAGCGTAGCGGCTCGAACGCGCCCGCGACCCGGCCGGGCAAGGCGCCCGCGATCGGGATCGACTTCGGTACGACCAACTCGGTGGTCGCGGTGATCGATCGCGACGGCGCGCCGCGCATCGTGACCACGCGCGAGGGCACGACGATGATGCCGTCGCTGGTGTGGTTCTCGCCCGACGGCCCGGTGGTCGGGGAGGCGGCGCGCGAGGGCCTCGATCACAGCCCCGACCTCACGATCTTCGGGGTCAAGCGCCTGCTCGGCCGGCGCTTCGATCACCCCGAGATCCGCAAGCTCGCGCGCGTGCTGCCGTACGAGCTGACCGAGGCGCCCAACGGCGACACCTGGATCCAGCTGTCGCACGGCCGCGCGATCTCCCCCGAGGAGGTGTCGGCGATGATCCTGCGCGAGCTGCGCCACAACGCGGAGCGCCACTTCGGCGAGCCGGTGAGCCGCGCGGTGATCACGATCCCGGCGTGGTACGACGCCGCGCAGCGCCAGGCCACCAAGGACGCGGCGCAGATCGCCGGGCTCACCGTGCTGCGCCTGCTCAGCGAGCCGACCGCGGCCGCGCTCGGCCACGGCGCGCATCGCGGCGCCGACGCGCGCTACCTGGTGTGCGACCTCGGCGGCGGCACGTTCGACGTCGCGCTGGTCGACGTCGAGGCCGGCGTGTTCGAGGTGCTCGCCACCACCGGCGATCCGTTCCTCGGCGGCGACGACATCGATCGCTCGATCGTCGAGAACCTGGTGCGCGACATCCGCCAGAGCCGCGGGCTCGACGTCTCGACCGACGCGATCGCGATCGAGCGGCTGCGGCTCGCCGCGCAGCGCGCCAAGCACGAGCTGTCGGAGCACCCGACCGCGAAGCTCGCGGTCGACGAGCTGGTCCAGCTGCCGTCGGGCAAGGGCATCGAGTACAAGCGCGCGATGCGGCGCGACGAGCTCGAGCTGTGGGCCTCGCCGCTGTTCAAGCGGATCGAGCCGCCGATCAAGGAGGCGCTGCGCCGTTGCGCGCGCAAGCGCGAGCAGGTGCAGGAGGTGCTGCTGGTCGGCGGCGGGACGCGCATGCCGGCGGTGCACCGCGAGATCGGCCGGATCATCGGCCGCGATCCGTCGATGGTGCCCAATCCCGAGGAGGTCGTCGCGGTCGGCGCCGCGCTCGAGGTGGCGCGGCTCGACGGCACGATCGAGGGCGTGCTGCTGATCGACGTGGTCGCGCGCGGGCTCGCGATGTCCACCGGCAGCGGCGATTGCGAGATGGTGATCGGCCAGAGCGCCGTGGTGCCGACCCGCGAGCATCGCGTGCTCGCGACCCGCCAGGACGATCAGGCGCGGATCGAGTTCGATCTGTGGGAGGGCGAGTCGCCGGACCCGTCGGCGAACCGCCAGCTCGGCCGCTACGCCGTGCTCGATCTGCCCGCCGCACCCGCTGGCGACGTGCTCGCGCTGGTCGAGGTGACGATCGATACCGACGGCGTGGTCCGGCTCGGCGCCACCGAGCTGGTCTCGGGCGAGCGGCTCACGCTCGAGCAGGTCTATCACGCGGGGCTGTCGCGGGCCGAGGTCACCCGGCTCGCGCGCCAGCTCCAGGACGCGCGATGAGACGCGCGGCGCTCGTGCTGGTCGCGTGCGCGACCGCCGCGCCGCCGCCGCGCGTGCTCCAGGTCAACCGGCCGGGCGAGAACGTGGGCATCGCGCGCGCGGTCGTCCCGGGCTACGTCACGGTGGTCGACTCCTGGAGCGCGGACTGCCAGGCCTGCACGCAGGTCGCCGCGCAGGTCGAGCCCGCGCTCGCCGCCGAGCCGCGCGTCGTGATCCGCCGGGTCGATGTCGGCGACGGGGTCACGCCGGTCGCGCGCGCCTACGAGATCACGGCGCTGCCCCACTACAACGTGTACGACCGGCGGGGCCATTTGCGCCACGTCCTGGTGGGGTCCGATTGCTTGCAAGCGCCCGCGCTCGCGCACGCGCTCGCCTCCGAGTAAATGTGAAGCGCGCAAAAAACGGGCGCGCGGCCACGCGCTGCGACGGGCTTCCCGATATCCTGCCAGCCTATGGGTGTGCGACTCGCGGTCCTCGCGAGCATGGTCTGTGCGGCCGGGACGGCCTCTGCCGATGACCAGCTCACGCTGGAGCATGCGGTCCAGCTCGCGCTCGCCCACAACGAGCGCTCGGGGATCGCCGAGCTGAACGTGGTGACGGCCGAGGCCAGCGTCGATCGCGCGCGCAGCGCGTTCCTGCCGATCCTCAGCGCGGGCGGGAGCGACAACTACGCGCCGTGGGACAAGTCGCCGACCAACGCGGTCAAGGGCTCGCTCCAGCTCAATGTCCCGATCATCGATCCGTCGGCGTTCCCGCTGTACGGCGAGGCCAAGCACGACTTCGAGGCGGCGCGCGTGCAGAGCATCGACGACAAGCGCGTGCTCGAGTTCGACACCGCCAAGGCCTACATCGCGGTGTTGCTCGCCGACCAGGTCGTCAAGTCGGCGGAGGAGAAGCTCGTGACCTCGAAGGCCGAGGTTCACGACACGACCGAGCAGGTCAAGACGGGGCTGACCGGCCAGAACGACGTGACCCGCGCGGACATCGACCTCGGCGACTCCGAGCGCGAGCTGACCTCCGATCAGGGCAGCCTCGAGGCGGCGTACGTCGCGCTCGAGTATCTGATCGCGAGCAAGGTCGCGCGCGGCCTCGTGACGCCGACCACGCTGATCGCGGCGAGCGGCAAGCCGCTCGGCTCGATCGACGCGCTGGTCGCCGCCGCGATCCACGCGCGCCCCGACCTCGAGGCCAGGCGCGAGGCCGCGATCGCGGCGCACGACTTCGCGCGCGAGCCGCGCTATCGGTTCTTCCCGTCGCTCGGCTTCACCGCGACGGGCACCGCGCAGGAGTATCCGCCGCCGAGCGGCCACGAGTTCGACGCGAGCTTCACGCTGTCGGCGTCGTGGACGATCTACGACGCGGGCCAGCGCGCCGCCGATGCCAAGTCGCGCGACGCCTCCGCCGAGATCGCCGACCTGACGACGCTGGAGCTGACGCGCGAGGTCGAGGAGCAGGTGCGCCAGGCGGCGGCGCAGCTCGCCGCCGCGCAGGCGTCGCTGATCGGCGCGAAGGACGCGATGGACGCGTCGCGCAAGAGCGCGAGCGAGACCGCGACCCTGTACAAGCAGGGCCTCGCCAAGGCGATCGAGCTGGTCGATGCCAACGAGCAGCGCTTCCTCGCCGAGGTCAACTACGCCGAGGCCGAGTTCACGCAGGTCAGCGCCTATCTCGCGCTGCTCCAGGCGCTGGGCAAGGGCCCGCTCGATCCGGAGGGACCATGAAGGCGTTGATCGCATGGACGATCGTGCTCGCGAGCGCGTGCACGCCGAGCAAGTCGAGCGGACCGCAGGCCGGCGTGCAGGGTCGGCGCGGCGGGATGGGCGGCGGCAAGCTCCAGTACCCGGTGGTGGTCGCGCCGCTCGTCACGCGGCAGATGACCTACACGGTGAACGAGCCGGGCTCGCTCGACGCGTTCCAGCAGGTCCAGATCACGGCGCGCGTCGCGGGTGCGGTCGACAGGGTGGCGTTCACCGAGGGCCAGGACGTCAAGGCCGGCACGGTGCTCGCGACGATCGAGAGCGAGCGCTACGCGATCGCGCTCGAGCAGGCCAAGACCGACGTCGCCAAGTGCGACGCCGCGCTCAAGTCCGCCAAGGCCGCGCTCGACCGCCGCCTCGAGGCGCAGAAGGAGTCGCCGGGCATCGTCGCCGGCGAGGAGATCGAGCAGAAGCAGACCGCGGTCGACAGCGCGGTCTCCGACCTCGCCGCCGCCAAGGAGGCGCAGCGGGTCGCCGAGCTCAACCTGCGCGACTCGTCGGTGCGCGCGCCGATCGCGGGCACGGTGCAGACCCGCACGGTGGTGCAGGGCCAGTTCCTCCAGCCCGGCGCGGTGCTCGCGACGATCATGCAGCTCGATCCGATGCTGCTGCGCTTCGAGGTCACCACCGCCGACGCGCCGCGCATCCAGAAGGGCATGACCGCGCACTTCCAGCTCAAGGAGACCGACCACCTGTTCGACGCCACCGTGACGCTGGTCTCCGGCGAGGCCGATCCCTCGACTCGCATGGTGCCGGTGACCGCGACGGTCGACGACCGCACGCACAAGTGGTTCCTCCGGCCCGGCGCGTTCTGCAAGGTGTCGGTGCCGATCGGCAACGCGCGCGCCGGCATCGTGGTGCCGTCGATCGCGGTGCAGTCGACCGCGAGCGGCAGCCAGATCTGGGTGATCGACGACAAGAGCACGGCGCATGCGGTGACCGTGCAACTCGGCATGCACACCGAGGACGGCGGCGTCGAGATCAAGGGCGCGACCGAGGGCCAGAAGATCGTGACGTCGGGCATCGATCCGTTGAGCGAAGGCGCGCCGGTGCAGGTCACCGCGACGACCACGCTCGACCAGGCGCTCAAGGACGCCGCGGCGACCGCGGCGGGCTCGGACAGCGGCAGCGCGGCGCCGAGCGCGGGCAGCGACACCAGTCCGGGCAGCGGCTCGGGCGAGCACCACCGAGGCTCGGCGCAGTGAACCTCACCGATCTCTGTCTCAAGCGGCCGGTGTTCGCGTGGATGCTGATGTTCGGCACCATGCTGTTCGGCCTGGTGTCGCTCGGGCTGTTCCCCGGCACCAAGGGCATCGGCGTCAGCCAGTTTCCCGACGTCAATAACCCGACCGTCTCGGTCAGCGTGTCGTGGCCGGGCGCTTCGCCCGAGGACGTCGAGACCGGCATCGTCAACCCGATCGAGGACGTGCTCGCGCAGGTCACCGGCGTCGAGGAGATCACGTCGCAGTCCAAGCAGAACTCGGCGCGGGTCACCGCGACGTTCGACATCGACCGCGACATCGACCTCGCGGTGCAGGACGTCCAGGCCAAGATCGCGCAGGTCCAGCGCCAGATGCCGACCAGCGTGCAGCCGCCGACGGTCTCGAAGTCGAACCCCGACGACACGCCGATCATCACGGTCGGCGTGTCCGGTCCGTTCGCGCGCCAGCTGCTCGCCGACGTCGCGCGCTACCAGGTCGAGGACGCGCTGACCACGCTCGACGGCGTCGGCCAGGTCACGACCATGGGCTACGTCGATCGCGCGGTGCGGATCTGGGTCGACGCCGACAAGCTGATCGCGACCAGCACGACGGTCACCGACATCACCAACGCGCTCACCAAGCAGCACGTGACATCGTCGGGCGGGCAGATCCAGAACGGCCAGAAGGCGATCGACATCCGGGTGCTCGGCGAAGCCGCCGATCTCGGAGCGCTGCGCGACATCGTGATCCGCAAGAACGGCGACGCGCTGGTCCGGATGTCGGACGTCGCGCTCGTCGAGGACGGTTTCGAGGACATCACGCAGGTCGCGCGGATGAACGGCCAGCCGGTGCAGGCGATGGGCGTGCTGATGCAGCCGGGCTCGAACGCGGTGTCGGTCGCCAACGAGGTGCGCCAGGCGTGCGCCGACATCCAGAAGACGCTGCCCAAGGGCATGCACATCGACGTGCTGTTCGACACCACCGGGTTCATCAAGGAGTCGGTCAACGAGATCGGCCTCGAGCTCGTGCTCGCCGTGGTGCTCACCGCGATCGTGTGCTGGCTGTTCCTCGGCTCGCTGAGCTCGACGCTCAACGTGCTGTTCGCGATCCCGATGTCGCTGCTCGGTACGATCGCGTTCCTCTACTTCAAGGGCTGGACGCTCAACACGTTCACCCTGCTCGGGCTATCGCTCGCGGTCGGCCTGGTGGTCGACGATGCCGTGATGGTGATGGAGAACATCTTCCGTCACGGCGAGATGGGCAAGGACCGCGTGCGCGCGGCCTCCGACGGCACCAAGGAGATCACGTTCGCCGCGCTCGCCGCGACGCTCGCGGTGATCGCGATCTTCCTGCCGGTCGCGTTCATGACCGGCGTGATCGGCAAGTACTTCCTGCAGTTCGGCGTGACCCTGTCGTTCGCGGTCGCGATCTCGTACATCGAGGCGATCACGCTCGCGCCGGCGCGCTGCGCCGCGATGCTCAATGTCTCGCACGAGAAGGGCCTGGTCGCGCGCGGCGGCGACGCGGTGTTCGGCTTCCTGTCGCGGGTCTACGCGCGCACGCTCAACTTCGCGGTCAAGCTGCCGCTGGTCGTGCTGATCCTCGGCGCGACCGTGATGATCGGCGCCTACCAGTGCGCCAAGCAGCTCAAGCAGGAGATGGTGCCGTCGCAGGACCAGAGCCGGCTCGCGATCAACCTCACCACGACGGTCGGGGCCGATCTCGACGAGACCGACAAGCTGACCCGCAAGGCCGAGGCGATCCTCGCCAAGCACAAGGAGATCATCGGCGTCCAGACCACGGTGTCGATCGGCAGCGCGCGCATGCAGATCACGCTGGTCGATCCCAAGCAGCGCTCGATGACCCAGCAGCAGCTGCAAAACACGCTGCGCGGCGAGCTCAGCAAGATCGCCGGGCTCCGGGTCAACGTCCAGGACCTGTCGCAGCAGGGCTTCGCCGGCAGCAAGGGCAGCCCGATCGAGTTCACGATCCGCGGCTCGAACTGGCCGCAGCTGATCGATCTGTCGCAGAAGATCGTGAACCAGCTGACCCAGAGCGAGCTCGCGGTCGACGTGCAGAGCGACTACCAGCTCGGGCCGAACGAGCTGGCGGTATCGCCCGATCGGCCGAACGCGTCGGACCTCAACGTCAACGTCAGCGACATCTCGACCACGATCACCGCGCTGGTCGGCGGCTCGACGATCGGCCAGTACTCCGACAGCAAGACCGGACGGCGCATGAACATCGACCTGCGCTTGCTCGCGGATCAGCGCACGCGGCCGGAGGACCTGTCGCTGTTGTTCGTGCGCTCGACCACCCAGGTGCTCGTGCCGCTCCAGCAGGTCACCGACGCGAAGGAGCAGTCCGAGCTGCAGTCGATCAACCACGACAACCGCCAGCGCGCGGTGCGCATCACCGGCAACGTCGCGGCGGGCCACGCGCAGAGCGACGCGCTCGCCTACGTGGCCTCGCTCCAGCCGACCCTGCCACCCGGCAACGCGATCGTGCTGTCGGGCCAGAGCTCGCAGTTCGGCGACGCGATGTCGAGCCTGATCTTCGCGCTGATCATCGGCATCGCGGTCGCCTACATGGTGCTCGCGTCGCAGTTCAACTCGTTCCTGCACCCGGTGACCGTGCTGACCATCCTGCCGCTGTCGTTGGCCGGCGCGATGGTCGCGCTGTGGGTCACCGGCAAGACGCTGAACGTGTTCTCGATGATCGGCTTGCTCCTGCTGATGGGCATCGTCAAGAAGAACTCGATCATCCTGGTCGACTACGCCAACGAGATCCGCCACGCCGAGAACCTCGACGCCGCCGAGGCGATGCGGCGCGCCGGTCCGATCCGGCTGCGTCCGATCCTGATGACCGCGGTCGCGACCCTGATGGCCGCGGTGCCGTCGGCGCTGGGCCTCGGACCGGGCTCGGAGACGCGCGGTCCGATGGCCGATGCGATCATCGGCGGCCTGCTGCTGTCGACCCTGCTCAGCCTGTTCGTCGTGCCGTCGTTCTACGTGCTCGCCGACCGGATCAAGGCGTGGATGGCGCGCTCGCCGAACTTCGCGCGGATCTCGCTGTCGGTGATCGCGGTGCTCGCGATCGCGATGAACGTGCGGCTCGCGATCCTGATGCACGGCCAGAGCGCGATCTACGCCGGCCTGCCCGACGACGCTGCCTCCGGCATCGCGAAGCTCGTGATCAAGCCGCTGTGGCTGTGGGCCGGCCCGATCTGCGGGTTCATCGCGGTCGCCGGGATCGTCGGCCGCAAGACCAAGCCGGTCGCGCCGTACGGCGTCCTGGTCGCGGTGCTGCTCGCGATCTACGTCGCGACGTTCGTGCTCGCTCCGCCGGTGATCGTCGCGACCGGCGGCTGATTGCAGTTGAACGCCGCGCGGCCCGGCGCGATCCTGGGCGCGATGCGGTCCCTCGCGCTCGTCGTCGTGCTCGCCGCGTGCGGCGGCCACGACTCGGCCGGCGACGGCTCGGGCAGCGCCGGCAGCTGCACGCCGATCCCCGCCGACGAGTCGGGCGACGGCACGTACTACGACGCCGACGGCACCGGGAACTGCAGCTTCGACGCTTCGCCCGACGACCTCATGGTCGCGGCGATGAACGCGGCCGACTACGACGACGCGGCGTGGTGCGGCGCCTGCCTCGACGTCACCGGTCCGATGGGCGAGGTCGTGGTACGGGTGGTCGATCAGTGCCCGGGCTGCCAGCACGGCGATCTCGATCTCAGCCCGCAGGCGTTCGCGATGCTCGCGCCGCTGTCGGAGGGCCGGATCCCGATCACGTGGAGCGAGGTCGCGTGCGACGTCACCGGCCCGATCGCCTATCGCTTCAAGGAGGGCTCGAGCCAGTACTGGACCGCGATCCAGGTGCGCGGCGCGCGCTATCCGATCGCCAAGCTCGAGGCCCAGGTCGGCGGGACGTGGGCCGCGATCCCGCGCGAGGACTACAACTACTTCGTCGAGGCGAGCGGGCTCGGGCCGGGGCCGTACCTGCTGCGCGTCACCGACACGCGCGGCCAGGTCGTCACCGACAGCGGGATCGCGCTCGGGGCCGGCGTGGTCGACACCGGCGCGAGCCAGTTCCCCGCGTGCGAGTGATCACCTGTCCGGCCGGAACTGCGATCACGGCAGGCCGGGAATGCCCTCGCGGCCGGCCTTGATGTCCATCGTCGACGCCTTGATCTCCTCGGCCGACAGCGGCAGGTAGTAGCCGCCGAGGTGGGCCGACAGGAACGCCTCGGCCGCGCCGAAGAACGCGATGTTGTTCACCGGGCGCGCGAAGCCGTGGCCCTCGTCGGGGAACACGATGTAGGTCACCGGCAGGCCGTGCTGCTTCATCGCGGCGACGATCTGCTCCGACTCCGCCTGCTTGACGCGCGGATCGTTCGCGCCCTGGCCGATCAGCAGCGGGCGCTTGATGTCGGCCGCGTGGGTGAGCGGCGAGGCCTGCTCGAGCAGCTGCTTGCCCTCGGGCGTCTCCCAGTCGCCGATCCGCTTCTTGAAGTCGGCGAGGATCGGCACCCAGTACGGCGGCACCGAGGCGATCAGCGTGAGCAGGTTCGACGGACCGACCAGGTCGACGCCGCACGCGAACTCGTCGGGCGTCATCGCGAGGCCGACCAGGGTCTCGTAGCCGCCGTAGCTGCCACCCGCGATCGCGACCTTGTCCTTCGTCGTGACGCCGTGGTCGACCGCCCACGCAACGCCGTCGAGGATGTCGTCGTGCATCTTCTTGGCCCACTCGAGGTTGCCCGCGTTCAGGAACTTCTTGCCGAACCCGGTCGAGCCGCGGAAGTTGACCTGGAGCACGGCGTAGCCGCGGTTGGCGAACAGCTGCACGACCGAGCTGTAGCCGTAGCTGTCGCGCGCCCACGGACCGCCGTGGACGAACATGACCATCGGCACCGGGCCGGTCGCGCCGGCGGGCTTGGTCAGGTAGCTGACCAGCGGCAGGCCGTCGCGGGCCGGGATCACGACCGCCTCCTGGCCGACCAGCGGCTGCTTGTCGAGCTCGGGGCGCGCCGCGAACAGGAACTTGCCGGTGTGCTTGACGTGATCCCACAGGTAGTAGTGGCCGGGGTGCTGCGGCGTCGTGGTCGCGACCAGCCAGGTCTTGAAGTCGAGCGAGGTCGACGACACGCCGAAGTCGCCGCCGTCGGCGAGCTTGGTCAGGCCGTCGAGATCGGGCTGCACCGACCTGTCGATCGCGCGCCAGTGCACGCGGTCGTAGTCGAACGACACCGCGAGCAGCGTGTGGCGGGTCGGGTGGAACATCATCCCGCCGACATCGGCCTTGGGGTCCTCGGCGATCACCTTCTCCTTCTTGGTCTTCTCGTCCTGCTCGACCAGCGCGGCGGTGTCGCGGCCGCGGCTCTCGGTGACCAGCGCCTTGCCGCCGGGCAGGACGTCGGCGATCCCGGTGGTCTGCGCGTCCTCGAACGGGATCGAGTCGTACAGCTTCCACGCCTTGCCCTCGCGGATGTAGATCTCGCCGCCGCCGGTGGGCACGAGCTTCTCGGCGAACACCAGGTTCAGCTCGTGATCGAGGTTGAACCCGACGAAGCCGTCGTCGTTCTGGTAGAGCAGCGTGCGCTTGCCGCTCGGGATGTCGAGCGCGTAGACGTCCGACAGCTGCGGGTTGCGATCGTTGATCCCGACGATCACGGTCGCCGGCTTCTTCTCGGACAGCCCCATGACCTCGACCCGCGCGCCCTTGTACGGCGTGAGATCGTCGGTCTTGCCGTCGAGGTCGGCGCGGATGAGGTGCCAGTTCTCGTCGCCGGCGGTGTCCTGCATGTACAGCACGTGCTTGTTATCGAACGACCAGAAGTACTGGCGGACCGGCCGCGAGGTCTCGCTGGTGATCGGCTTGGCCTCGTCGAGCTTGTCGATCGCGGCGACGAACACGTTGAGCACGCCGTCCTTCGCGGCGATCCACGACAGGTGCTTGCCGTCCGGGCTGATCTGCACGTTGGTGCGCTCGGGGTTGCCGAACAGCACGCTGCGCGGGATCAGATCGTTCTTGGGCTTGCCGACCGCGGGCGGCGGGGCGGGCGGTGTCGCCGGCGCGGCGGGCGCCGGCGTGGCCTCGGCCACCGGCGGAGGGGCCGGCGTGGGCGAGACCGGCCCGGGCTTCGAGCTCCCACAACCGAACAGGATCGCGACGAGAGCGAAACGCTTCATGCGGGCTGCGTAGCACGTGTGCGGCGAGACGTGCCAGAGTCTGACGCGTGCGACACGTGAGACACGCGCGACACGCGGTGATACTGGCCGGCGGCAGTGGCACGCGGCTGTGGCCGGCAAGTCGGCGCGCGCGGCCCAAACAGCTGCTCGCGCTCGCCGGCGACGCGCCGATGGTCGCCGAGGCGGTCGCGACCGGAACCGCGATCGCGCAGCACGTCATGATCGTGACGGCCGAGAGTCAGGCCGAGGCGACGCGCGCGGCGGTGCCCGGCATCGAGATCGTCGCCGAGCCGGTCGGTCGCAACACCGCCGCGGCGATCGGGCTCGCGGCGGCGATCCTGGCGGCGCGCGATCCGGATGCGGTGCTCGCCGTGCTGCCGGCGGATCAGCACGTGCGCGATCGCGACGGCCTCGTGCGCGTGCTCGACGCGGCGCTCGCGGCGGCGGAGCGCGACGATGCGATCGCGACCGTCGGGATCAAGCCGACGCGCGCGGAGACCGGGTTCGGGTATCTGGAGATCGGAGCGAGCACGAGTACGAGCACGAGCACGATTCCGGTGACGAGGTTCGTCGAGAAACCGGATCAGGCGACCGCCGGGCGCTACGTCGCGAGCGGGAAATACCT
>Ga0335081_10016183_pt1 | contig 12068 bp, 8 predicted proteins | sample Lox_Sample_35_FD_206713 | JGI IMG/M metagenome (GOLD analysis project Ga0335081, IMG submission 206713) | Soil microbial communities from Loxahatchee National Wildlife Refuge, Florida, United States - Lox_Sample_3.5 | ecosystem: Environmental > Terrestrial > Soil > Wetlands | place: USA: Florida... | reverse complement strand
CTTCGGCGGCGAGGCCCTGTTCCGCAGGACGGGGATGCGACCGCACGCTATCAACAGTCTGTGCAAGGTGCTGTGGCTGAGGGACGAGCGGCCGGAAGCCTTTGCCCGGGTGAGGCGCATCACGACCTACGCTGATTTCATCATGGGCCGCCTCGGCGCCCCGGGGTTCATCGACCACACCATGGCGTCCCGGACCATGGCCTGGGACGCCTCGCGCCGGGCGTGGGCCGACGACCTCCTCGGCGAGCTCGGAATCGACAGGTCCCTCTTTTCGGAAACGGTGCCCACCGGCTCGGTGGTGGGCTCGCTCGAGCCCGCTCTGGCCCGGCACCTCGGGGTCGCCGGTCACGTTGCGCTCGTGGCCGGAGCCCACGACCAGCCCTCGGCTGCCGTCGGAGCCGGCGTGCTGGAGGAGGGCGACGCACTCATCTCCACAGGTACGGCCGAAGTCCTCTCGACCACTTTTGCCTCAAGAGAGAAAGTCCAGGCGCTCTACTCCGGTTACTACCCCTGCTACGCAGCGGCCCTCCCCGGCCTCTACTTTACCTTCGCGCTGAACCACGTGGGCGGACTGCTCCTTCGCTGGTACCGCGACACCTGGGCGGCAACCGAGGTGTCGGCCGCCGCCGCGCAGGGCAAGGATCCGTACGACGTCATATTCTCCCATCTCGGCCCATCGCCCTCGCCGGTCTTGTTCCTCCCTCACCTGAACGGTGCCGGGACGCCCAGCTGCGACCCAGTGTCAATGGGCGCCATCGTCGGGATCACCCTTAGCACGAGACGGGCCGACGTTGCGAAGGCCATCCTCGAGAGCCAGAGCTATGAGCTTGCGCTGAACTTGGAGGCCTTGACTGGGGCGGGCATCCACCTGGAGCACATCTCCGCCGCCGGGGGCGGCGCCAGGTCGCCCGTCTGGTTACAGGTCAAGGCCGACGTTCTCGGCGTCCCCATTCGCACACTCCAGGTGAAAGAGGCGGGCTGCCTGGGCGCGGCCATCTTCGCAGGCGCCGGCGCTGGGCTCTACCCGTCAATCGCTGAGGGCGCGCGCCGTACCGTACGTTTCGATAAGGTTTACCGACCCGATTTGGCGGCGCACGCCGCATACATGAAGCAGCTGGCCATTTATCGTGGCCTCCACGGCGCCTTGAGGCCCATCCACGAGCGCCTGAGGAAGTGGTGACATGACTGAACTGATGACTGAACAGGGACTGAGCCGAATCCCGCACAGCTGCGCCGTGAAGCTGCAGGCCGTCTACAGCCGCCTAAGCAAGGCCGAGAAGAAGGCCGCTGACTACATTCTCGCGCACCCCGAGAACATGCACGCACTGTCGATCGTGACTTTCGCCGAGCGGGCCGGTTGCTCGGAGGCGACGATCGTTCGTCTCTCCAAGCACATCGGCTACGACGGGTACCCGGAGCTCAAGGCGGAGTTTAAGCCCACCGCCAACGGCGAGGAGCTCTTCGAGTACCGCGGACTACACCCGGACGATGAGCCCAGTCATGCGCAAGATCTTCAACGCGGCGTCTCAGGCCATTTTGGACACCTCGACCGTCATCGATCCGGTCGCGTACGAGGCCGCACTGAAAGCTCTCTGCCAGGCCCGCGCCATCATGTTCTGTGGCATCGGAAACGCAGCAGTGGTGGCGCAAGAGGCCTACCTGAGCTGGGTCCGCATCGGCTTCCCGGCGACTTTTGCGGCCGACCGGGACCTCCAGCTCGTCCTCGCTTCGCAGCTGAAGCCCAAGGACGTCCTTGTGGCCGTCAGCCACTCCGGTCAGACCAAGACCCTCCTCGACGTGGTGCGAGAGGCCCGCCATGCCGGAGCGACTGTGATTGCCGTGACGAACTTTCCGTCCTCCGCGCTGGCGAAGCAGGCTACCCACGTGCTGCAGACGGCGGTGTTCACCTCCTATATCTCGGGGGAGATTATGTCCAAGCGCGTGGCCGAACTTTGCATTGTTGAGAGCCTTTTCGTGAACTTCCTCATGCGCCGCAAGGGGCCGTACACCAGCCAGCTCGCGGCTTCGAACGAGGTGCTGAGGGCAAATAAACTCTAAACCTCGCCAGGTGGACTGTACAGTTAGCCAATACCTACAGCGCTCGCGAGAATTGACCCGCCTCTACTCACGAGGAGTGACCCGGCAACCGAGGTGCGATACGCGGGGCCGCTGCGCCGAGCCGTGCCAGGAGTACCGATCGTGCAGCCCGGAGCGGCGTATGTGGATTGGCTGGCGTGGCGACCAAGCCACGCCGGCGATGGGGGATCGACTGGTTCGCCGCTCCAGTTGCTCAGCAGGGCGATCGCTCGCCGGTGGCCCGTCGTGAACGCCTGGGCGGCCTTCTGAACTTCTACTACCGCCGGGCCGCGTAGCTGATCGCCACCGCCACCCTCGCCTCGCCTTCCGCGGTCCCGCCTACTGGCGCGGAGGGTAGGGCGTGCCGACCAGGCGTCCTCAGCGGCTACGCCGGGAGTGGTAGCCTGCAGCCACATCCACGCTCGGTCGATCTCTGCCCTGCTCGGGCGCCCGCCGGTCGGCGCCGCTGGTGTTCTGGCACGTGACGGCGGTCACGTCGACACTCTACCGATCGCGCCACAGCTCGTGCCGTACCTCGAACACGCGATCAAGGCATCGGGTTCCGAGTACATGTTCCCGGGCCAGGACGGCGGCATCCGCTCGAAGGACAACGACATGGCGCGGCTCACCCGCGTCATCTGCAAGCGCGCCGGTCTCATCGAGGGCTACGAGCACGTCTGCCGGCGCTGCAAGCGGAAGGGGCAGCTGCACGTCGAGCGGCACGCCGACGACGCCAACCGAAAGTGCCCCAAGTGCGGCATGGGGCTGTGGGTCCGAGCCATCCCTCGCCCGATGCGGTTCCACGACGCTCGGCACAGTTATGGGACCCTGCTCGCTCAGGCGGGCTTCGACGGTGTTCGGTTGCAGCGAGCGATGCGTCACCGCGACTTCAAGATGACCGCCCGCTACGTCCACACGAACGTCGAGGACCTCCGCCAGATGGCTGCCTGCCTGCCCCCTTCAGGGGGCGAGTCACCTCTCCCGACCGCGCCGTCATCGCCGTCATCGCGCGGACCAGCCTCGAGCGAACCTGCTGCACCGCTTGCTGCAGGTTTGCTGCAAGTAGGCGGGAAGGGCGAGAAGAAGGGGTCGGGCCCCATGGAAAATACCCAGGAAATCCCGACCCCTACGATGGCGCGCCCTACAAGATTCGAACTTGTGGCCTTCGGATTCGTAGTCCGACGCTCTATCCAACTGAGCTAAGGGCGCAATAGCATTGAATTTATTTATCTTTTATCCTCTTCCACCGCGCCTGGATCAGGCCAGCCGCCCGGCACCTCTGTGGCCTACCCACGGCTTTTCGCCCGCGGAACAAGCTACCGTCCTAATAGCGATGCCGCCAATGTCGTGTCGGCCGCTTCATACCACGTGATCCGCGCAAGCCGGCAAGTAGTAAGTGCAGTCGCGGGGCGCCGCCACGGTTCGGGACCGGCAGCAGCCTACGCAGCCAAGGCCGGTAGACCAATGCCACGCGATTCGTGCAGGCGCCTGCCCGGAATCACGGGGCGACTCGATCACAGCCCCGCTGCGCCGGTCGCGGCGCGGCGAGACCGACTTGTCCCTCGTGGGGGGTAGGCGTTCGCCCAACCGCCGGGCGCGTCCTCCCGGCATGGCAACGACGGCTCGGTCGGCGAGAGATGTGGAGGTGGAGCAAGCCCTCGCACGTGCAACTGCGACCGCTGTGGCGGGACGCGCGCCACGGCCTCCAGCTACCTTCACCCGGGCGTTGGGACTGAAGTCGGGCGACTCGGAGAGGATGAAAACCCACTCCGGCCGGCGAAGCGTTCAGCGGTACTGAGCGAACTCCTCGGCCTCCTTGCGGTCCGCGAGCAGGCTCCGTTCCCGGGCGACGAAGACCGGACAGGGAGACTGGCGGATGAGTTGCTCCGCGACCGATCCCAAGACGAGACGAGGCAGCCCCGTGCGACCATGGGTCCCAACGATGAGCAACTCGCAACCGCTCTCCAGGGTATGGCGTACGATTTCAGGGACGGCTTCGCCGAACAGGATCCTCGATCGCACCGGGGTCCCGACGACGGTCTCGGCCTCGGCGCGCCATCGCTCCAGCGTTCGCTCCGCAGCTGAGAGCCGCGTCGATCCCCTCGCCGCCGGGAGCAGGGCGTCGGCCGAGTGCGGCACGTGGGCATGCACCAGGATGAGCTCGGCGGACAGCCGGCTCGCCAGGTCCGCCGCGTACTCCAGGGCGATCCGGGAGGGCTCCGACAGGTCCACGGCGCAACTCAGCTTCGTCCACTCGAGCATGCGGGCCTCCGGGCCGACGGATCCTATTCAGTCTCGGCCCACCCCAGCTTCTGCCTGGCGGGTCGCTCCCAACGCGTTGGGCCCGAGGGCGTCGCGGCGCTTTGCCGCACGCCGAGGAAGGGCCAGCCCGGGGTCCCTGCTGGCGGTCCCATGGGGCCACCGTCGTCTCCGAGGACGCTGACCATTTTGAAAGACCCCACTCCACAGTAGGGGGGACTGCCGGGGTTCATTCTTTCACTAATAGTAGAGTCGGGTCGCGGAGACGCGGAGGGCGAGCGCGTGCGCGTCCCCGCGCTCCTCAGTTCCGTGCGGCCGGGCCGGTCCACCCCGTCACGAGACTCAGCAGGTCGCCCGAGTACACAGCGCTGGGAAGGACCTCGCACTCGGCCCAGCACCCCGGGCAGGCGTCCACCCAGCTCCTCCCTCGGAGCGCCGGCGAGCCGAACCACACCTCCCGCGCCGACTGTTGCGGTAACCTCCCGACCAGCTCGCCGTTGAACTGGCAGATCGGCACGCTCCCGTCGGGCAGGAGGCGCAGGTGGCTACGCAGCGCGGCGCACGGGGGGCGTGGCCACGGCGCGCGGTCACCGCGTAGGCGGGCCGCGAGGCCTTTCAGGTAGTAGCGCTTGGCGAGCCGGGTCGGGCGGTCGCGCAGGAACGAGAGGTCCGAGAGCGACCGCTCGACGAAGGCCAGGGTCGCAGCGAGGTCGAGGGCCGGGTGGAGCGCGTATCGTCCGCGGGCGAGCAGGTGTTCAGCTCTCTGGCCTTGTAGGGCGAGGCCATAGGTGGCCGAGGTCCGGTAGGCCACCACCGGCTGCACATCGACTTCGAGGCGCGCGAAGTGCGCCCGCAGCTGTTCGGCCTCGGCCAGGGCGCGCCCCGACGCGATGGTGTGGTTCACCGAGACCTTGAGGCCGCGCCGGCGGAGCGCCGTCAGACGGCGCACGGTCTCCTCGGCGCGCGCGAAGCTGGCGGCCCGGCCGCGGTTCCGGTCGTGCTCCGGCGCGAGACCGTCGAGCGAGACCAAGATCCGCAAGTGGCGCGGATCCGGGTAGGCCTCGGCGAAGGCCACCACGCGATCGGGCAGGCCGCCGTGGGTGGTGAGGTGCAAGAGCGAGGGCCGCGAGGCGCGGCGCACGGCGTCGGCGAGCGACTGCAGATCGAAGCGGAGGGTCGGTTCACCCCCGGTGATCCTGACGGCGTCGAGCGGGCCCAGGTCCTCGAAGATGGCCCCCGCCTGGTCGGGGGTGAGCTCCTCCCGGGCGGGCAGGCGCCACGAGTCGCAGGTGTCGCAGGTGGCGTTGCAGCGGAGCGTCACCGCCCAGGTGACGAAGCGGGGACGCGGCACGCCACCGGCGCGGCGGCGCGCCAGGTCGGAGAGGTAGGTGAGGATCCTCAAGCCGCCCGCCTGGGTTCGTGGTGCTCGACGCCGAGCTCCCCGGCGAACTGCTCGATGGCCGCCACCGCGGCGTCGGTGCCGTCGCGGGCAGGGTGGCGCGGCTTCGCCGGGAAGGTGTCCGCACGCTCGAGGAAGTGGCGCAGCAGGTGGAGATCGATGGCCTGCCGCGAGGTGCGGAGGCCGAGGCCCAGCCGCTCGACAGCGAGCGCGTTGACCTGCTGCTCGGTCGAGTCCTCCGGAGCCACGAGCAGCGCCTTGCCGAGGTACATGGCCTCGCCGACCAGCTGGTTGCCGGCGGTGGAGAAGATGGCGCGGCAGTCGGCCAGGTCCTCGACGAAGCTCAGCCGGTGCACCCTGCGGTAGGTGACCCGCCCCTCGCACCCCTCGCGGCCAGCGCCGTAGACGATGGAAGGGACGTCGAGCGCCTGCAGGGCCTGCTCGAGCTGCGCGGTGAGTTGGTGCCGTGCCCGGTTGAGGTAGACGAGCAGATGCTCGCCGCGGCGCGGGGTCGCCGCCAGCACCTCCGGGCGCAGGAGGGTCGGCACGAAGGCTACGCCGGTCCGGCGCGCCGGGGCCTCGTAGAAGCTCGAGACGATGACCCGGTCGGGCTCGCCGACCATCAGGCGGTAGAGGGCCGTCGCGCAGGCGAGGTGGACCTCGCGCCCTCGCGGCACGGGCGGCCGAGCGTGGGCGAGTACGCCGAAGTGGTCGAAACCGATGCGCGGGAGGCCAAGATGGGCCGCGGCCTGGTGGGTGAAGATCTCCGCGTCCGAGATCACCAGGTCGGGCTTGAAAGCGCGCATGAGGTCCTCGACCAGCCGGCGCGTCCGGCCGCCCCGGAACGCATCGAGGAGGCAGGGGGCGTTCTGCCAGATCGTCTCGCTCCGACTGAGCCGAGCGCCCCGGTAGACGAACCCGAGCGAGGGCACGGGGTAGACGGAGTGAACCGGCTCGAGGGCGGCGTGGGCGTCCCCGCCGGCGAGGAGCAGCACCTGGTGCCGCTGCGCGAGCCGCGGTACTACGCAGGCCGCCCGGGTGGCGTGGCCCAGACCGTACCCATGCACGCCGTAGAGAATCCGCATGAGAGCCCAAGTTAGGCCCCCCCTGCGACCTCTTTGGAACGAGCCGGCGACGAATGTGGAACCTCGGTGAGCCGGTAGGGCGGCTGGCGGGCCGCCCTGGACCGCTCGAGAGGCTCTCGTTTCGCGGCCCTGAAGCGTCAGGACCCGGTGCTGGTGGTCGGCCCCAGGTCGACCGGGCCGTCCGCGGCGCGGAGCTCGCCCTCGTCGGCCGGCCGACGCGAGGTGTGGCGGGCCTCGACGCGCTGGCAGTCGTGCGCGTTCCCCCGGCGGGCCACCTCGGTCCCGTCCGCCCGCAGCTCGTAGGCGTTCACCTCGTCCCTGAGCTGCGACCTGATCTCCTGCAGGACCAGCCGCTTCGCGCGGGGGTCCTCGACGGGGAACATGAGCTCGTAGCGCCGCTCGAAGTTGCGCGGCATGGCGTCGAAGCTGCCCGCCCAGACCTCCCACTCGCCCTGACCGCGGAACGCCACCACCCGGGCGTGCTCGAGGAAGCGGCCGACGATGCTGCGTGCGCGGACCGCGGGGGAGATCTGCGTCAGCGTGGTTCGGACGATGAGGTCGACCCGCCCACCCTCGCGGCCGCAGGCGTCGAGCGCCTCCAGGATCTCCGGGTCGGTGAGGTGGTTCGACTTGAGGATGACGTGTCCCCTGGGGTGGCTCTCGGCCCGGATACGCTCCAGCAAGAGCTCGCGGATGGCTCCTCCGGTGCGCAGGGCCTTCAGCACCGGCGCGGTGCCCGCCTCGAGGGCATCGAAGAAGGCCCTGGCGTCGGCGGTCAGGCGCGGGTTACGCGTGAACATCGAGAAGTCGGTGTACAGCCGCCCGTTGGTCGGATTGTAGTTGCCGGTGCCGACGTGCAGGTAGGCGGTCTCGCCGCGGCGCACCCAGCACAGCTTGGCATGGACCTTCTTGTGGAGGAGGTGGAGGACCCGGACCCCGGAGTTCTTGAACCGCAGCGCCCACTCCATGTTGGTGAGCTCGTCGAACCGGGCCCGGCCCTCGAGGAGCACCGCGACGTCCTTCCCGGCCTGGGCGGCGGCGATGAGCGAGCTCGCGAGGACGTTGTCGTCGCCCACGCGGTAGAGGGTGGCGCGGATGGCCGTCACCTCCGGATCCGCCGCGGCCGCGCTGGCGAACGCCTCCACGGCGTCGTAGCTCTGGTAGGGGTGGAAGAGGAGCACGTCCCCGCGGTCGGTGCACTTGAACGGTGCGAGCTCGAAGCGGCGCGCATGGTGAGCCTCGAGCGTCGCGAACTTGGCCTCGGGGGGCCCGTCGTCGACGATCCGGCTCACGAAGCGCAGGTCGAGCGGCGGGACGACCTGCAGGACCTCGCTCGCGCGCAGGCCGAGCGCGAGCCGGATGGTCTCGCGCCAGAAGGCGGGAAAGCCACGCTCGACCTCCAGGTGGCACACCCGGCCGTCGAGCCGGCTCTCCAGCGCAGCCGGCAGGTCCGTCCAGTCGTCGGGGGTGCCGATGGTCGCGAGGCGCACTACCCGCAGCTCGTGCATGCGAGCGGCCTTGCCGGTGAGGAAGAGATCGGGCCGGAGCCGCAGGAGCTCTCCCAGGCGGACGTAGGTCTTCGGTCGACCCGGGATCTCGAGGAGCCGCGGGAGGCCTTCCGGCATCCGGATGAGGTGCTGGAGGGCGGCCCCGCCGCTCGCGAAGTAGAGCGCCTGGCTGCGCATGCCCTTCACCGCGTCGGCGCGGATGACGTCGGTCCGCGGCGCGACCTCCTGGGCGAGGAACGCCCCGAAATAGCGCTTTTCCTCGAGGGTCAGCTCGGCCGTGGAGACGATGCGGATGCCGAGCTGGGCGAGGTCCGGAAGGAACCCGTCGTAGGTGCGGGCCGCCAGCTCGGCCTGCGAGAAGGCCTCGCGCAGGATGAGCGCATAGGTCTCGGAGTCACGCCCCTCCAAGAAGGGCCTCGAGATGCGGGCCGCGAAGAACTCGTCCAGGTTCGAGGCCCAGATGGCGAGGAAGCGCAGCCGCTCCAGGACCGGAAAGTCCGGCCGGCGCGTCTGGTCGAGCACGCGCCGGTTGAAGCGCAGCCAGGAGAGTTCTTGCGTGGCTTCCATGCCTCCGCCAGCGCCCCCTCGAAAGGAGCGCGCTCCACCGCCAAGCCGATAGAGATCAAGCATACTAAGGGCGGGTGCGCTGACCCCGCGCAGGTTTCGACGGGCGCCCTCGAAGGATGTGCCCGTCCGTTGCAGATTCGTCACCGATTCGACATATTCCGCGACCACGCGGTATCGGGCCCTGGCGACCCCACCCCGGGGCCCCCTTGGGGCGCATGGCGCGCCGAGGCCCTCCGAGGCTTGGGTCCGGCACAGCCGGGTCGCCTCAGGGATAGCCGCAGGAGAGGCGCGCCTCTACTATGAGCCCAGACGACCGGTCGAACCTGGCCGCCCCTCGTTTCTCGCGGCCAATGGAGGGAGTCATGGGGATTGGCAAGCTCGGCAGAAAGCTCGTCAAGGTCGGGCGAAAGACCGAGAAGGCCCTGGGAAAGCGCGGGAGGGAGCTGGCGGTGGCGGTCCTCGAGAGGGCTATCAGCATCCTCACGGCCGAGATGGAAAGCGCCAAGGATCGAAAGGGCTCGGTGGAGGCCCGCCGCTCGAAGGGTGCGCAGAAGGCCCGCCCCGCCAAAGGCGGCGCGGGGTCCGAGCGCACCGCGCCCGCGAAGAAGGCCCGTCGCCCGTCGCCGACGCGCAAGGCCGGCGCCGGTGCCAAGGCCAAGCCGAAGAGCTCCAAGTCCGCATTGGCCGAAAAGGTAGCCCGGTCGCCGCAAGACGAGAGCGCACCCGGCGACGAGCCAGACATCGACGGGGCGCCGTCGTCCGGAGACGGAGCGTCGCTCACCGAGTCGGATTCCGCTGAGCCGATCGGGACGTAGTCGCGGCGCGAGTTCCCGCGGCCGTTGCGCCTCGGCTCGTGGGTCTTCGATGGGGAGCCGTGCTCGGCGCAGCGCGGCCCTTCGATCTCGCGCGGCCCCCGAGGAAGCTGGTCGGGCGATCGGAGGCTCGCTGCCCGGGCGGGAAGGCGGGCAGGCGGCCTCGCCGGACGGCGAATTCGACCGGTCGGCCGTGACGCGAGCGTGACGGTGCCCCGCCCGGCCTTCGGTGCCCGCGAAGACACCTGTTCGTCACGCCAGGGCCCGGACCGATCCTGCTAAGGGTCGGCCGTGAGCGTCGCCACCGCGAGGCCTGATGTGACCGCCAACGGCGTGCGCTACCGCTGGCCCGGCCGGCCGGTGGTGGTGGTGTGCATCGACGGAGGGGATCCCGCCTATCTCGAGCGCGGGCTCGCCGACGGGGCCGTTCCGCACATGGCGCGCTTCATGTCCCGGGGCTTCTCGGGGATTGCCGACGGCACGGTGCCGAGCTTCACCTGTCCCAACAACATGTCGCTCGTCACCGGTGTGCCGCCGTCGATCCACGGCATCTCGGGCAACTTCTACCTCGACCCGGCGAGCGGCGAGGCGGTGGTGATGACCGGCCCGGAGCTATTGCGGGCCGAGACCGTCCTCGCAGCCTTCGAGCGCGCGGGCGCCCGGGTGGCGGCCATCACCGCCAAGGACAAGCTGCGGCGCCAGCTCTCGAAGGGGCTCGAGCCCTCGCGGGGCAGCGTGAGCTTCTCCTCCGAGAGGGCCAGGGAGTGCTCGCGCGCGGAGAACGGCCTCGAGGACGTCCTCGAGTTCGTCGGCCTGCCGCAGCCGGAGGTCTACTCGATGGACCTCTCGCTCTTCGTGCTCGAGGCTGGCATTCGCCTGCTCGAGCGCCGCCGCCCGGACCTGATGTTCCTGTCGCTCACCGACTACGTGCAGCACAAGCATGCGCCCGGCACCGCCGAGGCCCACCGCTTCTACCGCGAGGTCGACGCGAGGGTCGGTCGCCTGGCCGAGCTGGGAGCGGTGGTGGCCCTGACGGCTGACCACGGCATGAACGACAAGTCGAGGCCGGACGGCCGACCCAACGCCATCTGGCTCCAGGACCTCCTCGACCGGGAGTTCGGCCCGGGCGACACCCGGGTCATCTGCCCCATCACCGACGCCTTCGTGGCGCACCACGGTTCGCTGGGCGGCTTCGTCCGCGTCTACTGCCTGCGGGGCCGGGCCACGCCCGCGGCCATCGAGCGATTCCTGGCCGGGATGCCGGGGGTGGAGGCGGTGCTCGATCGCGCCGAGGTCTGTCGCCGCTTCGAGCTGCCGCCGGACCGGGAGGGCGACGTCGCCGTCATCGCAGAGGCCGGGACCTGCATCGGCGCCGCCGAGGCCGACCACGACCTGTCGGCCCTGGGGGGCGCGCGCCTGCGCTCGCACGGGGGGCTCGCCGAGGCCCGTGTGCCGTTCATCCTCAGCCGGCCGCTCGACGACCGCTACCTTCAGCGGGCGGCCGCCTCGCTCAAGAGCCTGCAGATCTTCGACTTCGCGCTCAACGGGGTCCGCGACTGACCTCCGCCAAGGGAGACGAGCCCTGACACTCGACACCGGAAAGGTCGCCGTCTACGAGGCGCCCAACGAGCCCTTCCAGCTACGGAACTACCCCCTGCGCGCGCCGCAGGCCGACGAGGTGCTGGTGCGGGTGAGGATGTCCACCATCTGCCGCTCGGACATCCATTCCTACCAGGGACACCGGCCGAACCCTCGTCCGGGCCTGCTCGGGCACGAGGTGGTGGGCGAGGTGGTCGAGCTCGGCGCCGAGGTGAAGACCGACCTGCGCGGTGACGCCCTGGCGGTGGGCGATCGGATCACCTGGAGCGAGTACTTCATCCCCGGGGCCAACTACTACCGCGACGTGCTGGACCTGCCCCAGAAGTCGCCCGGCGTGGACAAGTACGGCCACATGTCGGTCCACAAGGAGCCGCACTTCCACGGGGGCTTTGGCGAGTACTGCTACGTCCTCCCCGGCTCGTGGATCCTCAAGCTGCCGGCGGCGCTCTCCGACGAGGAAGCGACCCCGCTCAACTGCGGCGTCGCCACCATGATGGCGGCCACCGAGGCGGCCGGCATCGCCATGGGCGATGCGGTGGTGATCCAGGGCCTCGGGTTGCTCGGCCTCTACGGGGCGGCCATCGCCAAGGGCCGGGGGGCCCGGCTGGTCATCGGGCTCGACCCGGTGCCCGCGCGCCGGGAGCTGGGGGCCCGCTTCGGGGTGGACCTGGCGCTCGATCCCCGCGCTCACGAGGAGGGGGCGCTCGTGCAGCGCATCCGGGCGGCCTGCCGGCCCGACGGCGCCGACCGGGTGATCGAGGTC
>Ga0335081_10016182_pt1 | contig 12068 bp, 12 predicted proteins | sample Lox_Sample_35_FD_206713 | JGI IMG/M metagenome (GOLD analysis project Ga0335081, IMG submission 206713) | Soil microbial communities from Loxahatchee National Wildlife Refuge, Florida, United States - Lox_Sample_3.5 | ecosystem: Environmental > Terrestrial > Soil > Wetlands | place: USA... | reverse complement strand
GCGAGCTCGGAGCTGCCGAGGTGGAATCCTTCCTGACGCATCTGGCGATTGAGCGCAAGGTCGCGCCGTCGACGCACAAGCAGGCACTCGCGGCCATTCTGTATCTGTACCGGCAGGTGCTCGACGCGGAGATGCCGTGGCTGGAGAACATAGGTCGACCACGTTCGCCGGCGCGTGTTCCTGTCGTGCTATCGCGCGCGGAAGTGTCGCGGCTGCTCGCGCGTACGGATCCCGCTTTCTTCACGATCGTGGCGCTGCTCTACGGCGCGGGTCTGCGCCTGATGGAGTGCCTGCAGCTGCGGGTGAAGGATGTCGACTTTGAACGGCGGGTGATCATCGTGCGACAGGGGAAGGGGCGTAAGGATCGCATCGTGATGCTGCCCGAGCCCGCTCGGGTTGGGCTTCAAGATCAGATAGCACATTCGCGAGCGATCTGGGCGCAGGATCGTGCGAATCGCATCGCGGGCGTATGGATTGGCGACTCGCTGCAGAGGAAGCTCTCTCGTGCCGGGGAGACCTGGGCTTGGTATTGGGTATTTCCATCCATGACGCTTTCAATCGACCCGAGAACCCGGGTGGAGCGCCGGCATCATCAGTATGAGCAGACCGTCAGCCGCGCCATCACGCGGGCTGCGCGGGCGGCGAGCATTCCGAAGCGGGTGACGGCACACACGCTGAGACACTCGTTTGCAACTCATCTGCTGGAGTCGGGGGTCGACATTCGCCGCGTGCAGGAGCTGCTCGGGCACAGCGATGTGAGCACGACGATGATCTATACGCACGTGCTCGGCACATCGGCCGCCGGGACACGAAGTCCTTTGGAATCGCTGCCTGTTTTGGCCACTTCTGAGTCGGCCGATTCGTTGCCCGGAGGTGTGCGGGAAGTGGCCCTGCCCTACCGCGTGCGGCCGCCTGACCGACCGCAAACACGCCCACCGCAGCCGCGCCAACAGCGTCACACTATTTGATGTCGCATGGAGCGACTCGTTATTTGGGCCTGAATCGGGTATCCTCTCATTCGGCGTTTGTCGCATGCGCGATCGGTTCGCGCGCCGAGGCTCTTCAGCGTTCCGTCCCGGAACCCTCAATTCCCTCCTGCAAGCCCATCTGCCGCGCCGCGGGCGTGGCGATCACAATTTAGTTGGAACCCGTACCGAGGCCGCTTGAGGCGGCGGGGTTCGTTTATCTGGAGTTTTCATTGTTCGAATCATTCAATCTCTGCCCCGAGCTGCTGCGCGCTGCGCACGATCTCGGCTACACCACCCCTACCCCGATCCAGCAGCAGGCCATTCCGGTCGTGGCGAGCGGACGGGATCTTCTCGCGGCTGCGCAAACCGGAACGGGTAAGACCGCCGCGTTCGCTTTGCCGCTGTTGCAACGGCTGCACATGGCACTGCCCGCACCGCGCGGACGGCGCGCACCGCGTGCGCTCATCCTCGTACCGACGCGCGAGCTCGCTGCGCAGGTTTACGAATCCTTCTGTGACCTGGGCCGGCATGTTGCCCAGCGCAGCACGGTGATCTTTGGGGGTGTGAGCCCCCGACCGCAGCTCGCGGCCCTGAATCAGGGCGTCGACCTCATCATCGCAACGCCCGGCCGGCTGCTCGATCATCTGCAGGCCGGAGCGGTCGATCTCTCACACATCGAAGTGCTGGTGCTCGATGAGGGCGACCGGATGCTCGATATGGGCTTCATCCGCGCCATCCGCCGCATCATCGCGGCGCTGCCGCGCGCGCGGCAGTCGCTGCTGTTCTCAGCCACCTTCTCCGATGAGATTCGGAGCCTGGCGAAGACCCTGCTGCGGGATCCGGCGACTATCGATGTGGCGCCTCGCAATGCGCCGGCGGAGCTGGTCGATCATCGCGTCTACCACGTCGAGATGGCCGAGAAGCATCCGCTGCTGCGCAAGCTGCTGCTCGAGGGCGACATCAGGCAGAGCCTGGTGTTCACCCGTACCAAACACGGCGCGAACCGCCTGGCCGAGCGCCTGGAGCGCGACGGTGTATCCGTCGCGGCCATCCACGGCAACAAGTCCCAGGGCGCGCGCACGCGTGCGCTCGAGGACTTCAAGCAGGGCCGCATTCAGGTGCTGGTTGCAACCGACATCGCCGCGCGCGGACTCGATATCACTGAGCTGCCGCATGTGGTGAACTTCGAGCTGCCGCATGTACCCGAGGACTACGTGCATCGCATCGGCCGCACGGGTCGTGCGGGTTCGGAGGGTCAGGCGGTATCTCTGGTCAGCCGCGAGGAGCGCGATCGCCTGCGTGCGATCGAGAAGCTCCTCGGGCGGCGGATCGCTGTCGCCGCCTGAGGGCGAAGCGCTGAGGACGGGACGCTGTTGAGCGCGACGCGGCCGAATGAGCCGCGCCCGGCGCCCGGCGCTCGTCCTCGCTCAGGCGAGAAGTGCGTACAAAGAGGTCCGGGGCGGGCGCGTGTCGTCGCCCGGATCCTCGTAGAGCTGCCAGTTGAGGTTGGCGAGTTCGTGCTCGCCCGCCTTGCACCAGTCGAACAGCATTTGCCAGGCGGCGGGCAGCGTGTCGTACGGGGCCTCGAGCAGGTAGTACGCCGCCCGGCCCGCGGGCAGTCCCGAGCACACCACATCGCCGACGGGCTTGAACTCGCGCGCGACGATCATGCCTGGCGCCATCTCGAACTTGCCTTCCGCAGGCGGCCGCCACAGCGTAAAGCTCAATCCGGCCGGTCCGACCCCGAGCGTGGGGACGACCACTCCGAGCTGCTTGCGCATGGCGCGCTCGGCCTGGGGGATGGAGTCCAGGGGCACCAGCGCATTGATCACCGCCGCGATCCGTCGCTCCGCGTTCACGATCCGGCAGCCCTGTGGGTCGAGTGGGCTCGTCGCGCTCATACCATCCTCCGTGTCTGGCCCCGGCGGCCATCTTAGGCGGAACCGGCTAGACTGTCGTGTCAGCAAACGCGGGGGGCGGTTCACGATGGATGCAGCGATCAGTCTGCAGGGTGTGACGAAATCCTTCGGTGCGACGCGTGCCGTCGAGGAGATGAGTTTCGAGATTCCGCAGGGCGGACTCTACGGCCTCATCGGTCCAAACGGCGCCGGCAAGACCACCACGATCCGCATGGTGATGTCGATCCTGCTACCGGATGCGGGACACTTGAGTATCCTCGGCAAGGCCTCGGCGCTGCAGGCGAAGGATCGCATTGGCTATCTGCCCGAAGAGCGGGGCCTGTATCGCAAGATGAAGGTGAGTGCCTTCCTCGCCTACATGGGCAAGCTCAAGGGCCTGCACAGCTCTATCCTGGCGAACCGCGTGCGCATTCGCCTGGAGCGCATGGGTCTTGCGGACATCGAAGACAAGCGCTGCGAGGAGCTCTCCAAGGGCACGCAGCAGAAGGTGCAGCTGCTGGGCGCCGTCATTCACGATCCGGACCTCCTCATCCTCGATGAGCCCTTCAGCGGTCTGGATCCGGTGAGCACGCTGCAGCTTCGCAATCTCATCCTCGCCGAGCATAAGCGCGGCGCGACCATCGTCTTCTCCACCCATGTGATGGCGCACGCCGAGGAGCTGTGCGATCACATCATCATGATCAATCAGGGACGCAAGGTTCTGGATGATCCGATCGCCTCGATCCGAGGCCGCTACGATCCGCGCACGGTGCACCTGGAGCCACTCGACCGCACCGCCGATGAGGCGCCGCTGCGCGCCCTGCCGGGCATTGAGAGCGTGTCACGGACCGAAGAGGGCTTCGAGCTCGTACTGGCGCCGAATACCGAACCCGGAGGGGCGATGGCGAGGATTGCGGCGACGGTGCCCTCGAGCCGCATTGAGCTCGCGCGGCCGAACCTCGAGGAGATCTTCATTCGCATCGTCTCAGGCCAGCCGGCACCTGCCGCGCGGGCATCGCAAGCCGCACCATGAAGAAAATCATCGCCATTGCGGCACGCGAGTTTGTGGCCACCGTGATGACGCGTGGCTTCCTCATCGGGCTGCTCCTCACGCCGGCGCTGATGGGCGTCATCATTTATGTCATGCCTCGTGCGATGAACCCCGCGAGCTTCCGCGTCGAAGGGGAGATCGCGATCATCGACCGCTCCGGTGTCGTGGCGGAAGCGTTGCGCAGTACGGTCAATCCCGAGCTGATGGCCGCGCGGCGCGCGGCGGCGACGCGGCACCTGATGGCGAATGCGATGGCAGCGGTCGGGGGCCCGGCTGCGGGTCCGGCGGCGGCCGCAGGCGCGGGCGGTCCGGGAGGCGCCGCGGCCAACGCGGCGGCCGGTATCACGGGTCCGTTGCCAAAGTTTCATGTCGTGGAGCGTCCGAGTGATGCCGATGTTGCGGCCGAGCGGGCCTGGCTCACGCCCAGTAATCCGGCGAACCGCGGTCATCTCGCACTGATCGTTGTGCGGCCGCAGGCGATCGATGCGCCGCACGATAGCGATGCGACCCCACCCGGGCCGGCCTACGACCTCTACGAGCCCTCGAGCCTCGATGGCCGGATTGAAGCTGCGATCCGGCAAGTGATGCGCGATGCCGTCATCACGGTGCGCGCGCAGAAGGTGGGCCTTAATCTCATGCGCATCGATGACCTCATGCGCGTCGATGAGGGCAAGCCCGTGACGGTCACGCGCGAGGGCCAGGAGCAGCCCTCCGCAGGCATCTTCAACCGCATCCTGCCGTTCGTCTTCCTGGTCTTCATGCTGATCGGTGTGTTGAGCGGCGGCCAGTTCCTGCTCACCACCATGGTCGAGGAGAAATCCTCCCGCATCATCGAGGTGCTGCTTTCGGCCGTCTCGCCCACCGAGCTTCTGGCCGGCAAGATCCTGGGGCAGATGGGGGCGAGCTTTGTCGGCATGGCGCTCTACGTGGTCTCGGCGCTGCTCGCGCTGCTCGCGTTCTCGACCTTCGGGCTCGTCGATCTGTCGCTCCTTCTTTATCTGCTGATCTTCTTCGTGCTCTCATTCCTGGTCGTGGGCTCGGTGATGGTCGCGGTCGGCGCGGCCGTGAATGAGATGCGGGATGCGCAGTCGCTCCTGATGCCGTTCATGCTGCTCCTGGCGACTGTGTGGATTTTCGCGGCTCCGATCGCGCTCAATCCCAACTCGACGCTTGCGACCACGCTCAGCTTCACGCCGGTGGTCAGCAACTTCGCCATGATGCTGCGGGTGGCCTCGAACACACCGCCTGAGGCCTGGCAGATCTGGCTGTCGATCGCGGTCGGGATCGCGACCGTCTTTGCGGCGATCTGGTTCGCGGCGCGGATCTTCCGCATCGCCCTGCTCCTGCATGGCCGGCCGCCAAACCTGGGCACGCTCATCCGCTGGACGATGGCGCCCTGAACCGGCCACCATAGCCTTCCTGCGACACTGCACACATGGGGTTCGAGATGAGAGCACTGATGATGAGATCCACGATGCTGGCGCTGCTTGCGTGCACTGTGATGGCGGCGCACGCCGATGCGCAGAACGCCTCACCGTGGCGCGAGGGCTATCACTACTTCCTGGTCCTGCCACCGCAGCCCACCAATTTGCCTCCCGGCAAGGTCGAGGTGACGGAAGTCTTCTCCTATGGGTGCCCGGCGTGCTTCCAGTTCTATCCCATCGCCGACAAGCTCAAGGCCAGTCTGCCGCCCAATGCGGTGATGGACTACATGCCCGTCGCGTTCAACGTCGCGGAGGATTTTCCGATGTTCCAGCGTGCCTATTACACGGCCCAGGCGCTGGGCATCGCGGACAAGGCGCACGATGCGATGTTCAACGCGGTGTGGAGCACCAATGAGCTCGCGACGGTGGATCCGAAATCCCACCGCCTGAAGGATCCGCAACCTTCGATCGAGGATGCTGCCGCGTTCTACGCGCGTACGACGGGCATCAGCAAGGACAAGTTCCTCGCCACGGCGAGCTCCTTCGCAGTCGAGATGAAAATGAAGCGGGCCGACAGTCTCATGCTCGCCTACCAGGCGGACTCGACGCCGACGATCATCGTGAACGGCAAGTTCCGCCTCACGGTGAGCTCCGCCGGCGGGTATGACCAGACCATCGCGCTGGTGAACTACCTCGTCGCCAAGGAAGGAAAATAGCGCCAATCAAATGGGGCTGTGTCCGCTCACATGGGCGCCGGCATCGCGCGGCAGGCGCCGGAAGGAGATGAGTGAGAGCGCACCCAGAAGCGCCATGGCCAGCAGCGCCACCTGACAGTTGCGCAGACTCACGTGCCCGGCCGGCTCACCGCGGGCGAGCGAAGTGAGATTGAGCAGGATCGCTGCGAGTGAGATACCGAACGCGCCGGTGAGCTGCAGCACGAGATTCCACATGACGGTGGCGCTGCCGAGCTCGGGCCGCGGAATGTCCGCAAACGCCAGCGTACTCATCCCTGTGAAGAGCAGTGAGCGGGCCATGCCGCAGGCCGCGAGCACAATGAGGATCAGCACATAGCTCGCCTGCCCCACCATTAGCGCGCACAGCACGATCATCGCCGACATGGCGACGGTGCTGCCGATGAGCACGTCGCGGAAGCCGTAGCGCCTCAAAGTCAGCGTGGTCATGCTCTTCAGCACCAGATCCCCGCCGTTCATCGCGAGCAGGGCAAAGCCGGAATACACCGCGCTGTACCCCAGCACTTCCTGAAACAGGAGCGGCAGGATGAACGGCAGCGCCCGCACGGGCAGCCGCACGAACAGTCCCCCGCTCATGGTTGAGGCCCGAAACGTCGCGATCCGGGCGCACGCAAGCGAGAGCACGGGATGCGCCTGCCGCGCGAGGTGGCGTACGGCAATGAGCCCGCCCACGGCGCCGGCCGCAATGAGGCTCATGCCGGGCAGCCAGGAGGCTCCACTCACGCTTAAGTGCTCGAGCCCGGAGAGCACGCCAACGGCGGCGCCGGCGAGCAGCACGAATCCCACCCAGTCGAACGGCCGGCGCTCGGGGCGCGCGATGAGCGGGATGTAGCGCAGCACCAGCATGACGCCCGCGATACCGACGGGCACATTGAGCAGGAAGATCCAGGGCCAGGAGAGGTAGGTCGTGATGAAGCCGCCGATGGGCGGCCCGACCGTCGGTGCGACCAGCATCGGCACGGTGCTGATGGTCGTGACCCCGATCAGGTCCTCCTTGCGCGTCGAATGCAACAGCACCATGCGGGCGACCGGGATCATGAGGGCGGCGGTCACCCCCTGGAAGATGCGCGCGGCAATGAACTGCGGCAGCGTGTGACAGGTGCCGCACAGCACCGAGGCCAGGGTGAAGCCGCCCAGGGCGAGGGTGAAGATGCGCCGCGCCCCGAAACGGTCCGCGATCCAGCCGCTCGAGGGCAGCATCACCGCCTGAGCGAGAATATAGATCGTCACGCCGATCGAGAGATCCACCGGGCGGACGGCAAAGGCATGGGCCATGTCCGGGATCGCAACCAGCACCACGGAGGTATCGAGCTGGCCCATGAATAAGGCACAGGCCACGATCAGAGCGATCAGGCGCGGGTTCGCCTCGCGCGACGGATGCATTTCCTGCGGCGGCATGGCGAGGCAATATACACGGCGATGACACCCGCGCCGCTCACCTTTCTCATCGATGTCGACAACACTCTGCTCGACAACGATCGGCTGATCGATGATCTCATGCAGCATCTCGAACGGCAGTTCGGCAGGCAGACGCGCGAGAGCTATTCACAGATCCTGGAGCAGGTGCGAGCGCGGCTGGGCTACGTCGACTACCTGGGTGCCCTGCAGCAGTACCGGGCCGAGCACGTCGCGGACACCCGGCTCCTCTCCGTGAGCGCATTCCTCATTGACTATCCATTCGCGGATCGCCTGTACTCGGGCGCGCTCGGGGTCCTCTCGCACCTCTCACAGTGGGGACCGACCGTGATCCTTTCAGACGGCGATGTCGTCTTTCAGCCCCACAAGGTGCGACGCTCGGGTCTGTGGGACGCGGTCGAGGGCCGCGTGCTCATCTATATCCATAAGGAAGAGATGCTCGATGCGGTGGCCGAGGCCTATCCCGCCCGGCATTACGTGCTGATCGATGACAAGATCCGCATCCTCGATGCCGTGCGGAAGATCTGGCGCTCACGAGTGACCACCGTGCTGCCGATGCAGGGTCATTACACGCGCGATCCGGCACTGATTGCCTCCTACCCGGCTCCCGATTTGACCGTGGCGGCCATCGGGGATCTGCGCACGCGCGAATTCGGCGGACTCGCTATACTTAAATGAATATAGCGTCCGACCGAACCCGATGCTCCTCACCCCGGTTGAATGGGAAGCTCTGCGACTCTCGCTCGCGATCGCGCTGCGCAGCGTCCTGCTGAGCCTGCCCTTTGCCGTGGCGGTCGCCTGGGTGCTGGTGCGCCGGCGCTTCCCCGGGCGGATGCTGTTTGATGCCTTCGTGCATCTGCCGCTGGTGCTGCCGCCAGTGGTCGTGGGCTACGTACTGCTGCTCGTGTTTGGGGCGCGCGGCCCGATAGGCGCCTGGCTCGAGCGGGCCTTTGACATCCGGCTCGTCTTTACGCGCAACGGCGCGGCGCTCGCGACCGCCGTCATGTCCTTTCCCATCATGGTGCGTGCCATGCGCATCTCGCTCGAGACGGTGGACGCGGGTCTGGAAGATGCGGCGCGCACATTGGGCGCGGGCTCTTTCGATCGCTTCCTGAGCATCACGCTGCCGCTCATGGCGCCGGGGATCCTGGCCGGCATCGTGACGGCGTATGCGGCTGGGCTGGGTGAGTTCGGCGCCGTCATCACCTTTGCATCCAATATTCCGGGCGAGACACGCACGCTGCCGCTCGCGCTGTACACGGCGCTGCAGTCCCCGGGCGGTGAGGGTCCGGCCGCGCGCATGGCCACCTGCTCGATCGTGCTGGGACTCCTCGGGCTGACGATATCGGAGGTGATCGCACGGCGGGTGCGGTCGCGACTGGGGCGCACGCCATGATGGAAGTGCGCGTCAGGAAGCTGCGCGGCAGCTTCGCACTCGATGCGGAATTTCGTGCCCCGTCTCCGGGCATCGTCGCGCTCTTCGGCCGCTCTGGCTGCGGCAAGAGCACGCTGGTCGATCTCATCGCCGGACTCATCCGCCCGGATGAGGGACTGATCCGGGTCGGGGAGGACGTGTTGTTTGATTCGGCGCGCGGCATCGATGTGCCGGCCGAGCGCCGCCGCATCGGCTACGTGTTCCAGGACGCGCGGCTGTTTCCGCACCTGGATGTCGAAGGCAATCTGCGCTACGGCGAGCGTCGCATTCCAGCGGCCGAAGCCTCCGGCATGCGGGCCGCGCGCCGCGTGCCTTTCCACGAGATTACAGAGCTCCTGGGCCTCACCGCACTCATTTCACGCCGGCCGCATCAACTCTCGGGCGGGGAGCGCCAGCGGGTCGCACTCGGGCGTGCGTTGCTCGCCGCGCCGCGCCTCCTGCTCCTGGATGAGCCGCTCGCCTCGCTCGACCTCGCACGCCGCGAGGAGCTGCTGCCCTACCTGGAGAAGCTGCGCGATCGCTACCGCGTACCGATGATCTACGTGAGCCATGAATACGAGGAAGTGCTGCGGCTCGCGAGCCACGTGGTCGTGATGCGCGACGGTGCCGTCACCTCCCAGGGCAACGTCGCCGATGTGAGTCTGTCGCCCGAGCTGCGCTCGATCGTGGGCGTCGATGGGATCGGTGCGGTACTGGAAGGCGAAGTCACGGAAAACGCCGCGCTCTCCGGTCTCGCGCGCGTGCGTGTCGGTGCCGGTGTGCTCCATGTGCAGGCCGATGGCCTTGCCACGGGTCAGCGCGTGCGCGTCCAGCTCCTGGCGCGCGATCTCATCCTCGCGGTCGAGCCGCCGCAGGGCCTGAGCGTGCGCAACAGTCTCGAGGGAATGCTCGTGCGCATCGCGCCCGATGAGCCGCGCACGCAGCTGGTGGAGATCGACATCGGAGGCGCCACGGTGATGGCGCAGGTCACCGATCAGGCCGCGACGGAACTCCACCTCGCGCCCGGCCGGCGCGTCTGGGTGCTGGTCAAGTCCGTTTCGCTCCGCGGCCACCTGTACCCGGCGGCCGCGGCGCCCGCGGGCGCGAGCGTCCCGGGGTCTGCGGCGGTGCAGGCTCAATATGCCGGGTAACCGGCCGGCGCGAGACCTCGCGCACCGCACGCGGCGGCGCGCAGTCGGTCGCGAGCCATCCGAGTTTGGCAGTGGCGAGCTGATCGGCCGCGCGCTCCACTTCGCGGTAGGCGGCGATCACTCGCCGGCCGAAGTCGGTGAGGCGCGCTCCGCCTCCGCCCGCGCCGCCGATGCTCGCGGTGGTGACTGGCTCCGTGAAAGCGTGATTCAAATCATCGAGCAGGAGCCAGGCGCGCCGGTAGCTCATCGCAAGATCGCGCGCCGCCTGCGACAGCGAGCCCGTCGCCTCGATGCGCTCGAGGAGTGCGATCTTGCCCGGCCCGATCGATTGCGCGGGCCCCAGATCGACCCGCAGTCTCACCCCGAGCTGCGTCGTTCGTTTGTTCATAGCGGAATACTACGCCCGGTCACAGGAGAGGTGCGATGTTGAGTAGAAGCCTTGTCGCGCTGGCCTCGCGGACGCTGCTCGCGGCCGCGGTATTGAGCGCAGCCGTATTGACCGCTGCGCGGCCGCAGACGGTGCACGCGGCAGATCAGGCCCCGCAGCCGCTGCTGGTGCTCGCGGCGGCCTCGCTCTCCGATGCATTGAATGAGATCGGCACGACGTACACGGCCGCGCGCGGCAAGCCCGTCAGGTTCTCCTTCGCGGCGAGCTCGGCACTCGCACGGCAGGTCGAGGCCGGCGCCCGGGCGGATGTGTTCTTCAGCGCCGATCTCGAGTGGATGGACTATCTCGCCAAGCGCTCGCTGATCGAGGAGGCGACGCGGGGCAATGTGGTGGGCAACGCGCTGGTGCTCATTGCGCCCGCCGACAGCAAGATGGAATTGAAAATCAAACCGGGCTTCAAACTCGTCGAGGCGCTGAATGGCGGCAAGCTCGCCACGGGCGACCCGGACTCGGTGCCGGTGGGCCTGTATGCACGCGCGGCGCTGACCTCGCTCGGAGTCTGGAGCGCGGTGTCGGATCACATCGCGCGCGCGGAGAATGTACGCGCGGCGCTGGCCTACGTGGCGCGCGGGGAGTCCCCGCTCGGCATCGTCTACAGGACCGATGCGCTCGCCGAGAAGCGGGTGCGCATCGTCGATACCTTCCCCGAGCAGTCGCATCCGCCGATCGTCTACCCGGCTGCGGTGCTCAAGGGCGCATCGCCTGATGCAGCGCGCTTTGTGCAGTATTTGAAGAGTGCTGCAGCGCAGAAGATATTTCAGAAATATGGCTTCACGGCGCCAGACGGGGCCCATTAGCCCGCGTTAACCATAATTTGCGGGTAAGTCCCCGCCGAGGCTCGTTTCCTCGCACTCATTGGGCTAGACTTCCGGCCCCGGAGGGTCGCGGGATTACCCGAGATCCGGCGGTCGAAAAGGAGGCGTCGACCATGGCATTTGAGCACGCACGGGTATGCGGATCGTGCGAACGTGACTTTCCCGGCTGGGCAGATCGTTGCCCGTGCTGCGGCAGCCGCTCGGTCGTGCATCGGGTGGTCATCACCCCCGCCGGCTCGTCAGTGGCCGAAATCGCGCGGCCCAAGTGGGGCCGGAAGAAAAACCTGAAGACGCCCGCCAACGGGGTCGCCGAGGTGGCTGCGAGCTGAACGCGTAAGCGCAACGCCGCATGCCCTCGAGGCCCCGCCGAACATCGACGGGGCCTTTTCGTTTCTGGCCCCGCAAGAATACGGAGAGCCCATGAGTGTGAAGAATTCGCCTGAGTTTCCGGCACGCATCCCGCGCCACGTGGCCATCGTCGGCGCAACCGGCGCCGTGGGACTTGAGATGGTCCGCTGCCTCGAGCAGCGCGACTTCCCGGTCGCCTCGCTCCGCCTGCTCGCCTCGGCGCGCTCGGCGGGACGATCGATTGCGTTTCGCGGGCGCCCGGTCGTGGTGGAGGAGCTGAAGGACAACAGCTTCGAGGGCATCGACATCGCCCTCTTCTCGGCGGGCGGCAGCATCTCCAAAAAGTATGCGCCGTTGGCCACCGCCGCAGGCGCCGTGGTGAT
>Ga0335081_10016181_pt1 | contig 12068 bp, 13 predicted proteins | sample Lox_Sample_35_FD_206713 | JGI IMG/M metagenome (GOLD analysis project Ga0335081, IMG submission 206713) | Soil microbial communities from Loxahatchee National Wildlife Refuge, Florida, United States - Lox_Sample_3.5 | ecosystem: Environmental > Terrestrial > Soil > Wetlands | place: USA... | reverse complement strand
GGTATTTTTGGTCTCTTCCTCGTAACAGGAACGCATATTTTGGGAGAGCTTTTTGGAGAAGTCGAGGAATGGCTGTTTTTTTTCGAACTTTGCATTGATGAAACTGGTTTCGTAACAGGTCAGTGCTATTACGTAATCGCCGAGCTTTTCGTAACAGAGACCGGATAAAGCGGATGTATTGGCGAGCCCTGATACACCGTTCGGGAGGGGAGTGCCGAACAGATGTCCTTTTGCGTCCAGTTTCCGGAAGGAATCCTCTGCGCGACGCAACTCTATGAGCGCCTCGCCATAGCGGCCCTGCTGAAAGAGCGCGTGGCCGGCATCATAAGCATTTTCGGCCATCCGCCTTGTAGTGATTGTTGACATACCGGTATTACTTATCCAGGATATTTTTTATCTTGGTAAGTATTTCCATAGGGCTGAACGGCTTCACGATGTATTCATCTGCGCCGACCTCTTTGCCGTGTTCCTGCTCGGCTACCTGCCCTTTGGCGGTCAGCATGACCACATAGGTGTTCTTCAGGACAGGATCACCCTTGATGGTGCGGCAGACATCGTAACCGTTGATCTCCGGCATCATGATGTCGAGAAACAGGATGTCAGGGCGGAATTCCCTGACCTTCTCGATTGCCTCAGCGCCGTCCTTCGCCAGCCACAATTGATACCCCTCGTCTTCGAGGAGGTAGGTGAGAGCGTCTCTGATGTTTTCGTTATCGTCGGCTACAAGTATCTTTTTTTGTTTCATAGGTTCTGAGGCCACCCATATTTTATAGGTTACTAAAAAAATATTAGCTTTATTTTGCTTTTTTGTCAAGCATGAAAACCCTCTCTTACCTTACCCAGCGTGTTCGGGGGACCGGTGCATCGTGCACAGAGGGCAGAAGTGAAGCGGAATCAGGCTCTCCGACTGCTATAATTATCTTTAAGATTGTAATGATTGTATCTTACTGGTATATTATATTTTCTGGCATCATAATGATCCGCAAGCTGTATTAGGATATATACTAGTTAGGGAGGCATATTCCTCATGATGCATTTTGATATCGACTTTCGTTCAGTCTTGAAAAAGGCATTAAAGAACGGCGGTGAGTATGCTGATCTGTTCATCGAGCGGAGTACGCCCTTTTCTATCATATGCGAGAGCGGAAGGGTCGAGAAGGTCCTGTCCGGTCTTGATTGCGGTGCCGGTGTGCGGCTTATATTTGGTCATCGGACAGCCTATGCGTACTCTAATGACATTTCTCTCCCGGCTCTCCTTTCACTCGCCGATGCGGTGAGCCAGGCAGTTGCAGGAGAGGTCAGTGTCTCGCGTAACGCGGTGATGGACCTGACCCGGAAAAATCCTCACGTGGATTTCCGCATCGGAAAGGCGCCGGAGACTGTCAGCACCGATCAGAAGGTCGGCATGGTGCTCCAAGCTGACGGTATTGCCCGTTCTATCGATTCCCGCATCCGGCAGGTGATGGTTGTGTACCGGGAGAACCGTCAGCAGGTGCTTATTGCAAATTCCGACTGGTCTCTCGCTGAAGATGAACGAATGTACCTAACAGCGCTTGTCCACGTGGTAGCGGCGGATGGTGAGGTCGTCCAGACGGGGTATGAGCCGGTTGGCGGCTTTGCAGGCATGGAACTGTTCGATCGTTATCCGCTTGAAAAAGCGGCGGAGACCGCTGGCAAGCGCGCGGTCATGATGCTGTCGGCTCGCAAGGCGCCGGCAGGGAGGATGCCGGTTGTTCTCTCGTCCGCTGCCGGAGGGACCATGATCCACGAGGCGGTAGGCCACGGGCTCGAGGCGGATCTGGCTCAGACCGGTCTTTCCGTGTATTCGAACAAGATCGGCCAGCGGATCGCCTCTCCGCTCGTTACCGTGGTGGATGACGCCACTCTCGAAGGGAAACGAGGATCGTTCCGATTTGACGATGAAGGTACCGAGGCTGAGCGTACCATGCTTGTGGAAAACGGCGTACTCAAGACCTTCATGTACGATAGATTGACGGCCATGAAGGATGGCGCGCGTTCGACGGGTAACGGGAGGAGAGAATCCTACAAACATCGTCCGATCCCGCGGATGACAAATACCATGATAGCTCCGGGGAAATCCGATCCGGAAGAGATTGTGCAGACGACGCCGAACGGTCTGTTCGTGAGCAAGATGGGAGGCGGGCAGGTGAACACGGTGAACGGGGATTTTGTCTTTGAAGTGAGCGAAGGGTACCTCATCGAGAATGGAAGAATCGGGGAGCCGGTCCGTGGCGCTACGCTCACGGGGAACGGCCCACAGGTGCTGATGTCCATCGACCGGGTGGGGTCCGACCTCGGGTTCTCCATCGGCACCTGCGGCAAGGACGGACAAGGGTCGCCCGTGAGCGATGCCCAGCCGACGCTCAGGATACCGGAGATCACTGTCGGCGGCGATGTCGCGTGAAAAACGTTCACCTAGAACGCATGAGCGCCTTTTTTACTCCGGAGGAGATGATATGGATATCCGCACAGCGATCATAACCTTGAGCGACAAAGGATCGGCAGGAGAACGCGAAGATGAAAGCGGAAGGATCATACGCGAAATGATCGCCGATATCGGGGCATCTGCTGTTCACTATGAGATCCTGCCGGATGAAAGATCGAGGATTATAGAGACGTTGACAAGGCTGTCTGACTCAGGAAACATCGATCTCATCATCACGACCGGAGGTACGGGCGTCGCCCCGCGGGATGTGACGCCCGAGGCCACGCTTGCGGTGATAGACCGCGAGCTTCCAGGCATGGCGGAGGCTATGCGCGCCGAGAGCCTCAAAAAGACGCCACGCGCCATGATTTCCCGAGCCGTTACCGGCATCAGAAAAAAGACCCTGATAGCAAACCTCCCCGGTAGCCCCCGCGCGGTGCGCGAGAATCTCGCCGTTATCCTTCCAGCACTTCCCCATGCGATCGAAAAGATCAAGGGTGACCCGTCGGAATGCGGAAGCTCTTAGTCGGCTCGTAATGACCACACACGGCTGACTGACAGCATCCGGCATATCTACGTTCCCGGGGCGACGCACCTCTCTCCCTTGGTCATTGCTTATCGAAAATTTCCATTTGTCTCCCGCTGTTCTCTGTGATACACTTTTACCGAATGCTAAGTTAGATTGACTATGCTCAACGAGGAGGCCCTATGTTCTGTCCCCATTGCGGCAAAGAGATAGCTGATGGCCAGGTATTTTGCCAACACTGCGGAGCGAGACTGGCAGAAGCCGCTCCGATTTCCGGAGGGAGAGAAAAGACGTATTGGGAAGACCGCGAATCGAGAGGCTTTATCAGCGGGCTGTCCGCGACATTGAAGGATGTGTTATTCCGTCCATCGGTTTTTTTCAAGAGAATGCCGGTAACCGGCGGGCTTACGGACCCGCTGTTGTATGCGCTCATCATTGGTATGGTAGGCGTCATTTTTTTCTATTTTTGGCAACTACTGCTCCAGGGCACAATGCAGAGTATGATGATGCCCGAAATGAGGGCCGCCGCAGGACAGAATATGTTCAGGGGAATTGGCATGGCGGCGCTGGCGTTTTTTTCTCCGTTTCTGATAATTATCGGATTGTTCATCGCATCAGGGATTCTTCATGTATGTCTCATGCTGGTGAAGGGATCGCGTGCCGGATTCGAGGCCACCTTCAGGGTCGTTGCCTATGGCTATAGTACGAATATACTTCTTGTCATCCCGTTTTGCGGGGGTCTTCTAGCGGCGGTGTGGGCCATTGTACTCACTATCATCGGGCTCAGGGAGGCGCATGAGACGACAGGAGGCAAGGCCGCATTCGCCGTTTTCCTGCCTGTCATTGTCTGCTGCGGACTGTTTATTATGGCTATAGTGATGTTCATGGGTGCTGCGGCATTATCACTGAGTACGATTGTGCAGAAGTGATGTGAAGCGCCATTTAGCATGCGTATTTTTCTGCAAAAGAGGACGCAAGGCCGGACAGAGTTCGGCATCATTTACGGCGGGATTGCCTTGCTCGCGATCTGCGTCGGGCGGTTTGTGCCTGTGCTTGCGCTTGCCCCGTCATGCGTCTTCAGGGATATTACGGGTGTTCCGTGCCCGACCTGCGGAGCCACGCGTTCGGTCGTGCATCTGGCCCGGGGAGAGTTTTTAGCATCATTTGGTATGAATCCGCTGGTCTCGTTGTGTTTTGTCATTGCGGCACTCGCATTTTTTTACAGCCTGATTACTCTGATCGTTGGCATTCGCCGAATCGGTTTTATCCTTTCGGAACAAGAAAAAAATATCGTCAGGTCCGGAACGGTCGCTCTTATCTTGGCAAACTGGTGTTATCTTATTCTTTCACGGTAAGTCCTTATAGAATATTCGTTTTTTCCTTCCCCGGCTAATAATATTATTTACATTTAACCAACAGTATGTTATTATAACAATCTTTTAGGAATACCTAAATATTTTCAGCAGTTACGGAGGGTATGGCGTGGATCGTACGGTCATAGGCGTGGACCTCGGGGGCACGAATTTACGAACGGCAATCGTGGGCCCTGATGGTGAGATTCTCGACAAGCTCAAGGAAGCCACGCGGGCGGGTGACGGCTGGACGAAGGTTGTCGCACGGCTCATTGATAATATCAAGCGTCAGCTGGAAATTGGCGCGCAGAGGGGGGCGAAAGTTTTTGCCGTAGGTGTGGGTGCGCCGGGTGTCATCCTGGTGGACAAGGGCATTGTAGTCAAGTCGCCTAATTTCCCGGACTGGAACAACCTCCCGCTGAAAGCCGAGTTGGAGAAGGCGCTCAACATCCCCGTCTTTATCGAGAATGATGCCAATGCCGCAGCCCTTGGAGAAAAGTGGCGGGGCGCAGGGCGGAATATCAGGAGCATGATACATATTACCCTTGGTACGGGTGTCGGCGGTGGAATTATTCTCGATAACAAGATATGGCATGGAGCAGACGGCATGGCCGGTGAGATAGGGCACATGACCCTCATCCCCGACGGAAGACCGTGTACCTGCGGCAATACTGGATGCCTGGAGATGTACGCATCGGCACGCGGTATCGTGCAGAGCTTTCGAGAGGAATTGGAAAGGCAGAAATTGCCTGCGCCGGAGACCTTGAAAAACGTCACGTCGGAAAAGGTGTATCAGGCCGCGCGTGAGGGCGATGCCGCCGCACGACGGGTGATGAAGGATATGGGCCGCATGCTCGGGATTGGTATTGCCAGCCTGATTAATATTTTTAATCCAGAAAGGGTTGTGATCGGCGGGGGGGTCAAGGACGCATGGCCGCTGTTCATCGGTGCTACGCATGAGGAGATCATGAGGCGGGCATTTCAGGTCCCTGCTGAACGGACCGAAATTGTACCATCCTCGCTGGGCGATGACGCGGGCATGATAGGTGCCGCGGCCGTGGCACTTGAGCTCCAGAACGCAAGATGTTGAGAGACGGGGAAGGTCACGTTTCAGACTACGATCAACGCCTGAAATGCATGTTCCAAATAAGAGTCATCATGCCCTGATCCAAATGTTTTAGGATTTGGAACCTGGGATTTAAAGGTTATGGCAAGTTCGAATATAAGAAATTTCTGCATCATTGCTCATATTGACCACGGCAAGTCGACTCTAGCCGACAGGATTCTCGAATATACCGGCGCTCTTTCAGACCGAGAAATGGCGGCTGCAGGCGGGGACCAGGTGCTTGATGACATGGATCTCGAGCGTGAGCGGGGCATAACTATTAAGGCCCATGCGGTGCGTCTCCGCTATAAGGCATCGGACGGCCAGGATTATGTCTTGAATCTGATCGATACGCCGGGCCATGTGGACTTTACCTATGAGGTTTCGCGCAGCATGGCGGCCTGTGAGGGAGCTCTCCTCGTGGTGGATGCGTCACAGGGGGTGGAGGCGCAGACACTGGCCAATGCCTATCTTGCGATCGACCATAATCTCGAGATCATCCCGGTCATCAATAAGATTGACCTGCCGAGCGCGAACATTGAAGAAGTGAAACGCCAGATCGAGGAGGTCGTTGGCCTTGACTCCTCCGGTGCCATCCCGGCAAGTGCCAAGGCAGGGATCGGAACAAAAGATGTACTCGAAGCAGTCGTGAAACATATCCCGGCACCGTCCGGAAGTCCCGATGCGCCGCTTCGGGCGCTCCTGTTCGATTCTTGGTATGATACCTATCAGGGTGTGGTCATCCTCGTGCGGGTAGTAGACGGGACTGTGCGGCCGAAGCAGAGGATCAAGCTCAACTACTCGGGTGCCATTCACGAGGTGCAGTCAGTGGGGGTCTTCACGCCCAAGATGCAGCTGACCTCGGAACTTTCGCAGGGGGACGTGGGGTGCATCATCGCAGGCATCAAACGGGTCTCGGACGCCAAGATCGGTGACACGGTGATGGACGCCGACCGCCCCATCGATGTGCCGCTGCCGGGGTATAAGGATGTTAAGCCGATGGTCTTTGCCGGCATCTACCCGGTGAACAGCGATGACTATGCGGACCTGCGCGATGCTCTCGAGAAACTGCGTTTGAACGACTCCTCCTTCAGCTATGAGCCGGAAACCTCGCTTGCTCTCGGATTCGGGTTCCGGTGCGGTTTCCTTGGCCTCCTGCACATGGACATCGTAAAGGAACGTCTTGAGCGGGAGTTCAAGCTCGATCTTATTCCCACCGCCCCGACGGTGGTCTACCGGGTGACCAAGAACGATGGCGAGATCGTGATGGTGGATAATCCCGCCAGGCTGCCGAATATCCAGGAGATCCAGCGCATCGAGGAGCCCATGATCGTGGCCTCGATCATAACGCCGGAGCAATATGTGGGCTCGCTCATTGCTTTGTGTCAGGAGCGGCGGGGCACGCAGAGGGATATCACCTATATCACGAAGGACCGCGTGCTGATCACCTACGACCTGCCGCTGAACGAGATCGTGATGGATTTCTACGACAGGCTCAAATCCCTGACCAAAGGGTATGCATCGCTCGATTACGAACTGTCTGGTTATGTTGAGTCCGACCTCGTGAAGCTCGATATGCTGCTGAACGGCGAGCCCGTAGATGCGCTGTCGCTGATCACACACCGCGACAAGGCGGCGATCCGCGGCAGACAACTTGCGGAAAAACTGAAAGAAGTGATACCGCGGCAACTCTACGAGGTGATTATCCAGGCGGCGATCGGCTCCAAGATCATCTCCCGCGAGACGGTAAAGGCGCTTCGCAAGAACGTGACCGCAAAGTGTTACGGCGGCGACATCACGAGAAAACGCAAGCTCCTCGAAAAACAGAAGGAGGGTAAGAAGAGGATGAAGCAGGTCGGCAGTGTCGAATTGCCGCAGGAGGCGTTCCTTGCGGTGCTCAAGGTGGGAGAGTAAAAGGAAGCCAATTTTTCAGAAGCCCCGTGGCATACGTTAATCTCGCTCATTTTTAAATTTCCAATTTGAATATTTTCAGAGACCGTTCGTATTGTGAGTCGGTTTGGAGGCGTGATGTCCGAAACTCAACAGGTAATCAAGAAGAAGAACTTTTACAAAGAATGGATAGAGCCGTTTCTGATCGCGGCGATCGTCGCTCTGTTCATCAGACAATTCGTCGTGGAGGCTTTCAAGATCCCGTCGGGATCCATGATCCCCACGCTCACGATCGGCGACCATCTGCTCGTAAACAAGTTCGTTTATGGTCCGAGGATACCATTTACGGACACCAGGATCTTTACGTGGAAGGTACCGAAGAGAGGCGAAATCATCGTTTTCAAGTATCCTGAGAACGAGACCAAGAATTTTATCAAACGCGTGGTAGGCCTGCCGGGAGACAAAATACAGATCATAAACGGCACGCTCTATATCAACGATCTGGTCGTCCCCATAACGCCGACCTCCCCCCCCAAGGATGAAAGTGTTGAGGGGGGGCAAATGTTCGGCAAGCCGATGTTCTATGAAGAGCAGCTTGGAACGGTCGAGCATAAGATACAGTACCTCATGGACCAGTCGCAGAGGAATGACGGCCCCTGGCTTGTGCCGAAGGACTCGGTGTTCGTCATGGGAGACAACCGCGACAACAGCCAGGATAGCCGTGTATGGGGATTCGTCAAATTCAATAAGATTCTCGGCCGAGCGTTAATCATTTATTGGTCCTGGGATGGAGACGGCCGATGGGTGAGATGGGAGAGGATAGGGAGGCTGATCAAGTAGGCGCAAGGAGGGGATGGAAATGAATATTCTTGCGAATCAGAACGGAGCGAGCCGTTTTAAGGTGTTCCTGTGGTTTCTCGTCTTGTTCCTCATCATTCATGTTGCCGTTAAAGTGGTACCGGTTTACATGGATTATGCCAGGATGGAAGACGAAATGAAGGTAAAAGCCAGCGTGTCTCAGGTGCTGAAAGATGATGATATCCTGAGAGATCTGGAAAATAAGGCAAACGAACTCGACCTGCCGCTCACTCGTGACAGCTTTATCATCAAGAGGGACATGGAGAGACGCAGAATGAAAATCAGCACAAAAGGCGGATGGGATGTCGAGGTGAGCTTCCTGTGGGGTGCCTACGTAAGGACTTTTCATTTCGATCCGGTCGTCGAAGAGGGCATCATGCAGGTGCCGTAATGGACCTTCATACGGTAGGTTTGACAAATATAACCCGGTAGAGTAGTATTGTCTGCCATGAACAGGATGGTGTGCCGGTGATACGCAGCATGACAGGATATGGCCGGAAGGAAGTGAGCGGTGTTGGCGGTCACTTCAGCATAGAGATCCGCTCGGTGAACAACCGGTATATCGACATCCAGGTGAAGGCGCCGCGGGGGCTTGCGGTCCTCGAGCAGAATATCAAAAAAAAAGTGCAGGATCATTTTTCCAGGGGCCGCTTCGATGTATATATCACCCGCAACGGTGAAAAAGAGGGCGTCGGCAGGCTCGCCGTCAATGATACCCTGGCCGGGCAGTATATTGCCGCACTGAGAGACCTGAAAGCGCGTTTTGGACTGGGCGGAGAGGTCGACGTGTCCTTCCTTGCAGGTTTTCAGGACCTTTTCACGCTGACCGAGGTGAAGGAGGACATTGAGGCCGTATGGCAGGTCCTTTCCGAAGGACTTGCACATGCCCTGAAGGAACTTGACGACATGAGGGCCGAAGAAGGCAGGGCACTCGTCCAGGATATATCTGAGCGGCTTAGGACCATCGACAGGCTGCTCGTCGCGATCCATGGCCTTGCTCCTGCCTCCGTGGAGGCATCGCGAAAGAGAATGTTTGATGCCGTGACAAAACTCCTCCATGAACAGCCGGACCCCGTCAGGCTGGCACAGGAAATAGCCATTTTGGCGGAACGCACCGACGTGACCGAGGAACTCACCCGCCTCGGAAGCCACATGGTTCAATTCCGCGCGCTGCTTGCGGACCAATCTGGCGAGGCGATCGGAAGAAAACTTGATTTTCTCCTGCAGGAGATGGGGCGAGAGACAAATACGATCGCATCGAAGGCCATGGATGCAAAGATATCATTGAGCGTGGTGAACATTAAGGCGGAACTGGAAAAGATCAGGGAGCAGGTTCAGAACATCGAGTGACCACACTATGGCGAATCAGCTCGTCAATATCGGGTACGGCAATATGGTGATGGCCTCCAAGGTTGTCGCCGTCTTGTCGCCGGAATCCGCGCCCATGCGCCGCCTCAAGGAAGATGCCAAGGAGCGGAAAACGCTGCTGGACGCCACCCAGGGAAGGAAGACAAGGTCAATCATCATAACCGACAGCGATCATGTCATTCTTTCCGCCGTCCAGGTCGAAACGCTCATGCAGAGGTTTTCCGGCCGAGGTGAAGAATGAAGAGGAGAGAGGGGCTTCTCTTCGTGGTCTCCGCCCCTTCTGGCGCGGGGAAGACCACCCTGTGCAGAGCTCTTACCGACTCGCTCGAGAATCTCACGCATTCCATATCCTATACCACCCGGAAACCCCGGCCCGGAGAGATAGATGGGAGAGATTACTATTTCGTCACGGAAGAACGGTTCCGGGACATGGTACGTGCGGGAGATTTTGCCGAATGGGCACAGGTGCATTCCAATCTCTACGGCACGTCGAGACGCGTGCTCGATGAGATGCGCACAGATGGGACCGATGTGATCCTCGATATCGACACCCAGGGAGCCGGGCAGATCAAGGAAAAGTGTCAGGAAGCAGTCTTTATATTCATCATGCCGCCTTCACTGGAAATACTGGAAGAACGGCTGCGGCATCGAAAGTCGGATAACGAGGATGAGATCAAAAAAAGAATGAGCCGTGCCCGGGACGAAATCAGGGATTACACCATGTATGACTATATCATCGTGAACAGGGATTTTGAACGGGCGCTAGCCGAACTCCGCGCCATTGTCCTTGCTGAGCGTTGCCGGACGAGGCTGGTCGAGCACGCATGGATTCAAGGAATGTTCTGATACGATAACCACACTATTGCACCAGGAGGTGAAAGATGCAGGAGACCGCTACAGACATAATATCACTGCCTATTGAGATGAATGACAAGGTTGCCGATACTAAATTTCGTCTTGTCCATATCGCGGCCCAGCGGGTCAGACAGCTGTCCGCAGGCGCGCCGATGCTGGTCGCGACAAGGTCCATAAAGGACACCACCATCGCGCTTGAGGAGAGCCTGCTCGACAAATTTATGATTCTCACGGGCGAGGAAGCGAAGAAGGCAAAAGAGGAGTTCAGGAAGCGCGAAGAGCGGGCGCGAATGGAAGAACAGCTTTCTGCCAAGGAAGAAGAAATTCGGAAAGAGCTTAGCGCCTATCTTTCAGAGACGCAGGGCGAGGAAGGTCCTGAGGCGCCCGGGCTGCCGGAAAGCGGCGAGGGTGAAACGATCGAGGCTGAAGATGCCGAGGACGAAGAGCCGAGCGAATCCGAAGAATAACTCGTGGAGTATCGAAGCATGCTATCCGGAAAGAGGGTCCTGCTGGGCGTAACGGGCAGTATTGCTGCATATAAGGCCGTCGACATTCTGCGTCGGCTGAAAGAGCAGGGCGCAGAGGTGCGTGTGGTGATGACGAAAAACGCTACGCGCTTTATTTCGCCCCTGACCTTCGAGGCTCTGAGCGGAAAGCCAGTGCTGTGCGATGAGTTCCAGGACTGGGAGAAGGACAGCATTGGACATATCGATGTCTCCGCAAATCAGGATGTAGCGCTCATCGCTCCGGCCACGGCTAATATCATCGGCAAGGTTGCTGCCGGCATTGCCGACGACGCTCTGACCACAACGCTTATGGCGGTTGAATGTCCGGTTGTGATGGCTCCTGCCATGAATGACCGGATGTACCGGAACCCCGTTCTGCGGAAAAACATCCAATTTCTCAAGGAACAAGGGGTACGGTTCATCGAACCGGAAACCGGTCCGCTTGCCTGCGGCACGGCGGGGCAGGGCAGGCTCGCGGATCCTGCGAGTATCATCCGGGAGATTTCATCGATGTTCCTGCCACAGGATCTCGCAGGCATTACCATTCTGGTAACGGCAGGCCCTACGCGTGAACCGATCGACAGGGTCCGGTTTATCAGCAACCCTTCCAGCGGAAAGATGGGGTATGCGCTGGCAGCTGCTGCGCGAGAAAGAGGGGCGGCGGTCGTCTTAATAAGCGGACCGTCGCATCTCCCGTCGCCCTCCGGTGTGAAAGTAATCCGGGTCCTCACCGCAGATGACATGTACCGTGCCGTCATGGAGCATGCCGGGACGGCGCAAGTAATCATCATGGCTGCAGCGGTTTCAGATTTCAAGCCAGCCGTTTCCACAGACCATAAGATCAAGAAGCATGAAGCGCCGACTATCCTGCAGCTTGAACCTACCCGTGATATCCTCCTGGAACTCGGCAAGACCGCGGGCGAGCGCTTTCTTGTGGGTTTTGCTGCGGAAACGGACAATGTGCACCAAAATGCCATCAAGAAATTGAAAGAGAAGAAGCTTGACATGATCGTGGCGAACGATCTGGCGAGAGCAGGTGCCGGTTTCGAAATTGACACGAATTCCGTGACCATCATTGATCGGACCGGAAAGTCAGCGGAACTGCCAGTAATGCAAAAGTCTGAAATTGCAGCGCACATTCTGGATAAAATCGTTGAACTCA
>Ga0335081_10016180_pt1 | contig 12068 bp, 6 predicted proteins | sample Lox_Sample_35_FD_206713 | JGI IMG/M metagenome (GOLD analysis project Ga0335081, IMG submission 206713) | Soil microbial communities from Loxahatchee National Wildlife Refuge, Florida, United States - Lox_Sample_3.5 | ecosystem: Environmental > Terrestrial > Soil > Wetlands | place: USA: Florida... | reverse complement strand
GCTGACTGGCTCGTGGTCAAATTTCCGCCAGCCCCGTCCGGATACTGGAAGCAGACACTGAATAGCGTGGGGTGATCTGCGATCGTCTCGACATGACGCACGTCCATTCCAGCATTGGACATCTCCTGGACCATGCGGCGTCCCGGTTCGTCAGCGCCGACCTTGCCGATGGGGAGGACGTGAAAGGGTGAGCCCGACGGATCGGCTCCGAGCAGTACCGCGATGTAGTGCGAAATGATGTGCAGCTTGCAGTAATCACGGATGTTCAGCAGGCGAGCCGGGCGGCTTTCATTGCGGCCGAGGGTGTGATTGCCTTCCAGCGCAAAGAAAATGCCAGTGCCGATTCCCCCGACGCCGATCACGCGCCGGTAGGGTGAATGCGGATTGACTCGAAGACTCCGCTGCCGCATGTCGGGCCTCGGGGATACTAAAACAACTCCCAGTCAGGATTCTCCGCGATCGGATGGCCGGCGGTTTCCATTGTGGCGGTAATCATGGCATCCGGGTGACGCTGCAGGAGGGTCATCGGATAGTCCGGTGTCGGCTCCGAGAACAACGCCACACGCAGCGCCGTCTGTTTCCACGCGCCAGTGTCACTGTAGACGCGAACCCGTCTCGCAGCCAGGCACTCTTTTACGCCCAGGGTAACCGACATCGGCGGAACGAATTGGTAGGCGGCGCCGAAACTCCGCTGCCCGAGCGCCAGGATGGTGTCGAGGTTGTTGTCCTGGATGCGGATTGTGGAGTTCGCTACATCGTCCAGGGTGACTGGGCTAAAAGGGTGGCGGCGAGCCTGGTTATAAGCGACGTGGCCATCCTGTCCCCAACCGCCCAGAGTGATGTCCACCGGAGCGGCTTCTATGTCGGCGTGGACGCGGTCCATGGTGCTCGGAAGCAGCCAATACCTCTGTGGCTCCGGAACCGCTAACTCAGGTTTGATGCCGCCGTAGAAATACTTCTCCATGAAGGTGCGGAAATTGTACGGGTGATTCCGCGGAAGCGGCCGCCCCTGCCAATCCAGGCACTCGTCCATATGGAAAACAGTCAGGTTTCGCAGCGAGACGCTCTTTGCGTTCACCATTTCGGTGAACGGCGCATACCAACATTTCGGCCCGCACGGGATGATCGCCCTGGTAGGCTTTCCCAGTTCGTTGTTCCCGTCGATCACCGCAATCAAGTCTCGCGCCATGAGCGCGCCCATTTCCTCAGAATCCCGCACCAGGCGAAAAGGGACACGCCGTGCTGGATGATCTGCAAGTTCTTCGGCAGGAATCCTGCACCATCGATAAAGGTCTCGCGGGTTCACATGACTCATATGTTTTTCTCGCTGGGCCTACTCGTGCTCGCCATGACCAGTCACAGATCCAACACTTGATTGATCTCGGTGTAGGCATCCGTCATATACGGTGCCTGCTGCCGGAAGAGCGTTTCATGCTCGGCGTCGCCTTCGATGCGCGCCAGAGCCTGCTGCGCTTCGGCGAGCGTGGGAAATTCCGATTCCCAAATGAGCGTGCACGTCGCCTCGCGTCCCGCGTACGGCTGAAAGCGCCGGCCTTTCGGAAAATCATTCCGGCGCCGCTCCATGGCGGCGAACTTTGCTTCGAGTTCCAGAAAAACGCCGCGATCGGCAGGGCGATAGTGCTGCACAAAACGTAGAATGTATGCCATATTTATCCCTCCACAAATACTCTAATGCCAGAAGCCCCGAATCGGGGGCGTGACAGAACCACCGCGCTCGACTCTCACGGCCGGACTAATGCTCAGCCATCTCGATGAACGGCCAGTAGTGGCCGGCGGGCCTGCTCAGAAATGATTGGGGGCCCCCGAGCGTCGCCGAAATCGGTGGCACTGTAATGAACGGGCTAGTCCCGATCATGTTGGACATTTCGATCGACCTGGCGTTTAGAATGCCTGGTTCGCGGCGAAACTGGGTCTTCATCGGAATCGGTTGCCTGGGTCCGGATCCTCCAAGGCGCCCCCTGTGGTCACTGGGGAGGCGGAGCCCTCTTTCTTAGACTGGTCGCCGTGAGGCTCCGGCGGCCTAGAGTTTGCTGACCTCAAGCAGCATGTGGTCGGTGAATTCAGAATTCAGTTTAGGCCTTGCCGCATCAACCGTGCCCAGGTCTTTGCCATTGACGTAGTCGAGCACACGATATTTTCCAGGCTGGAGCCCACGCAACTCAATCTCCCCTTTCCAGGGCGTGGAACCTTCGGACATGAAGAATGCGTAGTACACCTTGCCGTCCTTCTCGATGGCGTAGCCTTCCGGCGAGTCATACCCAATTGTATAGAGATTCAGAAAGGTGCCCTGTGACAGCATTTTGGAATTGTAGATATCAATCCACTTCTTCCAGAGCGCCTCTTTCTCCGGGGTCAATGTGACATAGCGGTAACGCGGCCGCGGCGGGGCATCGGGCCAGGTGAATTTGGTTCCGACCACCCCTCCGGTGCCGACGGTGGAGGCAAAGTCCTTGCCCGTCTCCAGCCACTCGACGGCATTGGTGGAATTCCCCACCTTTCTCATCTCGCTCAATTCCACGTGGTCGCCGTACACGGCCGCCTGCGGTCCGAGCATGGCCTTGAACATCTTGATTCGGCGTCGCACCTGGAACCCGCCGACCGGGTCCGCAGTGACGGCCTGGTCCTCGTACGGGAGCCACGCGAGATTCGGGGTCGTTCCGCATGGACAGATCTGTGTCACGCTCTCCGGCTTGAGAGCACGTGTGGTCTGGAAAATGATTCGATAAACATCCGCTACCGCGTTAACAGAGTCATCCGGTGATTTGTGGTGGTGCTTAGGGTTATAACAGCGGGGCACCGTAAACACGCTGTCCATCTTGTTGCCGTCATATCCCCAATCGCGAATGAATTTCTCAACCAGCTTGCGGTGAAATTCCTGGACTTCCGGCAGCGCCGGGCACATTGCCGCCGTCGTGCTCACTGGGCTGATCAAGCGCGCCGGTTTGCCTTTTTCGTCGAGGATCAGCCAATCCGGGTGCTCCGTTGCCAATTTGGATTTGACGGTTGGCTTGGCAAGAGCATGCTTGCCCTGGCCATCCTCAACAGCAAGCGGCTGCCACCATAGTTGCATCAGGAAGCCTTGCTTGTGAAACTCGTCCACCACCTTTTTGATCTGGTCGTCCGGGAACGTGTCAGATCGCGGATTCCAGTCGCCATAGGCGTCGAACCAACGGTAGTCCAGAGTGGTCCACTTGATGCCGAGCTCCTTGAGCTTCGGGATTGTGCCCAGCATCTGGGCGGGCGTGAAGTCCTGTTCGTATCCCCAGCCGCACCAGTTGAGGGCATAGTCCGCATTGTTAGGCTTCGCCGGCGTCCATCCATCGTGTTGGAGTGCCGTCGACCACGTCCGTAGCGGCTCGTAAAAATCGCCAGTGTGGACGGCAACGAACGTTCGCGGCGTCGAGTACACTTGGCCGGGCGTTAGCGCCGTCTTCGGCTCAAGAACCACCGATGCGGTAACTCGGCCATCACTTTCTGCTTTCACAGGAAGTGACAGGACCAGGGGGAGCGTCTCGAGATGCCCGATCGCCTCCCCGACGTGGGCCGTCCAGAAATCAACCACCGGTATGCCGCCGCCCAAACCTTGTGGCCCCGGACCGCCGACCATGTTGAGCCGCGAGAAGTTTTGAGAAATCGGCAGAATCTCGTCCTTTCCCCAATCGTAGGCCGATCCCTGAAAAGACCAAAGGTTATACGCCGCAGCTTTTGAGTCCGCGAGCGTTGCACTCAATCGATGTCTTTCAGCCACCACTTGATCCAGCTTGAACTCTTGATCACCCGTATTCTTGTAAGCCAGCGTGGTAATCGCCATGTTCGGGAAATCATCATAGACTTCCACGGCGAGCGTCTTCTGGAGGCCGACTGTCGAGTTGCGTCCCGTGATCTCGACACGTTTACCGCGAGCTCCAAGCTTGCCATGAGCACCCGTTACTTGCGCGTGAGCAAGATCCAGCGTGAAATCCCGAATATCTTTTCCTGCACTGACCAGGTAATCACCCGAACCCGCAGTTCCACCTTCCGGTTCATCTAGAGTCAAGCGGCCCCCGCCTTTGAGTAAATACGCCTGCACATAGCCGCTCGGCAAGATATCGAATTCGGCCGTCGCCGTCTTAATGACGATGGGCCCACCCGCGCTCACAGTGACCGTAGACGCGGCCGGTTCCGCGGGCTGGGTGAAATGTCGACCACAACCGAAGAAGTTCGCCGCCAGGAGAGCAAGCGCGATCACGACCCAGGAGACGTGATGCCTGCCACCAACGCTGCCATGAGTGTCTATACAGCGGCTGGCATTGGAAATCATCGGCACACTGTCCTTTCGCCTCCCGAGCGACGAAAAGTCCCCGTGTTCAAGATACTCATCGTCGGTATCGCACCAGCTAAAGTGATTCCGATACGTAGCCTCACTGGCGCCGTAGCCCGTTCCAAAGAGACTGCGGTTCGGATTGGCTAAGTCGTGAACGTTAACGTGGAAGCGTAACAGATCCGCCGGCTAAATGCAATCCTCAGTGCTCCGGTTGCGCATCAGAGAATCTCCCCGCGCCCACATCGACCGTGGCATATTCGGAAGGCTCGTTCGGGACCCCCGCGACCGAGGGATTGTTGCCTCCAGACTGGGCCTGGAATCATGGGGCACGTTACCGAGAATGACACAGCCTCGAAGGAGCGTTTTGCATGCGCTACCTAGCCAAGATCTTTTCTGGCCTTGACACTGGCCAAACAGCGTGACATTGTATAGCCGGTAATCTCATATCGTGTACGTTACCGAACTTGGAAAGTAGACCCATCAGGCTGATGTGGCCTTCCCCAAGCGCGCCAATTGCGCAAAATGTGTGCCGTCCTCCGACACCGAGGCGGACGGGAGAGGGGGAGAAGATGAGCCGAAGCAAAGGTTTTCAATGGTTAGTCCTGTCGTGTGCGGCCGTGCTGTTAGTGCTTGGGTGTACGTGCGCCTCGGCTCAAGTCACGACGGCAAGTTTGGGGGGCACCGTAACCGATGCTTCGGGGGCCAGCATACCGGATGCCAGGGTGACGATTTTAAACAGTGCTACCGGCTTCACGCAAACCGCCAACACAGGAGGAAATGGGGCTTTCTTGCTTCCTCGATTGCCCGTTGGAAACTACCAGCTCCGCGTCGAAAAGTCGGGTTTCGGCACCTACGTGCAGGACGGCATTGCACTGACCGTCGGCCAGCAGGCGAACGAAATCATCACACTGCAGGTGGGCGCGCTGAACGAGAAAGTCGAGGTCTCCGCGAACGCGGAACTCGTGACCACGGGGACCGCCACGCTGGGCCAGTTGGTCGGCGAAAAACAGATCGTGGATCTGCCATTGGACGGACGAATGGTGCAGAACCTCGTCTTTATCTCGGCCGGAACCATCAACGTGACCAACAACTACTGCGGCCTCGGCTGCGAAGGCGGTGTTTACCCAGGCGAGCAGTACGCAGCAGTCAACGGTGGGGGACCCAACGGTGTCAACTATCAGCTTGACGGCGCCGGCCACAACGATACGTATTTGAACATGAATCTGCCATTTCCGAACCCGGACGCGGTGGAGGAGTTCAACTTGGAGACCAGCAACATCAGCGCCGAGTATGGCAACGCCATCAGCGGCATCGTGAATGTGGTCACCAAGTCGGGCACCAACGAGATCCACGGCAGCGCATTCGAGTTCGTTCGCAACGGCAGCATGAACGCCCGGAATTTCTTTGCACCGACGCACGACGAACTAACCCGAAATCAGTTCGGTGGCAGCGTGGGCGGACCGATCGTTAAAAATAGACTGTTTTATTTCGGCACCTACCAGGGGACGCGGATCAACATCGCCCCGGAAGGGCAGATCGCATTCGTCCCCACCGAGGCGGAACGGAAAGGAGATTTCTCGTCTCTGCTCTCCCAAGGGACGCAACTCGTGGATCCTGTCACCAGCCAGCCTTACGCCAACAACCAGATCCCAACCAGCCAGTTGAGCCCCGTCTCCCAGTACCTGCTGCAGCACATTCCGCTGCCCAACGGTCCGGGCTCTCAACTCACTTACGCCAACGCGACAACTGTGCAGAACGAAGATCAGTTCATGACCAAGTTTGACTACAACGCCGGCAAGAGCCAGCTAAGCGGGCGCTATTTTTTCACCGATTATCGCCAGCCGCCAACCCTGCCATCCGCCGGAAATGTCCTTCAGGCTACCGCGTATGGCAGTGCGGTACGCGTCCAGAACATGGCCATCACCCACAGCTACACCATGTCGCCGGCTCTTCTGCTGAGCACATGGTTCGGCTGGAACCAGCAGTCCGGCGGCACGCGCAGTAGCGCGCCATTCAGTTTTCAGGATGCCGGCGTGGCCATCGCCCACCCGACGATTCCTGAACTTGTGGTGGACGTAAACGGCGGGTTCTATTTGAACACCAACCACTTCTCGAACTCCACGCGGGGCGACTGGAGTATCCGCGAAACCGTAACTTGGATGAAGGGCGGCCATGAACTCCACTTCGGTGGGGAGGCTCTGCGCATCAGGGCTCCACAGGCGAACCAGTACCTCCAGAACGGAGAGTATACGTTTAGTGATAGCCTATCCGGCGACAACACGGCTGACTTCCTCCTCGGCCGCGTCTCTCAATTCGTGCAGGGCGGCGGCATCTTTCTGAACCTGGTCGGCACGAAATGGAGCGGTTTTGTACAGGATAACTGGCGCGTCAATTCGAGGCTTACCCTCAACTTGGGTGTGCGCTGGGACCCGTATTTTCCCTACACGGAGCGCGAAGGGCGTAACATCTGCTTCGATCCTGGCGCCACGACGGCATCAGCGCGGTATCCGAATGCCCCGCTCGGCTTGCTATACGGCGGCTCTCACCACGATCCGGGATGCCCGGCCAACTCGGTGAATAGCAACATTGGGAACCTCGGCCCGCGCGTTGGCTTCGCCTACCGGCTAACGCAAGACGGCAAAACAAGCGTGCGTGGCGGGATTGGCATGTACTACCAGCCGCCGGAGACAGTGTCCCAGCAGGATGTCGCCGGCGTGGCGCCTTTCGGACCCATCATTACGCTGAACGATGTCAGCTTCCAGGATCCGTATGGCAGTGCTGGCATACCCAATCCGTTCCCGGCCAACTACGGACCACGAACGCCTGGTTCCGATGCCCCCATCCCACTGCCCGCCACCATCTATGGAGTGTTTCCAAAAGACTTCCGGATACCGGAGGTCACGACCTGGAATCTCACGGTAGAGAGACAGCTCCCCGCAGGGTTAGTGCTCCGCGCGGCTTATCTGGCCAACAAGGGCACACACCTGTTCGGGACTACCGATCAGAAGCCAACGCAGCAGGCCAATCCAGCCGTGTATGTGCCAGGAAACTCGACTATCGGGAACACTCAAGACCGGCGGCTGTACCCGAACTTCGGGTTGATCGGGCTGATGGCCTCGGTCAACAATTCCAACTACAATGCGCTTCAGTTGAACCTGGAGAAGCGGTTCAGCCATGGCCTGCAAGTGCTGGCGAATTACACCTGGTCGAAATCGTTGGACGATTTCGCTCCGACCAACAACTTTGCCGGGACCGATCCGTTCAACCGGCGCTTTGACTACGGCCGGTCCGACGACGACATTCCGAACAACTTCAAATTCTCAGCTGTCTGGGAGATCCCGCATATGGGCGTTGGCCGCATTGCCGGGGCCATCCTGAACGGCTGGCAGGCAAACACGATCGTAGGCTGGCAGAGCGGTTTTGTGTTCAACGTAATTAGCGGCCTGGACAACTCCTTCAGCGGCACTGGCTGGGGACCTGAGGACCGCGCCGATTTTCTCGGTGGCAAGGCAACTCTATGCCAGAGCAGGCCGCACGATCAGTTGATCACGGAGTTCTTCGACACGTCCAAGTTCACGGCCAATGCGATTGGTACGTTCGGTAATTTCGGGAAAAACAATATGCGCGGACCGCGGGTGGCGAACACAGACTTCTCAATGCTCCGGAACATCAAAATCACTGAGCACAAGAATCTGCAGCTCCGCGCGGAGTTCTTTAACGTATTCAACCACGTGAACTTTGGCCAGCCGGACAGCAACTGGAGCGACGGCCCCGGCCTGTTCGGAGCGATCTTTTCAGCTCGCGATCCACGCATTCTGCAGTTCGCTTCGAGATTCGAGTTCTGACCGAATTCGCGGACGCAACACTCGCGCCTGGACTCGCGCACGCCGGCTCTAGTATCCCTGGGCAGCGTTCACCGAAACGCCCTTGGTAACAAGAAGAACAAAAACGCCATCTACGACGAAGCGCACTATTGCTATCGCGGCAAGCCTGACCCAGACAGGTGAGTTCAAGGCCTCTAATCGTCGCCCGGTAGGTATCATACTTTTTCCCGGAGGTCGTGGCCCAATTCGTAACGTGCTGATCTTAGACGGAAATGATTGTACCGTGCCGTAACAACCTTGGCCTGTGCCCCAGTCTCCTGGTAACCTCTGAAGTTTCATGAAGAGTGCTCAAGTCCCCGTCAAGCGTCGAAGACGCAGGGCCCAAAAGCCCCCTTATCAAGATCCGTCACTACCCGCTGTTAGGCGGGTAAAAGACCTTCTGTCCCGCATGACTTTGGAAGAGAAAGCCGCGCAGATGATGTGCGTCTGGCAGGGCAAAGCTCAGACCATGGTGGATACAGAGGGCAATTTTGACATGCGTAAGGCTCAGGAGGCCTTCCGGCATGGGCACGGCATCGGGCAAGTCGGGCGTCCGAGCGACGCAGGGAAGGGTAAGGACGCGCGGGGCATGGCGGAACTGACCAATGCCATTCAGCGGTTCTTTATCGAGAACTCTCGCCTGGGAATCCCGGTGATCTTTCACGAGGAGTGCCTTCATGGGCACGCCGCCATTGGTGCCACCAGCTTTTCCCAGCCGGTCGGTTTGGCGGCCACCTTCGACCCGGAGCTGGTGGAATCCCTGTTCACGATGACGGCACTGGAGGCGCGCGTCCGCGGCACGCACCAGGCTCTGACTCCGGTTCTGGATGTTGCGCGGGATCCGCGCTGGGGACGCGTCGAGGAGACGTTTGGCGAAGATCCGTACCTGGTTTCGCGCATGGGAATCGCCGCCGTGCGCGGTTTTCAGGGCGACCGCAGTTTTCGCGACAAAACCCGCGTGATGGCCACGCTGAAGCACTTTGCGGCGCACGGCCAGCCGGAGTCCGGAACCAATTGCGCTCCCGTGAACGTGTCCGAACGTGTCCTGCGCGAGGTCTTCCTCTATCCGTTCGCGGCGGCCATAAAGGAAGCCGGCGCCGTCAGTTTGATGGCGTCATATCACGAGATCGACGGTGTGCCTTCACATGCCAACCGCTGGTTGCTGCGCGACGTGCTGCGGGGAGAGTGGGGCTTCGAGGGCTTCGTCGTATCCGATTACTACGCCATTACGGAATTGAACCATCGCCCTGAAGTGCGCGGACACGCGGTCGCCAAAGACAAGAAAGAGGCCTGCGCCCTGGCGGTAGCCGCCGGCGTCAATATAGAACTGCCAGAGCCGGATTGCTACGCGCACCTGTGCGAGCTCGTGCGCAAGAAGGTGCTGAAGGAGTCACAACTGGACGAACTCGTCGCTCCCATGCTTTTTTGGAAATTCCGGATGGGGTTGTTCGACGATCCCTTCGTGGACCCGGACCGGGCGGCCGGGATTGTGGGCTGCGAGTCCCACCGCGCGCTGGCACTGCGGGCCGCACGCGAGACGATCACGCTGTTGAAAAACGACGGCGGCCTGGCGCCCCTCGATCCACGCAGCCTCAAATCCATTGCGGTCATTGGTCCCAATGCTCACCGGGTGTTGCTGGGCGGCTACAGCAGCGTGCCCAGATACAACGTGACTGTGTTGGAAGGTATCCGGGAGAAGGTCGGCAAACAGCTGAAAGTCCTATACAGCGAAGGTTGCAGGATTACCGGAGGAGGTTCATGGAATGAGGATCGCGTAACCCCAAGCGATCCCGAACAGGACCGGCGTCAGATCGCCGAAGCGATCGAGGTGGCTAGGCAGGCGGACGTCATTGTGCTCGCGCTAGGCGGGAACGAGCAGACCTCGCGCGAAGCGTGGTCCTTTTCTCATCTGGGCGACCGGGCAAGCCTGAACCTGATCGGACGGCAGGAAGAGTTGACAAATGCGATGGCCGCGACCGGCAAGCCGGTCATCGCATTCCTGTTCAACGGCCGGCCCTTGGCGATCCAGCCACTCGACCGGACTGTGCCGGTAATCTTCGAGTGCTGGTATCTGGGCCAGGAGACTGGCCGGGCGGTTGCGGACGTACTGTTCGGCGATTTCAATCCGGGCGGCAAACTGCCGATCACCTTTCCTCGCTCCGCGGGCCACCTGCCGGCGTTCTATAACTACAAACCCATGGCTCGCCGCGGGTACTTGTTCGACGATATTTCCCCTCTGTACTCGTTCGGCTACGGCCTGAGCTACACATCCTTTGCGATCCGCCGCCTCCGCCTGGCGAAGAAATCTATCCGCCGCAATGGCACGACGCGAGTTATGGCCGAGGTCACCAACACGGGCGCGCGCGCCGGCAGCGAAGTCACGCAGATGTATATACGCGACCGCTTCAGTTCCGTGACGCGCCCGGTTAAGGAGCTGAAAGGATTCCGGAGAGTCTTCCTCGAACCTGGTGAAACTGCAACCGTGGAATTTGAAATCAAGCCAGAGCTGCTGGCGTTTTATGACGTGCGGATGAAGCGCGTCGTCGAGCCGGGCGAATTCGAAATCATGGTTGGAAATTCTTCGCGCGACACCGATCTCGAAACCGTGATTCTTACCGTGAGCTGACGGGAACCCACATGCCACCACCACCGCGGAAACTCAAGTTCGCCGAGAAGGCAGGCTACAGTCTGGGTGACGGCGCAGCCAACTTCGTCTTCCAGACGATGATTTTGTTCCAGCTCAATTTCTACACCGATACCATGGGAATTGCGGCGGCTTACGCGGGGAGCCTCCTGTTGATTGGGCGGCTGTGGGATGCGTTTTTCGACCCCATGGTCGGAGTGCTGGCCGACCGCACCAATACCCGATGGGGCAAGTTTCGCCCATGGGTTCTCTGGACGGCGCTGCCGTGGGGCATCGCCATGGTTCTGGCCTACACCAACCCTGGCTTGGGCGCGACCGCCAATCTGTTTTGGGCCTGCTGCACAAACGTCCTGCTCATGACGCTCTATTCGGCGAATAACACGCCTTACTCCGCAATGACGGGCGTGATGACCGGCGACGTCAATGAGCGCACCACGCTTTCCTCGTATCGTTTCGTCGCTGCCATCATCGCGCAGTTGATCGTCGGCGGTTTGACGCTGCCTCTGGTTGCCAAGCTCGGACGGGGGAACAACGCCAAAGGCTGGCAGATGACCATGGGGCTGTGGGCCACGGTATGCGTGGTCTTGTTCGTGATCACGTTTCTCACCACCAGAGAGCGGATTCAGCCGGATCCCAAACAAGAATCGTCTCCACGACAGGACTTTGGTGCGCTGCTGCGCAACGGGCCGTGGAAGGCCATGTTCATTCTCACGCTGGCCCACTTTACGGTGGTCGCGATGCGCGGCGGAACGATGTTCTACTATTTCCAGTACTACGTCAACCCGGACAGGCTCTTTGATCTGCTCGAGAAGCTGGGGTTGGCGGTTACCGCAGGGGGTGCAGCCCACAACGGCCCCTGGCACACGCTACTGAATGCCTTTGGCCTGATCGTTGACCCAAAGAGGACCAATGTTGCCTCGGTGGGATTCAGTCTTTTAAACATGTCCGCCCAGCTCGTCACGGTGTTGGGCGTGGTATGCTCAGCGGCTCTTTGCGCCCGCTACGGGAAGAAGGCGGTGGCCCTCGCCGGTTTTTCGCTCACGACCCTGTTTATGGCGCTCTTTGTGTTTGTCCCGGCCAACTCGGTCGGGACCATTTTCCTGCTGGAGTACGTTCGCTCGCTCATGTACGCGCCGACCATTCCTCTGCTCTGGGCAATGTTCGCCGACGTTGTGGACTATTCGGAATGGAAGACTGGCCGTCGCGCGACCGGCATCATTTATGCCACTATCCTGTT
>Ga0335081_10016179_pt1 | contig 12069 bp, 12 predicted proteins | sample Lox_Sample_35_FD_206713 | JGI IMG/M metagenome (GOLD analysis project Ga0335081, IMG submission 206713) | Soil microbial communities from Loxahatchee National Wildlife Refuge, Florida, United States - Lox_Sample_3.5 | ecosystem: Environmental > Terrestrial > Soil > Wetlands | place: USA... | reverse complement strand
GATTGTGCGCGTCAGCTACTCCAAAGCGATGGACCGTGTGCGCATCATCTTCGACGATCGGACCATCTATGTCGTTCCGCGCCGCCTGCTCGAAGGACTTGAGAATGCAGCAGCGCGCGAGTTGGCCCAGATCGAGATTCTCGACGATGGAACGGCGATCTTCTGGCCGTTGCTCAATGTGAAGCACAAAGTGCCTGACCTGCTGAATGGAACCTACGGCAGCAGGCGCTGGATGACTTCACTCAAGAGCATGCCTCGGGCGATCCGGGGCCAGCCGATGTTCGGCTCGCGGCGAAAGAAGGCCGAGATGAGCCGGCAATTCTTCGATGACAAATACGTCGTGAGGACCAACGTCAAGGCCGGCCCGTTACGGCCAAAGCGACGGTCAGCAGGACGACAATACTAGAGAGCGGCTTGCTCAGAGGAAGGCTTGTATGACCACTTCGGGCATGCTCGTGAAGCAGGCGGTTCGCGCAACGCTATTTCAGATAGTTTCAACCGGCGCCCTGGTCTTCTGCCAGCAAGCGCCTCCGATCCGTGCGCCTCTTTCTGTCCAGTGTCCGTCGCAGCCTCACCAGCTGAGCAGCGACGATCAGTTGGCTGGACACCCGCAGTTGCTCCGCAGGCGGGGCTCGTTTCACAACTTGATTGACCTTGTGGGCAAGGAGGACGAGGGCATCCAGCAGGACATCCGCGATGGCAGGGACCGCGTGCCCGAAAGAAGGAACTGGGGATCGGTGATACATATTCGCGACGATGAAGAGCAGGCGGTCCATACCATCCTCGTAGACGCGTATTACCGGCTCCAGCAGAACCAGCAGAAGCACTTCGAAAAATTTGAGTGTCCGGCTCTGGTCCAGGTTCTTTCGTTCTTTAATGTCCCATGCGCGCCGGTCCCAGCCTGGCCGGCTTGCGCATCAGGAAGGGCATGGGAATCAGGATGGCGGTGATGGCCACCATGATCCAGATCACGTCGACGTAAGCCAGCAGCCGCGCCTGCACCTGCGCCATCCCGTAGATCTGCGCGCCGGCGCGGTAGATTGCGTCGGGTGGCGCGCCAAAGCCGCGGCGCATCCACGCGCCGGCCAGCGCGTTGCGCATGGTCTCGAAGGGCCCGTCGCCGCTGACGGTGTGCGCTGAGAGCATCGCCAGGTGTTTCTGGCTCAGGCGCGCCAGCAGCGTGGAGACGAAGCTGATGCCCACGCTGCCGCCCAGGTTACGCGAGAGCGCCGTCATCCCGCTGACCTCGTTGTTCTTGTGCTGCGGAATGCCGGCATAGCATAGCGTGTTGATGGGAATGAAGAGGAACGGCAGCCCGATGACGATGACGGCGCGCCAGCTTACGGCGGTGCCGAAGCTGATGCCCTGGTCGAGGTTGGTCATACGCCACAGGCCGAAGGTGGTGATCAGGAAGCCGACGGCGACCAGCAGTCGCGGATCGAACTTGGGCACGATGAAGCCGGCGATCGGAAACAGAAGCATCAGCACGATGCCGCCGGTGGAGATGGCTTCGCCGGCCTGGCGCGCGGAGTAGCCCATGATCTCCTGCAGGTAGAGCGGGATGAGCACGGTGCTCGAATAAAGCGCGACGCCCACCATGAACATGACCAGTTGCGTCATGCCCACGTTGCGCTGCGCATAGAGGCGCAGGTCGAGGATAGGATGCTCGACGTGGAATTCGCGCCAGAGGAAGATCGCCATGCCGACGGTCGCGGTGACGGCGCAACCAACGATGAAGCGCGAGCCGAACCAGTCGTCTTCCTGGCCCTTGTCGAGCATGGTCTGGAGAGCGCCGATGGTGACGACGAGCAGGCCCAGACCCCAGTAATCGACGCTTTCGCGGCGGCGGCGAATCTCGGCCAGATAGGGCGGGTCTTCGACGAGCCGGTTGGTGAGGAGGAGCGAGAGAATGCCGACGGGAATATTAAGAAAGAAGATCCAGCGCCAGCTATAGTTGTCGACGATCCAGCCGCCGACCGTGGGGCCGATGGCAGGAGCGAGGACCACGGCCATTCCGTACACCGCAAAAGCCATGGCGCGCTTCTGCGGAGAAAAGGTGTCGGCGAGGATGGCCTGCTCGCTGGGCTGAAGGCCGCCGCCGGCCGCGCCCTGAAGCACGCGGAAGACCACGAGAATGCCGAGAGTGGGCGCCAGGCCGCACATGAGGGATGTGAGCGTGAACAGCGCCACACAACTCATGTAAAACCGCTTGCGGCCGAGGCGATTGGCCAGCCAGCCGCTGATGGGCAGAACCACGGCGTTGGCGACCAGGTAGCTGGTAAGGACCCAGGTGGCTTCTTCGGTGCTGGCCGAGAGATTGCCGCCGATATGGGGCATGGCCACGTTGGCGATCGAGGTATCGAGCGCCTCCATGAACGTGGCCATGGTGACGGTGAGAGCGATCACCCAGGGATTGGCTTTGGGCCGCCAGGTGTCGTGGAACGAGAGTGTCGCCGCGGCCGCCGCCAAGGGCTCATCCTTTCTCTTCTGTCGCAGGTTGTGTGCTGCGTGATTTCGCCCATCAGGCAGGCGGGGTTTTCTTTTTGACGCTGAGAACAGGGTAACGGATTCGGGATCGATGCGCGCCGTCGCTCATGGCTGGTTTGACACGCCTGGCCGCCTTCCATCCCCGGTTTCAGGAGGTCCGGCCGCCCGCGACCCATTGCAATTACGTGACGCTCTAGCGACAGAGTACCGGATTTGCATGGAACGGCGCTGAGAGTGGCCGATATACTTGCGGTGTTCCCCTTGGCGATACAACCAGATATGGCGGACAGGAGGTCCTGCACGTGATGGAACTCTTTCAGTCCCTGAAATGGCGTGTGCCGATGGCGGTGATTGCGGGCGGGATGGCATGCAGCCCGATGCTCGCATTGCCCGCAGATCAGCCCGATCTGGGCAGTCAGCGGAGCGCGATGCTGATCCAGTGGGCGACCTCGAATAAGGCTCGCTTCACCGAGATTTACAGCTACTCGAGGAATGCGCCTCGGCCCACGGCGGTCACGCCTCCGGAATTGGATCCGCCATGCCGCGCCTGCGACGACGCCTCGACGCCCTATTCGCAGGCGCAGGTGGATGCCTGGCTGAAGCAGGTGGAAGATCCAGAGGTCAGCTACATCGGCGATTGGATGACGATGAGCGGCCAGTATCAGATTCTGATGAAGGGCATTACTTCGAGCGATTTGAGCTCTCCGGCAACCCATGCCCTTCGGGATTTTCTTCCTCCCGACAGCGAGAGCTGGCTCAGCGTCGCGCGGTCTTTGGCGCAAAGAATCTTCAGCCGGGCTGAAGCCACTGCCAACGCATACGATACGAATCCGAAGATGGCCTATGCGGGGACGCGGTTCCTGATGGATGCGTCGAGACAGGAAGACCTGGTCGGCAACGCGGACCCGGGTGACAGCCAGGCTGCGATCCAACTTTCGCAGACCTGGACACAGGCGGTCGTCAACAAGATCGACAGTGAGATTCTGGAGGGGAAGCAGTACAACTTGTGTCCGGCATATATCTCGATCATCCAGGACCTCGAAAAGACAGGCGGGTCGGCCGATGTGCAGAGATACGAAGAGACGGTTCAGAAGATGCAAGAGATGCTCACGTTCGACGTAACGTTGAAATTGCACGCGACGATGAGCGCATCGGATGGATCGAAGACGGACGCGGCCTGGAGCGGCAAGGCCCGCATGAAGATCAATCTCGACGGGAAGAACTCCTGCTATAAGCCCGAGTGGCAGGACGGCGGCGAGATGGCAATCAAGGTCGACAACTGGAGCATGATCGTAATGGACAAGGAGGGCAACGGCCCGCCGACACCGGTCTCCGTGGCGCTGGTCAGCCCGCATTCGTACCAGGGAAGCATGGATCCTCCACACGTGGATTTGTGCGCGCCGCAACCGATCTTCCAGTTCCCCATGCCGACAAGCGGAATCCCCCCGGAAGAGATCCAGGTGAAGGGACGTACAGAGAAGGGGGCGTTTTTCGGCGCGTTTCTTGCCGCGATCGTGGCGGCCAACGAGCTGAACAACGCACAGACCAACGCCGTGACCGGCGGGGCGCCGAGTTTGCCAGGAGGTGCGCCGTCCTCATCTTCGGATTCAGCCAACCCTTCGGATTCAGCCGGCGGGCAGCAACAGCTGCAAAGGGACAAGGCGCTTATGGCGGCGCACACGGGAGACGCGGGCTGGATATTCTCACCGGAAGGGCAGGCGGTGATGGCCGATATGCAGAAACAGGCGCTTTCGATGGTGCAGACGAAGATGGCGAGCGCGGGAGTGGTTCTGCCCCAGTCATCGAATTTCCAGCAGCTTTCGACGGCCATGCAGAGCCTGCACCTTCCCTGGACGAATGGGCAGGCGCAGCCGGTAAGCGAGAGCCGGCACGTGAAGAAGACCGAGAACGGTTCAAGCATGAACTACGAAGCGACAGTGACGGTGAGCCAAGCGCCTTGAGGGCGCCGAACGCTGCAAAGAGACTGAGGATTTGCCGTCCCTGATCTGTGCGATGCTGAGCGATATGAGCCGGAAAGGAAATCCGGAGCAGGGCGACCCATGCGGCCAGCTCATCCTTGGTGTCGATACCTGCGGGCCATCGGGATCAGTCGCGTTGGGGCGACTGGCTGGGCCCAGCGCAGAGATGGAAATCCTGGGTCAGGCGGAGCTTGCCGGCCGCAGCTATTCGGCCACGCTGGTTGCGGCAGTGAGCGATCTGCTGTCTCGATCCGGCTTGCTGCTGCGGGAGATTGGCTGCATCGTGGCCGTGAAGGGCCCGGGGAGCTTTACCGGAGTGCGCGTCGGCTTGAGCGCGGTAAAAGGGCTGTCCGAGCCGTCCGAGATTCCCATTGTGGCAATCTCCAGGCTCGAGGTGCTCGCGGCCAAGGCTGGCACCTCCTCTTCGGCGCTCGACGCTCATCGTTCGGAGGTTTTTCTGCGGCTCGGCCTGACCGGCAAAGCGCCGATCGAAATGCTCGCCGGTGCGGTGGAGCTTGCTGCGATCGAGTTGCCGCCCGCGGAGATCGGAGTCTGCGACCACGGAGCCGCAGCATTGCTTCAAGCAGCCTGGCCGTCGACGCGGCTGGCGCGAGTAGCCGCGCCGGCGGCGGCGGATGCATTGCACCTTGCCGCGCCGCGAGTCATCGCCGGCGATTTCGACGATCCGCTGCTGCTCGACGGACATTACCTGCGCCGCTCCGACGCCGAGATCTTCGGCGAGCCGGGTGCGCGGCCATCGGGGCGGGCTTGACAACCTTGTCCGAAAGGCTCGCGATCCGCCGCATGACGGCGGAGGATGTGGAGTGGGCGCAGAGGCTCGCGGAGAGTTCGCTGCAGGCGCCGCGCTGGCCGACATCGGCCTTTCTTGCCGCGGTGAATCCAGAAACCGAGCCGAGGCGCATTGCGCTGGTTGCGGAGACCCCAGCGGCCGTCCCGAATCTGAGGCGGATTGTACCCAGGGTCGGTTTTGCCGTCGCCAGCCTGGTGCCTCCGCAGGCGGAATTGGAAACCATTGTGGTGGCCCCAGCCGTGCGCCGGAAGGGTGTGGGAGCCACGTTGCTGCGGGCGATGACCGACGAGCTCACACTAGCGGGCGCGGCGGAGGTTACCCTCGAGGTGCGGGATTCGAATCGCGCGGCGCTGGCACTTTACCGTTCCCTCGGCTTCAATGAGTCGGGCAGGCGACGGGGCTATTACGTTGATCCTGTTGAAGATGCGGTCCTGATGCGGCTTTCGTTGGACTGATCCGGGCGGGCGGCGATTCCGCGATTGCGCCACGGTTTCCGAATCGCGTGAGCAGAGTGTTTTGGCAAATTCCACAGCAAAAGTTGTTGCCGGGCCGTAATACACCTTGCCGAGTGTCCTTGAACGGCGTTATATGTAATTGTTCTGTAAAGAACGGAGGTGCCGGATGGATGAAGTACAGGATGCCACGCTGAGCGAAGAACTGGAACGGCTACATGCGGAACATCGGCGCTACGCTCAGCGGTTGGAGGAACTGCTTCAGAAACGCTATCTCTCCGAAGACGAACAGCTCGAGGAAGTGCGCTTGAAAAAACTCAAGCTGCACGCCAAGGACCTGATCTACGCGCTGGAGCGCCGGGCGCTCGTAGTCGCTTAAGATCGGTCGACGAGCCGGCAAGAGCACGAGCAGGGGTCCCACGATGGCTCCGACGGGTCATCGATGTGGGGTGTGTGCGGTAATTCTGGCTCTATCCGGTGCATACCGGGTGCTTGCTTTGGATCGGCCTTTCCGGGGCTGAAGCCCCGAATCTTCAATCGAGCAAATGACGCATGGGCTCGAGCCTATGTCCTCCCGCAGGGGCGGAAGCCCGCGCCTCCCGCCCGACATCCTTCCGGCAGCAAGCAAGTTGCAGGGCCCGAAAGCCCATACGGTCCTGAATGGCCCCACCACGGCACATTGCGAAAAATGAACTCACCGTATAATCGTTGGGGACGATGGTTCGCGACGGTTACATCTACGCGTTGAGCCTGCTGGCGGTGGCCGCTGCGCTTGTATGGGCTACGGGCGCGTGGGCGTGGAGCCTGGCGCCGGTCCTGCTGGCGGCGTTCTTTCTCTGGTTCTTTCGCGATCCCCAGCGCACTGTACCGCAGGAAGCCGGATTGATCGTCTCGCCCGGGGACGGAAAAGTCACCGAGACAACCGCCATCGAGACTCCGGACGGACCGCGGCAGCGAGTGAGCATCTTCCTGAGCGTCTTCGATGTGCATGTGAACCGTTCGCCGATCGCGGGCGTTCTGACCGCCGTCTCCTACCGGAAAGGCGAGTACTTGAATGCCCTGAATCCCCACTCGGCGGACCGCAACGAGCAGAATGTGGTGACCGTTCGGGGCGATGGAATCGAAGTCACCTTCAAGCAGATTGCCGGGTTGCTGGCGCGGCGCATCGTTTTCCGCCCGGGCGAAGGCGATCGCGTGGAGCGCGGCCAGCGCGTGGGCCTGATCAAATTTGGCTCCAGAGTTGACGTCATTCTTCCTGCCGACGCGGCGTTGCGTGTACAAGTCGGCGATCGCGTGAAGGGCGGCGCCAGCGTGCTGGCCGTAGCGCGCGAGGGGGAGAGACCGTGAACCACCCTCTCGATCCAGCTCTGGCCAGATCGAAAAAGCAGGCGCGGATGCGCCGCGGCATGTACCTGCTGCCGTCGCTGTTTACGGCCGGCAACATCGGCGCCGGCTATTTTGCCATTACCGAAACGCTGAAAGCCGTGGGCGCCAACGCCAATGCCCCGCACTATCTGGACTGGGCAGCGATCGCCATCCTCTTCGCCATTCCGTTCGACGCGCTGGACGGCCGCATTGCGCGCATGACCAACACGGCCAGCGACTTTGGCAAGGAGCTGGACTCGCTGGCCGATGTGATCACCTTCGGCGTCGCTCCCAGCCTGCTGGCGTTCGTGTGGGGATTTCATTTTCTGCCCGACTCGATCAACCCGGAGTTGCGCCGGCACCTCATCCAGGCGGGGACCTTCATTTGTTTCCTGTTCGTCATTGGCGGGGCGTCGCGGCTGGCGCGGTTCAACATCAGCCCCGATGCGCAGCCGCGCAACCCCGGCCGGCCGGGGCGCAAGTACTTTGTGGGCATGCCGATTCCCGCCGCGGCGGGGCTGCTGGCCGCCACGGTGCATTATTTCTACGGCTATCCCGTGCAGTCGTGGTGGGTGGCGATTCCCTGGGCCATTCTCGTCGGGCTGGCCGGCTTCCTGATGGTTAGCACGTGGCGATTTTGGTCGGGCAAGGAGATCAACCTATCGCGCAGCCATCCGTTCCAGGTGCTGCTGGTGATCGCGATCGTGCTGTACGTTGTGCTGCGCTTTTCCAATTTCGTTCTCTTTGCGGCGGCGCTCATCTACATGTTTTCGGGAATCTGGGCGCGGGCGGCGTATTCGTGGCAGCGGCGGCGGCGCAGGCGGCCGGTCGATGGGTCTGCTCCGGAGACGGTTCGTGCCGAGCACAAATCCTGGGATGAATTCGAATCGAGACTCTGAGGTTGTGATGTTCAGGCGGGCGCGGACCCCGGGCGCCGGTTCGCTCCAACGATGTTTCATTTCCGAAGCAAGACAACCTTTCGACCCTCCCCGGGTCGCAAATCAATGCAGCAAGAGGACCCTGTGTACAAGATTGCGATTGCCGGAGCCTCCACCCTGGTGGGGCGCGAGTTGAAGGAAGCCCTTTCCGAATCGCCCCTAGCGGCGGCGAATTTCCTCCTGCTGGACGAGGAGGATGCGCAGGGCCAGCTGGACCAGGTCGGCGATGAGGTGACCTTTGTCCAGTCCATCGAGAACGACGCCTTTGAGCACGTGGACTTCACGTTCTTTGCCGGCAGCGAAGACCTGACGCGAAAGCACTGGCGACGGGCATTGCGATCGGGATCGACGGTGCTCGATCTTTCCGGCGCGCTGGATCAGGAAACCGGCGTGCTGGTGCGCGCGCCATGGCTGGGATCGGGCGCGGTCGATCCGGATTTGTTCACGCCGGCCGTGGTGCCGGCCGATCCGGCGGCGCTGGCGCTCGCGCTGCTCATAGAGCGGCTGCTGCAGGCCACCGCGGTGCGGTCGGCCGCGGCGACGGTGCTTCTGTCGGCGAGCCAGTTCGGCCGTGCGGCCATGGATGAGCTTCATCAGCAGACGGTGAGCCTGTTGAGCTTTCAGAGCCTGCCGCGAGCGATCTACGACGCGCAGGCCGCCTATAATCTGCTTTCCGGAACAGGCGAAAGCGCGAAGATAAACCTGGCGGCGAGCGAGGCGCGCATTCGCCGGCACTACGAGGCGCTCGCCGGCGGCGATTGGCCGTCGCCAGCGCTGCAGGTGATCCATGCGCCGGTGTTCCACGGGCATGCGTTTTCGATTGCTGTGGAACTGGAGAGTCCGGTGCGCATCCAGGTTCTGGAGGAAGCACTGGGCGGCGATCATGTCGACCTGGTGCTGGAAGACACCGATTCGCCTTCGAACCTGGCGGCCACGGGACAGAACGACGTCCTGGTGCGGATGCGACCCGAAGTGGGAGAACGTAACCCCAATGAAGCCAGCCGGATATGGCTGTGGGCGGCTTCGGACAACCTCCGCCTGCAGGCCCAGAACGCGCTGGCCTGCGTCCTGGATCTGCGCAGGCTGAGACCGCAGGGGACGGTGCAGTAGCTCCTCAGCTATTTGTCAAGGTTGGTCGTCTTACATTAGAAATTGTCTTACCATCCGCGCCGTTTCTTACCTTTTGTCTCTGTCTTACTTATGCTAGTATGTAAGACATGGAAGTGCTCTACACCACAGTCAGCACCAAAGGCCAGATCGTGATTCCCGCCGCGGTTCGCGAAGAGCTCAAGATCGAGCCTGGGACCCGCGTTGCTGTGCGCATTGACGGAGGGCGAGTGATTCTCGATCCCGAGACCCTGGCGGCGAAGTTCCGCAAGATCGAGCAGATGCGAGGATGCACGAAGGGAGGTCCTTCCATGACCGATGCTTTGCTGGAGGAACGGAGGCTCGAGCGGGAACGGGAGCTGAGAGAGGAAGGCTGGTAAGCCGGAGCGATGACCGCCTACGTCTTGGATGCTTCGGCTCTTCTCCGTTACTTCGACGATGAAGCCGGCACCGATCGCATCTTTCAGATCATCCGCGCATGCGCAACCAGACGCGCCACGGTGTGCACTTCGGCGATCCAATGGGGCGAAGTCGCCGGGAGGTTGCGCAAAAAGGTAGGCGCAGCCAAGATGGGCAACATTCTCGCCGACTTGTTGCCCAGCGAAGCGGAGATTGTTCCGGCGACCGGGGAGCGTGCTGTCCGCGCCGCCGAAACCCGGCTGGACCGGGGAATCTCCTATGCCGATGCTTTCGCGGTCGAACTGGCGCTCGAGTCTCCCGACCACGTGCTCGTTACTGCGGATTATGGATTCAAATCCGTCGAAGATCTGATTCGGATTGAGTTTCTGCCGGCAAAGTGAACTCTCTGCGGATCAACCTCGCTGCACGCGCGCCCACGCCTGCTCGATGAAGCTGTCCGTCATTCCGGCGATGTAGTCGGCGACGGTGCGCGCCAGGCCCTGGGTGGGGATCTGGGCGCGGTGATCGTCGGGAAGCAGGCTGGGGTCGGCGGCGATCGCCGTAAACAGGCCCTCGACAACCTCTGTGGCGTGTTCGTGAGCTCCCTCGATGCCGGGCGAGTTGTAGAGATGGGCGTAGAGAAAGGCTTTCGCCGCCGCCCGTTCTGCTTCCATGGCCGGGCTCAATGCCGCCAACCGCTTGCGGGCGTGGCGAATCTCGGCAACCGACGTGGCGCCGATCGCCGTTACCCGGCGGCGAACTTCGTGAAGCAGATCGCTCACCAGGGTATCGAGCATCCGGCGCAGCGCCTCGTTGATGAGGAGCTTGGGCTCGGCGGCCGGGAATTGCCGGCGAGCCGAATCGTGGAAGCGTCGAAACAAGGGCAGTCCCTCACGAATCGGATCGAGTGTCAGGATGCCCGATTGAAGTCCGTCATCGAGGTCGGCGGTGAGATAGGCGAACTCGTCGGCGAGATCGATGAGCTGCGCTTCCAGCGGCGGCTGCAGATCGAGAAGATACTCGATGAGCTCCGGATGCCCGGCAGCGGAATAGTCGCGCGAGTGCTTGACGATGCCTTCGCGCACGCCGAGCGTGAGATTGAGGCCGCGGAAGGCGGCATAGCGCTCCTCGAACCAGGTGACGATGCGCAACGCGTGGAGGTTGTGATCGAATCCGAGGCCATAGCCCCGCAACATGCGGTCGAGCGCTTTCTCGCCGGCGTGGCCGAAGGGCGGATGGCCGATGTCGTGCGCCAGGGCAAGGGCCTCGGCCAAATCGACATTGAGACCCAGCGCCGCGGCGAGCGTGCGCGCGATACGCGTGACTTCGAGGGTGTGCGTGAGGCGGCTGCGGAAATGGTCCGCGGGCGGATCGCCGGGCAGGTGCGTAAACACCTGGGTTTTGCCCGCGAGGCGGCGAAAGGCGCGCGCGTGGAGAACGCGATCGCAGTCGCGCGCAAACGGAGTGCGATATGCGTGGGAGGGCTCGGCGTGCTCGCGGCGCGCCGGCTCGCTGTCTTCAGCGCCGGCGACAGCAATTCCCGAGGGCAGCAAAAACGGCCGGCTTGATTCGAGCACGGTCATCGCGGCGACAGCTCAAGCATACTTCACGGCGGCTCGCGCAGCGAACCGCTTGTGTACCGGCTCTCATCCGTCGAGGGCGGCTCCTAGCGCGCTTCCAAGCCTCCCTCCGGTATGCGCAGCGACGGGTTGGACAATACCCGCGGGACAGGAGTAACATCCTGCCGAATTTTCAAACAGGCTGGCGCATGCAATTTGAGCGGCAGTCTGTGTAGCGCTTTTGACATCGGATCCCATCGGACCGGATCGGAATGAGATCGGAATCAGGAGGCAGAAATGAAGACCATGAAGAGAGTTGCGATGGCCGCACTGGTGCTGGCGGTCGGGTTCGTTACGAGCTGCGAAAGGCACTCGACCAAGGAGGTCTATTACCTGGTGACGACGAATGCAGCATTGCCCTACTGGCAGTCGGCGACCTCAGGATTCAAGCAGGCAGCGGCGCAGTACAAGGTGACGGCGCGCGTGGTGGGGCCGGATGGCTACGATCCGCAGGCGGAGTTGTCGGAGTTTCAAAAGGCCGTTGCGGCCAAGCCCGCGGGCATTCTGATCTCCGTCGCCGATGTTTCCGTGCTTCAGCCTGAAATCGATACAGCCATCGGCGCCGGCGTGCCGGTCATCACCATCGATTCCGACGCGGCGGGCAGCCGCAGGCTCTTTTTTATCGGCACCAACAACCTCGAGGCGGGCCGGCTGGGAGGCAGGCGGGTGGCGGAGAAGCTGGGCCGCAAAGGCAATGTGGTCTTCTTCACGATACCCGGCCAGCCTAACACCGACGATCGCCTGAAAGGATTCAAGGACGCCTTCGCCGGCAGCCCGGAGATCAAAATCGCCGATGTGATCGACGTCAAGGCCGATCCGCGGGCGGCTTTCGATCGCACGCAGGAGATGATGGCGCTGACCGGTCCCAAGAAGATCGACGCCTACATTTGCCTGGAGTCGGCCTCCGGCAAG
>Ga0335081_10016178_pt1 | contig 12069 bp, 8 predicted proteins | sample Lox_Sample_35_FD_206713 | JGI IMG/M metagenome (GOLD analysis project Ga0335081, IMG submission 206713) | Soil microbial communities from Loxahatchee National Wildlife Refuge, Florida, United States - Lox_Sample_3.5 | ecosystem: Environmental > Terrestrial > Soil > Wetlands | place: USA: Florida... | reverse complement strand
CGACCTGCTCGTCCTGGTTGGCCCGGTCGTGGACCGCGCTTGCCTCGGGATAGAACGTGGACAGCGCGGCCAGGGTGCTCACCAAGATGCCCATCGGGTGGGCGTCGTGGTGGAAGCCGTCGATGAACTTCTTGACGTTCTCGTGCACGTAGGTGTGGTGGGAGATCTGGTGCGCCCACCGCGCCGACTCTTCCTTATCCGGCAGTGCGCCGCGCAACAGCAACCAGGCCACGTCCAGGAAGGACGCGCGGCGCGCAAGCTCCTCGATCGGGTAGCCGCGGTAGCGCAGGATGCCCTTGTCGCCGTCGATGAAGGTGATGGCGCTGCGACAGCTCGCGGTGTTCTGGAAAGCCGGGTCGTAGGAGAGCAGCCCGAAGTCATCATCGGACGTCTTGATCTGCCGAAGGTCAATCGCGCGGATAGCGCCGTCGACGATAGGGAGTTCGTAGCTGCGGCCGGTCCGTGAGTCGGTTACTCGCAGCGTGTCATTCGTGGTCATGTCTAGACCATAGGCCGTCTTGATAGGTGCTAGACAGACCCTTTGGTTTCGTGTCTCAGCTTGTGACGGTCGGCCCAGCTGGGCGGGGCGTTGGCTAGGCTGCCTAGGTGCTTCTCAAGATCGTTTTCGGCCGCTTTGAGCGTTGACGCGGGCGGGCTCGCGGTCGAGCGTCTGGTCGAGGTCCATCGGCTGGCACGGCCGAGGTCCATCGGCTGGCACGGCCGAGGTCCATCGGCTGGCGCAGATCCGGCATCGACGGGTTGGCTCACTGGCGAGCTTGGCTGCCGGGGCACCTAGCCGACAGCGGCCTGTTCCTGACCGGCCCCCGGTGTGCGCGCCCACGGGCATCACCGGCCACGCCAGCCTCCCCCGCCCACGCCGCACCGCACCCGCCGTCCGGCCAAAACGCAACGATGGAACATCGATGCCGCCAGGACGGCAACGATGGAGCATCGATGCTGTTACGGCAGGCCACCACGAGCACCATGAGCCCCACCACGTTCAGGCGCCACGCCAGCCTCCGCCACCGGCCCGCTGACACTCCGGCGCCCGCCGCATGACCCTCACTCCAGGAAAGCCACGGCACATGCGACATCGTGACGGATGGCTCAGGGCTGGCTGTTCGCTCGCGCGGGCAGGCGGCGTGACCTGAGGGGGCACTGGGTTCGGTGTGTTCAGGGAGCTTTGATGACGCCGGAGGACAGGATGCGTGCGGCGGTCGAACCGAAGTCCTCCGAGGACAGCCGGGCGATAAAGGGCACGGACCCGCCGCCTGGGACGGGGCGGCCGGCCCCGGTGAGCTCGACGGGGTAGATGCGGGCCCGGTCGAACCGGCCGGTCGAGGAGAGCGTCACGTGGAGGATCACGCTCATGTCCAGGTCGCCCCCGGTGGCGAAGTCGCCGTAGCAGGCGAAGTCGCCCAGGCTGTAGGCGATGAGGTGGTGCCGGTAGAACTGCATCCCCCGGAGCACGTGCGGGCCGCTGGCGATGACCAGGCTGGCCCCGGCGTCGATGGCCATGTGCGCGAACGCCTCGGCGTTGCCGCGGTCCTCGCCGAGATAAATCTCTTCCCGGCCGGTCACGTGATCGGCCGTCGGCCCTTCCGCGCCGGCGTGCATGTACACGACGACCACGCTCGCCTCCCGGCCGGCTCGCTGGATGAGGGTCCGTGCCGCGGACAGGTTAAGGAGGTTGGCGTCGTAAGGGTAGGGCGCGAACGCCAGGAACGCCACCGTGATCCCGTTCTTCCTGACCAGGGTGATCTCGCCCGGCAGCCCGGTCTGGGCCAGGCCCGCCGCGTGGATGACCCGGACGGTCTGGGCCTGGCCCGCGGCACCGAAGTCGAAGGAATGATTATTGGCGTCATTGAGGACGGTGAACCCGGCCTTGGAGAAGTAACGCGCGTAACCAGGCGGATCGCGGAACGCGAAACAGGTCGCGCTCGGGCCTTTGACTCCGCACTTGCTGGCCGTCGAGGTGGTGAGGGTGCCTTCGAGATTGGCGAAGACAATCTGCGATCCGGGGTCGAGGATCGATTTGACGGCATCGAAATACCCGGCCGGATCGGGCGGGAGGTCAGGGGTATTGCCGAGCATCGTGTCGCCGACGGCGGTGATGGTGACCGTGGCGGCCTTGACCGGGACCGGCGAATTGGCGCTCGACTCTGGCGTCCCGGAGGTGACTTCCCCGGTGGCCGGACTGGCCAGGTCGGTGGCCGAGGCGGTCGCGGGCGTCGCCGCAGGCGCGGCGGAGCTATGCGTAAACGAGCAGGCCGACAGCAGCAGGAGGACCGCGGAGCCGGCGACCGCGGCGAGTTTCCTCACCATCTGGCCCGGTTCCGGCGCTGCCGCCCGGACAATGGCATTCGCCGCGAGATGACATCGGCACGAGGCAACACCACGGTGTACCGCATGCGGATTAACTTAGCGACTTCGATAATGCTCTTGGCCCGGATTGGTCGCGACGCGCCCTATCCCGGCCCGGCTCCATCACTGCCCGCCCCTGGCCGCAGTACGGCGGATGAGCCTGCGCTCAGGGAGATGGGGCATAGCGGCGTGCTCGGCGCCGCCCGTGTCCGCGGCGAGCCGGGGCCCGTAGCGGCGGGCCAGCGGGTCGGCGGTGGCGCCGTGCACGAGCACGCTGAGCAGCACCGTGACGGTGATGACCGTGACCGCGGGGGCGGCCGCGGAATCGCCGAGATCCTCCAGCGCTATCAGGGCGAACACCACCGAGGCCAGCCCGCGGGGACCGAACCAGCCCACGAACGCGACGGCCGTGCGGCTGAGCCCTCCCCCGATCAGGGCCACGGCCACCGGCAGCATCCGGATCACGGTCAGGCTGAGCACCGCGTACACGACCGTCTGCCAGCTCAGGCTGTCCAGCGCGGGAACGACCTCGACGGCTCCGAACGATAGCCAGACCAGCAGCGACACCAGGGCGCCGGTCTCCTCGACGAACGGGATGAGCCCCTCGCTACGGCGCCCGCCGACGGCGCCGAAGGCGAGCCCGCCGACGAAGGCCGCGATGAACCCGTTGCCGTGCAGCGCGAGCGAGCAGGCGTAGGCGCAGCCCGCCAGCGCGAGCACGGCCGTGCCCGCGAAGCCTTCGGCGACCCAGTCGCGCTGGCGGGCCGTCTTCACCGCGAAACCGCCGACACCGCCCACCACCGCGCCGATGAGCACTCCGAGCGCCAGTTCCGCGACCGCCGCGCCCGGCCCGATGCCGGACTCATGCTCGGCCGTGGCCGCTCCCGCCACGGCGATGAGCACGAACGGCGTCGCGATCCCGTCGTTGAGCCCGCTCTCGACGTTGATCAGGCGCCTGATCCGGGCCGGCACGGCCGGGTTGACCATCATGCCCGCGCCCAGCGCGGCGTCGGTCGGCGCCAGGGCGGCCCCGATCACCAGGGCCAGCCAGGCGTTCATGCCGGTGAACAGCGCCACCGCCAGCAGCGTGCCCAGGCCGATGGTCAGCGGCAACCCGACCCCGAGCAGCCGCACGCACAGGCCCATGTCGTGGCGCAGGTCCCGCAGGCCCACCCGCGACGCGTCCGAGAACAGCACCAGGACCAGGGTGAGCTCGGCCAGCCCCTTGACCGCCTCGTGGGACGGCGTGAATCCCAGGGGCCTCAGCGGCCCGTGGGTCAGCACCACTCCCGCCAGGACGAAGATGATCGGCGCCGTCACGTCGAACCGCTCCAGCCGCGCCGACAGGGTTCCCCACGCGAATATCAGCGCCGTCACGATCGCCAGATCGGCTGCGCTCATCGGTCACCCGCCACGGGAAGCCCATCCATATTGCGTCGAATCTATAGCCGGCCAGGGCAGGGCTGTCCATAGCGAAGGGTGGCACCGATGTCAGGGGGCGTCAGCGGATATCGGTTACCTGTCAGGAGCGGGCCGCAGCATGGCGGCATGACGTACTCAATGGTTACCGAAGGGCTGGTCAAGCGGTTCGGCCAGACCCGGGCGCTGGACGGGATCGACCTCGCGGTCCGGACCGGCTCGGTGTTCGGCCTGCTAGGCCCCAACGGCGCGGGGAAGACCACCGCGGTCCGGATCCTGGCCACGCTGGTGCGGCCGGACGGCGGGCACGCGACGGTCTGCGGCCGCGACGCGGTGCGCCAGGCCCACCAGGTCCGGCAGCTCACCGGGCTGACCGGGCAGTACGCGCCGGTGGACGAGAGGCTTACCAGCGCCGAGAACCTGATGCTCATCGGGCGGCTGGCTGGCCGGCACCAGCCGGCCGGGACGCAGCGCCAGCATGATCAGCAGCGTCCGCAGCCTGGCCTCGCCGACCTCGAGCATCTCCCCCGAGCCGGCCTGGACCTCCAGCGGCCCGAGCATGGCGACCTGCACGAGCTCAATTCTGCCCGTGGCTGGGTAGGACAGGACACGTGGATCCAGTGGAGGCCCTGCGGCGGATCGCGTTCGAGCTGGAGCGGGGCGGGGCGCCGACCTACCGGGTGCAGGCGTTCCGGCGGGCTGCCCAGGTGCTCGACGGGCTGGCGGCGGGCGAGCTCGAGCGCCGGATCGAGTCCGGCACGCTGCAGGCGCTGAAGGGCATAGGCGATACGACGGCGCAGGTCATCACGGAGGCCGCCGGCGGCCAGGAGCCCGGCTACCTGGCCCGGCTGCTGGCCGATCAGCCGCCGTCGCCGCGGGACGGGCTGCGCGCGTCGCTGCGCGGCGACTGCCACACCCACTCGGACTGGTCCGACGGCGGCGCCCCGCCGCGGGAGATGGCCGAAACGGCCCGCTACCTCGGCCACGAGTGGATCGCGCTGACCGACCACTCCCCCCGGCTGACCGTGGCCAACGGGCTGTCGGCCGAGCGCTTGGAGGCTCAGCTCAAGCTGATCGGCGAGCTGAACGAGGAGCTGGCGCCGTTCCGCATCCTGACCGGGATCGAGGTCGACATCTTGGAGGACGGCGCGCTCGACCAGCGCGAGGACCTGCTGCGGCGGCTCGACGTGGTGGTGGCCAGCGTCCACTCCCAGCTGCGGATGCCCGCCGGGCCGATGACCAGGCGGATGGTGGCCGCGATCCGCAACCCGCACGTGGACGTGCTCGGCCACTGCACGGGGCGGCTGCTGGGCGGTGGCCGCGGCCGCAGGCCGGAATCGGTGTTCGACCCGGAGGCGGTGTTCGGCGCCTGCCGGGAGGAGGGGGTGGCCGTCGAGATCAACTGCCGACCGGAGCGCCGGGACCCGCCGGGCCGGCTGCTGCGGCGGGCCGCCGAGGCCGGGTGCCTGTTCGCCATCGACACCGACGCGCACGCGCCCGGCCAGCTGGACTGGCTGGCGAACGGCACCGTCCGGGCGGAGGAGGCCGGGATCACCGCGGACCGGGTGATCAACACGCGCGGCGCGGGCGAGCTGGCGGGCTGACGCGCCGACAGCCTGGTGGCGGCGAGGGGCTAGCTGGTGAGCAGCCAGGCGGTGGTGTCGGCGGGCAGCTGGTCGCCGTCGACCGGGACGCTGGTGAGGACGAGGTTGCCGGCCGGCAGCGGGACGGACTCCGGGCCGAAGTTGGTCACGCAGCGCCAGCCGCCCGGGCGGGCGAAGTGCAGCACCTGGCCGCCGGTGCCGGGCAGCCACTCCATGCTCTCCGCGGCCTGCAGCTTGCGCCGCCAGCGCAGCGCGTTCCGGTAGAGCATCAGGGTCGAGGCCGGATCCCGCTCCTGGGCCTCGACGCTGAGCGGGCCGAACCAGGCCGGCTGCGGCAGGTGCGCGGCGCCAGCCCCGAACCCGAACGACGGGCCGGCGGCCGTCCACGGCAGCGGGACCCGGCAGCCGTCACGGCCCTTCTCCGCGCCCCCCGAGCGCGCGTAGCAGGGGTCCTGGACCAGCTCGAAGGGGATGTCGGGGACCTCGTGCAGGCCGAGTTCCTCGCCCTGGTACAGGTACGCGGAGCCGGGCAGGGCCAGCATGAGCAGGACCGCGGCCCGGGCCCGCCGCAGACCCAGGCCGCGATCCAGTCTTGGAGAGGTACCGCCGCTCAGCAGCCATTCCCCGGCGGTCGGGTGGCCGTGGCGGTCCTCAGGCGGCAGTCCGTACCGGGTGGCGTGCCGGACCACATCGTGGTTCGACAGCACCCACGTCATGGACGATCCCTGCCGCTGTGCATCGGCGAGGTTGTCGGTGATGACCCGCAGGAACTCGCCGGCGCTCCAGTTCGCGTCGAGCAGGTCGAAGTTGAAGGCCTGGCCGAGCCCGTCGGCGCTGGCGTACTTCGGCCGCCGGGAGGGGTGCACCCAGGCCTCGGCCACCCCGGCGCGCGGCGGATCGTAGGCGTTGAAGACCCCCCGCCATTCGGCGTAGATGTCGTGTACCTCGTCGCGGTCCCACAGCGGGTGGCTGCCCGGCGGCAGCGCCCCTTCGATCAGGTCCTTCATCCCGGGCGCCGACGCGAGCGGCTCGGCCAGGTTCTTGGCCAGGCCGTGCGCCACGTCGACCCGGAACCCGTCTACGCCGCGGTCGGACCAGAACCGGATGATGGCCAGGAAGTCGTCGCGGACCTCGCGGTTGTCCCAGTTCAGGTCGGGCTGCTCGGGGGTGAACAGGTGCAGGTACCACTGCCCGTCGGGCACGCGGCTCCAGGCCGGGCCGCCGAACTGGGAGACCCAGTCCGAGGGCGGCACGGCCCCGTCCGGGCCGAGTCCGTCGCGGAAGATGTACCGGTTCCTGGCCGGCGATCCCTTCGGGGAGGCCAGCGCCTCGCGGAACCAGGCGTGACGGCTGGAGGTGTGGTTGGGGACGATGTCGACGATGACCTTGATCCGCCGGGCGTGCAGTCCGGCCGTCATCTCGTCGAAGTCGGCCAGCGTGCCGAGCCGCGGGTCCACGTCACGGTAGTCGTCGACGTCGTACCCGCCGTCGGCCAGGGCCGAGGGGTAGAACGGGCTGAGCCAGACCGCGTCGACGCCCAGCGAGGCCAGGTACGGGATCCGTGAGGTGACGCCCCGCAGGTCACCCAGGCCGTTGCCGTCGGAGTCGGCGAAGCTGCGCGGGTAGATCTGGTACACCACGGCCTGCCGCCACCATCCGGCGTCGGCGGGGGGGACCCGGTCGCTGACCGGGTGCGTGGTGCTGGCGGCGTGCATGCGGCGGATCTCCGGCGATGGGTGGTCGGGGCAAGAGGTGGTCGGGCAAGAGATGGGTGGTCGGGGTTAGACTTGCCTGATAGAACGATCTACCACATCGAAGCGCCATTGGTTATGCCGTGTCAAGAGGAGAATCCTGATTGCCGCAGTACGGTGACCACGTGACCGGGTCTCGACTGGGCCGGCCTGAGCCCGGGGCCGCGCGCCAGGTGACGATCGAGGATGTCGCGCGGGTCGCGGCGGTCTCCAGGCAGACCGTCTCGAACGTGCTCAACGGCAGCGGCCGGGTGGGCGACGCGGCCCGGACCCGGGTGCTCGAGGCGGTGACCTCGCTCGGGTATCACCCGCACCACGGCGCGCGGAGCCTGCGGTCCCGCCGGACCAGGCAGTGCGCCTACATGGTGCCGCACGTGCAGCTGCGGCCGGCCAACTACATCATGCAGCAGTTCCTCCAGTCGCTGGCGGCGGCGTGCGCGCGGCGGAGCTACAGCCTGGTGATGGTGGTCCCGGAGGGGGACCCGCGCGATGAGATGCGCCGCCTGATCGCCAGCCGGAGCGTGGACGCCTTCCTGCTCTCCGAGCTGGAGCAGGAGGACCCGCGGGTGATGCTGCTCGCCGAGGCCGGGATGCCGTTCGCGTGCTTCGGCCGGACCGGTCCGGCCCTGCCGCAGGCCTGGGTCGACATCGACAACCGCGCGGCCACCGCCGCAGCCGTCGAGCACGTGCTGGCCCGGGGGTTCGGGCGCATCGCCTTCCTGGGCTACCGGTCGGCGAGCTACTGGGACACCGAGCGGGCCGCCGGGTTCCGGGACGGCCTGGCCCGCCACGGGATCTCCCCTGACCAGGCGGACATGCTGGGCGTGGACGAGGGCAGCGCGCGCGGGAAGATCCGGTCGCTGCTGTCCGCCGGCCGGCCCGAGCTGCGGCCGGACGCCATCGTGACCAGCAGCGACCGGCTGGCCGGCGTGGTCTATAGCGTGGCCGCTGAACTGCGGCTGCGGATCGGGCAGGATCTCGCGGTCACCGGCTTCGACGGCAGCGCGGCGGCCGGGCTGATGCACCCGCGGCTGACCACCGTGGCTATCCCGGTCGACGACATCGCCCGGCGGGTGGTGGCCCGGGCGCTGAAGCAGCTCGACCACGGACCGGACCAGGATCCCGGTGAGGTGGTGCCGGCCAGGCTGCAGCTCGGCGAGAGCACCCGCTCGGGGCTTGGCGCGGGGTTTAGCGGAGGGCTCGGCCCGGGGCTCGGCTCGAGGCTTGGCGCGGGGTTTGGCTCGGACGCCGGCCGGGCAGTGGAGGGGACGGGCCAGCCGGGCGAGGGCGCCGGGGCTGGGCAGGGCGGCCCGGGCCGACGGGCCGGGGAGAACGTCGCGCCAAGGTGGAAGCGTTTCCAGGGGGCGACGCTCCCGGGAGGATCCCCGGCGCCGCCCGCGGGAGATCGCCGGGTCACCATCGCGGACGTGGCCGCGGACGCCGGGGTGGGCGTCGGCACGGTCTCGCGGGTACTCAACGGGAGCGACCAGGTGCGCGAGTCCACCCTGCGGACCGTGCTCGACTCGATCGACCGGCTCGGCTACCGGCCGAACCACGCCGCGGCGGCCCTGGTCCGCGGCACGCCGCACACCGTGGCGCTCGTCGTCACCCACCTGACCCGGCCGTCGAACGTGGTCCGGGTGGCCAGCGCGCTGGCGGTCCTGGAGGAGCAGGGCTACGACACGATCGTGTGCAACGTGGACAGCCCGGCGGAACGGGACAGGCACCTGGAGGCCCTGCTGCCGACGCACCGGACCGACGGGGTCCTGGCCATCTGCCTGCCGCTGTCCCGCGACCAGCTCGGCCAGTTCGCCCGGGCCGGAGTCGCGCTGGCCAGCGTGGACGCGGCCAACCCCGGGATACCGCAGACGGTCATCGACGACGTCGCCGGGGGCCGGCTGGCGACCGGCCACCTCATCGCCCTGGGGCACCGCCGGATCGGCTTCGTCGGCGACATGCCGTCCGGCAGGCCCCCCGCCGGGCTGGGCTTCACCTCCTCGGCGAGCCGGCTGCGCGGGTACAAGCAGGCCCTGACCGCGGCGGGCATACGCGTGGAGCCCGGCCTCATCCGGCGGGGCCCGCACGACGCCGGCATCGCGGCCGAGCACGCGGCCCAGCTGCTGAAGTCGCCCCATCCCCCGTCGGCCATCTTCGCGGCGTCCGACACCCAGGCCATCGGCGTGCTGGCCGCGGCGGACCGGCTCGGCGTGGCGGTACCCGAGGGACTTTCCGTCGTCGGCTTCGACGACATCGAGTCCGCGGCCTTCCTCGGCCTGAGCACCGTCCGGCAGCCGCTGGCCCTCAGCGGCGCCGAAGGCGCCCGGCGGCTGTGCGCGCGGCTGCGCGGGGAGAGGGTCCAGCCGCTGCGGCAGGAACTGCCGATCGAGCTGATGGCACGGGGAAGTTCGGCGGCGCCGCGGCCCCGGTGATTTACGGCTCCCATCATCGTGGATCGCTACCTCCCCTATAGGGGTAGCAGCGATCCACGATAATTCGAATACCTGTACCAGCACGGTCCCCGGTGCGCGGCGCGGTCCCCGGATGGCGGCTTGGGCCGGGTGCTTGGATTGGGCGCATGACAACTGATCACGAGGCGCCGCGGGTGGTCAGCGCCAGCGGTGAGATCGCGGCCGGGGCCGGGCCGATCTTCGAGCTGATCGCGGACCCGGCGCAGCAGCCGCGCTGGGACGGTAACGACAACCTGGCCGCAGCGGCCGCCGGGCAGCGCGTGCGCCGTACCGGCGACGTGTTCACCATGACGCTCACCGGAGGCAGCATCCGGGAGAACCACGTGGTCGAGTTCGACGAGGGGCGCCGGATCGCCTGGACGCCGGCCGAGCCGGGGCGGGAGCCGCCCGGGCACCTGTGGCGGTGGGAACTCGAGCCGGCCGGCCCGTCCCGCACGCGGGTCACCTGCACCTACGACTGGACCCGGCTGACCGATGAGACGCGCTTGCCGCGAGCCCGGGCGACCACAGCTGACCGGCTGCGGGCCTCGCTGGACCGGCTCGCGGCCCTGGCCGAGGGGAACCCGGCGGTCACGGGCCGCCGACGCCGCAGGCCCGGCCGCTGGCCCTCACTGCTCATGTATCTACGGGACCAGGACGCTGGCCAGTGAGGCGCGGCCGCGCAGTGGCAATGCTTCCGGAGCCCGGGATTGTCAGGGACGGGATATAGCGTCGGAGCATGGTGTTCTGGCAGCTGACTATCGACGCGAACGACCCTGCCCGGCTGGCGCGGTTCTGGGCCCAGGCGCTGGGCTACCAGCCGGAGCCGCCGGACGTCCCGGACACGACCTGGCACCAGCACTACCGCGCCCGGCTGGGCGGGGAGCCAGCCTTCGCTGACCGGCTCTTCGATCCGGCCGGGCTGCGACCGCCGATCTGGTTCCAGGAGGTGCCGGAGACCAAGGCGGGCAAGAACCGGCTCCACTTGGACCTCTATCCCACGGGCCGCGACAATGCCCTGCCGCCGGAGCGGCGGGCTGAGATCGTCGAGGCGAAGGTCGCCGAGCTCGTCCGGATGGGAGCGACGGTCGAGGGGCGAACCCGGTTCGACGACCCCGACGACCCGATCTACTACGTCGTCATGCACGACCCGGAGGGCAACGAGTTCTGCGTCAGCTGAGTCCTGTTTCCAGCGGCTCGTTACCGGTGGCTCAAGGCAGGGCGCCTGCGCAGGCTGACGCGCGGCCCGGCCTGCCGGTCATTCGTTCCTGGCGGCATCGGGTCCGGTGATGCGTGCTAGCAGCGGGAAGGTGGCCGCGACGATGCCGAGGGCCACCAGGATCCCGCCCGCGGTGAGGAGGTAGTAGGCGGCGCCGGGCGCGGCCATCGGGTACCCCATCTCCAGGGAGGCGTACATCGCGGTGGCGCCGAACCCGGCGCCGATCGCGACGGCGGCGGCGGCGAGCAGCGGGACGGTGCTTTCCAGCGCGACGACGCGGCGCAGCATGGCGAGCCGGGCGCCGGTGAGGCGCAGCATGCTGAACGGCCGCTTGCGGTCGGCGAGCCCGGCCGCGATGCCCGCCGCCAGCGTGCAACCGGCGATCGGCAGGCTGACCAGGATCACCGTGTTCGCGAGCTGCTGGTAGCCGTTGTTGGTGGAATTCGACTGCGCGATCAGCTCACCTTCGGTGGACGGCGTGCCGTCGCCGAGATAGGCGGCATAGACGTGCACGTTCTCCAGCATCGTCCTGGCCTGCTCGACCGCTGGCACGGTGCCGTTCGTCGCCACGTCGATGGCGTCCGCCGCGAGGCGGTCCAGCCGCGTGGCCGGAACGTTCGCGGCTGGCCAGGTGATCCCGGTGGCGTCCACGCCGAACAGGGGCCCGGCGAACCCGTCTGCCGGGAACTCCACCGCTGTCGCCCCGGCCGGGCAGCGGCCCAGGGCGGGAACCGCCGCGAGCTGCGCGCACGAGACCACGCCCGCCGGAACCGGACCGGTGCTACCGACATCGGCGCCGAGGTTGTGAAATGCCGCGGGGATGGTCAGCCCCGGGTCCGCGCGGACCACGACCACCCCCCGGACGCCGGGAATCCCGCTCAGCCCGGCCGCGAGCGGCGCGGCGGGCGCGGCCGGTCCCGCGCTTGCCTGCGGGCCTGCCAGCTGGTCCGTCAGCACGTTCGCTTCCGCGGCGCTGACCCTCGGCATGAAGTGCTGGGCGTTCCACGTGGTGATGCCCGCTACGGCCACGGTGGTGATGAACAAGGCGAGCACCAGGCCGCTGACGGCGCGGAAGGCGGCCCTGGGGTCGTCGGCGAGGCGGCGGGCGGCGATCAGCGTGCCGGGGTGGCTGGTCCGCCGGGCCATGACCCGGGCGGTGGCCATGGTGAGCCACGGGCCCGCGAGGACCAGGCCGACGATGATCAGCAGGAAGCCGGGCAAGAACACCGGGACCTGCCCGCCCGCGGAGGCCGGGATGCCATGCA
>Ga0335081_10016176_pt1 | contig 12070 bp, 9 predicted proteins | sample Lox_Sample_35_FD_206713 | JGI IMG/M metagenome (GOLD analysis project Ga0335081, IMG submission 206713) | Soil microbial communities from Loxahatchee National Wildlife Refuge, Florida, United States - Lox_Sample_3.5 | ecosystem: Environmental > Terrestrial > Soil > Wetlands | place: USA: Florida... | reverse complement strand
CACGGGGATGTAAAAACCAGCCCAACCCGCGCCACAGTTCACATCGGGTCGCCAAAATCGCTGTTTACGGCGACCCAAAGAGCCCCTGACCACTTCAATCGCGGGTTTTGGGCCACCAAGCAACGCTTGAAACCCGGCCCACGACTGACGTATGATTGCCGCCCGAGCGAGGTAGCGACGGGATAACGAGAGTCAAGCTCCACATTCTGCGCGATGGGGGCCACGGCCGGTTGATAGGGCTTCCGCGATTTTCGAGTTTCGAATTTCGATGTGACGGCAAGGAGAGCGCGATGAGTTTTGAGACGACGACGATCAAAGTCGGAGCCGCCAGGTTTTCGCGGGCGCTGCTGATGGCGGCGCTGGCGCTCTATGCGGCGGGCGCGGTGCGGGCCGAGGAGCCACGCTACTTCGCCATTCGCAACGCGCACATCGTGCCGGTTTCCGGACCGGAGATCAAGAGCGGGACGGTGGTGATCGCCAAAGGCCTGATCGTGGCGGTGGGCGAGAAGGTGACGATTCCTCCGGAAGCCTGGGTGATCGAAGGACGCGGCCTGACCGTGTACCCTGGTTTTATCGACGCGCTCAGCGACCTCGGCCTCGGTGCCGCTGCCCCGGCGGGTCCGGCCGGTGGTGGCGGAGGCGCCGGACCGGGCCGTGGTCAAGCGCCGGCGCAGCAAGTCTCGCAGGGTCCGCAGGACCGGCCGGCCACCACTCCTTGGGTGAACGCCGCCGACGAACTCAAGCCCGACGACAAGCGCCTGGAAACGTGGCGCAACGCCGGTTTCACGACCGCACTGGCCACTCCCCAGACGGGTATCTTCGCGGGCCAAGGAGCCCTCGTGAACCTGGCGGGAGATCGCGCCGGCGAGATGGTGGTGGCTGCGCCTGCCGCGGTCCTGGTCACGCTGCGGCCCATGCAAGGCTTTGCCAGTTTCCCCGATTCGCTGATGGGCGTGCTCTCCTACGTGCGCCAGGTGTATCTGGACGCCAACTGGTACTACCAGGCGGAGGCGGTTTACCTCGCGCACCCCCAGGGACTCGAACGTCCCATTTATGACCGCACCGAGATTGTGATCGATGAAGCGTTGCGCGCCGGGCGTCCGGTGCTTCTGCCCGCCAACACCGCCCAGGAAGCGCACCGGGCGCTGGTGCTGGCGGATCGAATTGGAGCGCACGCGGTGATCTACGGCGGCCAGCAGGGCTACGCTGCCGCCGACAAGTTGGCGGCGACCAAGGTCCCGGTGCTGGTGAACCTGAAGTGGCCGGAGAAAGAGAAGGATGCCGATCCTGAAGCGGAAGAGTCGTTGCGCGAGTTGCGCTTCCGCGATCGCGCGCCTTCGTCGCCGGCCGCGCTCCAAAAGGCGGGAGTGAAATTCGCTTTCTATCTCGAAGGCACGGGCTCGCCCAAGGACGCGCTCAAGAACGCGAAGAAGGCCATCGATGCGGGCCTCGCGCCGGACGCCGCCCTGCGCGCTTTCACCCTTAACGCGGCGGAAATTTTTGGAGTGGGCGACCGCCTGGGCTCGATCGAGGCGGGCAAGATCGCTAACCTGGTGGTGGCTGACGGCGATTTGTTCAACGAAAAAACCAAGGTCAAGATGACCTTCGTCGACGGTCGCCGCTACGAAGTTTACGAGTCCGGCCGTCCCACCGCGCCGCCTACGATCAAGTTGACGGGCAAGTGGAAGCTCACGGTGAGCGCGCCACAAGGGACGCAAGAAGCCACCGTCGACCTGACGATGGCGCCGGACGGCACGCTGAACGGATCGGTGACCGGAATCTCGGGTGAGATCATGGGCTCCATGGGCACCGTCTCCATCTCCGACGGATGGGTGAGCGGCAGCAAGTTCAGTTTCACCGTTACCCTGACGGTGGAAGGCAGTCCCATGGACGTGACTTTCAGCGGCACGCTGGAAGGTAACCAGATGAAAGGTACGGCGAGCGGCGGCGGGATCTCGGTGGATTTCACCGGCGTGCATCCGAGCGGAACCGGCGCGATAGCGGCTGCTCAGGAGGTGGAATAAATGAAGCCTTTGGAGTGCGGCAGTTCGCTGCCGCTTTGTCTTCATCGCAGTTTTGCGTTGCGCAAAAGGAAAGGCGGCAGCAAGCTGCGGCACGCCGTGGCGGTGCTGGTGATGTTGGCGGTGTGTGCCGTCCGAGTGCAGGCCGCCGACGTGACATTGATCAAGAACGGCACCGTCCTCACTATCACCAAAGGCACGATCGAAAACGGCGACGTTCTGATCCGCGACGGCAAGATTGCCGAAGTGGGCAAGGGCCTCGCGGCGCCCGAGGGCGCCAAAGTGATCGATGCCACGGGCCAGTACGTGATGCCGGGCATTATCGATTGCCACTCGCACATCGCCGTGGCGGGCAGCGTGAACGAGGGCAGCATCAGCGTATCGTCCATGGCGAATATCGCTGACGTGCTGAACCCTGAGGACATTGACATCTACCGCGATCTCGCGGGCGGTGTCACGGCGGCCAACGTCCTGCACGGCAGCGCCAACGCCATCGGCGGGCAGACCCAGGTGATCAAGTTGCGCTGGGGCAGGCCGGCCAAAGACCTGCCGTTTGAAGGCGCGCTGCCCGGCATCAAGTTTGCGCTGGGTGAGAATCCCAAGCGTTCGTTCTTAACCAATCCCAGCGTGCCGCGCCGCTACCCGGCCACGCGGATGGGTGTGATGGACGTGTACCGGGAAGCCTTCAGCGAGGCAGTGGACTACAAGAAAGCATGGGACGAATACAATCGCCGCAAGGCCGCGGGCGGGCCGAACCTGATTACTCCCAGGCGCGACCTCAAACTGGAGCCGCTGCTGGAGGTGCTGGACGGCAAGCGCCTGGTGCACATCCACTGCTACCGCGCGGATGAAATCCTGCAAATGATCCGTGTGGCCGAGGAGTTCCACTTCAAGGTCGCCACTTTCCAGCACGTGCTGGAAGGCTATCAGGTGGCGGACGAGATCGCGAGGCACGGCGCGGGCGGGTCCACCTTTTCCGATTGGTGGGCGTACAAGATGGAAGCCTACGACGCCATTCCTTACAACGCGGCGATAATGACCGAGCGCGGCGTCGTGGTTTCGATTAATTCCGACGACGCCTCGGAGGCCACGCACCTGAACCAGGAAGCGGCCAAAAGCATGAAGTGGGGCGGCCTCTCGCACGACGAGGCGCTGAAGCTCGTGACACTGAACCCGGCCATCCAGTTGCACCTCGCCGATCGCGTGGGCTCTCTCGAAACGGGCAAGGACGCGGACATCGATATCTACGACAAGGACCCGCTCAGTGTCTACGCCGTGGCCCAGAAGGTGCTGATCGACGGGCAGGTCTATTTCGACCGTCAGCAGGACATTGCGCATCGCGCCGACCTGGAGCAGGAAAAGAAGGCGTTGATGGAAAAAGAAAAGAAAGCGGTCGAGGCGGCGAAGAAGCCGGAAGGTCCCAAGGGCACGGCGCGCAAGCCAGGACCCCCGGGGACGGCCAAGCCCCCTGGGACAGCGCGAGAATAGTTCTCAGTTTTCAGTTCTCAGTCAAACTGAGAACCCAGAACTGCGAACGGAGAAACGGAACACTGAGAAGCTGTGAAACAACTGCGAAGGAGCTTCCAACATAGGGACACGGAGGCACAGAGAAGATGGAAGTGCAGGAAAACAAACGACAATTTCATGTAGCCCCCGTTCTTCTCTGTGTCTCCGTGCCTCTGTGTTTAATTGCTCCCAGCTTGTGAGAGGTAACTGAGAACTGAAAACTGAAAACTATGAAACGACTCATACCCTTTGCAGTAGCGGTAATGCTGGCCCTCGCGCCCTCGATTCGCACGCGCGCGGTGGCCACAGCGAGTTCGAGTTCAGCCTCGCACGCCTATGCGATTCGCGGCGCCAAGGTGGTGACGCTGGCTGGGCCACCGGTGGAGAACGGCACGGTGGTGATCCGCGACGGCAAGATCGCCGCCGTTGGCGCCAGCGTTGACGTGCCTGCCGACGCGCAGGTGATCGACGGCAAGGGGCTCGAGGTGTACCCCGGCCTGTTCGACGCCGTTACGGACCTGGGCTTGACGGAAGTCGAAGCCGTGAGCGCCACCGTGGATACCACCGATGTCGGCACTTACAACCCGCAGTTAGTGGCCATGACGGCCGTTCACCCGGCGAGCGAGTTGATTCCGGTGGCGCGCGCTAATGGCATCACGCATGTGCTCGCGACGCCCCTGGGCGGGGGCGGTGAGGTGATCCCCGGCCAGGCTTCGGCTATCAATCTCGCCGGTTGGACCATCGAGGAAATGCTCATCCGCCGCTCCGTGGCCATGGTGGTGAGTTGGCCGACCATGCAGACGCGGACCTTCGATTTTTCCACCTTTAGCCTCAGGGAGCGCCCCTTCACCGAGGTGAAGCAGGAGTATGACAAGAGGATCAACGAACTGACGGACTTGATCGAGCGGGCGCGGCATTATGCTCAGGCGATGGACAAGGGGTCGGTGGCGAACTACGATCGTGACCTTAAACTCGAGGCCCTGGCGCCCGTGGTGCGCGGTCAATTACCGCTGCTGGTGATGGCGGAGGGCAAGCGCGAGATTCGCAGCGCCGTCGAGTTTTGCGACAAACAGAAGCTCAAGATGATTCTGGCCGGCGGGTCGGAGTCTTACAAGGTGAAGGACCTGCTGGCCGCCAAACACATTCCGGTGATCCTGGGACGAACCCAAGAGTTGCCCGAGGACGAGGACGCGCCCTACGACCAGTCGTATGCCACGGCCGGCCAGCTCGTCGCGGCCGGCATCAAGATCGCTTTCGCCAGCTTCAACGCTTCCTTCGCGCGCCGCTTGCCCTATCAGGCCGCCAATTGCGTGCCTTACGGCCTGCCATACGAAGAAGCTCTGAAGGCCTTGACGCTGTATCCGGCGCAAATCCTCGGCCTCGCCGACCAGCTCGGAACCATCGAGCCGGGCAAAATGGCGGACGTCATCGTCACGGATGGCGACCCTCTCGCGATTCCCACGCAGGTCCGCTATCTCTTCATCCACGGTGAATTGACCTCCACGGATAACAGGCATCTTCAGCTCTACGAGAAATACCGCAAGCGGCCCTAGCGAGACAGTGGCTAGTGTGGTGTCCAAGAAATGGATGGAGAGAAGGCCCTCTGGGCCTTTGGGATTTATGTCCATCCATTTCTCGGATACTACACTAGCCACTAACCACTAACCACTAACCACTAACCACTCTGCTCCCCTGTGATACGATCAATCCTCAGGAGCTTATGACCGCCAACAAGTCCGAGCTGCGGGAGAGGGATTTTGCCGTGAACCGGTCGGCGCGCCACTATTATCACCTGTTTGAAAAATTCGAAGCGGGCATCGAACTGACAGGTACCGAGGTGAAGGCGGTACGCGATGGCAAAGCCGGCCTGAAGGACGCATACGCCCAGGTGAAGAACGACGAGGTTTGGCTGCTCGACTGCCATATCGGCGCGTACACGGCGGGCAGCACTCGCCACCACGAGGCATTGCGCCCGCGTCGCCTGCTGCTGAACCGCGCGGAGATCGATAAGCTGTACGGCCGTACCGAGGAGAAGGGATTCACCCTAATCCCGACAAGGCTCTATCCCAAGAAAAATCTGATCAAATGCGAGATCGCGCTCGCCAAGGGCAAGACCACCTGGGACCAGCGCGAGACCATCCGGCGGCGCACCGTTGACCGCGAGGTGGCGCAGGATATCCGGGAACATCAGCGGCGCCATCGCTGACGAAAAAGGAGGCAGATTAAACGCAGAGGCACGGAGTAGCGGAGAAGAGAGTAGGAGTAACTATGAAGACGTCGGCTTGGCTTCGTCGTGACCTTCTCTGCATCTCTGCGTCTCTGCGTTTGATCTTGTCTTCAGAGGGGTGAACCAACCAGTGAAAATCGAATTTCGTGACGACCCTATTGTCCAAATTCCGGCGGCGGCGCTGGTGGCGGTCAGTTTCGAGGGTAGCCCCTCGGGGAGTGGTACGGTAGCGCAATTGCCGGAAGAGACGCGCGCCTTGATTGCCGACCTCGAAACGGCAGAGTTCTCCGGCAAGTCATACGAGTGTGTGTCCATCCAAAAGCCCGCCGGTCTCGCCGCGCGCCGGCTGTTGGTTGTGGGTGGGGGGAAGCCGGAGAAGGTCGACGCCAACCAACTGCGGCGCGTGGCCGGCACCGCGGTGCGGTACCTCCGCGCTCGAGGCATCCACGAAGTGACGTGGCTGCTTCATCGCGGCGTGGCCTCGGGAGTGTCCGAAGGGGCGGTGCAAGCGATCGTAGAGGGCGCGATCCTTGCCGACTACGACGCCGACCGCTATCGCAGCGAGCGCGGCGCCGAGAAGCGGATTGATAGGCTGGACTTTGCCACTGACGGCGGCGGTACGAGCGAAGCGCTACGGGCGGCGGAGCGCGGCCGTGTCATCGCCGAAGCCGCCAACTTCACGCGCAATCTGGTGAACGAGCCCTCGAACTTGATGACGCCCACCGTGCTTGCCGAGGCGGCACAGACGATGGCGGCGCACTTTGGACTCGACTGCCAGGTGCTCGGTCCGGAAGAGATCCGCGCGCTCAAGATGGGTGCCTTCTGGGGCGTGGCCCAGGGCAGCGATGAGCCGCCGCGATTGATCGTGCTGCGATACGTGCCCGAAGGCGCGCCCACTGAGACTGTGGTTGGCCCGATGATCGGCTTGGTAGGGAAGGGAATCACCTTCGATACCGGCGGTATTTCCATCAAGCCCGCCGCCGACATGCACGAGATGAAGACTGACATGGCGGGCGGTGCAGCCATGCTCGGCGTGATGCGCGCCATCGCCCAGCTCAAACCTCGAGTGCGGGTGCTCGCCGTGGTACCAGCCACGGAGAATATGCTCAGCGGCAGGGCATTCAAGCCCGGCGACGTCATCACTTCGATGTCGGGCAAGACGATCGAGATTCTCAATACCGACGCCGAAGGCCGCCTCGTGCTTGCCGATGCCATCACCTACGCTAAACAACTTGGTGCGACGGTGGTGATCGACGCCGCCACACTCACCGGCGCCATCAGCATCGCACTGGGTAATATCACCACCGGCGTCTTCGGCTGGAGTAAGGACTGGGTGAACCGTGTCCTGTCGGCCGCCGCGGCAACCGGCGAGAAGATGTGGCAGTTGCCAGTGGATGACGACTACCGCGACCTCTATAAGAGCACCATCGCCGATTTGGCCAACATCGGCGGGCGCTACGGCGGCTCCATCACGGCAGCGATGTTTGTGGGCGAGTTCGCCGGCGACACGCCGTGGGTCCATCTCGACATCGCCGGCACGCGCTGGTCGAATGAGGAGAAACCCTATCTGGCCAAAGGTCCCACCGGTGCTCCCGTACGGACGCTGGTTCATTTGCTGACTCAAGCGTTGACGCCGACGTAACCCAGAAGACCTGAGGGCGATTCGCTCTCCGAGAGCCTCATAGGACTCCTTGACCATTACTTTCGTTGATAATTGTGCGAGCTCTTCCGTTCGTGTTAGACGTAAGAGTGTAGAACAATCGTAGGGCCAGTAGCAGCACGCAAATCGAACTTGTGACCAACCACCAGAGGAGGAATTGAAAGAATGAAGCGACTACTAATCCTGACGGCGGCTGTTGTTCTGGTCGCCGTTTCTCGAACATCCTGGGCAGGTACACTTAATCTCTCTACCGGCCAGGACGCCTCGGGCAACATCATCTGCCCTGCCCCGGGTTCTTGTGCCGCCCAAGGAAGCAACGATGCCAACTGGACGGTGGATCTGCAAAGCGGAGGAACCGGGCCCGCTCAGGTCCTTGCCAACAACAGCGCCGACTGGGGCGGGGGCAGTTGGGTGGCCAATAGCAGTAGTTCCGACTGGATTGGAAGGAACGCAGGCAATTGCTGCAATGGTCCCGCTCCGTATAGTTTCTACTACACCTTCACTTTGACCGCAGCCGACCTATCGACAGCCTCTATGTCCGGTTTGTGGACGATTGATGACCAGGGAATCTTGTCCCTGAACGGCAATACGATTTCATCCCTCGGCGGCGGCAACTGGGGTTCGCTCTTTGCGTTTTCGGTGGCCGCCGGGAGTTCCGACTTTGTTCTGGGCGTGAACACACTGAAGATGACGATCACCTCTGACGATGACTTCCTGGAGGGAGCGGACCTCACCGGTACCCTCTCGGGTCTCACAACGGCAACGCCCGAACCAAGCTCACTTCTGCTCTTCGGAACCGGCATGCTTGGAATTGCCGGTCTGTTCGGACGCAAGCTGCTCGGCAGTTAGCTTGCCTTTGACCTCACCTCATTACCGTGCGCTTCGTGAGTACACGACACGGGGCGCACGGCCTTATCCTACCCCCTCTTTCCGCTTCCGATCAGCAGCCCCTAATGTGAGTGGCCGCGTCCTCACAACGGATAACGTCCAGACAACATCTATTACTTTGGGGAACAAGTCCGAGTGCGTCGGTGTCTCTAATATTAGGCGGGATTCAGCCAAGGCTGGACAGGCTGGACCCGCGGGTGTTGCAGGGACACGCAGGAACTGATATCGTGGGTTTGAAATGGAAACCCTGCGGTGGTTGGATCTGACGGTCGATCGCGTTGCTCCGGTGACGGAGGAGGCGACGTTGGTGCGCGAGCTGCAAGCGGGCTCGGAAGATGCCTTTGGCTATCTGCTCGGCGTTTACCAGAACCCGGTGTTCAACTTGGTCTGCCACATGGTGGAGAATCAGGCTGATGCCGCCGACGTGCTGCAGGAAGTTTTCTTGAAGATCTGCCGGGGCATCCGGCATTTCCACGGCGAGAGCAGCCTCAAGACGTGGATTTACAAGATAGCGGTGCACGAGGCTTCGAACCACCGCCGCGGCTGGCTGCGCCGGCTGCGACGCGAACCGTTTTCGCTCGAAGACAGCAAGGGTGAGCCGGTGATGTACTCGGCCCGATCGCTGGAGGAGACCCCTTACGAAGCGTTGGAGCAGGCCGAGCGGCGAGAGCTGGTGTCACGAGCGCTTGCCAGCCTGTCGCCTCCCTATCGGGCGGCGGTGATACTGCGGGAGATGGAGGGGATGAGCTACGAGGAAATCGCGCACGTGCTCGAAGTTGCCGAGGGCACGGTGAAATCGCGCTTGATGCGGGGCCGGGAAATGCTCCGGTCGAAGTTGGCGGGACTCCTGGGAGACAGGTCAAACTCGAAATTCGAAGCTCGAAATTCGAAGCTCGAAATTCGATGATGACCTTCTTCCGGGTTTCGAGTTCCGCGTTTCGAAGGAAGGCTTCGAGTTTCGAAAGAAGAAGATGGAAGATGATGGATACCTTTTTTGAGGCTTGCGGCGAAATTCGGGAACACTTTGACGACTTTCTCGAGGGGGAGTCCTCGCGGGACACGTTTCGCTCAGTTCACTATCATCTTGCCCATTGCGCCTCCTGTGCGACGGAACTTGATCGCCGCTGGATGCTGAAGGCGGACTTGCGGAGTCTGCCGCGTCGCCAGTCGCCGCCTTGGCTGCCGTTGCGGTTGCGCGTCCTGGTTTCGCAGGAGTTGCACCGGAATTTTCTGGGACGCCTCCTGGTACACCTGCAGAATGCCTGGAAGCCACGTCTACTTCCGGTGACGGCGGGCGTGTGCACGGCGATAATCTGCTTCGGGCTGTTCATGGGCTCGGCGGTGGTGCCGATTACTGATATTCCGGATGTGCCGGTTTCGCTCACCACGCCGCCGCGGGTGCGGGTGCTGGCGCCCGTCGACTTGAACACCGGCGACCAACCGGTGGTGGTCGTGACCCACATTGATGCCGATGGGCGCGTGATTGACTATCAACTGCTGTCCGGAGAGCGTTCGCCCGAGCTTATGCACCGTCTCGACCGCATGATGTATTTCAGCCTCTTCCAGCCTGCCACCCTCTTCGGGAGGCCTACGAACGGACAAGTAGTGCTGTCGTTCCGGCAAATCACCGTCCGCGGATAAGGGTCGAAAAATCGAAAATCGGGAAAAAGCCATCAGCCGTCAGCCATCAGCTTTCAGCAACCATTGTCCAAAGGCGTTGCAGCCTTCGCGGCGCCCTACCGCCCCGGGGTATCACTCTTCGCGAGTTTCGATTTTCGACTCTCGATTTTCGACCCTCGTGGCCGTGGCGTTAGCGATGTTATTGTGCCGGGGTGTGGCGCGGGTGCAGGGCCAGCAGCTGCCCAGCGTCGTCCTGGACTCCAATGAGCAACTTGATACGGTGTTGGCCGCCATCAACGCCGCCGGCTACGACGCCGGGTTGGGCGTGGACACCGGCAACACCACGCGCGCCGAAGTGCGCGCCCTCCTGGCCAAGGAACACATTGCCGTTCTGCCGGAGTTGGGCAAGCTCTACGCCGAGCACCACGATCCCAACGATGCGGCGGCCGACCTCGGGCAATTCGTCTCGCTGGGGCTGTTCCTGAAGCCCCCTCCGAACTTTGGCTTCACCGTGCCGGAGCCGGATCTGCCTCCGGACGCGAGAGTGCTCCGGGGCATGGTGCCGCTGCTGAAGACGTTTTACCAGCAGGCGGAATTCCTCGAGCTTTGGGGCCGCCTGCGGCCGCGTTATGAGGCGGAGATCGAGCGGTATAGCCCCGCGGTGCGCCGAGCCATCGAATTGTCGGATGCTTACCTGCGTTCGCCGGCGGGCGAGTATCTGGGCCGGACTTACACCATCTACCTGAGCCTGCTGGGCGCACCCGGGCAAGAGGCAGCGCGCATCTACCAGGAGAACTACTACCTGGTGGTCACACCCTCCAAGCAGCTCAAGATTGACGAGATCCGGCACCAATATCTGCACTTTCTGCTGGACCCGTTGGCGCTGAAGTACGCGCCGGAGATCCAGCAGAAACAGTCGCTCAGCAGCATTGCCCGCGAAGCGCCCGCCCTCTCCCTCGACTTCAAAGACGACTTCTCCCTGTTGCTCACCGAATGCCTGATCAAGGCGGTGGAACTGCGGATGGACAAGACTCCCAAGGCCGAGGCGCAGAAGAAAGTGACGGAGCTTACCGCCTCGGGCCTTATCCTCGTGCCCTACTTCTACGACGCCCTCGCCGATTACGAGCAACAGGAATCCGCGCTGAGCGTCTTCTACAAGACGATGGTCCTGGCAATCGATCTCAAGGCGGAGACCCGGACCCTCGAATCGGTGAGCTTCACCCAACCCACCGGAGCCCGCGGCGAGGGCAAGGCCCTGCCGGTCCTTACCGAAGAGCAGCGACTGATCAGCGACGCGGATAATCTCTTTTACCAGGGTAAGTATAAGGACGCGCGGGCAGCCTACGACGCCGTGCTGGCAAAGTACCCGGGCAACGAGCGCGCTCTCTTCGGGATTGGGGTGGTGGCTGCCAACACCCGCAAGCCGGATACCGCCCTGGAGTATTTTGCCAAGACGCTCGACGTGGCGCGCGATCTGCGTATCGCGACGTGGTCGCACATCTATCTGGGCCGGCTTGATGATCTGCTCGGCAAGCGTCAAGACGCGTTAGCTCAATACCGGGCTGCGTTGGTGACGGCTGCCGCGTATCCCACCGCATTGGCCGCCGCCCAGGAAGGCTTGGCCAAGCCGTTCGGGGCGGCCAAGAATTGACCATTGCAGATTGACGATTGGAAAGAGGCACCACCAGCGTCTTCGTCTTTCAATCGTCAATCTGCAATCATCAATTTCTGCCACCTCCTGACTCCTGCTAATATGACCTCATGGCTCGACTCTTGATCGTCGACGACGAACCTTCGCTCTGCCAGATGCTGGAGATTGCCTTCCGCAAAGAGGGCCACACAGTTGAGACGGTTTCCAGCGCGCGGGCGGCGTTAAAGAAGATCGAATCGCAGGTTTATGATCTCATCATCTCCGACATCCGTATGCCTGACCTTACCGGCATCGACCTGCTGGAGCGGACGCGGGACCTGCGCGTGACATCGGCTTTCATTCTGATCACCGCCGTCCCCAACATGGAAACGGCCATCCAGGCGCTGAACCTTGGCGCCCAGCAGTATGTGATCAAAACCGACAAGCTGGTGGACGAACTCAAGCTGGCCGTGGCAAGGACCCTCGAAGTGCTGGCGCTGCGGGAGGAGAACATCCGG
>Ga0335081_10016175_pt1 | contig 12070 bp, 12 predicted proteins | sample Lox_Sample_35_FD_206713 | JGI IMG/M metagenome (GOLD analysis project Ga0335081, IMG submission 206713) | Soil microbial communities from Loxahatchee National Wildlife Refuge, Florida, United States - Lox_Sample_3.5 | ecosystem: Environmental > Terrestrial > Soil > Wetlands | place: USA... | reverse complement strand
CGGTGCGCGCTTTTACCGCCCTCCGATCAACGTCACATTCGAGGACGGTGTCAACGCCGCCGGTGTCGAGCAGAAGGCATGCACCCTCTGCGGTGACTGCGTCTCGGGCTGAAACTACGGCGCGAACAACACGACCCTGATGAACTACCTGCCGGACGCCCAGCGACACGGTGCGGAGATCTTCGCGGGAGCCGAGGTTCGCCGGGTAAGCATTCCGGCGCCGAGACCCGCCGAGGTCTCCGCCGAGGTCGTGGATTGCACCATGAAGCTCGAGGTCCATGACGACAGAGTCGGCGGCGCTCGAGCAGACGGACGCGGTCTTCGCGGGGGTCGCCGACCGCGTCGTCGCCCTCGGAGGTCAGCTCCGGGTCGACAGCCCCGCCGACGGCGGCACCCGCGTCACCGCGACGCTGCCGCTGCCGCACTGACAACCGATCCAAACGCGAACCGTCGTTCAGGCACCTGAGCGCGGCCATCTGGATGGTCCTCGATACCCCGAACCATTAAGCCCTTGGCGCGCGCCACGGGCTTAAACCCAGCGGATTTGTACGCAAATTGGCAGAATTTCGCGCAGCTCCCTCAGCGCCAGTTATCTTTGCGTTTGCAGGGCTTTTCTGCCGTCCCTCAGGCAGTGCGGTATCGCTTCACACGCGAGAGGTCGCTGGTTCAAGCCCAGCCGTGCCCATTCGGATTAGCAGGGGTTTCTTGGTTGTCGCCATCCCACGATCACCTTGAGATGCCTTCCGTGGCCCAGAGCGTGGCCCAGCTTGGCCCCAAACTAGGCGTCCGTGGCCCGAAGAACGTGGCACTGAGCGCGGCCAAAGTGCCACGTTCCCGACGATCAGTGGCAGGTTTCAGGACTCGGCGGCGAACTCGCGATTGACGACGACCGCGAGATCCCGCCACGTCGCCGGCTCCAGATACAGCTCGACGCACCGTTCGATCCCGCGGAGGATCACGTCGAACTCGCGGTGATCAATTCCGTAGACGAGGATCACGCCGGCGTGCGAGCGCCCGGTGGCGGCCCAATCTCGGAGGATCGCTGGGAAGTCGCGGATGTTGTGCGTGACCAGGATCCGTTCATCCGCTACGGCCAGCGAGAGGACCTCGTCGTCGTCCAGGCCCTCGAGCGCCAGCTCCTGATCGAGCGCGCGCACCTCGTGCCCGGCTGCGGTCAGCCGCTGTCCGACGCGCGGGCCGGAGATGTGCGCGTCGAGCAGGAACCGCACTGCGCCGACGAGATCAGCGACCGGGCTGCTGGAGGAACGGATACAGGGCGGCCAGCTCGGACGCGGGCCGGCGGTTCTCGATCAGCAACTCGTCGATCTCGTCGGTGAACTGAGCCGCGTAGGCACGCGCCGTTCGGATGTGCCGCTCGGTGACGAGCGGATGGTCGGCAGCCAGCGCCGCTGCGTCGTCTGTGTAGGAGCCGAGCAACTCGATGATCTCCCATACGTCGAGCCCGCTTCCGATCACCCAGGCGCGGCGTGGACGCCCGCGGAAAGCGACACCCGGGTGCAGCCGCGTCTTGGCCGCTTCCTCCGCGAGCTCCTCCACGACGACGCTGCGGGACCGGCCTGAGCGCCGGACCTCATCTTCGACGAGCAGGTTTGCCTGCTCACCGAGCCGGATCGAAAAGGGCTGTGTCTTCGCGGCCATAACTACATTGTAGTGAACGTAGTGGGTGCTCGTGAGCCGCACACGTCGCCTGGCTCCTTGGGTTAGCCGCTGAGGACTGATCAGCGTCGGCCCGCGGCGATGCCACTGTCCGCGCCGTCTAGCAACCGGTCGCACGCCGCGTGCACGTTCTTGCGCGAGACCCGCTTCTGGACCTGCGCGTAGATCTCGAGCGTCGTCTTTGAGTCGGCGTGGCCGACTTGGTCCATCACGTTCGGCAGAGGCGCGCCGGCTTCGAGCATCAGGCTGATGTACGTGCGCCGCAGAGCGTGCGGGGTGATCTTTGGGAGTGGCGCGACCCACGAGCTTCGCGGATCTCGTTGACTCGATTGACGACCGGCACTAGCCCGCGCTCTCGCACGCTGTCCTTGTCGCGAGGACGGCCGCTGTCGGTCGCGAACACGAACTCGTCGACGCTGGTCGGCTTGCGCTCGGCGCGCCACGTGTTCAGCTCCTCCACGAGATCGAGGCTGAGGTCGACCTCTCGCACACCGGCCGCGGTCTTGGCGTGCTCGATGGCGAGCGGCTGATGAGCGGTGTTGAGGGAGCGCCACCGAAGCGCGCACACCTCCCCCACCCGCAGCCCCGACTTGGCCATGACCGCGATCAACGGACGCCGGCCGATGCGTTGGTCGGATCGCGCGGAGCGGTCGAGCTCGCCGGCGACGGCGAGGAGCTCGGCGAGCTCGTCTGCCTCGAGGAAGCGACGTGTGGGTCGATCCGCCTTGAGGCGACGTCGCTTGCCTCGTGCCGGGTTGCTCGCGAGCAGTCCGTGCTCGACGGCGGTGTCGAGGATATTGGCCAGGAGCACGAGTGTCTTGTTGATCGATTCGTTGCTGAGTGCGACGCGTCGCTGTCCACGCCTATCGCGGATCGGCCGCCCAGCCGCCGCAGCGGCGCTGATCCGTTCGCGCTCGATCACCTTCTCATTGCGGTACTCGTCGACGAGCGCGATCGTGACCGCCGACACCGGGAAGTCGGCGAAGAAGGGCAGCAGGTGCTTGCGCAGCCGCCACTCGTAGTCGGCCTGCGTCGTTGGACGCAGCTCTGAATTGCGAGCGAACCACCACCGCGAGGCAAACTCGTGAAAGGTTGGATCCTCGCCCCCGGCGGACATGCTCGGCGGCCGCCAGACGCCGACCTGGATCTCGGCGAGGATCTGCTCGAGTGCGCGCTCGGCCTTGCGCAGGGTCCAGCCGTCGGCGTCGGTCCCGAGCGTGACGACCTCGCGCCGGCCGTAGGCCCGGACTCGTAGGCTGTAGGTGGTCAGCCCGTCCTTGCGCTCGTGGGTCCGAATCTGCCCGTGCGACCGCTTCTCCATCCCTCAGCGAGTCTACGTCCGAGCGCGGCGCTCGAGGCGAGCCTTGGGTGAGATTGGATTGGATGGGCCAGTCGTAGAATCGCCTCCGTGGCCGACAAGCCGACACCGCAGCCACAGCCGATCCGAGCGAGCCCGATGGTCGGCGAGACCCGAGACAACGGCAGCAGCGGCTCGACGCAGCGCTGATCTTTCGCGCTTGGCGCGCGGCCGGGCGCGTTGATGAGGAAATTCACCCCGCAGTCGGCGGCGCCACACGGCCGCCAACCGCGCGGGCACCGAACTCCAAAGCTGCGAGGATGTCGTCGCGTTCCAGGTCCGGGAAAACGGCCAGCACGTCCTCGACTGTCATGCCCGCGGACAGCAGCTCGAGGACGCTCTCAACGGTGTAGCGCAGCCTCCTGATCGTGGGCTGGCCGTGGCAGATCGTCGGATGTGACGTGATCTGCGCGAGTCGGGACATGTCGTCACGGTACCGCTCTGACCCCCGGCTTGGTCCTGCGCTAGGTCCTGCGCTAAGTCCTGCACGCCGTGCAGGACCGGAGGGCTCACATCGCCCGCCGCCATTGAGATTTCGGGGTGTGCGTGCGCCCGACTACCCGCCCTCCACGTTGGTCGTTCGGGTAGTCGGCCGCACACCAGAAGACTCCGGCTTGGGCGGCGGGGCAATGGCTTGGTTCGAGGGGTTGAATCGATCCAATTAGACGGTTGTGAGGACAGCGATGAGGGCGACAAATGCGGTGAGGGCCGTGAACGGGTGAACGACTCTCGGCAGGCACCAATCGGCTATCCGCAGATGAACTGCGCTTGGTGGTCGACCGGAGGCGCCAGACGTAACCCGTTGCCGTCTTAGAGACTCCCCTGCTGGTGGCGAATGGGAGGTGTGCGGCGACACGCCGGGTGAGATTCGCTTTCACTTCCGCACGGGTATCACGACCGTGGTGCCCGTGGCTGGTTGTGTCGGCGGCCGCCGTCGACGTGCTGACCACTGCTGGCATATGGCCCGTTTGGTCACTGGCTAGCAGCGCGGTCGACGAACTGCCCGCCACACGCGATCACGATCCGGAGCCCGAGGTCGGCTCCTGCTCCGCCAGCTCGAACCGGAAGCGGCGAGCGCATCCAGCAGCCGGTTCGTAGCTGCCCCTGGTCGCCCCGAGCGACAAACGTGAGCCAGACCGCCGGTTTGCCACGTGGAACGGGAACTCTTGTGCCGAAATTGGAGACGGCCGGATTGCCAGCCGAACAGCTTTTCCGCCCGGCAAGATGCCGCGGACTGAGACTACCGCGGCGCCAGCTCGGGATGCCGTCGATCGCCCAGGCGCCGGTCGGGCACCGTCCGGCGATCACCCCGCTGTCTCCCGACCGATACTCGCGGGACGGTTCGGCGCATCTCGCGCCGGCGCGTCGCCCTCCGGCGCTCCAGGCCCGTGTACGCTTGAACCGCGGGCACAAAGGGCGCCGCGCCTTGGCGCTGCGCGTGCGACTGGAACACGTGCGCCCGTTCGCGCCAGGCCATCGCGGTTGCCGCCGCCTTTCGCCGGGTCTCCGGCCGCGCAGCTTCGTCGTCGACCACTTCCTCGTGTGCGCGCGCCTGTTCGAGGCTCAGCTCGGCGAGGAGGCCGAGCTCGATCCCGTTGAGCTTGACCATCGGCGTCGCCGCGTCTTCCCGTCGCGCGCGCCTCCGCGCCTCGACGCGACTTGTCCGCTGCAGCGGCCGTAGGAGCCCACAGAAGACAAGCAAGGCGAACCACGCCATGAAGCCGGCGCCGTCTCGGCTCAGCAGGATCGTCGGAACTAACCCATGACCATGCATTGCGTCGCTTGCTCGACTGGGTCGAGCGCCGTGGGTGAACCGAGGTAGAAGCCCTGACCGAACTCGCAGCCGAGCTCGCGGAGCGACGCAAGCTGTCCGGCGGACTCGATGCCCTCCGCGACCACGCCGAGCTCAAGGTTGGCCGCCAGGTCTAGGACCATCCGGATGAATGCGCGATCGGACCCGCCCTCCTCGAGGCTGTCCATGAACGGCATCCCGATCTTCAACCAATTGATCGGAAGCGAGCGGAGATGGCAGAGCGACGAGTACCCGGTGCCGAAGTCGTCGAGCGCCAGCTGGACGCCGAGCGTGCGCAGCTCGTGCAGGGTCGCGATGCTGTGGTCCGGGTCGCGGAGCGTTACGCCCTCGGTGATTTCGAGCACGAGGCGCCCCGGCTCCAGCCCGCTGCCATCCAGCGCGGCCGCGACTCCGTCCACGAACCGCCGCTGCCGCAGCTCGACCGGTGACACATTCACGTGGATTGCCGCCGGAACAGTGTCCTTCCAGGCCCATGTCTGCGCGTCGCGACACGCTCGCCGGAGCACCGAGCGTCCTATCGGCATCACCGCTCCGATCTCTTCGGCCAGCGGGATGAACGACGACGGCGTCACGCAGCCGCGTGGACCGTCGGGCCAGCGCACAAGCGCTTCACAGGCGGCGACCCGGCCCGTCGAGAGCTGCACGATCGGCTGGTAGTGGACCACGAACGCGTCGTCTCTAACCGCGTCCCTCAGTCGCACCTTCAGACCGTGGCGCTTCTTCACGGGAAGCTCCATGCCGGACTCGAACAGCTCGTACCGGTGCTTGCCCTCGTACTTGGCGCGGTACATCGCCAAGTCGGCATTGCGAATCAGCTCGTCGGGGGTCACCTGCCCGGGTTGGCCGGTGGCGATGCCGGCGCTCGCATGCACCGAGATGTTCTGCCCGCGGATCGAGAATCGCTCGGCGAGGTGGCGGTTGATCCGCTCCGCCACGTCGATCGCCTCATGCTGTGAGTCCGGACCGTCGAGCATGATCGCGAACTCGTCGCCGCCCAGCCGCGCCACCGTGTCCGACGGACGCACGCAGTCGTACAGCCGGCGGGCAATCACGATCAACAGATCGTCGCCGGCGGCGTGCCCAAGACTGTCGTTGACCGTCTTGAAGTCGTCAACGTCGATGAAGATCACCGACACTCCGCCCCGGGCTGCTCGAAGCGCATCGCCGACTCGTTGGACGAACAGCGATCGATTGGCGAGGTCCGTGAGCGGATCGTGGGACGCCTGATGCTGGAGCTCGCGCTGCAGCGCCTTCAAACGCCACACGGTCTGCCCGAGGCGATCGTTTTCCAGCGCGACGCTCGTGTTGTTGGCGAGCGTATCGAGCAGCTTGACGTCCTCGGGGCAGAAGCGGTCTGCCAGGCTCGACGGGTTGCCGATCATGATCGCTCCGAGCCAGCTCCGCTCTCCCTTCAGGACCACGAACATCCCGTCGGCCAGGTCCCGCGCCTGTAGATATTCCCCCAGCTGCCCAGCTGCGATGTCCGACGCGGGACACGCTTCACTCTCGTGCTCGGCGCACAGCGCCCGGAACCTCGCCGCGAGCTCCGGTTCGACGCCTTCGAGCACCGCAGCCGGTCCGTTCACGCGGACCGTTGTGCGCAGCGCATCGGTGCCGTCAGGTGAGAAGAAGATGATCTCCGCAGCCTCAGCCCGGAACGCGTCGAGCGCCTGGGCGAGCAATCCTTCGAGCGCCGGCCCGATCTCGGCCGAGCGCGAGAGCGCTCGGGCCGCCTGGTAAAGAAACTCGACCCGCTGGTGCCGCTGCCGCTCGGACAGGTACGCCCGGAAGCTGACGTACATTCCTGCGACGGGAATCGCCATCAGGACCGTGCCCTCCCAGTCTTGGTACAGGACCGTGGCGGCACACAGGCCGATGCTCGTGTTCGCGAGTACGACGGCGAGGTCGGTACGCAGCGAGACCGATATCTGGCGGACGCCGAGCCGGCCCTCGGACACCGACACGGCGGCGGTGATGACGAGCACGGCGATCAGCGAGTTGGAAACGGTGGCCAGAAGCGCCGCTCCCCAGACGATGGGGGTGATCTCGGTTGACGAGCCAGCCACCGCGTGGAAGACCAGCACGGCGACGCAGTTCCCGAGCAGGAACTGACCGAAATTGAACGCCAGCCTGATCGGCGGCACCTTCCGATGCAGCGTCAGGATCAGGATTCGTCCGATTGCGCCCGCCAGGATCGCCGCGAATCCACCGGCGAATATGAGCGCGAACACGAACGGGATCTCGCCGAGCGACATCGAATGCGCGCTACGTCGGAAGTGGACGTGGACGACGAACCGCTCGGCCGCGGCGAAGCCGATGAGCAGCGCCCAGAAGGGCACGTGGACCGAGGAGATCACCGGGGGCACGTCGCCCGCACCGGCGCGGAACAGGATCCCCGCGCTCAGCAGCATGGCGCCGGTGAGCATCCAGATGGCTACCTGCCCCGACGACATCCGGTACGGCCGCACGTAAGGCCGCGACCGCGCGAGGTGGTCCAGAACCGAGGACCGCAGGCGCGAAGCTCGCCCGACCTCCCCGATGCCGCCCGTCACCGCCATGGCTAGCCCCAGAAGGTGGCCCAGCCGACGTCGGTCCAGCTCGCGCTGGTGGGGCTAACGCCAGGATCTGCGCCGGACGAGCAGGCGAGGCAGGTCCAACTCGCGGCGGTCCAACTGGCCGCCAGTGGATTGATCGCGGTCGTCCAGCTTGCCGCGGTCCAGCTCGCCGCGTCGTAGTTGATCGAGCCGGAGCCGGGATCGACCAGGTTGTTGGGCGTCAGGTTCTGGTCGGAGGAGAGCTGACTGCCACTGGCCCAGTACGCGGCCTGCGCGCGCACCTCGTTGCTCCCGTCGGAAAGCCGAACGGCGGTGTTGACGATCGCGCCCTTGACCATCCCGGGCGTCCACGAAGGATGGGCCGCGAGCAGGTCCGCCGCGATGCCCGAAACGATCGGAGCGGCCAGCGACGTCCCGCTGAGCTGGAAGTATGCGCCGCCGATGACGCAGGCTGGGCAGGCGGACGCGAACGAGCTTCCCGGCGCCAGCGTGCTGACGATGTGCGCGCCCGGGGCGACCACATCGGGCTTGGTGAATCCGTCCTGCGTCTGGCCTCGGCTCGACCAGCTCGCCTGGACGTCATCCCAATCGGAGACCGATCCCTGGTTGTCGGTCGCCCCCACCGTGATCACGTATGGGTCGTTGCCGGGCGCGTACGACACAGCATCCGACGCGCTCCCCAGATTCCCGGCCGCGGCCACGACGGTGATCCCGTGGAACCACGCCTGCTCGACCGCGGCGTCGAGCGGGTCGGTGGTGTAGGACCCCGCCGACGTTGAGCGGAAAGACAAGTTGATGACGCGGATGTTGTAGTCAGCCGCGTGGTCGACGGCGAACTGCAGGCCGTAGATCGCATCCAGGGTCGTCGCGCTGCCGGAATCGTCGGCGACCTTCACCGAGATCAGGTTCGCGTCGGGCGCGGTCCCGGCATACTCGCCGTATAGGGGGTCGCTTGGATTGCGATACCAGCCGTTTCCGGCCACTAATCCGGCCACCGCGGTGCCGTGGCCGTAAGTGTCGTCGGCGGTCGTCGTGTTCGGGTCGATGACCGCGGAGGCGATAACCCGCGACGCGGAGCTTCCCGGCGCAGTCTGGAAGTCAGGCAGGTCGCCGCTGACGCCGGTATCGATCACGGCGACACCGATGCCGGCGCCGGTGCTTTGCCACCAGAGCTTCGAGGCTCCGGTCGACTGGTCAAACGACGTGGCCAGCGTCCACGGGGTCGGATTTGTCAGCGTTGTCTCGCGGATCCCCGCGTTCAGCGACACGGCGCGGATGAGCGGGTTCGCAGCCAGCCGCAGCGCAGCCCTCGCCGCCAGGCGCGCGGATAAGCCGTTGATGATGTGCAGATCTACGCCGGGCTGACCTCCCAGCGACCGCACCAGCGCGCGCCCCCGGACCACGCTCACGCCCGGCCTCAACTGGATGATCACCTCGACCCGACGCCGCGGGCTCGCAGCGGCTACCCGCGCGAGATCCTCGGACAGGCCGCTTGCGCCGGCGGTGCCACCACCGGTACCGGATGCCGAAGCCGAGCCGGCGGACGGCCCCGTTTCGCCTCGCGGAGCGTCGCTCGGGCTCAGATGCAGTAGCCAGGCAGCAGCGGCTACGAGCAGCGCAGCCGCTGCGACGACCACGCCGGTGAGCGCACGGCTGCGCGAGCCTCGCTTGGACGAGCACGGGGGAACGGCGGCGTCGAGGGTCGCAGCCACGCTATCCAAACGGTGGGCTCGGTGCGGAACTTTCGCGCGCTGGAAGAAAAGGTCACGCAGAACGCGTCGGCATGTGCCGCGAACTCCACGCAGTCCGCGAGTCACTGCACCGGTCCGGCCGCTGGCTAGACACGGTCGCCTACGCCATCCTCGCTGAGGAGTAGTTCGCCGAGCTGATCAACCGCTGGGGCTCTACTCGAGCGACGGCACGATGATCACTCCGCGATCCGGAGCTGAAGTGGCGGTGATCACGGAATTCTCCTCAGCGTTGATCATGAGAATTCCCCAGGTCGGTAGCGCGTAGAGGCTGTCGCGCGCGGGGTTCGACGGAGGTGAGGCCCGGAGGGCCGAGCCGTAGTCGATCCCCGCGCGCGTGCGCGGTTCTGTCGGGGGCTCCCTCCAGGGTCGCGGTGTTCAACGCCGCTGCTTGAAGGGAGCCATTGGGGATGCTGACTGAGGAGGACGATGTGGAGATACACGCGCTCGCGCGCCGGGGCTGGTCGGTGTCGGCGATCGCACGGCACACGGGTCGGGATCGCAAGACGATCAGCAAGTACCTGGCCGGGAATGGCCAGAAGCGGGAGCCCCCACCGAGTTGTCTTGAGCCGTATCGCGCGTACTTGGAGGCCCGGTTCGTCGATGACGCGCACGTATTCGCGAGCGTTCTGTTCGACGAGCTGCGCGGGTTGGGGTTCGATCGCTCCTACCCGACGCTCATTCGTGAGATCCGCCGGCTGGGGTTGCGGCCAGCGTGCGAGTGCTGCCAGGCGGGCGCGGTGAAGCTGACGGTCGGGCTCGAGCACGAACCGGGCGAGGAGTTGCAGCTGGACTGGTTGGAGCTGAGCGAGACGCCGTGGGGCGCGAAGGCGTACGTGCTGGTCGGCGCGTTGTCGCACTCCAGTCGGCTGCGCGGCGTCTTCTCGGACGGTGAGAGCTTCCCGCACCTGGCCGAGGCGCTGGACGGTGTGCTGCGTCGACTGGGCGGCAGCCCGCGTTCGTGGCGGACCGATCGGATGGCGACGTTCGTCTATCCCGGCACCGACCGCCTACGGCCCGAAGCGGCAGCCATGGCCAAGCACTACGGCGTCCGGGTTGCGGTCTGTCCCGCGAACTGGCCGCAGCGCAAGGGTGTGGTCGAGAAGGCGATTCAGTATGTGACGCAGTCGTGGTGGCGCTCGGCGCCGGTGTCCTCGCCGGCGCAGGCGCAGGCCGATCTGGATCGCTGGAGCGTCACGGTCTCAGACCGGCGCAAGCGGGGGCAGCGCACTGTCGGTGAGCTTGCCGGGAGCGAGCCGCTGCTGAGCTTGCCGGAGCTGCCGTTCGGGGCCGAGTTCCGCGAGCAGCGGGTCGTCTCGCGCGACGCGCTTGTGTCCTTTGAGAGCAATCAGTACAGCGTCGCGCCCGGCCACGCCGGCGCCACGGTCGAGGTCCGTGCCCGGCTCGGTGAGCTGCACGTGGAGATCTACACGCCTGCGGGGCGGCGGATCGCGCGCCATCGTCGCGCGCTCCCGGGTGCCGGGCAGACGATCCGCACCGACGAGCACGCCCGCGCGCTCGAGCAGGCCGTGCTCGGACAGTACATCTCCAACAAGCGGTGTCCGCGCAAGCCGAACCGGCCGCCCGGCGAGCAGGCGCTGGCCGAGGCGGCCAGGCTCCGTGGCGAGCAGCCTGGCGGGGTGGTCGTCGATCTGGAGGCATACGCGCGGATCGCGAGGGTGGCCGGGCGATGACCCACTACTTACACGACTACAACCTGGTGATCGATCCCGAGCAGGGCACCCGCCTGCCGGATGGCTCCTGGGCCCAAGAAGTGACCCTCGTGCTCGTCGACCCGCCCGGACCTGATTGCCGGCGTCCGGTCGCGATCACGCTCACGCCCGAGCAGGCACGCGAGCTTGCCTTCGAGCTACTCGCCGCTGAACACGCCGACCGAACAACCACCCCGGAAGGAGACGATCCACGATGACCGACCACATCTACCAGCAGGTCCGCGAGCACCTTGCCTACCTCAAGCTCTCGGCCGTCGCCGAACAGCTCGCCCAGGCGCTCGAGCAGGCCGAGACAGCCAAGCCGAGCTACACGCGCTTCCTCGCCGACCTGCTCTCCGTCGAGATCACAGCCACCGAGCAGCGCCGGCTCGATGGACGCCTGCGGTTCGCGAGCTTCCCTCAGCACAAGACGCTCGAGCAGTTCGACTTCGATGCCCAACCGTCGCTGGACCGTCGCCTGGTCGACGAGCTCGCCACGCTGCGGTTCGTCGAGGAGAAAGCCAACGTGCTGCTGATCGGCCCGCCCGGAGTCGGGAAAACGATGCTCGCAACCGCCCTGGGCCTGAAAGCCGTGCACGCCGGCTACCGCGTCTACTACACCACCGCCGCCGACCTCGTCACCCGCACCACCCGCGCCGCCCGCGAAGGCCGCTGGCAGACCACGATGCGCTTCTGGAACGGTCCCGCCGTTCTTGTGATTGACGAGCTTGGCTATCTCCCGATGCCCGGCGAAGCCGCCTCGCACCTCTTCCAAGTCATCACCCGCCGCTACCAACACGGCTCAGTGATCCTCACCACTAACCGCGGGATCGCGCAATGGGGCGAGATCTTCGAAGACACCACCGTCGCCGCCGCGATCCTCGACCGACTACTCCATCACGCCACCGTGCTTCAAATTGACGGCGACAGCTACCGCATGCGCGGCCACCGCGCCCGCCTCGCCCAACTCCGCGCCGGCCTCAACCAGGGTGGGGAATTCTCGTGATCACAACCGGGGAATTCCCGTGATCGTTGACACTGAAGGGCCCGCCTGGCAGTCCCAACCGGCCAGGTGCCGCGAGTTGGGCCGCGAGTGTTCGCGGCGCACCGTCAACTTCCCTGCTCCGCGCCGGCCGTAGGTCCAACAACTCGTCCGACCGCTGCTGCTCGAACAGCGGAGCGGCCACGAGGTGTTCGCTACCGCAACA
>Ga0335081_10016174_pt1 | contig 12071 bp, 8 predicted proteins | sample Lox_Sample_35_FD_206713 | JGI IMG/M metagenome (GOLD analysis project Ga0335081, IMG submission 206713) | Soil microbial communities from Loxahatchee National Wildlife Refuge, Florida, United States - Lox_Sample_3.5 | ecosystem: Environmental > Terrestrial > Soil > Wetlands | place: USA: Florida... | reverse complement strand
GCGAAGGCGCTCTCCACCGTGCTGCGCGGGAGAGGATACAGCCTAGTCCTCGCATCCTCCGAGGATGATCCCGAACTGGAGCAGCAGGAAATCGAACAACTGTTGACGCGGCGCGTGGACGTGCTCGTGGTCGCGTCCACCCAGCGGAGCGTCGAAACTTTCCGCGCTATTGAAGAGCAGAAGACGCCGTATGTTCTCATTGACCGGCGATTCGACGGGTTCCGGTCCAACTTTGTAGGCGTGAACGATGTCGAAGTCGGCAGAATCGCCACGGAGCATCTGATCGACGTGGGCTGCCGCCGCATTGCGCATATTGGCGGACCCGAGGTAAGCACCGCCCTGGGCAGGCTCCGGGGCTATCGCGACGTACTGGCCGCGAAAGGAATTCGCCAGCGGGAAGATTACATCGTCCTGCGCGAACACGGCGATGACGCCGGCGATCAGGCCGGGTATTCCGCCATGAAACGTCTTCTCGAAATCAAGCCGCGTCCCGACGGTGTGTTCTGCTTCAACGATCCCACCGCCGTGGGCGCCATGAAAGCGGTGCTGGAAACCGGGCTCAACCTGCCAAACGACGTCGCCATCGTAGGGTGCGGAAATGTGGCCTACGCGGATTTCCTGCGCGTGCCGCTCACCAGCGTAGACCAGCAAAGCGGACAGATTGGCGAGCGCGCCGGGAAACTCGCTTTGAGCCTGCTGCTACAGCGCCCGACTCGTCCCAGGCAGATCCTCCTGGAACCGAAACTGGTGGAACGAGCCTCGACCCGGAGGAAGGGAACCCGCAAGCGATGACGAACCATAACGGCACGTGGCAGCAGATCCTTCGGGAACGCCTGCCCGTATACGGTCACAGAAACTGGATTGTGGTTGCGGACTCCGCCTATCCCGCCCACGCTGCCCCTGGAATCGAGACCATCACGGCGGGATCTGATCTTATTTGTGTGCTCGCAGGCGTGCTGGCTCAACTGGATGCGGCCCCTCACCTCTACCCCACCATATATACGGACAGGGAACTGCCATTGATCCCGGAAGAAGACGCGCCCGGTGTTTCGAATTTTCGCCGGCTTCTGATGGAGCAGATGGAATCGCGCGAGGTCGAGCAACTCCCGCATGACGAGATTCTTGCGGAGGTGGACAAAGCGGGGCGATCGTTTCAGGTGCTGATTATAAAAACCTGCATGACCATTCCGTACACCTCGGTATTCCTCGAACTTGGCTGCGGCTATTGGAATCCGGGCGCGGAACGAAGGCTGCGCGAGGCGATGGCCGCCGAAGAGCGCCGCGTGGCCGGGGGTTCGGCGCACCGGCCCCCGAAAAATCGTTAACTGTAACGCTTGATCCGGCTGCGCTGCCGGCGTATCGTAGAGGGTAACGTACAGCGGTTCGTTGGCGCCGCTGTAGACGGGAGCAAAATGGCAATCACCAGACGAAGCGCAATCGGAATCCTGGCGGGGGTACCCGCGCTCAGGATCGCGCCGGCCCAAACGGCCTCGCTCGCGATCGAATCCGGACCTTTTCAAGCTACTCGCGATTCGTTGAAAGGCTATCGCGTACCGGACTGGTTCCGCGATGCCAAGTTCGGCATTTGGGCGCATTGGGGCCCCCAATCCGCGCCGGAGCAGGGCGACTGGTATGCCCGCAATATGTACATTGAGGGAAATCCGCAATATAAATGGCACCAACAGCACTTCGGCCACCAATCGAAGGTCGGCTTCAAGGACATGATCGCCACGTTCAAGGGCGAAAAGTTCGACCCCGAGCATCTGATGGACTTGTACAAGAACGCGGGCGCGAAATATTTCGTCAGCATGGGCGTTCACCACGACAACTTCGACATGTGGAACTCCCGGCACACGCGCTGGAACGCCGCGAACATGGGCCCGAAGAAGGATGTGGTGGGGCTTTTCCGCCAGGCGGCGTTGAAGCGTGGGATGAAGTTTGGAGTCAGCGAGCACCTGTGGATCAGCTACAAGTGGTTTGGGACCAGCCACGATTCCGACAAGGCGGGCGCATACGCGGGAGTCGGCTATGACGGCAACGACCCTGCGAACTTCGACCTCTACCACGATTTGCCGAAAGACTATCCCGCGCGCTTCTCGTGGGACGATGATCAGATTCCCGCCACCTGGAAGCGGCACTGGTTCGACCGCATCAAGGACCTGGTGGACAACTATCAGCCCGACCTGCTTTACACCGACGGCGCACTGCCGTTCGAGGAGTATGGACTCCATCTGGTGGCCCATCTTTACAACGCCAACGCCAAGCGGCACGGTGGCAAGGTGGAAGCGGTGTATAACAGCAAGCGGCGGGAAGATTGCGCCGAAGGGACGTGCGTGCTCGATTTCGAGCGTGGACTGGCGGACGCGATCGCGCCCAACCCGTGGCAGACCGATACCTGCGTCGGCGACTGGCACTATAAACGCGACGTGAAATACAAGACTCCGAAAACCGTGGTCGATATGCTGGTGGACATCGTGAGCCGGAATGGCAACCTGCTGCTCAATTTTCCGCTTCCTGGGAGCGGAGAGCCCGATGCCGAGGAGCTGAAAATTATTGCCGCCATTACCGACTGGATGAAGATCCACGGCGAAGGAATCTACGCAACGCGCCCGTGGAAGATCTTCGGCGACGGCCCGCGCGTCGCCATGAAAGGCAATGGCCGGTTCAACGAGCAGGGCCGCAAGGACCTCACCGCCGAAGATGTCCGGTTCACGACGAAGGGGGAGACGCTATATGCCTTCCTGATGGGCTCGCCGGGCGAGCACGCCACCATAGCGCCGTTGGGATTGACCGCCAAAACGGAGCCCGGCAAGATTCACAATGTCGAACTGCTGGGGCACCGCGGGAAGCTGCAATGGACTCAAACCGGCGCTGCGCTCAACGTCACGTTACCGGAAAAGGCGCCCGGCGAGCTGGCTGTCGCGCTGAAGATCGCGATGGCATAGCAAGGTGGTTTCCATCGCGTTCCGCGGCAGCGCAGCGCTCGCGCAAACGCCGCGTATTCAGGCATTGCGCGGGCCAAGCTGGAGGGTGGGTTGGCATTTCGACTTGAAGCGTTGTATTTTCGGAGTGTCACACCTGTATACCCGGCCGGGTGGATCGACTGTCCGGCGGGCCGGAGAGCAGCGGGGGGAACCCGGTATCTGGCGAGACGCCGGCCGTGTAAGCCGGCTGGAAAGGAACGAAATGGAAATTTCGAGACGGGATTTGGGAAAGATTGCGCTCGTGTCCGTGCCGCTAGGCAGGATGTTCGGCGCGAAGATGATCGATTCCAAGATCGACGGCGTTCAGATCGGCGCCATCACCTATAGCTTCAACCGGATTGCCAGCCCCGATCCGGAAGCGATCATCAAAGCCTACGTCGAAATCGGATTGGGCGAGGCCGAACTGATGTCCAACCATTGCGAGGCGCTGGCGGGCGCGCCGGCCATGCCCACCTTCGGCCGCGGCGGCGGCGGGACGGGCCGCCGGCAGGGAGGCGGGCCAGGCGGGCCGCCGAGTGGAGCGCCCGCTGGAGCGCCCGGACAGGCGGGAGCGCAGCGCGGCGGAGGAGGCGGGCGTTTTCAGCTCACCCCCGAACAGCAGGCCGAGCGCGACGCAGCTATTCAGAAGCTCGCGCAATGGCGCGCTTCCACCACGCCCGAGACGTGGAAGGCCGTGCGCAAGAAATTCAACGATGCCGGCGTCGAAGTCGCCCTGCTCTGCTATAACATGCAGGACGCCATGAAAGACGAAGACATCGAGTATGGCTTCACCATGGCCAAAGACTTGGGCGTGAAGGCCATTACCACCAGCACCACCCTCACCATGGCGAAACGCATCGCGCCCATCGCCGACGAGCATAAGATGATGGTGGGCTATCACGGCCACGACGCCACCAACGACCCCAACCAGACCGCCACACTGGAAAGCTACGACACGCTGATGGCGTATGGAAAGTACAACGGCATCAATCTCGATATCGGCCACTTCACGGCGGCGGGTTACGACGCCGTGGCGTTCATCAAGCAGCATCACGCCAAGATCACCAACCTGCACGTGAAGGATCGCAAGAAGGACCACGGCCCCAATGTCGCCGTGTGGGGCACCGGCGATACGCCCATCAAGGCTGTCATGCAGCTTTTGAAGGAAGAGCGGTACGGCTTCCCGGCGAACCTGGAGCTGGAGTATCCGATTCCGGAGGGATCGGACATTATTGCCGAGGCCAAAAAGTGCTTCGCGTATGTGAAGAGTTGCTTTGCGTAAGAGTCCGCGGGCGGCGGACAAGGAGCTTCGAATGGCAATCACGAGACGTTACTTTTTCTATGGCAGCCTTCTGGCCGGCGCCGTGCCGGCGGTGGGCTTCGGCAGCAGTGCATCGCTGAAATCGATGGGGTACAAATCCCCCAACGAAAAGCTGAATTTCGGTTCGATCGGCGCCGGCGGGCAGGCGGCCTCGAACATCTCGGCCGCGGCGCCGACGGAAAATATCGTGGCGTTGTGCGACGTGGACGACCGGCGCGCCGCCAACACCTTCAACCGTTTCCCCAATGCGCCGAGGTACAAAGACTTCCGCCAGATGTTGGATAAGGAAGGCAAGAACATCGATGCCGTAATCGTGGCCATTCCCGACCACATGCACGCCACCGCCGCCATCTGGGCGATGGAGCGCGGCAAGCACGTCTACGTGCAAAAGCCGCTGGTGCGCACCATCTGGGAAGCGCGCCAGATGCGCGAAGCGGCGGCAAAATACAAAGTGGCCACGCAGATGGGCAACCAGGGTTACTCCAACGAAGGCACGCGGCAGGCGGCCGAAATCGTCTGGAACGGCGATATCGGCAACGTCACCGAAGTGCACGCCTGGAGCGACCGGCCCATGTGGCCGCAGGGCCTCACGGAGATTCCCAAACCGGACCCGGTACCTTCCACGCTCGATTGGGACCTGTGGCTCGGCATCGCGGATAAACGTGCTTTCACGGCGGACGGCAAGACCGAGCCGGATGAGAACGGCGGCTTCTTCTACCAGCCGTTCAACTGGCGCGGCTTTTACGACTTCGGCTGCGGCGCCCTGGGCGATATGGCCTGCCACATTCTGGGCGCGCCCAACATGGCGCTGCACCTGTCGAATCGCAAGATCGTCAGCGTGGAGTGCATCAAGAAGGAAGGCCCCAGCCCCTTCATGTTCCCCAAAGCCTCGGTGATCCGCTATGATTTCGCGCCCTACGGCAACATGCCGGCCCTGAAGGTGTTCTGGTACGACGGCCTGAAGGAAACCCCAAAAATCGCTGGCGTGCCGGAAGGCGAATGGCTGGGCGATCTGCCCATGCTGCCCGGCGCGTTTCGGGGCGGCCGGGGCGGCGGGCGTGGCCAGGGTATGCCGCCGGGAGCCGCTGCCGCGGCAGTCGCGGGCGCTCCACAAGGCGCCGTGACCGGCCGCATGGGCGGAGGCGGACGCGGCATGATGCCCGCGGGCGATGGATTCCAGTCTCCCGGGCGCGTTTTCAACTGGGACCAGTTCCAGGCGCTGAAAGCGTCCACCGAACCGCTCCGTTTCCCCAAGCCGGATGGCAGCCTCTTCATCGGCGATAAGGGCATGATGACCACCGGAACTTACGGCGAGATGACGCGCCTTCTCCCGGTGGAAAAAATGCACGAATACCACATGCCGGCACCGCTGTTGACGCGGTCGCCCGGCCACATGCGCGACTTCATCCGCGCGTGCAAGGGCGGTGACCCGGCCTGCTCGAACTTCGACGTGGCTGCGCCGTTCGTGGAGTGGATGCTGCTGGGGGTGATCGCCTTGCGTCATGAAGGCAAGCTGGAATACGATCCCGAGAAGATGCGCATCACCAACAATGTCGAGGCCAACAAGCTGCTCAAACCGCAGTTCCGGAAGGGCTGGGAGTTGCGTCCGGTAAAAGCGTAGTAGCCAGTTTAGCTGCCCCTTCCTGACCGCTCCCTTACGGCCGCGGTTCCGCGGGAGACCCGCGCTAAGAGCCGCGACCGTGAGGGAACGCCCTTGAAAAATTCCCTCCGCAGATGTCGAGAAAACCGGATTGGCTCCGACTGGAGGGTGAAACGGCGCATACGGCGCCAGAAGCGAAGGGGTAAAGGAAATGAAATACATTTTGATGATGAACACGATGCGGGCCGGCCACGGAGTTCCCGACTGGCCCAACAAGGATCTCCAGGCGCACGTCGCCTTTATGAAGAGCTTCGGCAAGCAGCTCCGCGATTCCGGGGAGTTGGTAGCGGCCGAAGGGCTGGCCTTTCCCGATCAGGCCAGACTCGTGCGGGCCGGAAAGGACGGGATGCCGATCACGGACGGCGTGTTTCCGGAGGGCAAGGAATTCCTCGCCGGCTACTGGATCGTGGATGTCGAAACTCCGGAGCGAGCCTACGCGATTGCGGCCATGGCCTCGGCGGCGCCAGGACCGGGTGGGGCGCCGTTGAACATGCCGATCGAAGTGCGGCCGGTGATGAGCGGCCCGCCGCCCGAAATGCTGTAACAGGGCCCGCTATGACATTCGAAGGGGCGGCCCTCATTCCCGAGCGTCTGCTGCGCGATCTCGCTCCGCAGGTGCTCGGGGCGGTAATCCGCCGTTTTCGCGATTTCGATGCCGCCGAAGACGCCGTGCAGGAGGCCCTGGTTGCGGCCTCCCTCCAATGGCCGCGCGAGGGCGTTCCGCATAATCCTCGCGGATGGTTGATCCAGGTTGCCTCACGCCGCATGACGGACCACATCCGCAGTGAATCCGCCCGCCGCCGCCGCGAAACCGTGATGGGCCTGGAGGTGGCTCGCACATCCGTATCCACGGCGGTCGAGGCTGCGCCGCAGCAGGACGACACGCTGGTCCTTCTCTTCATGTGCTGCCATCCTGCATTGACGCCGGCTTCGGCGATTGCCCTGACGCTTCGGTCAGTGGGTGGTTTGACCACCGCCCAGATCGCCCATGCATTTCTTGTACCCGAGGCCACCATGGCCCAGCGGATCAGCCGCGCCAAGCAGACCATCAAGAGCTCTGGCGTTCGATTCGAATTGCCCTCTGCCGCGGATCGAACCGAGCGGCTGGCCGCAGTCTTGCACGTGCTGTACCTCATTTTCAACGAGGGCTACACCGCGAGCGGCGGACCCGAGCTGCGTCGCGCCGATCTATCGCACGAGGCCATACGGCTGGCTCGCATCGTCCACAGACTGCAACCGGACAACACCGAGGCCGCCGGACTGCTCGCGCTCATGTTGCTGACCGATGCCCGGCGTCTCGCGCGAACCAGTGCCGAGGGCGAGTTGATCTCCCTCGTGCATCAGGATCGGGAGCTTTGGGACAAGCACCAGATCGCGGAAGGCGTCGCTCTCCTTTCAGATACTTTATCTAAGGGTGCGGCCGGCCCTTACCAGTTGCAAGCCGCCATCGCCGCCGTTCACGACGAAGCTACCCGATCCGAGGACACCGATTGGCCGCAGATACTTGCGCTCTACGATCTGCTCAAGCGCATGTCCGCCAACCCGATGATCGCGTTGAACCACGCCATCGCGGCCGCCATGGTCCACGGCGCCAGAGAGGGTTTGGAACTGCTGGACGCGCTCGACTCCGACCCGCGCCTGGCCGATCACCACCGTCTGGACGCTGTTCGAGCGCATCTGCTGGAACTTGCCGGCGAACGCGACACCGCCATTCGGCACTACCGGGCAGCAGCAGCCAAAACGGCAAATCTTCCCGAGCGCAATTATCTTATGATGCAAGCCGCGCGACTATCCAGCGGGCACATGTAGAGAACCGGCTGCTCCGGCTACCGAGCGTTCTTATCGCACCCTGCTCCGCGAGAAGTCCCCGAAGGCGATGCGGGCGCCGGAGCCCGGCGGTACGGCAGTATAAGTCACTTCCTGTCCGGAAGCGCCGGCGAGCGAGCGGAGAGCGGCGTCCGTGAGCCTCGCCGCGCGGTCGGCGGCCATGAAGCCGGAGGATGCGGGGTCGTAGAGATAGCCCGTGACACGGCCGTTCAGCGCCACCTGCGCCACCAGGTCGCATTCGGTGACGGCGCCCGGCAGGGACGCGGAAACGAACGGCGCGGCAGCACGCTGCTTCAACAGATCGATGCGCGCACCCGCGGCCGCGGCGTTGGCACCGGTCAAAGTGACCTGCTGCCCCACGACGGGGGCCAGGTCGCTATCGAAGGCCAGCAGATACTGTTCCACGTTGCGGCGCATCGCGTCGGGATTCTGCTGCGGAAAGCCGGTGTTGGAGGTGGGCGCAAAAACGGCCGCGTTGAGAAATCGAAACAGGGTATCGGTGGAACCATCGCCGGTGAAGCCGAACCCGCGCACCTGATTGCCCATGAAGCCGCTGTCGGCAGCCTGGAAGAGACCCACCGCTGGTGTGCCGAACATCCCGATTTTGGCGTATGCATTGCGCAGGTGGGGAATCTTGACGATCTGCGGCAACTCTTCGAAACTCTGATTGCCGCCCGTGCCAAAGTTACCCGCGGCGGGATTCAAGGTGTGGCAGCCGTTGCAGGAGAAAGACGACTGGCCCACCAGCGAGTCGAGCAGCGAAGATACGATTCCATCGGCTGGCCGCGCGCCGGAAAAGAAGGCCTGGCCGCTCTGTTGCGCCGTCGTCAGCGAGTTATCCAGATTGCGGATGGGATTGGGCGGAGGAAGCACCTGCAATTGAAAATCGGCGAATGACTGCATTTCAGCCTGGCTGGGCAGGTCGGCGCTGCCCACCAGCGTCTGGAAGGCAACCACGAAGTTCAGGAACGAGAGATTGGAATTGAAAGGATCGGTGCCGAAAAATCCCGTGGAGCGGTCACCGCGCCAGTGCATCGCGCCTGAATGTCGCAGCCCGCGCAAGGTCTGGGTGGTGAACGGTCCCTTCATGGGATGGAAGTCGGTAGCCTTGTTGCTGCCGTTGAGCGGCGTGTCGAGGCCGGTGGCATCGAGCGCGATCAGAAACGGGATCAAGCCGCCGAAGTTAATCGGAATCGGGCTGGTGGTAATGGCGGCGTCCGGATTGCCGAGATCCCAGGCCAGATCGTCCATATCGCCGAAGATGTGGCAACTGGCGCAGGCCGCCTCGCCGTTGCCGGAGAAACGGGTGGCCTCATACAGCATGGCCCGGCCATTGATCACGGAAGGCGGTTCCGGGTTGGGCAGAGTAAGCGCGGCCATCTGCTGGCCCGACTTGAGGTTGATCACCTTCACCGCGTCGTCAAAGCGCGTCATCACGTAGAGCAGCCCGCGAGCCTCGTCGAGCCACAGACCGCTGGGTCCGCCGCCCGTGACCGCGATGTAGCGGGCGCTGCCCGTGACGGGATTGAAGGTATCGTCTTCGAGCGAGGGCGTATCGAACACGCCCACCTTGCTCGAACCGAATGCAGCCACATAGAGCGTTTGGCCGTCGGAGGTAACCGCCATATCGAGCGGCATGGAAAGAGAGTGGGTCTTGGCGGTGGCATCGAAGCCGGGCGATCCGGCGAGCTGGCTGTAGTTGATGTGCTTATTCAGATGGCGCGGCGAGACGGCGCCGCCGGAGATGACAGTGATGCGCGCTTCCGCCAGATGGCCCTGCACGGTGTGGCCGGCATAGATTCCGGGGCCCTCGAAGCGCACGTTGTTGACGGCGTCGGTATTGGAAACGTACAGCGTGCCGGTCTTCGGATTCGTCGCCATGTTGAACAGCGTGGTGCCCACGTGAGCGTAGGCGGCGGTCTGGGTCAGAGCGTTGGCATCCACCGCGAACACATCGGTATCGGGCAGGGTGAAGCGCACGGAATTGTCCCAGACGCGGTGCAGCTCGTCTTCCCAGTGGCCGTCGGCGTTGTTGAATTTGACAATCAGCCCGACTTCGGGCGCCGGCTCGCCCATGGAATCGGTAGCGGGTCCGGGATTGCCGCCGGGGCTTGCGCTGCCGTCGGGAAGAGTGCAGGGCTTGTTGGCGGCGAATCCGGTGCAGACGCGGCCTTGATGAACGGTGGTGGTCTGGTTGCCGGTTTTGAAGCCGGCGACATAAACGGTGTTCTTATCCGGACTGACGGCCAGGGCGCGCGGCGTGTCTGTGAAGAAGCTCAGGATTTTGAGCGGCGTTCCACCCACGGTGTCTCCGGGATTCGAGGGATCGAAGACCCAGACATCGGCGCGTGGAATGCCCGGCGTGGTGAGTTGGGGATCGCCGGCGCCGGGCACGGCGGCAATCGAAGGATCGGTGCGCTGTTGGCCGCGATGCGCGGTGGTGATGAAGGCGCGCTGCGGGTTGCCGGCAAACACGATGTCGCGCGGCTCGTCGCCCACCAGCAGGGTGCGGGTCACGTGCGGAGTGCCCGCTAGTGAAACTACGCTGACGCTGTCGGAGAGCAGGTTGGCAACCCAGACTTCGGTATTGCTGCGAGCAGCCACCGCTACCGGTTCCAGACCCACGGGAACGCGATAAGCGAAGACTGGCAAGCCGCTGGTGAGGTCGAAAACCTCCAGCGTGCCATTGGGAGTATTGACGGCAAACAGCGTATTCCCGTCGGGAGAGGCGGCCAGCGGACGGACCTGCCCGCTTTCGAATTCCACAAAGGATGGACCCGTGGAAGCCGCCGAGACCCGTTGCCCGCGAAATGCCTCGCAAACCGCCCATGCCGCGAGACCGCAGGCCACGAGAACGGGAAACCATCGTTTGGGAGAGTGGACGAATAGACCCATGCAAACGTATGGACAAGTATAAACGCAAAGCGCAGGAACCTGCCGCCCTGGTACAAATTAAAGTCATGCCCCCGTTCATTCCCCGGCCGGATGAGTTGAGCCGCATCGAACGCGACCTGCGCTTCCATCCGTGCACCACAGCCGATCCGCGCACGCTGACGCGCGAAGAGGTGGCCGCCTTCAATCGCGACGGCTACCTCAAGCCGATCCGCATTTTCGACGGCCGGGAAATCGCCGCCATTCGCGCGTATTTCGACAATCTGCTGGCGCAAACGCTGGCCGACGGTGGCAACAGCTATTCCATCAGCACCGCGCACCTGCGCTACGGCGGTGTCTACGACCTGCTCACGCACCCGCGCATCGTGGCGTACATCAAGGATCTTCTTGGCGAGGACGTGGTGGCGTGGGGCTCGCATTTCTTCTGCAAGATGCCCGGCGACGGCAAGCGCGTTTCCTGGCACCAGGACGCTAGTTACTGGCCGTTGACGCCCTCGAAGGCAGTCACCGCCTGGCTTGCCATCGACGATGCCTCGGTGGAGAACGCCTGTATGCGGTACATTCCCGGAACCCATCTCCTGGGCCACCTGACCTACGCCCTCAGCGAGGACGACGACAGCAACCTTCTCACCCAGACCGTGCTCGGAGCCGACCGCTTCGGGGAGCCGGTGAATGTCGAGCTTGCGGCGGGCGAGATTTCCCTACACAGCGATTTGCTCCTTCATGGCTCGGAAGCGAACCAGTCGAATCGCCGCCGCTGCGGCCTGACGCTGCGCTACTGTCCCGCCGAGGTGCGCGCGGGCCTGGGCTGGAATGCCAAAGGGGTAATCGTGTCGGGCTACGACGCCGCCGGCCATTGGGCGAATCCCCCGCGCCCAGACCACTAGGCGCCCGCTCCATCTTCTGTCGGAGCCGCGACCGTCAGGAGCGGTTGCTCCATTTGCACGCGCTGATCGCCTGGCCCACGTGCCGCTGGGTATGCTCCGCGATATGGGTGAGCAGCCCGATCACGGTACTCGGCAGCTTTTGGCGTCCCACCGCGCGCGGCTCCGCCAGCATGGCCGGATCGATTGTCCGCACCACGGCTTCGGCTTCCGAAAACGCCTTCTCCAGGCTCGCCAGCAGTTCTTCCCTGGTCCATCCCATTGCCCTTTCCTCATCGCGCAGCTCCTCGATCTGCTCTGGCGTAAGCTCGAGGTTCTCGAGATACCTCATCAGCCGGAGCGTGCTGCCGGCAATGTGTCGAATATGAAATCCCGCCGAGCCAAAGCAGTGCGGCGAAGCCCAAAGCTGAGCCGGCGTCAGGCCCTCGGTGAATCTTCGCAGATCTTCGCGCGCCTGTTGGAAGGCGTAGAGAATCGGGGCAACCAGTGCATCCACCCCGGGAATGGGACCGCGCAGCCAAGGT
>Ga0335081_10016173_pt1 | contig 12071 bp, 9 predicted proteins | sample Lox_Sample_35_FD_206713 | JGI IMG/M metagenome (GOLD analysis project Ga0335081, IMG submission 206713) | Soil microbial communities from Loxahatchee National Wildlife Refuge, Florida, United States - Lox_Sample_3.5 | ecosystem: Environmental > Terrestrial > Soil > Wetlands | place: USA: Florida... | reverse complement strand
GCTTCAGGATGATTGCTCGCCCTTATCTCGCCGCCGTGCGCCTTGATGATGCCGTAGCAGATGCTGAGCCCCAGACCCGTGCCTTTGCCCACCGGCTTGGTTGTGTAAAAGGGATCGAAAATGCGCTTGGGGTCGCGTATGCCGGGGCCGCTGTCGTGAAACTCCACCGTCACCTGCTCGCCTTCCACGAATGCCCGCAGGCGCAGTCTTCCGCCGCGCGAAACTTCCAGCATGGAATCGATGGCATTGTTAACGATGTTGAGAAAGACCTGTTCGAGCTGATGGGCGTCGCCGAAGACCTGCGGCAGCGCCGGCGCGATCTCCTGCTCGATGGTGATGTTGTTGGCTTTAAGGTCATAGTCACGCAAGGCCAGAGTGTCCTCAAGCACCCGCCTGAGATCGAGCAGTTGCTTGTAGGGCTTGCGCTGGCGGGCGAAGGAAAGCAGGTTTTGGACGATGCGGTGAGTGCGGTTCGCCTGCTTGAAGATTTTGTCGAGGTACTGGCGATGGCGGGCTTCGAGTGGCTCGTCCTCGAGCAACTGCGTATAGCCCAGAATGGCGGTCAGGGGATTGTTCAGTTCGTGCGCGACGCCGGAGATCATCTGCCCGAGAGCGGACATCTTCTCGCTCTGCAGCAACTGCTCCTGGGTGCGAGTCAGGTCTTCGTAAGCGCGACGGGCCTCCTGGTAGAGATGCACTTTCTCGATGGTGTTGGCGAGCTGGCGGCCGATGGCGATCATCAGGTTCTCGTCAGTTGAGCTGAATTCGCGAGGGGTGCGGCTGCTGATGCCCAGCACTCCGGTCACGCGATCCTGGGTCCACAGCAGCACCCATATCCAGGACGTCAGCCCCTCGCGCTGCACGTACTCGGACACCGCATCCGGAAGTTCCGCGAGATGCTGCGCAGTGATCAGCGGCGGACGGGTCCTTTGCAGGCGATCCCAGAATTCCGCCGAGAGCTCGATTTCGAGCGGCGGCGGCGAACTCATATGTCCCCAGGCGGCGCGACGGCGTGCCAGGCGGCTTCTTTCATCGAACAGGTACACCGATCCGGTATCGGCGCGGAACAACTCCACCACCTGGTTGAAGGTGAGCCGCAGGATCTCCTCCAGATCGAGCGATTGGTTGGCGATCACCGCGATGGAGTTCAGCGCAAAGAGTTCGCGGTTGTGCCGCCGCATGTCCTCCTCGGCGCGCCTCTTCTCGGTAACATCGAGCAGGAAGCCCTGGTAGCGAATCACGGCGCCCGAGTTGTCGCGGATAGCAAAGCTGCTTTCCTGCACGTGCACGGGAGTACCGTCCTTGCGGCGCAGCGTCACTTCGAAGTTGCGAACGTAATCCTGATTTTCGATGTGGCGAAGGGCGTCGTTGCGCTCCTGGGGCGAGCGATAGAGGTCGCGAGTGATGTCCACAGCCAGCAACTCGTCCCGGCTGGAGTAACCCAGCATACGTACCAGAGCCTGGTTGCAATCCAGAAGCCTGCCCTCGGGTGTGGAGACGAACGCGCCTTCCTGGACGCGTTCGAAGAACAGGCGGTAATGCTCCTCGGCAGCGCGATGTTCGCTGACGTCGCGCACTACATGGAGTGTCCCGCGGCGGCCGCTGGCGGCTTCCACGTAGGCCGTGGTCGAGACCTGTGAGATGCCGCCGAGAGCCGGGTCAGCAGCTTCGCCGCCGGCGGAGAAATTACCTGCGCAATAGGGACACTGTTGCCACGGCTGCACCCGCGGCAGCAAGGTTTCACAGGGCTGATCGAGCACCGAAGCAGGGTCGCGCCCGATCCTTCGCAGCAATGCCCGGTTCACTTTGAGGACGCGGAAGGAGTCGTCATGAACCAGGATGCAGTCGCCAAACGAGTCGAGCGTGTCGGCCCATTCCAGTCTGCTGCGCAGCCGATGCTTTTCTCGGAGGTCGCGGTAGAGCAATACCGCGGTGGCAAGCAGCAGCACGGCGACGGAAACCTCGGCAAAAAGGTCGTCGGACCCGAAGTGAAGTCCGTAGGATCCCGCCAGCGCGCGCGCAATCATCTTTTGCTTGTTGTATAGCACGGAACATCCCGAGTTCCGGGACGGCATTTCCGGGGATGCCTTAAAGGTAAACCGTGTACAATGAGCCCGCAGTGCGGGATCCAGCGACCCAAGAACGCATTATGGTGGTCGACGATGAAGAGTCGATCCGTGAAGTAGTCTGCTCGATGCTGACCCTGGCGGGATACTCCTGCACCGCCGCAGCTTCCGGCAACGAAGCCCTGGCGCTTCTGGCCTCGGGCGAAGAATTCGAACTCATGCTCTCTGACCTGATGATGGCGGAGATGCAGGGCGACATCCTGCTGGAACGCGCCAAGGAAAGATTCCCCGACATGCCGGTGATCATGGTAACGGCCGTCAGCGATCTCTCCGTCGCCCTGGGCGCCATCCGCAACGGCGCCTACGACTATGTGCTCAAGCCCTTCGAGCGCGATCAGCTGCTGAACACCGTAAAGCGGGCGCTGGAGAACCGGCGCCTCAAGATGGAAAACCGCGACTTGGTGTTGCACCTGGAGTCTCGCGTCGCGGAGCAGACCGAAAAATTGCGGCTGGCGCTGGCCAACCTGGAGCGCGCTAACTCTGAGTTGAAGAAGTCCTATGACATCACTCTGGAGGCCCTGGGGGACGCGCTCGACTTGAAGGACGCGGAAACAGAAGGCCACTCCAAGCGGGTCACCGCCTTCACCATTGCCATCGCCCGCGCGATGGGCCTGGACGACAATGAAATTCGCATCATCGCCCATGGCGCCTTTCTGCACGACATCGGCAAGATGGCCATTCGCGACTACGTGCTGCGCAAACCGGGGCCGCTCGATCCGGACGAAGTTGAAGAAATGCAGAAACACTGCGAACTGGGTTATCAGATGGTGCGCAAAATCCCCTTTCTGGCGGAGGCCGCCGAGATCGTGCTTGCCCACCAGGAGCGGTGGGATGGCACCGGGTATCCCCGCGCCCTCAAGGGTGAAGAAATACCGCTGGGGGCGAGGATCTTCACCATTGCCGACACTCTGGACGCGATCACCTCCGACCGCCCGTATCGCGCCAAGCAGAGTTACCAGGCGGCACGCGAGGAGATCGAGCGTTGGTCAGGAAGGCAGTTCGATCCAGTGATCGTGAAGGTTTTTCTCAATATGCCGGAGAACATCTGGGAGGGCATCCGGCGGCAGGTCCACCCTCAGGTCTTCCGTATCCCCGAGGTCTCGCAACTGCCCGCTTCCGGTTCTAATCAGCGGCAGGAAAGGGATCCGTCCGTCGTCTTGGAAAGCTAACCTGGGAGCGCGGGCTTAGGGGGTAACACTACCCAGGGACTCAGCCAGCTCATCTACTGCCGCGCCCAGGCGCTCTAACTCGCGCAGTGTGGTCTCGTTCCACGACAATAAAGCGTCTGCCCGGTCGAGCTTATCTGCCAGCCAGCCGAAGGCCTGGCGGCCACGTTGGCTGAGTACCAGGACTCCCAGGCCGGTAAGGCCGAGTACGGTCAAGGGTAAATACCATTTGCGCATAGGCGCCGCTCTCCTCTCCGCACCCCCACTCATAATGATCACATAACCGAACTCACGCTCCGCGATTTTTGCCCCGAGATGCGGTTACCAGAGCCTCTGTCCGGCCGGGCTGGATTTTTCACCTCGCGGGCAGCGTTTCATCAAAGCGGATACATCCAACTTTCTACGGCAACAACGTTCCATCCGGGACCTCTCAGCTTGGGCGTGGGTCCGGCTGGATGAACTGACCTTCGCGGAACTCTGGCCAATGTTTTGAGGGGCGGGAGACCGTGGCTTTTCGCTGGTTCCAAAGCGGGACACATGCCCAAAAGCGGCTTGTAATCTTTGCGCGGCCCACCTCATTGATTCCAGACTTGAATCCACAACCTGATCCGGAATTGCGTGTTTTCGGGAAGATACGTCGCCTGGGTGGGGTGGAAGCTAACGTGCAGGAATCCAGCACCAAAGCAGTAAACAACACCAACGGGCAACGACCGGCAGAACCAGAGAAGCACGGTGCTAAGCTGAGGCTTCCCCGACTGGTTTCAACAAGATGCGGTGTGGGAGAACGACTCCTCTTCTCAGCGTAGCCGCCCAGTCTGGAGTACGCATGAAGGTATTGTTCAGTCCGCTTCCGGAGCCAAAGTCACGCTGGACTCTATTCCTGAGCAGTTATAGTGTGCAAACAGTTGCGCTGCTCGTCGTGATCAATCTGAACCTTTTATACCCGGCGCGTTTTGAACTCCCTCCGCGCTACATGATCACGAACCTGGTTCCCTATGAGCCTCCGGTTCCTCAGACTCCCCAGCCGGTGAATCCACACCTGGTACCCAGGATAAGCAAGCCGCTGGTAGAAGCGCCGGCGGCCACGTCCAGCCTCATACTGCCAGCGCTTCCCAAGCCGAAAAGGCGAGACGCTGAGGTACAAGCGCCTGAGTTGAAGAACTCTGCGGTGCGAATGCCCGAGTTGCCTGCGGAGCGTCCTGTGGTCAAGGTAATCGCCACCAACACGTTTTCTACCGGCAGTTCGGCCATGCCTACCACGAACCGCCCGGCATCGCAGGTGCAGACCGGCGGATTCGGTGATCCGAACGGTGTTCCTGCGCGTGAGACCAATGGCCGGGGGGTCAACATCAATGCCTTCGGCGCTTGGGAGCTGCCTTCCGGGCCGGGACGGGGCAACGGCACGGGCGGTGCCAACGGCGTTCCTGGTGTCGTGGCCAGTGCCGGATTTGGAAATGGAGTCGCCGTGAGCGCTCCCAAGAGCGGAAACTCCGGGAACGTAAAATCGGCGGGTTTCGCCGCTTCCACTGCGCCCGAAACCCAGCCGAGGAAGATGACGGCCAAGGAACCGCCCACGACACCGGTCGAGATCCTGTCCAAGCCGAAGCCGAAATATACCGAAGAGGGCAGGAATTTGAAGATTGAAGGTGAAGTTCGGTTGGAAGTGCAGTTCACAGCGACGGGCGAAGTCCATGTCATCAGGGTACTGCAGGGGTTGGGGCATGGGTTGGACGAGCAGGCGGTGCGCGCGGCCGAGCAGATCAAATTCAAGCCGGCGCAGCGCGAAGGCCAGCCGGTGGATTCCAATGCGACCTTGCACATCATTTTTCAGTTGGCCTAGCAGAGGCTTCACAGCAAGGCAGGACGAGAGGAAGTTATGCGCAGAGCAGGGTGGGGTATCAGCAGCTTGTGGTTGCTCATTCTCGCGGCGCCGGCGTGGGCGGGGGCCGGTCCGGCGACCTCGTTTGATGAGGTTCTCAGCCGCATCAACCAGAAGGAAACGAAATTCGCGCAGAGCATGCGCAACTACTCTCCCATGGTCGAGACCTATATCCAGGACATGAAGCCGGATATGGAATTAGGCGAAGTGCCCACGGGCGACACCTACTTCCTGGGGCGCCTCGACCTGAGCCGGGGCACCGGAACGGCCAGCTTCGTCCCGGACCACAGTGGCTGGTTGCGCCGCATCGTTGCGCCGCTGGCGGGAATGAAATACAACCCCGCCGGTTTCGCCGTGGTCTCCCCGGACGAAAATGAACTGGATCAGGCGCACTATGACTTCACTTTCGTCCGCCGCGAGTTCCTGGGCGACGTGCGTTGCCTGGTGTTCGACGTCGTGCCGCGCAAGAACACCGGCCAGGGGCGCTTTCTGGGGCGGATTTGGGTCGAGGATCAGGACTACAACATCGTGCGCTTCAACGGCACTTTCGTGCCCCGCCCGCGCTTCGGCTACTACTTTCACTTCGATAGCTGGCGCCTGAATGTGGGCCCCAATTTGTGGCTGCCCGCTTATTCCTACTCGGAAGAAATGGACATGAAGTACTCCACTCCACGCAAGCGCCTTTCCTTCAAGGCGCAGACTCGCTTCTGGGCCTACAACGTGCACAGCCGCGGACGCCAGGACGAGTTGACCGAAGTGCTGGTGGAACAGGCGACGACGGTGAAAGACAAGAGCGACAGCGGTCAGGACCTCTCACCGGTGCAGTCCAGCCGCATGTGGGCGCGGCAGTCGGAAGACAACGTCCTCGACAAACTGGAGCGCGTCGGCCTGCTGGCGCATGAAGGCGAAGTGGACAAGGTCCTGGAAACCGTGGTGAACAACCTCGCCATCACTAACAAGATCGATCTGCAACCGGAGATTCACTGCCGGGTACTGCTCACCGCGCCGATGGAGTCCTTCAGCGTGGGCCATACCATCGTGATGAGCCGCGGCATGCTGGACGTGCTGCCGGATGAAGCCACGCTGGCGGCGGTGCTGGCGCACGAGATGGCGCACATCGTCCTGGGCCATGGCGAGAATCCGATGTACGGCTTCAACGACAAAATGCTCTTCAGCGAGCAGCAGACCTTCACCCACCTGACCCTGAGCCATAAGCCAGAGGAAGAACAGGCCGCCGATGCCAAGGCGCTGGAGATGCTCAAGAACTCGCCCTACAAGGACCAGCTCGCGAACGCCGGGCTGTTCATGCGAGCACTACAGCAGCGCGCTCCGGTGCTGCCCAATCTGATCCGCGCTCACCTGGGCAATGGCCTGACTCTGGGTGGCGGGACGCGCTTGTCCGATCTGATCGCTTCCGCGCCGGCGCTCGAGATGAACAAGCTGGACCAGATCGCCGCCCTGCCCATGGGTGCCCGCATCAAGGTGGACCCCTGGAACGACCTCGCGCAGATGTCCAAGGCCAAGCCTGTGGCGCTCGTTTCAGCGCGGGAAAAGATGTTTTTCGAGGTTACGCCGGTTTATCCCTATCTGACCCGCATCAACGACAAGCAGGCCACCGAGAAGGTAGCGGCGACCACACCAGCCCGCTAAGACGCCGAGGTACTGAAGCGTAGAGACGCAGCATGCTGCGTCTCTACACATTTCCAACCGGGCAACCTTAAACACTCATTTGCTGGCCTCCTCTGCCCGGATTCGATATCCTGCAACACACATGTCCAGAGACTTTCTTTCCCGACTGCGGCAGGGACCCGTGCTGTGCGACGGCGCCATGGGGACTCTGCTCTACGCCAAGGGCATCTTCATCAATCGCTGTTACGACGAGCTGAACCTCTCGCAGCCGGACATGATCCGCGGCATCCATCAGGAGTACCTGCAGGCCGGCGCGGAGATCGTCGAGACCAACACCTTCGGCGCCAATGCTTACCGCCTGGACCGCCACGGCCTTGGTCTGCAGGTGCGCGACATCAACCGGGCGGGAGCCCGGCTGGCGCGCGAGGCGGTGGAAAGCGAGGCAGCCAAGAAGGGCGTGCAAGCGTTTGTTGCCGGATCGGTGGGTCCGCTGGGCATTCGCATTGAGCCTCTGGGCAAGACCTCCCGTGAGGAAGCAAAGACCGCTTTCATGGCGCAGATGGCCGCGCTGGTCGAGGGCGGTGTGGACCTGCTGATCCTGGAGACGATGGGATATCTGGAAGAGCTGCATCAGGCCATTCTCGCGGCTCGCGCAGTGGACGCGTCAGTGCCGGTGGTAGCGCAGGTGACCATCGATGAAGACGGCAACTGCCTCGACGGCTCCAGCCCTGAGACCTTTGCCGCCAAGCTCGACGAGTGGGACGCGGATGTGGTGGGCTGCAATTGCAGCGTGGGTCCGGTAGCCATGCTGGGCGCAATCGAGCGGGTGCGCCGGCTCACTGGCAAGCCACTTGCGGCGCAGCCGAATGCCGGCATGCCCCGCGCGGTGGAAGGGCGCAACATCTATCTTTGCTCCCCGGAATACATGGCGGAATACACCCGGCAGTTCCTGGAGGCGGGCGTCCAACTGGTGGGGGGATGCTGTGGCACCACCCCCGAACACATCAAGTGGATGAAGTCGGCTTTGCGGATGGGGGGAGCCAAAGCTGCGGGCATCGTAGTGCCATCCACGGCCAAAGCAGAATCCGTGGTTTCAAGTCCGCCGTTAGCGGAGCGCTCCAAGCTGGGGGCCAAGATCGCAGCCGGCGAGTTCGTTACCATGGTCGAGATCGTCCCGCCAAGGGGCACCAACATCGTTCGCGAGATCGAGGGCGCAAAATTTCTTAAGTCGGTCGGCGTGGACGCGGTAAACATTCCCGACAGCCCGCGCGCTTCTGCGCGCATGAGCAATCAGGCCCTGGCAATTCTGGTCCAGCAGCAAGTCGGCATCGAGGCGGTACTGCATTACACCTGCCGGGACAGAAACGTGCTCGGCATGCAGTCCGACCTGCTGGGCGCCAGCGCGATTGGCATCCGCAACCTCATCTGCATCACCGGCGATCCGCCAAAAATGGGCAATTATCCTGATGCCACGGCGGTGTTCGATGTGGACGCCATCGGACTGGTGAACCTGGTCCACAACCTGAATAATGGCCTGGATCTCGGCGGCAATCCCATCGGCACGGCTGCAGGCTTCGTAATCGGAGTGGGCGCCAATCCAGGAGTTCCCAACCTCGACGAGGAGATTCGCCGCTTCGAATACAAAGTAGAAGCGGGAGCGGAATACGCCGTGACTCAGCCGGTCTTCGACGTGGCCTTGCTGGAGAACTTTTTGCGCCGTATCGAGCATTGCCGGATCCCGGTGGTTGCCGGCATCTGGCCGCTGGTCAGCGTGCGTAATGCCGAGTTCATGAAGAACGAACTGCGGGTTTCCGTGCCGGATGCCATCCTGGAACGCATGGCGGTGGCCAGCAGCCGGGGCGCCGATGCGGCGCGCGCCGAGGGCGTGGCTGTCGCGCGCGAGATGCTTCTCGCCATCCGCGATATGGTGCAGGGCGCGCAGGTGAGCGCTCCGCTGTCACGCTATCCCGCGGCCCTGGATGTGATCGACGCCTTGGGCTCCTCCCGCAGCACCTCTGTGGCGTAGCCGGGATTGCAAGGTTGGCGGTTATGCCCCAGGCCTGCGTGTGTCTTCGGTCTCCCGCCGGTTCTTGAATTCATTTTGGGAAGCGAATGCTGCATCGCATCATGATGAGTTCTTTTCGGGAACATCCGTAAAATTTCGCGGGCTCAGTGCCTGCAAACCTGAACTACAATAAAAGCTGGAGTGGAGCTTGCCTAAATTTGAAGAATGCCTCCAGCGCCTGGAGAAGATAGTAGACGAGCTGGAGAAGGGGGATCTGCCCCTGGAGAGAGCGCTGGGGTTGTTTGAGGAGGGTATTTCTTTATCTGCCTCCTGCCGCAAAGAGCTTGAGGCAGCGGAGGGAAAAGTAGAAATTCTCTTGAAGCAGAACGGGAAGCTTCAACCCGAGCCGTTTGAAGCCAGCCTGGCGCGGGAAGGCAGCCCGAGAAAATAAACGCTTTCAGCAGTTGCATGCTTGCGATCGCCGATCGCAGAACGGCCACGGCCTGGTATTGGCATGATGCCACGCCCCTTACCCTCAAAGGAAAGGCACAACGATGAAAGCGCTGAACGCAGTTGTAGCCCAGTTGGATTCCCGGAACGCGGAACGACTGGCCGCTTCTCTTTTTACCCATTTCAAATCAGTGATGGTTGCGCGCTCGCTCGAGGAGTTGCGCGACGCTATTCCCAAGGCCGGGGCTGATGTGGCCATCGTGGACCTCGAACTGGTGAGCATGCGCGATTTGCAACTGCTGCACAAGGAGCATCCCGGCACCAGTCTCATATGCACGCACCGCGTCGCCGATGAAGAGATGTGGGCCTCGGCGCTGGCAGCCGGCGCCCTTGACATGTGCTCCAGCATCGATGTGGATGGCATCGTCTATTGCACACTGCGCGCCTTGCACGCGCTCGGCGCAACCCAGGCCGCCTGATTTGCGGTTGATCGACCAGCCGTGGCCCCTCGCCGGTAGCAAAGGATTTTCATTGCGGACGACACGCCGCAAAGCGCGCTGGATCTTGTGCGGCCTCCGTGGTTGCAAGCTGCGCGCAGAACCAGCAAACTGGTGCGATGAAGGTTGTCTCCCGATTCCTTCTGGCAGCGTCTGACCAGGCGCACTTTCCCGCCGCATCGATCCCGGAAGTGGCGTTCCTTGGACGCTCCAATGTCGGCAAGTCCAGCGTCATTAACTGCCTGCTTGGCTCCAAGCTCGCCAAGACCAGCTCTACTCCGGGACGCACCCGCACCATCAACTTCTTCGAGATACGCTGGCCTGGAAAGCCGCGTCCGGCGTTATTCTTCGCCGACCTGCCCGGTTATGGCTACGCCCGGCTGCCACGCGAGATCACAGCTACCTGGGCGAGCTTCATCGAGCCCTATCTCGAGTTCCGCCCGACCCTTGGCCTGGCCATCGTGCTGGTGGATTCGAATGTGCCCCCTCAGGAGAGTGACAAGAAGCTGGTCGAATGGCTATTGCGGAAGAAACGCGATTTCCTGGTTGTCGCCACCAAGTCTGATCGCTTGTCCGGAAACACCTTGCCAGCGGCTCTCCATAAGCTGCAGCAGGAGTTCGGTGTGGAGCGCATTGCCCCCTTCTCCGCCCGTACCGGCGAGGGACGGGACGAGCTCTGGAAACAGATCCGCAGTGCCTGCCGCCAGGAAACGTAGCTAGGTCTCGGCGCCGGCGCAGATCACGGCATGGCAACGGTTCCCCGCCACCCAGTAGGGAATCTCCCGATAATCGGAGACGTCGAAAACGGCGAGGTCGGCGTCCTTGCCCGGTTCGACGCTTCCCTTGCGCTCGGCCAGGCGCAATGCGTGCGCGCCGTTGATGGTGGCGGCAGCGATGGCCTCCGCCGCTGTCATCTTCATGTGCGTACAGGCCAGCGAAAGCACGAAGGGAATATTGGGTGTGGGCGAGGTTCCGGGATTGTAATCGGTGGCAAGGGCCACCGGAACACCCGAGTCGACGAGACGACGAGCATCCGGGAATCTCTCTAATCCCAAAAAATAATTCGCGCCGGGAACCAGAGTAGCGACCGTCTGGTAGGCCGGCGAGATCGAGGACTGGGCCACAAGAGCAGCAATGTCCTCGTCACTTATGTAGTCCAGGTGGTCGAGCGAGGCGGGATCGTATTTTAGAAACGGTGCGACGTCCGTGTGGCTGAGCTGGCCCAGGTGGGCGCGCACGCCCATCCCATGCTCCCGGGCAGCAAAGAATATGTGCTCCGCGCTCTCTGGGCTGTAGGCTCCACGGTCACGAAAGACGTCCACGAAGCGCGCCAGCTTGCGCTCGGCTGCACGCGGAATCATCTCCTTGCAAACAATGCGGACATACTTCTCCTCGCGCCCTTCGTATTCGCGCGGCACCACGTGCGCTCCCAGCAAAGTGGGCACAACACTTCCCGGCCACAGGCGGGCGGCGTCGCCGATAGCTTCGAGCGACTTCAGCTCGGATTCGAGGCTCAGGCCATAACCTGACTTCGCCTCGACGGTGGTCGTGCCTTGCGCCAGCATTGCGTTTAAGGCTGAAAGAACATGGCCGGCAAGCGCCGTGCGAGCCGCCTTGCGCACGCCGTCCACGCTGGACCGGATACCGCCCCCGGCCTCAGAAACTTGTTCGTAGGTCGCGCCCGCGATCCGCTGCTCGAAATCCAACAGGCGCGGCGTGGTAAACGCAGGATGAGTATGAGAATCGACGAAGCCCGGCAGCACGACCTTCCCACCGCAGTCTATTTCACGGATCGCGCGGCGGTTTTTCCTGACCCACGGGTCGCGAAGCGCGTCCTTGGTCTTGCCCACCGAGACGATCGTGCCACCGGCGCAGAGGACAGCGGCGTTTTCGATCACAGCGAGATCGCTGAGAGTGCGCCCGCGTCGGGGGGCCGGATTCTGCGAATGCAGAGTGAGAAGCTGCCGGATATCGACCAGAAGCAAGGCCGCCCCGTGAGCCTTCTTTCGAGTCTTCATTTTTTCATTGGAACTCTGACGTCATTGCGCTCGGCAAAATCGATGGCCTGCTGATAACCTGCGTCGGCGTGACGGGCCACGCCGATTCCCGGATCATTGGTCAGCACACGCTCGATACGCTTGGCCATGGCAGCGGTTCCATCAGCCACCGTAACCTGCCCGGCGTGCTGCGAGTATCCGATACCAACTCCACCGCCATTGTGGATCGAGACCCACGATGCGCCGCTGGCGGTGTTGAGCAGCGCGTTGAGCAGCGGCCAGTCGGCAATCGCGTCAGAACCGTCTTTCATGCTTTCCGTCT
>Ga0335081_10016172_pt1 | contig 12071 bp, 11 predicted proteins | sample Lox_Sample_35_FD_206713 | JGI IMG/M metagenome (GOLD analysis project Ga0335081, IMG submission 206713) | Soil microbial communities from Loxahatchee National Wildlife Refuge, Florida, United States - Lox_Sample_3.5 | ecosystem: Environmental > Terrestrial > Soil > Wetlands | place: USA... | reverse complement strand
GAGCCCCCCGCGGGGGCGGAGAACCCCCGCGACCCGGAGCGGGAGCTCTTGATCGCCAGCATCGATGAGCTGACGCCTGAGGACCGGCGGCACGTGGCCGCGCTGGTCGAATCCCTGCGGAATAGGGCCGCCCAGGAGCCAGGAGGATCGTTAGCGCCGCGGGCCCGGGGCGGGCCGGACATCCGCCCGGCCCGCCCCCGTGGGCACTTCTATCCCATCGGCAGCCCCGCGGGCACGCCGAGCTGGTCAGCCAGCTCCTCATAATGATCCTCCGGCAGCACCAGCCGGGCCGCCCGCAAGATCACCCGGGGATCCTCACCCGGCGGCCGCAGCACGTAGACCGTGCCATCGCATGTGCTCACGACGACTCGGTCGTAGTCGGCCACGACGATCGGCCAGCTGACGGGCATGCCCAGCCGCCCGGCTAGCTCCCGGTACAGGTCCTCGGGCAGCACTAGCCGGGCCGCCCGCAAGATCACCCGGGGATCGGCGCCCGGCGGCCGCAGCACGTAGACCGTGCCGTCGTGCAGGCTCTGCGTCACCACGACCCGGTCATAGTCGGCCAGGACGATGCCGCCCTGCTCCGTGGCGGGGCCACCCGGGTCCGGCTCCGGGCCGCCGCGCGGCGGCGGCACGGGCACCGGCTCCCGGGCCTGCGTCGGCCGGGCCACAGCCCGGGCCGCGGCCCGCCGGCGCCGCCGCCGGGCCACCAGCAGCACCGGCTCGGCGAGGAACGCGGCCCCGGCGATCAGGCCGGCGGCCAGCAGCATGGTCGTCAGCCACCGCGGCATGCCGCCGCCGGCGGGCGCGGCCGTTCCCGCTGGCAGGGGACGGTGCGCGTTACCCGCTGGCGCCGGCGGCGGCGGCGGGACCGGGTGCGGGCGGGCCGGGCGCGTCGCGGGCGGCGCCGGCGTTGCCGGGCGCCGGAGCGTCAGCACGGTCCCGGGACGGATCGTGTCCGGGTCGGGGCCGATGACCGGCCGGTTGGCCGCGTACAGCGCCGGCCAGCCGCCGGGCACGGCGAACCGCCCGGCGATGCCGGCCAGGGTGTCACCGGCCGCGACCGTGTAGCGGGCCGGAGCCATCCGGCCGGGCAGCACCAGCACGGTGCCGGGGCGGATCGCGTCCGGGTCGGGGCCGATGAGCGGCCGGTTGGCCGCGTACAGCGCCGGCCAGCCGCCGGGCACGGCGAACCGCGCGGCAATGCCGGACAGCGTGTCACCGGGCCGCACGGCATACCCCGAGAGAGGACGCGCCACCATCTTCGGTGCCGCGGCCACGCTCAGCGTGCTGGCCAGGGTGACCTGAGCAGGACTACTCGCAGTGCGGATGTTCGCCTGAGCCGGGGGGACGGATCCCTTCAGGCCGGCCGCCACCAGGACGGCCAGGATGCTCCAGGCGAGCACGGCGCACGCGGACTTCAACCACGCATGCACGTATGTGCCTTTCCTTCCGAGGGGGATTCAGCGCCCGGACGCTGCTGGCCCGGACGCGAAGAACGGACCGATGGGAAGGAAAGGACTTAAGCTGGCGGCACCTCCGGCAGGTAGGCACGCCAGATCGGCACCGCGGCGGCACAACGCGCCAGCCGCAGCAACACCAGGGTGTGCCGCGCGGTCAGGGCAGCGCCGATACCGCCCTGACCGCCGCCCCAGCTGTTCCCGCCGGCGCCGCTGCCAGAGCCGCTGACGCCGTTCGCGCTGTTCGTGCCGCCACCCGGCACAGCCGGCAGCCCACAAGGCGGCGGAACAGGCGGCAATGGCGACCCGCTGCCACCCGGCCCTGCCGACGACGTCGGCAGGGAGGATCCGGCAGCACCGCCACCTGGCGCCGACGAGGCAGCTCGATCTGCCGTCGCGCCTGCAGCCGGAAGCGACCCGGCCACCCCGGGCACACCAGCATCGGAGACCTGAGCCGGGGCACCGGCGGCAGTGAATACCGTGCCCATGAACGGGGCCACCGCGCTGGTGATCGTGCCGGTGAGCGGGGCCACCGCGTTCGTGATCGTGCCGGTGAGCGGGGCCACCGCGTTCGTGATCGTGCCGGTGAGCGGCGCGACGGCGTTCGTGATCGTGCCGGTGAGCGGCGCGACGGCGTTCGTGATCGTGCCGGTGAGCGGGGACACCGCGTTCGTGATCGTGCCGGTGAGCGGGGCCACCGCGTTCGTGATCGTGCCGGTGAGCGGGGACACCGCGTTCGTGATCGTGCCGGTGAGCGGGGCCACCGCGTTCGTGATCGTGCCGGTGAGCGGGGCGACGGCGTTCGTGATCGTGCCGGTGAGCGGGGCGACCGTGCTGGTGATCGTGCCGGTGAGCGGGGCGACCGCGTCCGTGACCGTGCCGGTGAGCGGGGCGACCGTGCTGGTGATCGTGCCGGTGAGCGGGGCGACCGCGTTCGTGACCGTGCCGGTCAGCAGGGACACCGCGCTGGTGACCGCGCCGGTCAGCGGGGCCATCGCCGAAGCGGTCGAGGTGGCAGCCGAAGTGAACGGTGCCGCCGAGGTTGCAGCCGAGACGGCCGGAGCCGGGGCGGCCGCTGAGGTGACCGACGATGCGGCCGAGGCGACCGACGCGACAGCCGAGGTGCCAGTTCCGGGGCCGGAACCGGTGCCGGTAGCGGCCGAGGCGACCGCGGATGCGGCGGAAGTGGCAGCTGATGCGATCGGCGCAGCCCCCGACGTGGCCGGCGACATGGCCGGGGCCACCGCCGCCGCGGCAGAGGTGGCCGGGGCAGCCGCCGACACGACCGGCGCGACAGCCGACGCCACCGGAGCCGGGACAGCCGGAGCCGGGGCGGACGACGGGGCCGGAGCCGGGACGGCAGGGGCGGGGGCCGGGGCGGCGGGAGCTGAGCTGGCCGGGGCAGCCGCCGACTCGACCGCCGACGCGGCGGAGGTGACCGGAGCCGGAGCCGCCGGGGCCGGGGCTGCCGGAGCCGGGCTCGCCGCCGGGGCCAGAGCCGGGGCGGCGGAGGTGACCGGAGCCGTGGCGGCCGGGACGGCAGGGGCGGGAGCCGAGGTGGCGGGAGCTGAGCTGGCCGGGGCAGCCGCCGACACGACCGCCGACGCGGCGGAGGTGACCGGAGCCGGAGCTGACGCCGCCGGGGCCGGGGCGGCCGGAGCCGAGCTGGCCGACGCGGCCGGGGCCGGGGCGGCGGGAGCCGAGCTGGCCGACGCGGCCGGGGCCGGGGCGGCCGGGGCCGAGCTGGCCGACGGGGCGGGAGCCGGGGCGGCCGGAGCCGGGCTGGCGGGAGCCGAGCTGGCCGAAGCGGCCGGGGCGGCCGGAGCGGCCGGAGCTGAGCTGGCCGACGCGGCCGGGGCCGGGGCGGCGGGAGCCGAGCTGGCCGAAGCGGCCGGAGCCGAGCTGGCAGGAGCCGAGCTGGCCGACGCCACCGGAGCCGGGACGGCGGGGGCCGAGCTGGCCGACGGGGCGGGAGCCGAGGTGGCGGGAGCCGGGCTGGCCGGGGCAGCCGCCGACACGACCGCCGACGCGGCGGAGGTGACCGGGGCCGCAGCCGACGCCACCGGGGCCGGGGCGGCCGGGGCCGAGCTGGCCGACGGAGCGGGAGCAGCCGACGGGGGCAAGGTTGCTGCGTGCGCTTGCCGGGAGAACACCAGCAAGACGACCAGGATCCCGGCAGCCGCGATCGCGACCTGCATCGCTCGGCGAGCGATGTGTCGCAAGATCGGCTGCGGCATGAGCAGCTCCCCAACCACCAGGCAGATCGGACCCGGCTCCTAGTGCCCCTCATCAGCCGCCCGAAACGCGCAGACGAACCCTTATTTCAGGCTCTTCCGTCGAGGGTCACCTGGAACCGGACATTTGTGTCCCTACAGAACCGTACAGAAATGTCCGTACTGTTCGGCCACCACCGTACAGCACTGACTCCGGGCGGACAAGGGAACTGCGGATTACGGCTGATCTCCGCCAACTTCGGCATACTGGAGCGCCAATAAATCCTCGATAATTATGATTATCGATGTTTATCCGGGACAGGATCTGGTCATGGGCAGCAGCCGACCCCTGGGACCCGCGCTGGTCGCTGCGGCCGCTGACGCCGATCCGGTGACCCTGTTGGTGACCGCCTGGCTTTCCGCCGGGCGATCGGAGAACACCCGGGTCGGCTACGCCCGGGACATCGGCATCACCCCGCTACGGCGGCCCAGCCGCGCGCCATCCTGGCTCGCCTGGTGCCGAGAGCAAGAAGTGCACCCGGTCACAGGCGTCACCATGCTGCACGTGGCCCGGTACGCCCGGGAGCTGGAGACCGCCGGGCTGTCCCCGGCCAGCGCGGCCCGCAAGCTCGCCGCCATCTCGAGCTGGTACGCCTGGCTGGCCCGGCGCGGGCACATCAGCGCCAGCCCCGCCGCCGGCACCGCCCGGCCCCGCCCCGGCCCGCGCACCCGGCCCGCCCCGGCCCTCACCCCGGGCCAGGTCCTCGCGCTCATCAACGCGGCCGACACCGCGCCCGGCCCGCAGCGCGCCCGCACCGCGGCGCTGACCGCCGTCCTGCTGTACACCGGCGCCCGCCTCAGCGAGGTGACCGGTGCCGACGTCGCCGACCTCGGCACCAGCGGCGGGGACCGGGTGCTGTGGGTCACCCGCGCCGGCGGTCGGCGCGAGGGCCTGCCGCTTCCCGGCCCGGCCGCATCCCGGATTGACGCCTACCTCGCCGACCGGGCCAGCCGGGCCCCCGGCCAGGCGCTGTTCGCCACCCGGGCCGGCAGGCGGCTGTTTCCCGCCGACGTGCGGCGGATCTTGCACCGCCTCGGCGCCCAGGCGGGCCTGCCTGCCGACCAGGCCCGCCACCTAGGACCGCGCATGATCCGGCGCTCCTTTACCACGCCGTACCTTCAGGCCAGCGAATCGCTCCGCGGTCTCCACAGCAGTACGGGGCAACCCGGCCCGCTTACCACCTGGCGGTATGAGCAGGCCCGGCATACCCTAACCAGCCACGCACACCCGGCCACGCCCCAGCCACACATGCCGCCTTCTCAGCCTGACCCCGGTGACCAGGCCCGAGACCCTGATCCAGGACAACGGCCTCAAAGCAGGCCACACTGCAGCGCCCGGCCTCGCCAGGCCGCCAGGCAGGCCCGGGGGTCCGGTTCGGTTAAGTTACGGGGCGGGCGCAAGCATGCCGGGGATGAAGAGCGAATCAGGCATGCACAAGGGTCTCCGAACCTTCTGACGACACGCCCGCTCCCGCTCAATGATTCCAGGGAGCGTCCCAGTAGGGCCGTACCTCGACCTTGGCGGTCCGGGCGAGCGGATGCCTGGCCGCTATCTGGACCGCCGTGTCTAGGTCAGCGCATTCGATGACGTCGTAGCCGCCGATCTGTTCCTTGGTCTCCGCGAACGGCCCGTCGGAGACCAGTACCTCGCCGTCGGCCACCCGTACGATCCTGGCCTCAGCCGCCGAGCGGAGCGGGCCGCCGGACAGCCTGACCCCGCGCTCGGACATCTCTTCCACCCACGACTTGACGGCGATCACCATGGCCGCGTTGTCATCGGCCGTCGCCTCGCCGGATTCGTCGACCCAGAACAAAAGCATGTACCTCATAGTCCTTCCGATGATCCCTCCATACCGGGTGCCGTCGCAGCCCATGCCCTGAGCTTTCACCCGTTTACTCAGCGGCTACCTCTTGTTTTTGTCGGCACGCAAGAATCTGCTCATCGGCAGTCGCTTGTGGGGGATGACGTGAACCAGCCAGAACAGGACACCGTGCAGACCGGGCCGCTCACCCCGGCCTCCCAGCCGCAGCCGCACAAGGCCGAGACCGAGCCGTCCGGCACTCCGGTCTTCGTCACGAAGAACGTCTCGATCTACTACAGCTCGTTCAAGGCCGTCACCGACGTGTCGCTGCCCATCTACGAGAACGAGATCACCGCGTTCATCGGGTCCTCGGGCAGCGGCAAGACCAGGGTGCTGCGCGCGTTCAACCGGATGAACGACCTGGTCCCCGGCGCCCGCGTGGAGGGAGAGATCGACTACCGGGGGGCGTCGCTGTACGGGCCGGGAGTGTCCCCGGTCACGGTCAGGCGGCGGATCGGGATGGTGTTCCAGAAGCCGAACCCGTTCCCCAAGTCGATCTATGACAACGTGGCCTACGGGCCGCGGATCAACGGCGAGCGGAACCGGCACAAGCTCGATGAGATCGTGGCCCACAACATGCAGCAGGCCACCCGGGTCAGTGACCGGACCGCGTTCTTCTCCGTGCTGACCGACAGCAAGACCGACACCCGCACCGGGGTGCTGATCGAGCACGGCCCCACCCAGCAGATCTTTGAAAACTCCCACGATTCCCGCACCCAGGCCTACGTCACCGGCCGCATCGGCTAGACCGAGCTCACCTCTTTGGCTCGGGCCACTCCTTCACGGGCGTGAATTCACCCACGACCGATATCTGGGTTCCCTGCGGGAGCAGCGCCGACAGGTGGCCCTCGATGCCCGGATCTCCGATGTCGACGGTGACGAGCAGCAGGTAGTGGTTGAGCTGTGAAAAGACATTACGGCCCAGCAACTCGACCCGGGTGACGTTTCCGGCCCGGTGCCGAGGCGTCCTGGGCAGCGACTTCAGGTATGACGTCACCATGTCGACGAAGCGCTGCCGGGCGCGGGTCTCCTCGTCCATCTGGGCCTGTGTTGGCGAAGTGCCGTTACCGGCGGTCTCGAGTTCCCCGGTGGGCGGAAGGTCGATGCTAATGGCCAACGTTGCCACGCGAGCCTCCTGGTTGTGACGGGCAGGCGCCTCCTTGCCATCACGGAGGCCCGCCAGGTTCAGGCTGATACAGCTGGCGGCGACCTGACCGGCGATTCTCTAGTCTTAGCTGGTGACGTTCACCAAGGGCGCGGGCCTCGGCGGGCGCATGCGCCCGGTCTCATCCGGGCGGCGCGTGTTCTGTTCCATGCTCGGCGGGGCCGTCATCGGGGCGATCGCCTCGCTGTTCACCGTGCCCTCGGCCGCGATCCTGATCGGGTGGGATACCGCGGTCGTGATCTACCTGGTCTGGGTCTGGACGTCGGTGTGGCGGCTGGACCCGGGCGTGACCGCCAAGCTGGCGAAGCGGGAAGATCCCAGTACGGCCGTCGCGGAGCTCATGGTGGTCGGGGCGGGCACGGCCTTGCTGGTCGCGGTGGGCTTCGCGCTCGTCAGGGCCGGTGAGGCCACTGGCGGCATGAAGGCCTACCTGGTCACGCTGGGCTTGCTCAGCGTCGTGCTGTCCTGGACGGTGGTGCACACGGTGTACATGCTGCGTTATGCCCGTGCCTACTACGGCGAGCCGACCGGCGGCATCGAGTTCAACGAGGGAGAACCGCCGACCTACATAGACTTTGCCTATTTTTCCTTCACCGTCGGGATGACGTTCCAGGTCGCGGACACCAACATCACCTCGAAGGCGATCAGGCGGGCAACCCTCCACCACGCGCTGCTGTCTTACCTGTTTGGCGCGGTCCTGCTCGGCCTGATTATCAACGTGGTGGCCACCCTGCTCAAGTTACAGCAGATAGCTCCGGCCTCTTGACCAGCCGGTACCGCAGGACACCCGCCGCCGGGATGGCTAGCCGGGCGTGTGGCCGAGCTCGTGGAGCCGCTGCCGGGACGCCTCGATCTCGGCCTCGGCGGCGGCCCGGCCCGCCCAGGCGGTGTCGCGGACGCCCTTACCCGGTTCCAGCTCCTTGTAGACGGTGAAGAAATGATGGATCTCGAGCCGGTAGAACTCGGGCACGTCCTCGAGTTCTCTCAGGTTCTCCTGACGCGGGTCGCCGGCCGGCACGCAGATGACCTTGTCGTCACCGCCCTTCTCGTCGGTCATCCGGAACATGCCGACCGCGCGGCAGCGGATCAGGCAGCCGGGGAAGGTGGGCTCCTGCACCAGGACCAGCGCGTCCAGCGGATCGCCGTCCTCGCCCAGGGTGTCCTCGATGAAGCCGTAATCGGCGGGGTACTGGGTCGCGGTGAACAGCGTCCGGTCGAGCCGGATCCGGCCGGTGGAATGGTCGGCCTCGTACTTGTTGCGGCTCCCGCGGGGTATCTCGACCTCCACATCGAACTCCATGCCGCCACCTTACGGCGGAATGATCGCCGCAGAAACGTCCGCCAGCACAAGGATCCGGCCGAGTGTTGATACCAGAGACCGTGGACGGCCGCCCTCGTTGCCGGGACGATGAGAGCATGAGGCTGCTGATGGTCGCCGGCCCCGGCGGCGGCAAGGGCACCCAGGGCGAGCGGCTGGCCGCCGAGTACGGCATCCAGCACGTCTCCTCCGGGGAGGTGCTGCGCGCCGAGGCGCAGGCGGGCACTCCGGCCGGCCGCGAGGTCGCCGGCTACCAGCGGCGCGGCGACCTGGTTCCCGATGACATCGTCTTCGACCTGCTCACCCCGGTGGTGTCCGCCGCGGCCGCCCACGGCGGATACATCCTGGACGGGTTTCCCAGGACCGTTCCGCAGGCCGTCGCGGCCGCCGACGTCGGCAGGCGGCTGGACCTGACCCTGGACGCCGCCGTCTACCTGAACGTGCCCGACGCCGTGCTGCTGGAACGGCTGCTCACCCGGGCGCGCGCCGACGACACGGCCGAGGTGATCAAACACCGGCTCCACGTGTTCGCTGAGACGTCCGGCCCGCTCATCGACTACTACCGGGACCGGGGCATCCTGGTGGAGGTGGACGGTTACCAGCCTCCCGAGTCCATCACCGCGGACATCAAGGCCCGCCTGCCGTAACATCCGGGCCGGGTCTGATTGGTCCGCCAGACCATCGACTTCCCGCGGCCGCCGGCGCATGCTGGAACTGCTCATTCAGCGCCGGTAAGATCCTGCGCCGCGTGGTAAAGATCCCCAGCAGAGGCGGACCAGGCATGACGACCCCGGACACCAATGACGGCGAGGATCTGGCTGCGCCGCTCGACTTGATGCTGACCGACGCCGCGCTGGGCCTCGGACGGCGGCTCGCGCCCAATTCGTCGTGGCTGGCGCTCGGCGCGGGCCTGCTCAGGCGGCCGCGGGCGGTCACCCGGCGCGGCGCGGAACTGACCCGGCAGCTGGCGCAGATCACCGTAGGGCAGTCGAAGGTCACCCCGGGAAAGCGCGATCGCCGGTTCGCCGACGCGGCCTGGCGGGAGAATCCGGTGCTGCGCCGGACCGTTCAGGCTTACCTGGCGACCGAGACTACCGCTGAGGCCCTGGTCGCCGACGCCGAGCTCGGCTGGCGGGACAACGAACGCGTGCGTTTCGTCCTGGAGAACGTCTTCGACGCCATCGCGCCCAGCAACAACCCGCTGGTCAGCCCGGTCGCGTGGAAGGCGGCGATCGACACTGGCGGCGGGAGCGTGCTGTCCGGGCTGCGGAACCTCGTTCGCGACGGTCTCACCGCGCCCCGGGTGCCGAGTATGGTCGAGCCGGACGCGTTCGAGGTCGGCAAGACCCTGGCGATCACGCCCGGAGCCGTGGTCTTCCGCTCGGAGGTGCTCGAGGTCATCCAGTACGTCCCGCAGCGCGAGAAGGTCCGGCAGTACCCGCTGCTCATGATCCCGCCGGTCATCAACAGGTTCTACATCCTGGACCTGGCCCCCGGCCGGAGCCTGATCGAGTACCTGCTCCGCGAGGGCCAGCAGGTGTTCGTCGTCTCCTGGCGCAACCCCGATGCCCGGCACCGGGACTGGGGCATGGACGTCTACGGTCAGGCCATACTCGACGCGATCGCGGTGGTCGAGGAGATCAGCGGCAGCCCCCGCACCAACCTGTTCGCTACCTGCTCGGGCGGGATCCTGGCCGCGATGACGGTCGCGCACCTGGCCGACATCGGCGGACTCGACCGGATCTCGGCGCTCACCCTGGCCGTGACCGTCCTTGATCAGAGGCAGGCGGGACAGGTCGCCGCGATCGTGGATGAGCGAACCGCGGACGCGGCCGTCGCCATGTCCGCGTCGCGCGGGTACCTGAGCGGAAGCTCGCTGGCCGAGGTGTTCGCCTGGCTCCGGCCGAACGACCTGATCTGGAACTACTGGATCAACAACTACTTGCAGGGCCGCCCGCCGCCAGCCTTCGACGTGCTGTTCTGGAACGCGGACACCACCCGCATGGCCGCCGCCCTGCATCGCGATTTCGTGCAGGCCGCTATGTCGAACGCACTCGCTACCCCCGGCGCGGCGACGATGCTGGGATCCCCGGTGGACCTGCCGAAGATCATCACCGACTCCTACATCATCGCCGGCATCTCCGATCACATCAGTGCCTGGCAGGCGTGCTACAACAGCGCCGCGCTGCTCGGCGGCGACCGCGATTTCGTGCTGTCGACCAGCGGCCACATCGCGTCCATGGTCAACCCGCCCGGTAACCCGAAGGCCTCCTTCCACAGCGGGCCCGTCCTCGGCGGGACCGCCGAGCAGTGGCTGAAGGAGGCAGCCAAGCAGCCGGGCAGCTGGTGGCCGCATTACGCCCAGTGGCTCGGCGCGCGCAGCGGCGAGGAGCGGGATGCGCCGAAGGCCCTTGGCGGCACGACCCGGCCGCCGCTCGATCCGGCGCCAGGTACTTATGTGTTCGAGACCTGAGACTTAGACGAGGGGGCCTGCGCGGCCGCTCTTCAGGTGAAGGCGCCCAGTCCGGTGATGTCGCGGCCGACGAGGAGCGTCTGGATCTGCGCGGTGCCCTCGTAGGTGACAAGCGCCTCCATGTCGCACATGTGGCGCATCACGTGGAAATCCAGCAGGATCCCGTTACCGCCGAGGATGTCACGGGCCATGCGGCACACGTGACGGGCCTTGACCGTGCAGAAATACTTGGCCAGCGAGGCCATCGTGTCGCTCATCTGGCCGTCGTCGATCAGCCGCCCGAGGCGGATGCAGTAGAGCTGCATGGCGGTGACCTCGCCGAGCATCTCCACCAGCATCGACTGGATCATCTGGTTCTTCGCGATCGGCCGGCCGAACTGGGTCCGCCGCTGGGCGTAGTTCAGGGCGATGTCGTAGGCGGCGACCCCGTGTCCGGCCGATGCCCAGGAGACAGTGTTGCGGGTGCCCTTGAGCACCCGGGCGGCGTCGGCGAAGGAGTGGCAGTTCGCCAGCCGGGCATCGTCGGAGACACGGCAGTCGGTGAGGGTGATGTCCGCGTTCTGCACCATCCGCAGCGCGACCTTGCCCTCGATCTTGGACGCGGCGTAGCCGGGGTTGTCCTTCTCCACCACGAATGCCTTGACCTGCCCGTCGCCCGTGTCGCGGGCGTAGACGACGATCAGGTCGCACCACACGGCATTGCCGATCCAGCGCTTACGGCCGTTGAGCACCCACTGGCTGCCGTCGCGGCGGGCCGTGGTCTCCAGGCCGACCGAGTCGGACCCGTGCTCGGGCTCGGTGAGCGCGAACGCCCCGATTTTCTCCATCCTGGCCATCGCAGGCAGCCACCGCTGCTTCTGCTCCTCGGAGCCGAGCAGGTAGATCGACTGCATCGCCAGCCCCACGTGCACGCCAAGGAAGGTCCCAATGCTGCCGTCGACCCGGCTGACCTCATACATCAGCAGTCCCGAGCCGACCGCCGACATCGGCGTGGTGCCGTAGCCCGCCATCGTGTCGCCGACGATGTTCAGCCCGGCGAGCTTGGGTACCAGCTCGAACGGGAACTCGTCCCGCTCCCAGTACGAGCCGGCGACCGGCAGGATCTCGGCTTCGGCGAACTTCCGCACCTTGTACAGCAGCCCCAGCTCCTCCTCGGTCAGCTGGTCTTTCATCAAGAAGTAATCGGTCTCCCGGGCGAGCCCGATGTCCTGCGCCAGCGCGGCGACTGTTGTGGTCATGGCCAAGCCCCTCCTGTTCGAGCCAATGCACGGAAACGTAACGCGGCCGGATCGCCCTGTCGAGGTGCCTGGCGAACAACGATCGGGGCCGACCTGGGTCATCCGGCACAATGGTCCCTTCGTCCGGCCGTTCCGCCAGCATCCGGACAGGCTCTGCCATAGCGCGGACCAATATCACGGTCGTGGCGCAGGCCGTCTCGCTCGGCTGCTACGCGCTGCTCTACCGGCAGGTTCTCGCCCGCGAGCTGGGGCTGATCACCGCGTGGCGAGAACGACCCGACG
>Ga0335081_10016170_pt1 | contig 12071 bp, 11 predicted proteins | sample Lox_Sample_35_FD_206713 | JGI IMG/M metagenome (GOLD analysis project Ga0335081, IMG submission 206713) | Soil microbial communities from Loxahatchee National Wildlife Refuge, Florida, United States - Lox_Sample_3.5 | ecosystem: Environmental > Terrestrial > Soil > Wetlands | place: USA... | reverse complement strand
CCTGCGCGAGGCCATCGGGCCCTCGTCGGGGGCCGCACGCCGACGGTCGATCTGCGCCGCAATCCGCCGTCGCTCCTCGCCCGCCTCATCGCGGCCGCGCACGGCGGCACGATGAGCGCCGACCGCTTGGTTGCGCTCGCCGTCCAGCCGCGACAGCTCGGCCTCGGCGCGCTGCACCGCCGCGCGCGCGGCCAGCTCGGCTCCGGCCGCTGCCTCGCTGGCGCGGACGAGCTGCTCCCGGCGGTTGCGCTCGGCGAGCACGCGCTCCTCCCCGACCGAAGGCGCCTGCCGCAGCTCGCGTCCCGGCGCCGACCAAACACGCCCGGCGCGCGTGACAGCGACGCCGGCGAACGAGTCGGGAATCGCATCGATAGCGTCGGTCACCCAGGTGTTCGCGAGCAGCACGCGGGCCAGCGAGACCGCGCGCCCCTCGCCGCGCACGTGATCGGCGAGCCGCACGGCGGCGGCGAGCGGTGCGCCACCAGCCTCAAGCATCGGGGGACGTCCACCGTCCCCCCCGGTGTCGGCCTGCGGCATCGCCCCGGTGTCGGCCTGCGGCATCGCCCCGGTGTCGGCCTGCGGCATCGCCCCGGCGTCGGCCTGCGGCATCGCCCCGGTGTCGGCCTGCGGCATCTCCCCGGCGTCGGCCTGCGGCGTCGCCCCCGCGATCAGCGCCCGGCCGCCGTCGGCGCCGGTCCGATCCAGCACGATCGCCGCCGCAACACGATCTGTTACGACCGCGGCCCGCAGACGCCCGTCGAGCGCCGCCGCTAGTGCCAGCTCGTAGCCTGTGTCGACCTCGAGCTCGTCGGCGAGCGCGGTCGCGCCGTGCGAGGAGGAAGCGTGGCTGCGCAGGAACTGGTTGACTGCCGCCAACTCGCCGCCGACGCGGGCCGACTCCCGCCGGGCGGCCTCTGCCCTGCGCTCCGCGTCCTGCAGCGCGACCCGGGCTTGCTCGACGCGCTCCTCGGCGCTCGACCGCACGCCGGCGGCGCGGTCGACGACCGCGGCTCGCGACTCGGTCTCGGCGTCCGCCGCCGCCAGCCGCCGCTCGAGCTCGAACAGTTGGCGCGCGAGCTCGACCTCGGCATCACGCTGCAAGGCCGCGAGCGATGACTCGAGCTCGGCGACACGGGACCCGAGGGCGGGATCGGGAACGTCCGCGGCGTGCGCAGAGCGCAGCGCTGCGAGGCGCTCGCGCCGGCGGGCCAGCCGCGCGTCGATCACACCGGCCGCCGAACGCGCGGCCTCGGCCCGAAATGACACCCGCTCGCCCGCCGACTGCGCGACGAAACAGCGACGGGAGAGCTCCTCGCGCTGCGCGGTGCGCGCTGCGAGCGCGTGCTCGGCGGCCTCGCGCCGTCGCGCCACCGCCTCGAGTTCGCGCTCGACCGCCTCCCGCTGCTCGCGCGCCTGAGCCGACGCCGTCTGCGCCTCTTGCATCGCGAGACGCTGGGAGCGGAGCTGATCGCGCGCCAGCTCCCATCGCGCCTCGAGCGTCTGGCGCTCGAGACGCGCGTGGAGCTCGGCGGCGTCGGCCTGACGCTTGAGCGGGCGCAGCCGCGAGCGCGCCTCGCGCTCCACGTCGAGTGCGCGGTCGAGGTTGGCCTGCGTGCGCTCGAGCTTGAGCTGTGCTCGCCGGCGCCGCTTGCGATGCTTGCCCAGTCCCGCCGCCTCTTCGATCAGCAGCCTGCGGTCGCGCGGCTTCGAAGTCACGATCGACTCCACGCGCCCCTGCGAGATCACCGAGTGCATCTCCTTGCCCAAACCGGTGTCCGACAGCACCTCGATCACATCGACCAGCCGGCAGCGCGCCCCGGCCAGCCGGTACTCACCCTCCCCGGTCCTGTCCAGCCTGCGCAGAATCGAGATCTCGGGCGTGCCGAGCTGCAGCGTGCCGTCTGAGTCGTCGAGCACCAGCTCGACCTCCGCTCCCTTGGCCGCCTGGCGCCCCGGCGAGCCGCCGAAGATCACGTCCTGCATCGATTGACCCCGGACCGCCACCGGCGACTGCTCGCCGAGCGCCCACAGGACCGCGTCGGTGATGTTCGACTTGCCCGAGCCGTTGGGCCCGACGATCACGCTCACGCCGGGACCGAACTGGAGTCGAGTGCGATCGGCGAACGACTTGAAGCCCTTCAGCGTCAGCGACTTCAGGTACACGCCGGCCCCCCGTTGGCGGTTGTTGTCGCGCGGGGGCGGCGGCTCACTGGTCCAGAGCTTCGAGCGCCAGCTGCGCTGCCTCCTGCTCGGCGTCCTTCTTGCTGCGTCCCGTGCCCCGCCCGAGCTCCACGCCCTCGATCGTGGCGCTGATAGAGAACGTCCGGTCGTGCGGTGGGCCACGCTCGTCGACCACGTCGTAGCTGACGATTGCGCCGCGGCGCGCCAGACGCTCCTGCAAAGCGGACTTGAAGTCCACCGGATGCTCGAGCGCCCGGCGCACCTCCGGTCCGAACGCGTCGACGACGGCGGCCGCCGTTCGCTCGTAGCCGAACGCCAGATAGCACGCGCCGATCACAGCCTCGATCACCGACGCCAGGACGCGTTCGGTCCCGCTCAGCGCGCGCACGCTCGCGGCTGCCTCGGGCGGCGCCGCCGCCCGCAGTCGCTCCGGCACCCCCAGCCGTTCGGCAACGACCCGGCACGAGCGGCCGGAAACCGCCTGGGCGCGGATCTTGGTCAGACGGCCGGCGCCGAAGCGCTCCGCCTCCAGGCGCGGGTACATGTCGGCTGTGATCGCGAGCGCCAGCACGCTGTCGCCGAGGAACGCCAGCCGCTCGTAGGAGTCCGACCGGCGCGAGGTCCACGAGGAGTGCGTGAAGACCGGGGTCGCCAGGTCGTCGGGCAACTCCTCGAGCAACGAGCGCAGCAGCGCCCCGGGATCTCGGCCGGGTGCGGCGTGCTGCTCGCCGGACTGGGTCACTCAGGGTCAGGGGCTTGACTCGCGGTCGCGGACGGACGTCGATCCCCCACCCCGGTCGCGAACACGAAATCGACCGCCTGGCCGACGGTCAGAATCTTGACCGCTTCGTCGTCGGAGATCTTCACGCCGTAAACGTCCTCGAGCTCCTGGATGAGCGTATAGAGGTCGAGCGAGTCGGCTTCGAGATCCTCCTTGAAGCGGGTCGATTCCTGGATTCTGTCGGGGCTCACCTCGAGCTCATCGGCGAGGTGGGTACGCACAAGCGACAAGATATGCTCGCGAGTCATCGACCCGACACGGTAACCGGCTGCTCGGACGGCGAACCGTCGGCGTCTATGACAGCCTCCGCACGCGACGGACGCAGCGCCCCCGCGGCCGCCAGCGCCGCGCGCGTGCGACCGATGACGTCCTCGTTGACGCCGCGCGCCGCCACCGCGATCGCACGCTCGAACCCGCGGCGGGTGAAGCGTCCGTGGGCGACGACCCCGAGCTGACGCAGGCCGAGCAGGTACGCGCCGCCCGGACCCTCGGGGTCGATCTCCTCGCGCAGGCGCCGCACCGCCGGTGCCAGCAGCAGGCCACCGAGTCTGGCCCGGGGGGAGCTCATCGCCACGTCGCGGATCGCCCGCATCGTGCGCCCGGAGACGCCCTCGATCAGCTTCAGCGTGATGTTCCCGGTGAATCCGTCCATGACGACCACGTCGGCGACGCTCTCGGTCACCTGCGTGCCCTCGACGTTGCCGATGAAGTTCAGGCCGCCGCCGGCCTCGCCCGCAAGCTGCCCATGGACGGCAACCAGGTCCGGCGTGCCCTTCGCCGGCTCTTCGCCGTTGGACAGCAGCGCGACCCGCGGCGACTCGAGCCCCATCACGGCCTGGGCGAACGCCGAGCCCATGTAGGCAAACTGGACCAAGTGCTCGGGGCGGCAGGACACGTTCGCACCGACGTCGAGCAACAGCACCGGCCCGACGCCGGGGATCGGCACCGGCAGCGCGAGCGCCGGACGGTAGATGCCACGATCGCGTCGCATGTTGAACAGCCCGGCGGCCAGCGCGGACCCTGTCGACCCGCCGGAGACGAGCGCCTGCGCTCGGCCCTCGGCAACCGCCCTGGCGGCCTGCACGATCGACGCCTCGGGGGTTGTGCGGGCGGCGTACGCGGGGTCGGCTGCCTTGGCGATCGAGACCGGTGCATCGATCACTTCGACGCCGCTTGCCACCGAACCGATCTCCCGGGCCGGCCCGAACAGCAGCACGCCGACGCCGCCCGCCGCCGCGCGCTGCGCGCCGGCAGCCACCTCCCTGGGGCCGAGATCCGCCCCGCACGCATCGACGGCGACTGTGATCATCTCAGAGTCAGGCGGACTTGTCACCAGCGTCCGCGAGCACCTCTCGTCCCTTGTAGCTCCCGCACACCGGACACACACGGTGTGGAAGACGAGCCCTGTGGCACTGCGGGCAGGCGTTATAGCCCGGGGCGGCGATCTTGTGTTGCGCTCGCCGCTGCGAGGTCCGGGCGTGGGACTGCTTTTGCTTGGGTACTGCCATGCGCGCACCAGGCTAGCAGGGGCGCCGGCAGGAGCACCGCCGCTCGCACGGACACCGCCGCCCGCGTCAACGCCGGCAGCGGGTGGACACCGGCATCGCGCCCGCGGCGAACTGTCAGTCGAACCGCAGCTCGGACAGCTTCGACCAGCGCACGTCCGGCTTGGGCTCGTGAGCGTGGTCGGGTGCCCCAGCATTCAGATCGATGCCGCAGACGGGACACAGGCCGGCACAGTCGGCGCGGCACAACAGCGTTGGGGGCAGCGACAGCGCCAGCGCATCGCGCGCCCACGCCCGCAGATCGAGAACGCCCGCGACCACATATGGTGAGGTCAGCTCCTCGTCATCCGATCCCGGCTGGGACACTTCGCGCGCGTCGACGTCGAACCGCGGCGCGGCTGGCGCCAGGCAACGCATGCAAGGTCCGCTCAGCGACGCCTGGAAGCGCAATCGCAACACGTACCCCTCCCCCGTGGTGCGCGAGATGTCCAGGTGGACCGGCACCGGATCGGGGACGACCCTGTAATGCTCCCCCGCCAAGCGCAGCGGCGCGATCGCAACGTGCAGCTCGAGCCGCCGTCCCTCGCCGGCGCTGAGGCGCAAGCCCCCCAGGTCGAAGATGTCGGCGCGCAGGGGCATGTCGCGAGCTTAGCTCGCCGGCACTGCCGGCTCGCCGAGCCGGCAGCGGCGGGTTTGCGGGCGCCCCGCTGCGCGCTCGCGGTCACCTGGAAGATCACGCATTAGGGGCCGTTCTAGCTCCGCTCGGTGATCGCAAGCTGCACGAACGAGTCAAGTTTGACGCGTCGATCACCATGCGGAGTCCGCCGCCGGAGGCAGGGCGGAAGACGGTTTCTCGGGATTCGGGCATGGATGCCCGAATCCACGTGATCATTCCCTTGCAGCCCGCTCGGCATCCGGCCTCGCCGGAACGGGCCGCGCCCGATGTGTGACACTGAATCGGTTTGGGGGGTTTGCCGCAAGCGAAGCCGTGGGGCATACCGATGTCAGCGCCAGCGCAGTGATCGATTCTCTTCTCACTCCGGACAATCCCGGTCGATACATAACCACCGCCGAGCATTGCCACCTGCGCCCGCTCGCCAGGATCAGTAGTTCGGTTGGCAGAGTAGTGCGATGCTCGCCGAGAGAGACCAGTGCGTCGAGACTATCGACCATTGGAGGAGGGATTCTGCACGATGGCAACCATTTCCGCTCCACCGACCAAGCCCGAGGCTGAGCTCAACGGGCACGCCGTCGCAGCTCCGGAGACGACGAGCACCGAGTGGGGCAACTCGGCGCCGCTCGCTCTGATGGCGTTTGCGGTCACAACGTTCATGCTGAGCATGGTCAACGCAAAGGCCGTCGCCTCCGGCGCGCTACCGGTTGTGTTCGGCGTCGCGCTGTTCTTCGGCGGCCTCGCCCAGCTGCTTGCGGGCATCATTCAACTGCGTGTCGGCAAGACGTTCACCGGCGTGCTGTTTACCGGCTTCGGCGCCTTTTGGATGTCGCTGTTCGGATATGTGCAGTGGTTTGAGAAGGCGGTCCCCGCAGCGCAGGCCGGCCATGCGCTGGGCCTGTTCCTGTACGCGTTCGGGATCTTCGCCGCGATCATGCTGCTGACGTCATTGCGCACCAGCGTGGTCGTCGTCGCTGCATTGGCGGTCCTGACGGCGACGCTGTTCATCCTCGGGGCCGGCTCTTACGGCGGTCACACGAGCCTGGTTCACATTGGCGGCTGGACCGGGATTGCGACCGCGGCGCTTGCCTTCTACCTGTCCGCCTCCGAGCTGTGCGAGGCAAGTTATGGCCGCATGGTGCTGCCGGTCTGGCCCCTCAGTGACTGACGGTCACGACCCGACAGCTTCCGCGGCTCCGAACCTGAAAACTTCCTCACTGCTCCGCACCTGACAGTTCTCATAGCTACGCGACCCACGACTCCACAGCTCCGAGCCTGACAGTCGAGGGCTCTGAGCTCCTCTCCCGGCGCGCCTGACCCGAGTGGCCGGGCGCGCCGGGCCCATTCTCCCGTCCAAGCAAGAGACGTTGCGAGCTACTCGGCCGCCCGCAACCGCAGCGCCGGCGCGTCGTCTTCGTGGTCGCGCAACTGCAGCTGTGCGGCGTGGACGCTACGGGCGCTGACGGTGACGTGCTCGAGCTCGGGGAGCTCTCTCCCTGCCGCCAACCCGTGGTCTGCGAACCTCCGCGCGCCGGGCAGGACTCTCGCCTCGTAGGAGCCGACTGTTTCGTTGTACGCCCTGACGGCGCTGTTGAGACGCGTTCCGAGCGTCCCGAGCAGGCTGGAGAGCTTTACCAAGCGTCCGTGCAGCTCGCGGCCGACCTCCGAGATCGCGCGCGCGGACTCCGCGACACGCTCCTGCTGCCAACCGTAGGCGACCGCGCGCAGCATCGCGAGCAGCGTCGTCGGCGTCGCGATCAACACCCTCCGGGCCATCGCATCCTCGATCAGGACCGGATCGGCCTCCAGTGCAGTTCCGTACAGGTGCTCGCCGGGGAGGAACATCACGACAAAATCCGGCGCCGACTCCAGCTCGGCCCAATATGCCTTGTCGGCGAGCATCTTTACGTGCTTGCGCAGCAGGCGTGCGTGATCGCGCAGATGGTGCTGGCGTTCTTCTTCGTCACGAGCCTGATACGCGTCGAGGACTCCCTGCAGCGGAGCCTTCGCATCGATCACAACGTGCTTGCCGCCGGGGAGGCTGACGATCACGTCCGGTCGCAGCGACATCTCGTCACGACCGAGCGCGGACTGCTCTGCGAAGTCGCAGTGCCTGACCATGCCTGACATTTCGACGACGTTGCGGAGCTGCATCTGGCCCCACTGGCCGCGGGCGTTTGGCTTTCGCAGCGCGGTCACGAGCGCGCCCGTCTCGGTCCGGAGGCGCTCGCCGGTCTCGTTCAGCGTCCTCAGTTGAGCCTCGAGCCGCCCCCGCGACTCCCGTCGCTCCCGATCGAGCGCCAGGAGCTGTGCGTCGACCCGTGAGAGCTGGTCTTTGAGCGGCGCAACGAGCTGCTCGACCGCGCGCTGACGCTTGTCCAGATCACCCTTGGCCTCCGCCTGGACCACCTGCAGCTGGCTGCGCGCCATCTGCGTCAGCTGCGACAGGCTCGATTGCAGCGCCTCAGCGCTGAGCGCCTTGAACGAGGTGGACAGCCGCTGCTGAGCGTCGTTGACGACCGCGAGGCGCTCTTGCGCCCGCGCACGCTCGTGCTCGAGGCTCGCCCGGGCCCGCTCGCGCTCGTGCTCGAGGCTCGCCCGAGCGCAGGCGCGCTCGTGCTCGAGAGCCGACTCGCCGGCAGCACGCTCATGCTCGAGCGCGGCCCGCACCCGCACGAGCTCCTGCTCGGCTTCGCGGGCGCGGGCGTCGCCGGCTGCGAGGGCACGCAACCTCGCACGCAACGCGAGCAATGCCGCGGCGGCCCCGGCCAACAGCCCGATCAGCAGCCAGATGGCGTTCATCGCTGCCCAGGATGGCGTGGTCGGCGGACGGAAAGGCGCATCGGCGTGTCCGGCCGCCGCCGGTGGCGCCCAGACGCAAGAATCCGTGCAATGCTGCCCGATCTCATCCGCCGGCGAGTGATCGTCCATGGCCGCGTTCAGGGCGTGTACTTCCGCGGCTCGCTGCGCGAGCGCGCGCTTGCGCACGGAGTCGAGGGTTGGGTTTGCAACCGCTCAGACGGAACACTTGAGGCGGTGCTTGAAGGGCCGCAAGAAGCCGTCGCGCGCATGATCGGCTTCTGTGAGACCGGACCGCGCCGCGCCGATGTGCAAAGGGTCGACGTCACCGTCGAGACGCCGCAGGGTTTGTCCGGATTTGCGGTCCGCTAGAAAGGAGGCCTGTCCTCAAATGCTCTCGGCCAGCGCCTGCTCGAACGCCCGGCGCGCGGCCCCGCCCCGGACCGCGAACACGACCCGCTCGAGCGCGCTGCCGGCGTCCAGGTGCCTGCGGACCTCCTGGACCTCGATCCGTGCGGCCTGCGCGACTGAGAACCCGCCAACCCCGGTCCCGAACGCGACCAGCGCGAGTGACGACGCACCGAGCTGATCGGCGCGGCGTAGGGTGCTGGCGGTCGCCCGGCGGACGATCTCGGCCGAGGTCGGGCCGCCCGGCTCCATCGTCGCGGCGTGGATCACCCACTTGCTCGGCATCTCGCCGGCGGTGGTCTCGACGGCTTGACCGAGCCCGATCGGCGCGCGCTGAGAGCTCTCGCGCTGCACCGCAGGCCCGCCGGCACGCGCGATCGCGCCGGCGACGCCGCCGCCGTGGAGCAGCTCGGTGTTCGCGGCGTTGGCGATCGCGTCGACGTCGAGCGTCGTGATGTCCACATCGAGCACGGAGATCCGCGGCTGCGGATCAGGGCTCCGGTGTGGCGCGTCCTCTGTCACGATCGCCGATCAGGAGACCTCCGCGGGCTCCTCCTCCTTGCCCGCCAGCCGCTCGCGGCCGCGGCGCACCGCGGCGATGAACTTCGTCAGGTTGACCTCGAGCGTGTTCAGGATATCGTCGGCGTAGTCCTCGGCGCCGAGCCGGATCTCGCGCTCGCGCGCCCGCGCGTCCTCGACGATGTCCTCCGCTCCGCGCTCGGCCTGCTTGGTGATCTCCTCCTCGGAGATCAGCCGGTCCTGGAGCTCACGGGCTTCCTTGACGATCCGCTCAGCCTCTCGCTTGGCCTCGGCGAGCATCTCCTGGCGCTCCTTGACGATCCAGCGCGCCTGCTTGATCTCCTCCGGGATCGTGGCGCGCATCTGGTCGAGGATGTCGTAGATCTCTTCCTTGTCCACACGAACCTGATCGGTCAACGGGACCGGCTTGGCATTGTGGACCAGGTCGTCGAGCTTGTCGATCAGTACCAGGACATCCATCTCAAGACCTCTGTTTCGTCAGCGGCCAAGCCGTTCCTTCAACGCCTCGGCCACCTCGTCGGGCACCAGCTCGGTGACGTCCCCGCCGAACGTGGCGAGCTCTTTGACACCACTCGATCTCAGGAAACTGTACTTGGGCGACGCCATCAGGTATACGGACTCCACGTCGGGGGCCTGCCGGCGGTTGAGCTGGTTCATCTCGAACTCGTACTCGAAGTCGGAGATCGCGCGCAAGCCCTTGACGATCGCCATCGCCCCGCGGGTCTGCGCGAACTCGACCACCAGCGTGCTGAACGGCTCGACCACGACATTGCCTATCGCGCGGGTCGCGTTGGAGACGAACCGCACGCGCTCATCGATCGCAAACAGCGTCTGCCCCTTGCGCCACGGAAGGTTGACGACCGCGACGATCACCGCGTCGTACATCTCCGACGCCCTGCCGATCACGTCGAGGTGGCCGTAGGTCACGGGGTCGTAGGTGCCGGGGCAGACCGCGATGCGATTGTCAGGGGGAGACACTGTCGTGACGGTGGATTCGGATCAGGGTGTCGCCGTAGCGGCGCTCGTCCAGCAGGGCGAGGTCCAACAAGAGCGGCGCACGGCGATCGCTCTCCGCCACCACGCGCGCGGCCGGCGCCAGAACCGGCGGCAGCGCCCGGGAGAGGTCTCGTCCGGCAACGCTCACGTGGCGGTATGGAGGGTCCAGGAATACGAGATCGTATTGACGCGTGGCGGTCCGTGCTTGGTCGAGGAATGATGCGGCGCGCTGACAGCGAACCTCGGCCGTCAGGTCGAGCGCGCGCAGATTGCGGTGGATCGCGGCGATCGCCGCCGGCGAGCTGTCGACAAGCGTCGCCCGACCTGCTCCCCGCGACAGCGCCTCGATCGCCAGCGCGCCCGATCCCGCGTACAGATCGAGCACGCGCTCGCCGGCCACAGCACCGAGGATCGAGAACAGCGCCTCGCGCACCCGGTCGCCGGTGGGCCGCGTCGCGCGTCCGCGTGGCGCCGAAAGCGTCGCTCCCCTGCGCGATCCCGAGATCACTCTCACGCAGATCAGCCAGCTCCTCGGCGAACCACAGCGAGGATCGTCGCTCCTCTGCGCGATCCCGAAATCACTCTCACGCCCTGATCGGCGCGTGCGCCTCGCTGCCGTAGGCGTCGGCGAGCGCGTCCGCGAGCAGCGCGTTCTCGGGCAGCTCGAGCCGGGGGTCATCGAGGTCGATCCGCTCCGCCCGCCGCCGCGCGCGCTCGAGCAGCTCCGCGTCTCGCGGCAGCTGCGCGGCGCGGAACTGCGCGATCCCGTGCTGGCGCGTGCCGACGAGCTCGCCCTCGCCACGCAGCGCCAGGTCGATCTCGGCGAGCTCGAACCCGTCGGCGTGGGATGCCAGCGCGTGCAGTCGCGGGGAGTCCTTGGCCCCGAACAGCAGGCACAGCGATCGCTGAGAGCCGCGTCCGATCCGGCCGCGAAGCTGGTGCAACTGCGAGATCCCGTAGCGATCGGCGTCTTCCACCTGCATCACCGTCGCGTTCGGGACGTCGATCCCGACCTCGATCACCGAGGTCGCGACCAGCACGTCGGCGGCCCCCGAGGCAAATTGCGCCATCGCCTCCTGCTTGGCCGCTGGACGCATCTGACCGTGAAGAAGCGCGAGCCCAAAATCACGCAGCTCGCCCGCTCGCAGCCGCTCGAGCTCGGCGGTGGCGGCCCGCGCCTGCAGCACCTCCGACTCCTCGACCAGCGGGCAGACGACGAACGCCTGGCGGCCGGCGCGCAGCTCCTCGCGAATGCGCTCGTAGGCACGGGCGCGCTCGCGCTCGGTGCTGCAGACGAACGTGCGGACGGGCTGGCGGCCTCGCGGCAGCTCGCGCAACACCGTGAAGTCGAGGTCGCCGTAGTTGCTGAGCGCCAGCGTCCGCGGGATCGGCGTGGCGCTCATGTGCAGCACGTGCGGGCTCGCGGGCCCCGGACTCTTGGCATCCAGTGCCGCGCGCTGCCTGACCCCGAAGCGGTGTTGCTCGTCGATGACCGCCACGCCGAGCCGCGCGAACTGCACCGCGTCCTCGACGAGCGCGTGTGTGCCGACGATCAGCGACAGCTCGCCGGAGGCGAGCTTGGCCAGCAGGTCGGCGCGGCGGCGGCCGGGCGTCGAGCCCGTCAGCAGGCCGGCGCGCACGATCTCACCCGGCATCAGGGCCCCGATCGTCGCGAAGTGCTGTTCGGCGAGCGTCTCCGTGGGCGCCATCAGCGCACCTTGATATCCGTGCTCGATCGCCCGCAGGAGCGCGTACAGCGCGACGACGGTCTTCCCGGACCCGACCTCGCCCATCAGCAGCCGCTGCATCGGGCGCGGCCTGGCGAGGTCGGCGTCGAGCTGGGCGAGCGCGCGCTCCTGATCGGCCGTCAGCGCGAACGGCAGCAGCTGCGCCAGCCAGCGCGCGGTCAGCTCACGATCGCCGTCGAGTACGGGGGCGGCACACTGCTCGCGTCGCCGCCTGCGCCGTCGCAGCAGCGCGAGCGACACCATCAGCAGCTCGTCGAACGCAAGCCGGCGCCGGCCCAGCTCCTGATCGGTGTCCGCGGCCGGAAAGTGAGCCGCCGCCAGGGCGCCGTGCCGGTCGGGAAGGCGCTCGCGGGCCCGCAGGCCGGCGGGCAACGGCTCGACTACGTCCGCGAGCTCCGCGGCGTGGCGACGGGCCAGCGCCAGGATCTGGGTCGAGGACA
>Ga0335081_10016168_pt1 | contig 12072 bp, 12 predicted proteins | sample Lox_Sample_35_FD_206713 | JGI IMG/M metagenome (GOLD analysis project Ga0335081, IMG submission 206713) | Soil microbial communities from Loxahatchee National Wildlife Refuge, Florida, United States - Lox_Sample_3.5 | ecosystem: Environmental > Terrestrial > Soil > Wetlands | place: USA... | reverse complement strand
AAAACAGACCTGAGAGTATACAACCGACCACAAAAACCTTCGAAAGATCATCCATGGAAAAGGAGCTGGAAAACCTGGAATGCATCTCACCATCAAGGAGCATCTGCCTATTAACCAATAGGACATTTCTATTTTGGCAAGAACAGGACATTTCTACTTTGGCTTGACAGACCCACTTGACTTACAAATGTCTTTCTTCTATATTACTTCGTGGGAAAAACGAGTTTCCATCAAATGATTTTAATAAACTGATTAGATGGACGGGATATGAGCTATTGGCGCAGTTGTCGCAAAACCTGATATCAACCGTTGCCCCGTGAAGGAATTTTCATATGCCAATTTATGAGTTTGAGTGCTGTCAATGTAAGACCGTGTATGAAAGGCTGATGAAAGTGGACGAAAGATCCGATATCCTGGAATGCCCGTCATGCGGTGCGACAAAGCCCAAGAAGTTAGTTGCCGCCTTCAGAACCCATGCATGGTCGACTTTTCTTGACAAAATGGAAAAGAAGATCAGTCCCCATAAATTCAAGTAACAGGTTTTATCCCGACGGCTACATGACTCCTTTATACCAGCCGCCATCGATCTGAATGGCAGCGCCCGTGATATAGCCGGCGATCTCTGAAGCTAAAAATGCGACCAGGCCGGCGAATTCTTCCGGCGTGCCCAGGCGCCCCATAGGAATCTCGGACTCCCACCTCTTGACAATTGCCTCCGGTATAGTGCCCTCTCTGGCAGCGACCGCCTCAGAGACATTGCGAACCCGGTCCGTCATGGTATAGCCGGGACACACATTGTTCACAGTGACGTTAAACCGCGCCAGCTCGTTGGACAGACTCTTTGCAAAGCCGATGACGCCTGCACGAATTGTATTGGACAGAATGAGGCCGTCGATTGGCTGCTTGACGGAGATGGAGGTCATGTTCACGATACGCCCCCAGCGCTTGGCTTTCATAATCGGAACAGCCTCACGGGTCATAACAATCGTAGACAAGAGGTTGAGGTGGAAACCAAGCTCCCAGAGTTTGTCATCGATATCGAAAAACTCTTTCGATGGAGGTCCCCCGGCATTGTTGACCAAAATATCCAGCGTCCCATAATGACCAATGGAGCTGCGGACAAACTTTCTTGCCTGTTCGGCGTCGGCCACGTCGGCGGCAATAGCAATGACCTGTCCACCTGATTCTTTTATAATCTCCTCCTTCGCCTTAGGGAGATAGGGATCATCCAAGGCGCATATGGCAACATGCGCGCCTTCTCTTGACAGCCTCTTTGCTACGGCCAGCCCCAGTCCAGTACTTCCCCCGGCCACCAGAGCCACTTTATTCTTTAATCCTAAATCCATTTCCGCCTCCTTGATTCGTGTTGATTGTGTCTTACTTCTCCTTTACCGGTGGTAATCTCTTTTACTTTTCCCGAAATGCTGCGGATGCCTTTTTCAGGAGGAATTCCTGAAAGGCCTTGTCATGTTCAACGCAGAAAGCCTCCTCGAAGCCGCGATTCGCATGGTCCAGCATATATGTCTTGATAAAGCTAATAGCTGACATGGGAGCCTCCAGAATGGCAGCGGCCATCTGGCTCGCTCTTTCCAGCAATTTATCGCCGTCGATGACCTCGCTGACCAGACCGGTGCGATGAGCCTCCGCTGCGTCGATCCTCCTGCCCGTGAGACAGATGTCTCTGGCCAGTCCTTCTCCTATAATCCAACGGAGGGGTGTTAAGAGCGGAGGAATGCCAAATTTGATCTCCGGATGGCCGAAGAGGGCGGTTTTTGAGCATATCCTGATGTCGCAAAGTTTTGCAAGATCAAACCCGCCTGCCAGGGCCGGCCCGTTCACGGCGGCAATCGTAGGCTTGGGAAAATACCATATATCTCTATGATATCTTGCCGACGTTTCGTAAATATCATTATACAGAGTCGGTTGTTTGAATTCACCGAGATCGAAACCGGCGCAAAACGCCTCGCCCTTTCCGGTCAAGATTACGGCACCCACCGCCTCGGATGCCCGCCAATCTTTCAGGCATGCGGAGATCTCACGGCGCATCTCAATAGAGATCGCATTCCTTCTTTCCGGGCGATTCAAGCATACCGTACCGATTCTGCCCTGCACGTCGGCATTTATGGTCCTGAACTCCATAGCGCTTCTCCTTCAAGAAATCATCTGTTGAAATGTGAGCCCACTCCAGAGGAAAAGGAATTCATATTTTTGATAATAATCCATACCACATTTTGCAAAAGATTCCGCCTTTTTTCCGCCGTCCGCAATCCCCGGGCTATTCCGTAAATCAGGAAGCCTGTGCAGTTTCACTGCCGGATCATAAGAAAGGTTCCGGAGGCAATCTGTCAATTCGTCTACGACTTTTTCGTTGATTGCATTGACTTTCCCCCTGCGCAGTGCATTGCCGGCAAGCCATCGTTCACAGTCAAACCTGTAAAGTCCATGGTGACCCTTCCTTATGCGTATTTCTTGCAGACATATGCAGACATATACAGTGCTTCTGTAAAAGAAGCGAGATACCTTGCGTAATATGCAAGTGCTCAGCGCTTATTTTTAAAGGGATCAATGAGGGAGGGGAGGATTCGGGATATAAGACAAGTCAATATACTGTCATCGGGGTGTGAGCTACGCGCGCTGCAAAATTACTTTAAAAAGAGCCACCCCACCGGAAGGTGAGGCGGCTCGCTGAGTGTCTGTCGATGGATTTTAGATTCTGTACTATTTTTGAGGAACGCCCTGAACTACAACAGATCCTGCCACATTTCTGAGTAGACGCCGCTGCAGATGATTACGTCATCAACCTTCTCAAAATACACGTGCTTGACCAGATCTTCTTTTGTAACCGGGTTGTACCATTTGTAGTCCACAAAACCACTGCCTTTTGCGTTTGCGACCTCAACGATCTCCCTTATAAAGCTTCTGCCATCGGAGTCTTTAACGTCACAGAAGTCCATGCCTATATATTTTTCGTTGACTCCATGTGCAAGCATCGTCCCTTTGAGATTCAACACGAAAACATACTGTTCGCCCTCCACAAAGGGTCCCTTAGGATTTGTAAACTCCGCCAGGGCAACCGCCTTACCCGTCTTCTTGTAAAATGCGATTGCCTTCTTCACGAACTGTTTTGCCTCTTCTCCCGCTGCTCCGTACATATGCCCCTCCTCCTTCAGTAAGTTATTGCCCGGCCGAAATTATATTATGCCGCGCTGTTGGTCTAAAGCCCAATGAACTATTTTACTGGTTATAACTATAGTATGCAATTTGGCAAATGCAATAGCGAAAACCCTGAAAGGGCATAAGGAAAAACCTGATTTTATTGTATGTTAAAGGAGTAGATTTAATTCCGTAATGATCCTGTCACTCGTTGTCCTTATAATCCATGAACTCATGACATCAAGCGCCTGCTCGTGCAGGTTTGCACTCCATGATCCCACTGCATCTTCCGGCACGATCACCCGATAGCCCGCATCTGCTGCACCGATACAGGTTGAGATAACACAATGGTTGGTGTACATCCCCGTTGCAACTATTGTATCGATTCCCTTTTGTCTTAAGACATGATCGATCATTGAGGAATTAAATGCCCCCTGGGCAGCCTTGCTTATAACAGGCTCACTAGGAAGCGGAGAGAGGGATGGCATGATCGCGTACCCGGGATCTCTTACGGAGACGATTGCAGGAAACCCGAGTTTTTCCCTGCATTTCCTGTTCCACAAGCGGACATAGGGGACGAGGTCAGACCCGTCTTCCGTGAACGAACCGAAAGCCGTGAAAGCGACACAGACCCCGGCCCTCCGGAATGCCGAAAGCAGATTACCGATCACCAAAACTACTTCCTTCCCCCGGTATACTGCGCCTTGTTCTGCATCCGGACCATTAACCAGGCCGAAGTAGCGCGGCAGGTTCCCCCCCTCGCCCGCTTGATACACCTGCATATCGATAATCAAGAGGGCTGTCTCCGTTTTGCTCTTTATCAGTGATTTCGCCGGGACGTTCTCGGCCATGTGTATGTCCCTGTTCTTCGAGATGCACGAATGGCCCTTATTTAATCGGCCATTCTCCCCGTTCTTTCAGTACATCGCGATAAACCTCAAGGGCTTCATTAACCGCAGGCATGCCGGAATAGGTCGCAACTTGGAAAAAAATCTCCGTAAGTTTCTTCGGGTCACAGCCCACGTTTAAGGCTGCATTCACATGAAGTTTGAGTTCACCCGTCGCCCTCAGAGCCGCGAGCATGGCGCAAGCCGCCATCTGCCTCTCGGGCAGGGTCAAAACAGTCCGGGAATAAAGGTTGCCCGTTATGAAACGGGAAAAATCATTGGCAAGGTCCTTGTCAAACTCCCTCCACAGCAGATAAGGCGGATCCATCTTAATCCCCTTGCCGAAGAGGGTACTTGCAGTTTCCTGGGTTCTCTTTTTGATTTCGTCGCTCATGATCTCATCCTTAAGTTATTCATTCATGGTCATCGTCAAGCTTGCCGCCGTAAGGATTTATCTTAATGTCGTCGAAGCACATATGGCAGAATACTTTTGTATCAACATGGCCGCAGCCATAGCCCCAAAGGTCGAATTTACGGCAATCTATACAGAGAGGAGTTCCGCAGCCGTCACAGAAGATGACGGCAGGAATTTTTCCGCAACGCGCACAGGCAGTGGTCGTATCCTTTACTACAATCATAAAAATTCCAGGCCGACAGATCCGATAAAAGGTGAGAAGATGCAGGGGGAGGTCATTTCAGTATCCTGTCCGGAAATTATTTCTTTTCTGCCTTCGCCTCTTCTTCGAAATCGTCAGGTCTCGCAGAATCGTGTTTCTGAAAATACGCAGGGTAGCATTCCCGAAAGTAAGCGACTATCCTTTCATAGGGAACGTCGTCAGAATGACCGTGATCCCTGATGTACTCCATATGCCTCTTTCCCTCCCTGTCATATGGATGAAAGAGGCTGTCATTTCTGCCGTCGAAGTTGAGAGGATTTACACCGAACTTTTCACACAGGGATAGGTTGAAGGTTGGTGTGGCCTTAACCCATCGGTCCTCAATGAAGAGCTCTGTATATCCGTGGAAGATAAAGGTGTCCGTCTTCATTAACTGCCGCATCCTTTCCGTGGAGAGATGGTTACGTACATCGGCAAAGCCGAGGCGGCTGGGAATAGCGGAGGCGCGAGCCACGGCTGCAAGCACTATTGCCTTGGCTACGCAATAACCATAGCCCCTTCTGATGATGACGCTCGCCTTGAAGGACGCTCTTTTCTCCAAATCGATACGGTACGGGTCATACCTGATTTTGTCCCGAACGGCATAAAATAGAGCGATGGCCTTGTCCAGTGTAGTTTCTCCGCCGCCCGCAGCAGCTCTGGCAAAGGCTATAACCTCCGATGCCTCACTGTCAATATAGTATGTGGGGCGAAGGTATTGACTGAGATCATTTCCCATATTATTTTCTTATTAGGAGTCTCCGACAGGAATATATAAGAAAGGAATTCATTCATCCCTGGGGAATCAAACAAAGGGCAATAACGCACGGGGTGCTGTAAAGCTGCTGAGCAACAAAGCAATTATCATTTGTAAAAAATTCTCTTAATCTCCTTGATGGAGCAGGACAGGTGTATGGTTAACCTTCTCCAGGTCATCCCTCCAACCTTTATTTTCCAGGATTTTTCTCTTTTTGACAAATGTCCATAAATCATCAAACTCGGCTTCTGTCATCTTCAATGAATGCAAGAGATTCGACAATACGGACTCACAATGTTCGCCCGCACGAAGAAATACGCGGTGTACAATGCCTTTATCGATCTTCAATGATCGTGCAGTCGATTGAACTCCATCCCCTTCTGCCGCATGGTGCAGGATCTGTTTGATAATATCTTCGGATAAATGCATCCTATAAAAAGCTGTTGATGTCGATGCGGCAAAACGTTTTCCACAGGTTCTGCAATATAATAGCTTCCTGTTTTTATTTTTGCCATAATTACCGCGTATACCAACATTACCGTTACCCCTCAGTCCGTAATCTTTACAGGCTCTGTTGGGACAGTATATATATTCGATTTCCAGCATATTGAAGTACCTCCAATCAGCAATTCTAAGCTTGTCAACTAAAAAAACATGTCATCTTTATTTGAACTGAATTGTTAAGGCAATATTAAAAGATTTATAAATAATATTAAGAATTATCTAATTTCAAAATCACTATACAATAGAGGTTTTAAATTAAGGCTTTGCCGTGAAGTTTGACTTGCATCTGATAGGGTAGTAGTATATATTAATTGAGCTTTTAGAGAAATTGACGAATTAATCAATCGTTCTCATAGTATCCCTTCCTTGATGAATTTTTGACCTGAATTTCTCCAGTGGTAAGGTTCAAATATTAGGATAAAGATACACAAACATAACGCAAGTAGGTGATAGTTACATGGAAGACGACATTCGCTGGGTCAGGACACATTGCGGCAGGATGGACCATGGAGGTTGTACCCTTCTGGTCGGCGTGAAAGATAATAAAATTGTCAGGGTGAAAGGGGATCCAGGGGGCTACCTTAGTAAGGGTTATATCTGCCCGAAGGGCGCTGCATCGCCCGATCGACTGACACATCCCAGTCGTCTCAGACATCCCTACAAGAGGGCCGGAAAGCGTGGCGAAGGCAAATGGCAAGAGGTAACCTGGGAAGAGGCCTTGCGGGAAGTGGCGGGGAATCTACTTGAGATCAAGGGGAAATACGGTGCAAAGGCGGTGGCCTTTGGCGTAGGCATGCCCAAAGGCCTTGAACATTTTGTCCTTATTCGCCTGGCCAATATTTTCGGATCACCAAATGTGATCGCTTCTCAAGACGTCTGCCATGCCCCACGCGAAATTACGGGCATTCACACCTGCGGCTTTTACCCCGTCGCGGATTTTCATTATGCAAGCAAGCTCGCCGTCTTGTGGGGAAGCAACATTACCTCCACAAACGAAGAAGGCGAGATCAACAGCCTCTTCATCGAACAGGTGAAAAATGGAATGGAGTTGATCATAGTTGATCCCCGCCGGATCGACACAGTCAAAAAGGCGAGGATGTGGTTACAGATACGGCCTGGCACAGATAATGCCCTGGCCCTGGGATTCCTGAACGTAATTATCTCCGAGGGCCTGTACGAGAAGGGTTTTGTAGAAGAATGGACTGTGGGTTTTGCCGATCTGGCCGAACATGTAAAAGAATTCACACCCGAAAAGGTTTCCACAATCACATGGGTTGCACCCGAACTCATAAGAGACGCCGCCCGATACTATGCCAAGGCAAAGCCGGCAGTCATTCAGTGGGGGAATCCCATAGAGCATAACATTTTTACCTTCGATACCACGAGAGCCCTTATCTGCCTCATGGCTATCACGGGCAATCTCGATGTGCCTGGCGGCAATGTAGAAGCAAAAGACCCAGCTATAGTGGGGTTGGGTCCCTTTGTCCGGGCAGACCTCATACCGGAAAAGCACAGGAATATGATCAGCGCGCACCATCGCGTCATCCCCCGCCTCATGACAGTTGCGCCTGCCTATTTTAGGAAGGCCGTTCTGGAAGAGATTCCCTACCCAGTGAAGGGGTTTTATGCCATGTGCTGCAATCCCCTGTTGACTTATGCGGACAGCCGTCAGACCTATGAGGCATTGATGAAACTGGACTTCCTCGCCGTAGCGGACATCTTCATGACACCCACAGCGGCCCTTGCCGATATTGTCCTTCCTGCAGCTACCCAGTTCGAGTTTGACGATATAGGCCACCTGGGAATCGGCCACGGCTACATCCTGGCAAGACCCAAGGTCGTGGAGCCGCCGGAGGACTGCTGGCCGGATATGAAGATTATGAATGAGCTGGGCAAACGCATAAGTCCCCCCGAGTTGTGGTATGATGATTACCATATGTTTCTGGAAGACGTCGTCAAGCCGGCAGGCCTGACGTATGCCGAGTTCGTGGAGAAGGGATATCTAAAAGGGCCGGACCGTTTCAAATCCTATGAGAAAAAGGGGTTCAGGACTACTTCTGGAAAGGTGGAGCTCGCCCTCGGGACTGCAGAGAAGTTTAAGCTGGCTCCCGTGCCGCAATACAATGGTCCGCCGGAAGCGGAAGACCCCGATTATCCGCTGCTCCTTACCAGCGCCAAGAGCCGCTTCTTCCTCCATTCATCGTATCGATGGCTGGAGAAGCTCCGGAAACTGAGGCCCCATCCACTGGTGGAGATGAACCCCGCTACGGCACAGAAATTCGGCGTTGTTGAAGGTGATGAAGTTATTATTGAAACGAAATACGGCCGGATCACACAGATAGCTCACCTAACGGAAGGCATCGATCCCCGCGTGCTCTGTGCTGCTCATGGATGGTGGTTCCCGGAAGGGAGGCCGGAAACACAGTACGATTGGGAAAAATCGAATTTCAATATGCTTACGTCTACGGTCAAAATCGGGAGGGAGTACGGCACGCCCAATCTGAAGGGCCTGCCCTGCAGGATCAGCAGGAAGACATAGCCTCTCTTTTGTTGTAAGATGCTTTAGGACCGGAATTGGCGTGGGACAGATAATGATTGCGCTATGAAAGAGAAATGGAGTTAGTTCATCAACCTGTGCAGAGAGGAGAAACACTATGATCAAGCATGTGGTCTTCATGAAATTCAAGGCAAGTGTTACGGACAAAGATATTGACGAGATGGAAAATGCAATGGCGCGCCTTCCCGGTAGAATTCAGGAAATCAAAGAGTACCAATTCGGCCGCGATGTCGTACGTTCTGAAAGATCATGCGACTTTGCCCTCGTTTCCGCCTTCGAAAACCTGGACGCCCTGAAACGTTATCAATCTCATCCGGACCATCTTCCCGTTCTCGCCAAGGTAAAGGAAATGTGTGAAACTATTCTGGCAGTGGATTTCAAGGTATGATGGCAGTTTTGAAAACTTTTCGCTTTATGCCTTTATACTAAGAATGTGACCGTGTGCGCTGGGTTACCATGGCAGGGAATTTCTGCCCCATGTAGCGTTCAAACTGTGAGCTCGCTTCAATGAGCATATCCAGGTTTATGCCGGTTCTCATGCCTGTTTCATGGAGCATATTGACGGTGTCTTCCGTGGCGATGTTTCCTCCGGCGCCAATGATGAAAGGGCAGCCGCCAAGTCCCCCGAGAGACGTATCAAAGATCGAGACCCCTTCATTGATTGCCGTCCAGACATTAGCGAGTCCCAGACCGCGTGTATTGTGGAGATGAAGGGAAATCGGCACCTTCCTGTCGACATCTTGCACGCGTAACACGAGCTTTCTTATTTGTACTGGATTAGCCATGCCCGATGTATCTGCAAGGCATATTTCGTCCGGTTTTCCTTTCAGGAACTCCCTCACCAGCTTGATAACTTTAGTTTGAGGAACTTTTCCCTCGTAGGCACAGCCGAAGGCGTTCATCACTCCCGCCCTCACTTCCATGCCTGCACCTTGTGCCTTCTCTATGAGTAGCATGGCTTCCCTCATCGCGTCAGCAGTGGACGCATTGCTATTTTTCCTGCTGTGCGTTTCACTCGCGGACACATAAACGCCTATCTGCGGCACCCCGCACCGTATAGCCCTCTCCAAGCCTCTCTCGTTTAGAATAAGAGCAGCATAGGTGACGCCTTCCCTTCGCCTTATCATGCTCCAGAGTTTCTCTGCATCTGCCATCTGCGGCACCAACTGCGGATTCACAAAGGATGACACCTCGACGCGCCGTACCCCGCAATCCGTCAATTTATTGATGAGCTTTAGCTTCTGATTGGCGGATACGAGCTTCTTCTCGTTCTGTATGCCGTCTCGAAGTACGACTTCGTGGATTTCAATTTTTCGTGGGAGGCAGCTTTGCATACACAATATTATAAAGGCAATTAAAAAGTTTCATCCACGTAATTCCCGTGCAGGCCGGGAATCAAGACGGGCATTTGGCAACAATACATCCCTGTTTTCGCAGAGTGACGAGACTGCTGGTTTTATGCATTTCATCTTATGTAAAAAAACAAAAGGGGAGAAACGATTCTCCCCTTGTATAAGACATGATGATTCTATTTTTTCCAGGCCGTGGGTCCCCATTTTTCACCTAAAACAGCCTTGGGGGTCCATTCGGGCGGCACCAGTTGGCCGGGTTTTTCACCCACTTTCTGGATCAGCTTGGCAAGACCAGGGCGGGCGTGTTCCGGATGCCCTTCTTTCAGTGTCCGGCCGTTGATGATCGCCTCGGAACGGAGCCTCCGACCAATGGTCTTCTCCATCTTCTTGCCGAGCGTGATAACACGGTCCACGTCATACCCGTGTTCGATGCCCAGCTCGTCAATCATCACCAGGAGATCCTCCATGGTAATGAGACCCACATATCTAGGATCGTAATAATACTCGCCCGTTCCTCTCACTGGGCAGTCATCTAGAAAATTGGCCGGCTGTCCTCCCAGACCGCCCAGAGTTCCCTCAAAGCGCGTGATGCCCGCCTGGAGGGCGGCTAGGATGGAGGCAGAGGCGACACGTTTCGTTTCATGGAGATGGCAGAGATGAGCATCGGGATTCGGCATGGCGTCGAGGACCATGGAGAAATAACGATAGACCTGGGCCGCGGATGCGGAGCCGTCGTGATCGGCATGCTCGATGTCATGCGCACCGATAGATAAAAAACGCTTCGTAAATTCCACTGCATCCTCCAGCTTCGTGGCGCCGGTAATGGGGCTCCCCCAAATGGTGCTGACGGTGCCGCACATCTTCATGCCATGGTCGGCAGCTTTCTTGATACAGCGCTCCGCCTCTTTCCAGTACTGGGTCAGCGTCGTTCCGGAATTGGCAAAATGATGTTCCGGATCGGTGGACACCATCATCAATACCCGGTCAGGCCCTATTCCTTTCTTCCTGAGCTCGATAGCCGTATCGACAGCAGGTTCACGAATCGTCACAGCAGTCATGACAAGTTCATCATATTTGACCCCTGCCCTCTCGCAGCGTTTCTTGAATGCATCGCTCCTGAGGGCCGTAAGAACCTGCTCAGCGTCCCTGAACTGGGGAATACCTGCCGGATTTCCCAGGTTGGTAACCTCAATCTCCTTCGCGCCGGCCAGTATCATCTCCTGGGCGTAAAAGATTTTGGCGTTAGTGGATATGAATTTTTCTTCATGCTGGAAACCATCGCGCACGGTTATGTCACCGATGGTTACCTTTTTGGGCATACTCGGGAAAATTTTCCAGTAATCGTACTCCCTCATAAAAAGAATGACCTCCTCTATATAGTTTTATTAGATTTTACGCATCTTCTGGTAAGAGAGCGTTATTCCCCTTTGAATACGGGTTTACGTTTTTCGGCAAAGGCCGCCAGCGCTTCCAGTCGATCCTTCGTCGGGATTGTGACTTCATAAGCTTTGGACTCAAGCGGGAGCGCAACTCCGAGGCTCGCCTCGGAGCCGTAGTTTATTGCGAACTTCGCCTGGGCAACACCGATGGGGCCGTTCTTGGCGATTTCCTTTGCCAGTTCCAGCGCGGCTTCCATCAGTTTGTAGGGTTCAACGACCTTGCTGACAAGACCGATCTTTAGAGCCGTCTCGGCATCTATTCTTCTCGCTGTGAAGACCAGCTCCTTGGCCTTTGCCACGCCGACAATCCTGGTCAGTCTTTGAGTTCCGCCGGCGCCAGGGATAATCGCCAGAGAGGTTTCGGTCAGTCCCATGAGGACGTTGGACGAGCATATACGGATATCAGAAGCAAGGGCGAGTTCCGTACCACCGCCAAAAGCAAAGCCGTTTATTGCGGCAATCACTGGGACACGTACCTGCTCCACGGCCGTAAAAGTGTTGCGTATCGTGAAGATGAAGCGGCGAACCTGGTCGTCCGACAGCGTCCTTCTTTCCTTCAGGTCTGCGCCTGTAGAGAATGACCACTTCTTGGGATCGTCACCCGCCTTGGAACCGGTAATGATGATACAGCGGAGACCCATGTCAAAATTTGCTTCCCGTATGGTGTCAGCCAGTATGGCCAACAGATCAAAGTTAAAACAGTTCATAGCCTCAGGACGATTCAGCGTGAGAATCAGGATGCCCTCATCAGTCCTTTCTTTTAACAG
>Ga0335081_10016167_pt1 | contig 12072 bp, 8 predicted proteins | sample Lox_Sample_35_FD_206713 | JGI IMG/M metagenome (GOLD analysis project Ga0335081, IMG submission 206713) | Soil microbial communities from Loxahatchee National Wildlife Refuge, Florida, United States - Lox_Sample_3.5 | ecosystem: Environmental > Terrestrial > Soil > Wetlands | place: USA: Florida... | reverse complement strand
GAGGAATCGTCCAAGCGCGAGTTCGAGCAGCTTGCCTCGCTGCTCAAGGACATGCTGGGGCGTCTCGAAGCCGTGCTCGACCACCCTGCGTACAACTACGTCATTCACACCTCGCCGGTGCCCGAGGGTCAGAACGACTTCTATCACTGGCATCTTGAGATTATGCCGAAGCTCACCAAGCTGGCTGGGTTTGAGTGGGGCACAGGGTTTTACATTAATCCGACCCCTCCCGAGGAAGCCGCTAAGTTCCTGAGGGAGGCCGCAACGCTGGCGGCCGTGTCGGTGTGAGCGGCAACGGACTGCGCCTCTGATCGCCGGGCACCTGCCATCGCCCAACGCCCCTCGCTAGCCGCTTTCAGGCCTCTCTCAGCGGCCTTGACAAAATCTATGAAATTTTGTATATTTGTCTTCATAAATCCCCCGACATTTTGAGCTTCTCGTGTCTTAACAGCCGGTGCCGGGGTATGGGGAGGTGGAATGCGGAATCTCATGATCGGCTGCGCAGTGGCAGCCGTGGTCTTCCTATCGGCGAAATCTGAAGCGCACGTGCCGACGCGGTACGTGAACGCCGCTCCGGTCAGCATCGTGCCCTTGAACCTCAGAGAGGTGGGCTTGGCGAGTTGGTACGGCCTGGAGTCCGCCGGCACCACGGCCAGCGGGGAACCGTATGATCTGAATCAACTTACAGCCGCCCATCGAACCCTGCCGCTCAACTCCAGAATAAGGGTAACAAACCTCAAGAATGGCAGGTCGGTGATGCTTCGGATTAACGACAGAGGCCCTAACGTCAGGGGCCGCCTGTTGGACGTCTCAAGGGCGGCGGCCGAAAGGCTCGGCTTTGTCAACTCCGGGAAAACACGAGTGCAGGTTACCGTAATGCGCTACCCCAAGGGTTACATCGCCCAACCCCGTTCCCTTTCCCTCCTGCCTTCCTGCGCGGCACCCAACGAGTAGATTCCTCATCAGATGAACTGTCAGCCGGATACCGTCGTCTATCCGGCTGACAGCGGCCTCCGGCGCTTCCCGGACGTCAGCCGGCAGTTGCCGTTTAGCTCTGGGCAGCCCTTCGTCCAGGCTGTTAACAGGGCTTCGTCGGGATGCGTAATACCAATGCCGGAAGAAGAAAGGACAAGGCATCATGAACACAACTCTGAGGAAAGCCAACAGGGCGGCAGTCGCGGCCTTGGCATTCACCGCCGCCATGTGGGGGGCAGACAAGCCCCTTTACGACGAGCAGGCCGACGCCCACGCCCAAGTGGCGGCGGCCCTCACGGAGGCTGCGCAGTCAGGCAAAAACGTGGTGCTCGATTTCGGGGCCAATTGGTGCGGCGACTGCCATGCGCTCGACGCGCAAATGCACACGCCGGAGCTGGCCGGCCTGATCGAGAAAAACTATCTGGTGGTGTACGTGGACGTGGGGCGATTCGACAAGAACCTCGACCTCGCCCAGAAGTACGGCGTGCCCCTCAAGAAAGGAATCCCCGCCCTGGCGGTGCTCGACTCGCACGGAAAGCTCCTCTACGCTCAGGACCAGGGGCAGTTTGAGGACGCCCGCCACCTCGGCCCCGACTCCTTCAAGCAATTCTTCGAACGATGGAAGCCCAAAGGTTAGCGAATTAGGCCCGGCGGCACCAAGCCCGCGCTCGGTTCTACGCCGGCGCCTGTTCCGCGGCTCGCCGCAGGAAGATCTCGATGTAGACGTTCACCAGGCTCACCGCCGCCGGAGTGATGCCAGGGATGCGGCCGGCCTGGCCGAGGGTAAGCGGCTTCACGCGCGTGAGCTTTTCCACCACCTCGCGTGAGAGGCCGGAGACCTGGCCGTAATCGAACCACTCCGGAATGCGGCGCGATTCGGCCCTCTTCATGCGCTCGATCTGGCGCTCCTGCTGGTTCAAATAGCCCTCGTATTTGAAGCCCGTCTCGACGCGCCGGTTCTCCTCGCGGCCAAAGAGGCTCTGCGTATTCGCCGCGGCGGGTCCGCGCGCGCCACCGCCCAAGGGGGCCAGGCGTTGCCCAACGAGGTTCTGGTTCACCCACTCGAGCAAATCGTCCATCGAAACTTCGGGCCGCTTCAGCAGTTGGGCGCCGGTCAGGGTGGCCGCGCCCGTGAAGCGGCCGCCGGCCGTCAGGCCGAGCTTCGTATAGATCCCGCGCCCGGCGCGCGTCTCCGGATCGAGCCGCGTCTCCAGCAGGAAGCGCGTGGCCGCCGAGATGCGCTCCTCCTTCGCGAGGAAGACCTGGTAATCGGTCTCGCGCACGGTACCCGCCTGGTAACCGAGCGGCGTCAGCCGCTCATCGGCGTTATCGATGCGCAGGTGCAGCCGGAACTCGGCACGCGAGGTGAACATGCGGTAGGGCTCGTCGCAGCCCTTGCTCACCAGGTCGTCGATCAGGATGCCGGTGTAGCCCCGCGTGCGCTCGACGACCAGCGGATGACGGCCCTGCACGCGCAAGCCGGCATTGATGCCGCCCATAATGCCCTGACAGGCGGCCTCCTCGTAGCCGGTGGTGCCATTGATCTGCCCGGCCAGGAACAGGTTCTCGATCTTCTTGGTCTCAAGCCAGGAAGTGAGTTCGGTGGGCTGCACCATGTCGTACTCGATGGCGTAGCCGGGCCGGATCATGTCCGCCCGTTCCAGCCCCGGAATGGAGCGCACCATGGCCCACTGCACGTCGATGGGCATCGAGGTGGACATGCCGTTCACGTAAATTTCGTTGGTATCGAGGCCTTCGGGCTCCAGGAAGATCTGGTGCTGAGCCTTGTCGGGGAACTTCACCACTTTGTCTTCGATCGACGGGCAGTAGCGCGGCCCCAGGCTCCTGATCTGCCCCGAGTAGAGCGGCGACCTGCCCAGATTCTCTCTCAGCACGCGATGCGTCTCAGCGTTGGTGTAGGCGATCCAGCACACTGTCTGCGGCTGGTCGATGGACCGCGTGCGAAAGCTGAACGGCGTGGGAATTGGGTCGCCGGGCTGCACCTGGAAGCGGGAAAAGTCGAGGGTGCGGGCATCGAGGCGCGGCGGTGTGCCGGTCTTCAGGCGGCCGATCTCGAACCCCAGCCGGCGCAGCGCTTCGCCCAGCATCACCGCGGGCTGCTCGCCCGAGCGTCCTGCCGCGTACGTCTCCTCGCCGCAGTGGATGAGGCCGTTCAGGAAGGTGCCGGTGGTGATCACCACGGCGCCCGCTTCCACCGTGCGGCCGTCGCGCAGCTTGAGCCCGCGGATACGGTAGGGGCGACCCTGGTGGCCGCCCTGGGCAGGCAAAACGCCTGCCCCTACGCCCTGGGCCGTGGGCGGCCCCGGCAACGCTTCCAGCACCAAGTCCACCACCTCAGCCTGCTTAATGCGCAGGTTGGGCTCGCTCTCGAGCACCTGGCGCATTCTGGCGCGATAGAGCTTCTTATCGGCCTGGGCGCGCGGTGACCATACCGCCGGCCCCCGGCTGGTGTTCAGCAGGCGGAACTGGATGCCGACCGCATCGATCACCTCACCCATCACCCCGCCGAGCGCGTCCACCTCGCGCACCAGGTGGCCCTTGGCCACGCCGCCCACGGCGGGGTTGCACGACATCTGGGCGATCAGGTCGAGGTTCATCGTATAGAGCGCCGTCCGCAGGCCCATGCGGGCTGCGGCCATGGCGGCCTCGCAACCGGCGTGGCCGGCACCCACTACCGCCACGTCATAGTTTTCGGTGAAACTGTGCGGCATTCCATCAACCTCGATGCGTCAGGCGAAAGGCGCCTTCCCGGAGGCGGGCTACTTCGCCGGCACCCACACGAAATCCTTCCACTCAGCCTCCAACAGCTTGCACGACTGGCAATCCAACCGGCGCGGCGCCTGGGCGCGCCCCGTAATGCGATCGGCGGAAACCGTATTGATTTCCGTTCGGGTTACCAGCGAGCACCAGCCGGTGGGGTGCCCTTTCGCGCTCGACACTTCGGTGCACGGCAGGCGCAAGCGGCTTCGCGTGGTGCCGATCCACTTGGAACCGAGCCGCCGGCATTCGGTGCGCAGGTAGGCGCCGCCACGCGCGAGATCGGGCGGGACGTTCACCCATTCCGCGTAGAGCGTTTCGGCCTCGATGTGCACGCGGTACACGTTGCCGGTGGTTTCCGACCGCCACAGCCGGTAGGGCGGCGCAGTGGGAGCAGGCGCCGGCAGACGCGGCGTCTGTGCCGCGAGAAGCAGCCCGGCGACAAGCAGGCCGAACCCGCTGCCGATTGCAACCGGCGTTATCCGTGGAGAACGCACCGCTTGTCCTCTTGGTTACCTCTGAAAGCTTAGCAATCAGGCGAAGCTCACGGCAACCGAATTCCCGTTGCAACTCGTCAGCGGCGCCGCGACTCGCGATGCTGGCAAGTACGAGGTTCTGCTGGGTACGTTGCGGAACGTCAGGACGTGTCGAACGGGCGGTCAGAAGCGAAAGGATAGTTCAAGCCCCCGGCAGGCTCGCGACACTGGGCTCCTGGCAATCAACCTCAACCCTTTGTTTTCAATAACATCGTGGGATACACGGCGTATCGCCTTTGTTTTCAATGATATCGTGGGATGCCCCAAAACGCCCTTTTATTATCAACAACATCGTGGGACCTTCCTTCATTTCACGATGTTTGGCGGTCTCCAAGTTCGCTGGCACGTTCGACCGAAAACGGGTTCACCATTTCGGTTGCCGGTGGCCGAAAGGGTGGCGGCCAGGGAGCACGTTGGGCCCAACAGGGGCTCGTTGCTTGCGCCGATACTTCCGTTGCGGGCGGGAAAGGTCGCCGCGAAAGGAGGAAGAGAGAAGTGGTCCATGAATAGTTACTACCATAATGAGAATACAAAAGTCAAGCAAAAAAAGACGCCGGAACAGGACGGCGTTTCGATCCAAAGTGGCTGTCGCGGAGTGCCCGAGGAATCGCATTCCACGCGCCGGAGGACCCGTCATCCGGTCTTTCAACTGCCGTCCGGATACCCGCCGCGGTGCAGCACCATGGGATAGTGCGGCAGCGTGCCGGGCTTGCGGACCGACGCCCGCCATCCGTCAGGGTAAGGCTCCAGCCCTTTGAACAGAGGCGACAATTCTGCGGTGGGCTCGCCGACCAATCGCTCCAGCGGCTCGCGAAGGTCACGAATGGCGTCCTTGCCAAACCGCGCCTGCCAGCGCTCTTCGATGGCGCCAAGCAGCTCGCGGTAGGCGTCCTGAGCCTCCCGGCCCTCGGGGGTGAGCCGGGCCAGCTTCGTGCGGGCGGCGGTCGGGTCGGGCTCAACTGCGGCGAGGCGTCTCTTTTGGAGAAAGCCCATCGCCATGCTGATCGCCTCCTTCGACACGCCAGTGAGGAACGGAAGGTCGCGAACCCGCACCCCTTTTTCATCGAGGACCCGCACGACATTGGCACAAATCGCGAGCGACAAGTCCGACTCGCGCTCGAACTCGATGGCGAACGCCAGCAGTGCTTGGGCGAGGAGCGCCGGCAGAGGGAGACCGGAAGCGATGCCACTCTTGCGCCCCGCGTGCGCCCGTCGTTTGTCATCCGGTAGTCTGCTGAACAGCCCGTACCCCAGGATGGGAAGACACTCGGGCAGCTCGACGTCAAACCGGCTAATCAGCGCCCGGAGCGCTTCCCGAAGTCGCCCGAGCTCGTCCTCGCCGAAGCGCGCCTGCCACCGCTTCTCGATGACGCCGAACAGCGGCCGCCACACCTCCTGAGCCCTCCGGCCACCTGCGGTGGCGCGCACCACCCAGTCGCGGGGAGGCGGCTTGGGCCGGGTGTCGGCCGGATCGGGTTCGACGACGATGTACCCCCACCTCTCCATGCCGTTCAGATTTGTCTTCGTGCGGGCGAGGTCCTCAAGTTCACCGACGCGCACCCCGTCCTTTCCGACGAACTTCATGCAGTTCGACCACATCGCCAGCGACCCCAGCCACGGACCCTGGCGCGAGCCCGCCGCTGAGCGAAGGTTCGTCGTCCGGTGCGGCATCTGACGCTCGAACTCGTTGTCGAACTCGATGGTGAAGGCCACCAGCGCCTGGGATAGAAGGGTGGGCAAGGGCAGGTCAGCCGCCGCAGCGCCGGCGCGGGTGGAGTTTTCGGTTTTGGCGGGTAATGGCATCGAGGCTTGCGCCGCCGTGACAGAGGTTCTCGCGGCGGGACAGGATGGCGCATTCGCCACTCTATCAGCGACACCGGTTCTCGGCAAGACGCCGCGCCGGCAGGAATACCCTCGAACTTCCTGGCCCTGCCGCACGTGAGGTTTCGCTCGTATGCCGTGTGCCCCCTCGAGCTCGTGGCGCCTGCGGCGATGCCGGAGCGGAGCCCCGTTCCGCCGCCGGCTGATATGATGAGCTTCTCCGATGGGTGACTCCCGCTCAATCCGTCCGCCTGAGGACCTGCGGCGGGAGATCCTGGCCTTCATCAGTGAACTACAGCATCCCGAGCTGGCGGAGGAGGGTGGGCTTATGGTGCGGCTCTCGCGCCAGCCGGGCGGAGACTCACCCGATAACTCCACCGAGCGCCAAGCCGGCGGCGCCGCGCCCGCCGATGACGGCGCTGCCGAAGACAACCTTCCTGAAGCCGGTTGGCGGCTGGAGATTGAATTCGGCAAGCTCCTCCTGGAAGTTTGGGGAGGTGGGCGTTCGGCTGTCCGCCGAATCGAATCGGGGGAGCGCGACGGCAGCCTCCTGCGCCTCAAAGCCCGCAAGCCGGGTGGAGCGGGACCCGTGCAGTTGGAACTCCGCGAGGCCGGCAGCGGCTTGGCCGGCGCGGACCCTGGCGTGAACGCCGGCACGGCGCGAGGCGAGCCTGAAGTCACGGGTATACGCCGGGCTCGCGACCGCGAGAGTTTCGAGCGCGAACTGCTGGCCATGCTGGGCCGCGCGTTCCCCGGCCTGCACTTTGAGCGAGTGTCGCATCGCCCGGACCGCGAGCACTGTTTCTCCGGCTGCTATACACGCGGATCGGCCCGCCAGGGGCGCGAAGCGTGGGCGTTCCTCGGGCTCGGCGAGCATGAGAGCCCTTCCGCCGTCGAAAGCATGCTGGCTCACGGGCTGATCTGGCTCGACTGGATGCGGGAGCGCGCGGAAGCTGCCCGGGAAGCCGGCGTTGTGACCGGGCTCAAACTGGTGCTGCCGTCCTCTGCCGTGGCCGTGGCGGCCCATCGCGCCGCCTATCTCGGTGCGCTCGCCGCCGGAATTGAGATTCTCGAATGGAGTCCCGGCGAGGAATACCCGCACACCGTCGATCTTCGCGATTACGGGAACGTGGAAACGCGGCTCACGCCACGCTTGCGCGGCGCGCGATTGCTAGAACAGTTGCAGCCCCTCGTTCGCGATCTCCTCCGGGACCTGCCCGGCGAGCTCGCCGCCCGCGTCAGCGTGGTTTCCGACACCCTCGGCGAGGCGCTCTCGCTGCGCGTGTTCGGGCTGGAGGTGGCGCATATCGAGGGTCGCAGCCTGCCCAAGGTTTCGTTCGGCCTCGAAGGCGACCGGCGGGAACTGTCGGCTGGAGGTCAAGTTGAATTCTCGGAATTCCTCGCCAACGTGCTCCGCTTGCGGCGCCCGCGCGGCCCGAACCGCGCTCATCCCATCTACCGGCTTCAACCCGAGCGCTGGCTCGAGAGCCTGCTCGTGGAAGACATCACCCGCCTTGACCCCGCCTTCCGGCCCGAGCACGTTTATCCGCAGGTGCCCGCCTTCACCGGCCCCGCCATGCCCAGCCTCTCGCGGGGCGTGATCGACATCCTGGGCGTGACTCGAGACCCCACGAGCGGCGCGCACCGGCTGGCCGTGGTGGAGCTCAAGCTCGACGAAGACCCCAACCTGCCCTTACAGGGCCTCGACTACTGGCTGCGCGTGAAGTGGCTGGAAGAGCGCGACCAATTCCGCGAGTTTGGCTATTTCGCGGGGCTCACGCCGTCGCCCGAGCCGCCCGTCCTCTACCTGGTGAGCCCGGCGTTTCGCTTTCACTCGACCACCGAGCGCATTCTGCGCTATTTTCACCCTTCGATCCAGGTGGTGAAAGTGGGCTTGAACCAGCGCTGGCGCGAGGGCGTCAAGGTCCTATTCCGGCGGACGCTGGTGCAGGGCCGAGTGGTTGAAGAGCGCGCGTTCGAGAGCCCGCCGCTGGAGCCGGACGCCGCGGCAACGCCAGATCGCGCGGCGCGTGCGGACAAGCCTGGATCACGATCGCGATGACGCCCGATCAGCCCGCAAACTCCGCCCTGCCGGACAACTCCGACGCGCCACCTCGCCCGCTGCTTCTGTTCGACGGCGACTGCGGCTTCTGCCGCTTTTGGGTGGCGCGCTGGCGCGCTGCCACGCGCGGCCAGGTGGACTTCGCTCCCGCCCAGACCGAAGCCGCGCGCTTTCCGCAAATCACTCCCGAGGCCTGGAAACGGTCGGTGCAGCTCGTCACGCCCGATGGCGCCGTGTACGCCGGCGCTGAAGCCGTGTTTCGCACCCTGGCCTACGCACCTGAACAGCGCTGGCGGCTCGCCCTCTACCGGCACCTGCCGGGCGCCCGCCCCGTAAGCGAGTGGGGGTACCGGGTGGTGGCGGCACATCGCGACTTCTTCTCCAAGCTCACGGCGCTCGCGCTCGGCCGAGACCCGCAGCCCTCCTCCTATTTCCTCAGCCGCTGGGTTTTTCTCCGGCTGCTGGGCCTCATCTACCTCATTTCGTTTCTGTCCCTTCGCGTCCAGATCACCGGCCTGGTGGGCGCGCGCGGAATCCTGCCGGCGGGCGATTTCCTGCAGGCCGTCGCGGCCAACTTTGGCTCGGCCAGCTACCGCCTGTTTCCGACTCTGGCTTGGATCAGCTCGAGCGACGCGTCTCTCAAGCTATTGTGTACGGGCGGAGCCATCCTCTCGCTGCTGGTCGTGCTCGGCGTGGCCACCGGGCCGGCGCTGGTCCTGTGCTGGGGCTTCTACCTCTCGCTGGTGACCGTGGGCCGCGACTTTCTCTCCTTTCAGTGGGACATTCTGCTGCTTGAGGCGGGCTTTCTCGCCATCTTCCTGGCCCCCTGGCGTCCGCTCGAGCCGCCCTGGCGGGCGGGTTCGTCGCGGCCCTCCACCGCCGTCTTGTGGCTGCTGCGCTGGCTTCTCTTCCGGCTGATGTTCCTCTCGGGCTCGGTCAAGCTGGTGAGCGGCGATCCCACCTGGCGCAATCTGACCGCGCTCGAGTACCACTACTGGACGCAGCCCATCCCGACGCCGGTGGCCTGGTTTGCCGCGCAACTGCCGGCCTGGTTTCAAAGAATGTCGGTGGTGGGCGTCTTTGCCGTCGAGCTCGGAGTCCCGTTTCTGATCTTCGCGCCCCGCCGCATCCGGAAAGCCGGGGCGCTGGTGATCGTTGCATTTCAATTGACGATCGCCTTCACCGGCAATTACGCCTTCTTCAATCTGCTCACCATCGCCTTCTGCGTGCTGCTCCTCGACGACGGCTGGTGGCGGCGGTGGCTGCCGAAGCGTCTGGCTGGGAAAATAAGCGGGACCGAAACTGCGATGCGCCCCGCGCCCGCCGGGAAAATCGTGCGGGCCGTACTGGCGGCGGTGCTTCTCGTAATCAGCGGCAGCCAGTTGCTGATGACGCTTAACGAGGGCGCCGCGGTGCCCGGTTTCGCGCACGAACTCGTGGATTGGCAGGCTCCCTTCTTCCTGGCCAACTCTTACGGGTTGTTTGCGGTGATGACGACCTCGCGCCTCGAGATCGAGGTGGAGGGCAGTGACGACGGCGAAACCTGGCGGCCCTACGAATTCAAGTACAAGCCCGGCGACCCGGCGCGGCGTCCGCCGTGGGTGGCGCCCTATCAGCCTCGCCTCGACTGGCAAATGTGGTTCGCGGCACTCGGCAGCTACCAGCAGAATCGCTGGTTTGTGAACTTCCTGGTGCGTCTGCTCCAGGGATCGCCCGAGGTGACGGCGCTGCTCGCCAAGAACCCCTTTCCCAGCGCGCCGCCGCTCTACATTCGCGCCCAAGGGTTCGAGTATCACTTCACGGATTTCGCCGCCCGCCGCGCCAACGGGGACTGGTGGCGGCGGGAACTGAAGGGCGCGTACTTCCCGGAAGCATCGCTGCGCGGAAAATGACGCGGGGGCGCCTGGTGTATAATTTTCCTTCGGGCGCCGTCACCGGGTTTTAAGTGCCGGCGTCTGACTCTTGATCTTGCGATGAAGCTTTCCCGCCGACGTTTCCTGGGTTCCTCCACGGTCGCATTGAGCTCCCATCTGCTCGAGGCGCTGGCCACGCCACTCGCCCGGTGGCAAGGCAAAGTGACGGTGAAGGCCTCCCAACCGCCCGCCGCCGGGGCGCCGTCCGTCACCTTCGTGGATGTAGCCAAGGAAGCCGGCCTCAACGTGACCAACGTTTGGGGCGGAGTGGAACACAAGTCGTACATCCTCGAGGCCAAGGGCAGCGGCATCGCGTTTTTCGATTACGACATGGACGGCTGGCTGGACGTCTACCTCACCAACGGCTCCCGCCTTGATGCTCATTGGCCGGCCGGCCAGGAACCCACCTCGCACCTTTTCAAGAACAATCGCGACGGCACGTTCACCGACGTCACGGCCAAGTCAGGCCTCGGCGTCTTCGGCTGGCAGACCGGCGTGTCGGTGGGCGACTACGACAACGACGGCTGGGACGATCTTTTCTGTTGCTTCTGGGGCCACAACATTCTCTTTCATAACAACGGCGACGGCACGTTTACGGACGCGACCAAGAAGGCCGGGCTTTGGGAGGAGTTTGACGAGAAGCACCCGCCGCGCTGGGGCTCGGGCTGCACTTGGCTCGATTACGACCGCGACGGTCATCTGGACCTGTTCGTCGCCAATTACATCGTCTTTGAGCAGGACAAAGTCCCCGCCCCGGGCCAGACGGCCTCCTGCCAGTGGAAAGGCCTTCCAGTGATGTGCGGCCCGCGAGGGCTGCCGGGCGGGTTGAACCTTCTCTATCACAACAATGGCGACGGGACGTTCACCGACGTCTCGGCCAAGGCGGGCATTCTAAAGCCCGGACCGCGCTATTCGATCACCGCCGTCTCCTACGACTTCGACAACGACGGCTGGCCCGACATCTACGTGGCGGTGGACTCCGAGCCCAGCATCCTGTTCCACAACAATCACGACGGCACCTTCAAGGATATCGGCGTGATGGCGGGCTGCGCCTACAGCGAAGACGGCCAGGAACAGGCGGGGATGGGCGTGGGCGTGGCCGATTACAACTGTGACGGCTGGCTGGACATATTCAAGACCAATTTTTCCGATGACACCTCAGACCTGTACCGCAACAACGGCGACGGCTCTTTTTCGGTGGAGACGTTCGAGTCCGGGGTGGGCCGGAATACGCAGTACGTGGGCTGGGGATGCGGCTTCCTCGACTACGACAACGACGGCTGGCCCGACATCATGCAGATCAACGGCCACGTCTACCCCGACGTGGATCGCACCGATCTGGGCATCCGCTTCAAGGAGCAACGGTTGCTCTACCGCAATCTGGGCAACGGCAAGTTCGCCGATGTTTCGAAGGACGGCGGACCGGGAATCACCGAGCGCTACTCCAGCCGCGGCGCCGCCTTCGGCGACTACGACAACGACGGCGACCCTGACGCGCTGATCCTCAACATGAACGACCCGCCCTCGTTGCTGCGCAACGACGGCGGGAACCGCAACAACTGGATCAAGATCAAGCTGGTCGGCACCGAGTGCAACCGCACCGCCATTGGGGCGCGCGTCCGGGTGGTGACGGGAAAACACGCGCAGATGGACGAGGTGCACAGCGGCACCAGCGTGATGTCCCAAAGCGACCTGCGGCTCCACTTCGGCGTCGGCCAAACCGCTGTGATCGACCTTATCGAGGTGAAGTGGCCCACCACTCAGAAGATCGAGAAGTTCACCCGCGTCGAGCCCAACCAGATTCTCACCATCAAGGAAGGCGCGGGCATCGTCAAGTCTGAAAAGTCGGGTGCTAAAGCTTCCGCAGCGCCGCCTCGAAGCCCTCGAGCGACGTGAGCCGCGGGCAGTCGAGCGTATCGTCATAAACCCCAAAGCGGTCGATCAGCACGCCCCGCATCCCCGCCAGCCGCGCCCCGCCGATGTCGGT
>Ga0335081_10016166_pt1 | contig 12073 bp, 9 predicted proteins | sample Lox_Sample_35_FD_206713 | JGI IMG/M metagenome (GOLD analysis project Ga0335081, IMG submission 206713) | Soil microbial communities from Loxahatchee National Wildlife Refuge, Florida, United States - Lox_Sample_3.5 | ecosystem: Environmental > Terrestrial > Soil > Wetlands | place: USA: Florida... | reverse complement strand
AGGGCGGGTGTAAGTCCTGCTCTGCCCGCTGCGCGTCCAGAGCACACCGCTGCCGGGTGCTGCACCGCGAGCGGTCAGCTCCCGCTTGAGGATCTTGTTGGTGGCCCTGGTCGGCAGCCGATCGGTGAGCCAGACATACCGGGGCCACGCCTTGGGCGACAGGTCGGGCTGACTGGCCAGGAACTGGCCAATCCAGCCGTCGGCGTCCCGATAGGCGAGGTCACCGGACCAGAACATGCCGTGACCAAGCCGCGCATCGGTGGCTTGCGGGTCGTTGTATTAGCCGGCAAACAAACCCGCGCCCGTTGTGTTGACCAGCTCCCCTATCGCTTCGTCGGCGTTGGTAAGGCCGCCGTCGTCACCGACGATGGCTATCGGGCACTCGGCCAAGGTGTCTGGGTTGTAAATGCCGACACCGGGAAAACCCCGGCCGAGCGAGCCGGTCGGGCAGCCATCTTCTCGGGTGATGATTATCGCGCCCTCGGTCGACTCGAAGCCGTCCCACACCGTGCAGTCGAAACGACGACTGAACTCGGCGATATCGCGATCGCTCGCCTCGTTGCCGAACGCGACCCGCAGCGGGTTCTGGTGGTCATCTTGCTGGGGTGTGGCCAGGACGTAGGCTGCACCGCCTTCGGTTCGCCGCTGGTGCCGGAGGTGAAGATCATCATGAAGGTGTCGGTAGGCACGACCTCGCGGTAGGGAGTCAGCGTTCCAGCACTCCCGACCAGCGCCAACCACGAGTCGCCGGACACGTGTAATACCTGCACGCCGGACAGGTCAAGACCGTCTAGCAACTCTTTGTGCGCTGGATCGGTGAGTAGGATCTGGCAGTCGGCACGCAAGATATCCCTGGCCAGCGCGGCACCGCGACGGGTGTCGTTGATCCCGCACAGCACATATCCGCCAAGTGCCGCCGATGCCATGGCCGTGAGCATCTCGGGGGTGTTCCCCTGCAATGCGCCGGGCGGTCCGGATCGGCGACGTGAATCAGGGCGGCGGCGGTGGCGGACGCCTCGGCCAGATGTTCACGCCAGGTCCAGACCCGCTCGCCGTATTTCACCGCCGGCGTGTCCTGGTCCAAACGCTCACGAAGCAGTTGCTGAAGCGTCTCAGCCCACGGCTGCCCTCGGGCGAGTTGTCAGCTAGTCGTTATCCATGGATCCGGGTGTCGTCTTGGACACCTGCACCAGGAACTCGTAATTGGTCTTCGTCTTGCGCAGCTGCGACATCAGCAAGTCGATGGCCTGGTGGGGATCCAGGCCAGACAGCAGGCGGCGCAGCTTGTGCACAATGGCGAACTCGTCGGGCGACAGCAGCAGCTCGTCTTTGCGGGTGCCGGAGGGATTCACGTCGACCGCGGGGAAGACCCGCCGTTCGGCGATCTTGCGGTCCAGCTTGAGCTCGGCGTTACCGGTGCCTTTGAACTCCTCGAAAATGACCGTGTCACCGGTGGACCCCGTCTCGACCATCGCGGTGGCGATGATGGTCAGGGATCCGCCTTCCTCGATATTGCGCGCGGCGCCGAGGAAGCGCTTGGGCGGGTACAGCGCGGTGGAGTCGACACCACCGGACAGGATGCGGCCCGACGCAGGCGACGCGTTGTTGTAGGCGCGCCCGAGGCGGGTAATCGAGTCAAGCAGCACCACGACGTCCTTGCCCTGCTCGACAAGCCGCTTGGCACGCTCGATCGCCAGCTCGGCGACTGAAGTGTGGTCCGACGGCGGCCGGTCGAACGTTGAGGCAATGACCTCGCCCTTGACCGAGCGCTGCATGTCGGTAACCTCCTCGGGGCGCTCGTCGACGAGCACGACCATGAGGTGGCATTCCGGGTTGTTTTTGGTGATCGCGTTGGCGATGTCCTGCAGGATCGTCGTCTTGCCCGCCTTGGGCGGCGACACGATCAGGGCTCGCTGGCCCTTGCCTATCGGCATGATAAGGTCGATCACCCGCGTGGTCAGCCGCTCGGTGGCGGTTTCCAGACGAAGCCGCTGGTTGGGGTACAACGGCGTCAGCTTGCCGAATTCGGGCCGCTTCCTGGCATCTTCGACCGAGCCCCCGTTGACGCTGTCCAGACGTACCAGCGGATTGAACTTCTGCCGCTGGTTGGGCTGTTCGCCTTCCCGGGGCACCCGAACCGCCCCGGTCACCGCATCACCGCGGCGAAGGCCGTTCTTGCGCACCATGTTCATCGACACGTAGACGTCGTGCGGACCGGCCAAATAGCCGGAAGTGCGCACGAACGCGTAATTGTCCAGAACGTCAAGGATGCCGGCTACCGGCTGAACGACGTCGTCCTCACGCAGTTCGGTCTCGGCGCCGTCGCCCGACCGTTCACCGCGGCGCCTGCGGTCGCGGAACCGGCGCCCGCGCCGGCCCTGACGCCCCTCGCCGTCCTCGTCGCCGCGCGGCTGCTGGCCGCCCGAGCTTTGTTGATCGCCGCCCTGGTCGCTACCGGCGTCTTGTCCACGCTCGTCGGACTTGGTCTCCGGTTGGCCCTCTTGGCGGTCGTCGGCCCCTTCAGTGGATGTGCCCTCCCGGGTGCCTGAACCATCACGATCCTCGTCGGCCGCGCGGGTGGCTGATCCCGCTTCGCGGGAGGCACTGCGTCGTTCCCGGCGCGGCGCCTCGGTTGTTGAACCGTTCTGTTCCCCGTGAGCCACCGGTGCGTCGGCCGGTGCTTCGGCGGTGGCCGTGTCGGATGTGCCGCTGTCCTCGGGGGCAGCAGTGGCTGAAGCGCCGTTGGCCTGTCCCCTGATTTCCTGTATCGCGGCAATTAGTTCGTTCTTGCGCATGCCCGACGTCCCCTTGACGCCGGCTTGGTTAGCCAGTGCGCGCAACTCGGGCAGCACCATGGTGGACAAGGAGCCGACCGAGGCATTGGTTTCGACGTCTGGCGTGTCGGTGGTCACGGCATTCGACAGCTGATCGCCGTCGGTGCTTTCGCTAGCCGTGAACAGGTCCGTATCAGTCACGGATTTCCTTTCTTCCCCCGCTGATCACGTCATATGGGGGTTCGTTGCATTCAGCCAAATCGCCGAGTGCGCCCAATCTCGACTCTGCAACGGTGATCGCCTGGATCGGCGGAGAAAACGGCGAACCTCGTCCACGAGAAGAAATTGGTGGTTGTCCTAGCGGCAAGGCAGTATGGATGCAGATGCAGATGCTGCGATTACTAGACGGCTCCGAGGATAACCCGCATCCTTGTCGGAAGCAAGCAAACCCTCCGGCCACGCTGTGGATTAACCGGCGACCCTGACTCCCGGGCTCCAGCGAACTCCTTCGCCGGCAGTCATCTCGGTGATGGTAAATCCGTTTGTGGCCGCGTACTCCACCGCTTCCCAGGGCAACTCCGGCTCTGTGCTCAGCGCGATCAGCGAAGGACCAGCCCCAGAAAGCGTCGCTGCCATGTTATGACGCCGCAACAGTCGCAGATATTCCGCCGAGACGGGCATCGCCGCAGCACGTTGCGGTTGATGAAGCACGTCTTCAGTGGCTGCCATCAGCAGATCCGGCCGTCCGGTCAGCGCTACCACCAGCAACGCGGCACGGCTGACGTTGAATCTCGCGTCGTCGTGGCTGACCTGGGCGGGCAGCAGCACCCGGGTATCCGCGGTCAACGAGCGCTCCTCGGGAATCGCACAGAACAGTCGGATATTGGGATGAAGCCGCAGCGGTACCGCCAAGTAGTCAGGCCGATCACCGGTGCGGTCAATCCACGAAACCACCGCACCGCCCAACACTGCGGCCGCGGCGTTGTCGGGATGACCCTCGAACTCCGAGGACAGCTGGATCAGCTGAGCTTCGCTTAGCGGTGTCGAATCCGTCTGTGCGACAAGACCATTTGCCGCGGCCAAACCACCGACCACGGCCGCCGCAGAGGAGCCGAGACCGCGGGAATGGGGGATGGCGTTGCGGCAGCGCACCACCAGTCCTGCAGCGCTGACCCCCACAGCCCGCAGCCCGCGTTCGACAGCTCGCACCACGAGATGTTCGGGGCCCAGCGGTACCTGGTCGGCGCCCTCGCCCTCGACCACCACAACCAAGCCGGAATCCATTGTTTCCACGACGATCTCGTCGCAAAGACTCAATGCCAAACCGATGCTGTCAAAACCCGGGCCGAGGTTAGCGCTGGACGCCGACACCACGGCACTCGCCATCAGCCCGGCAGGCAGCATTTGGGTCACCAACAGGCTTTCGCTAGATCCGATGGGTGGCGACCCGCCGCGCTTGCGATTGCCACTAGGCCAGCCCCAACTTCTCGACGACGAGCACAGGATCAACCGGAAGCGGGGACACGCTCGGCATATCCTTCAGCGCCGTGTCGGGATCCTTGAGACCATTGCCGGTCACGGTACACACCACTGTCGACCCACGAGGCACCCAGCCGTCGTCAATGGCCTTGAGTAGTCCTGCGATGCTGGCGGCGGATGCGGGCTCGACGAAGACGCCCTCGGAGCGGGCCACCAGGTGATATGCGGCCAGGATCTCCTCGTCGGTAGCGGCCAGGAAGCGGCCTTTGGATTGCTGCTGCGCCTCGACGGCAGCCGTCCACGACGCCGGTGCGCCGATGCGGATCGCGGTCGCGATCGTCTCGGGGTGGCTGACCGGTTCGCCGAGTACCAGGGGCGCTGCGCCGGCCGCCTGGGTGCCCAGCATGCGGGGCAGCTTGTCGATCAGGCCGTCGTGGTGATACTCGGTGTAACCCTTCCAGTACGCGGTGATGTTGCCGGCGTTGCCAACCGGAAGGGCATGCACGTCTGGCGCGGTGCCCAGCGCGTCCACGATCTCGAACGCCGCTGTTTTCTGGCCCTCGATGCGCACCGGGTTGACAGAATTGACCAACGAGATCGTCGGAAAGTCGGCGGCCATCTTGCGGGCCAGTTCCAGGCAGTCGTCGAAGTTGCCGTCGATCTGAATGATCTTGGCGCCGTGCATAACCGCCTGCGCGAGCTTGCCCATCGCGATCTTGCCCTGCGGTATCAGCACCGCGCAGGTGATGCCGGCGCGGGCGGCATATGCCGCCGCCGACGCCGAAGTGTTTCCGGTCGACGCGCACAACACGGCCTGCTGGCCACGGGCCAGTGCGTCGGTGACCGCCATCGTCATGCCGCGGTCTTTGAAGGAGCCGGTGGGGTTGAGGCCTTCGACCTTGAGGTAGATCGTGCAGTCGGTCTTTTGCGAGAGTCGCGTTGCGGCGATCAGCGGAGTACCACCCTCGAGCAGGGTGACCGGGGTCCAGTCATCGCCAACCGGTAACCTGTCGCGGTACGCCGCGATCACCCCCGGCCAGGGTTGGCGGGTGGCCGTCCGCGGAGCGTTCATAGGCCGGTTCCTTCCAGTCGCAGCACGCTTGTCACACTCTGCACGACTTCCAAATCGGCGAGCGCATCGACGGTTTCGGAGAGCGCCGCATCGGTGGCGCTGTGGGTGACCACCACGACCCGGGCTCCCACCCGACGCCCACCCTCGTCCACTACACCTTCCTGGCGGACCTCGGCAATGCTTACCTCCCGCTTGGCGAATTCTGCTGCCACTGAGGCTAATACGCCAGGCTTGTCAGCGACATTTATGCTGACGTAATAGCGAGTGGAAATGAGACCCATTGGTGCGATGGGAAGTTGCGCGTATTTCGACTCACGTGGCCCACGACTGCCCAGCACCCGGTTACGGGCGGCCATAACCAGGTCACCGGTCACCGCCGATGCGGTGGGCGCGCCGCCAGCCCCCTGGCCGTAGAACATCAGCCGCCCCGCGGCCGCGGCCTCGACCACCACGGCGTTGAACGCTCCGCTGACCGCGGCAAGCGGATGCGACAAGGGCACCAGCGCCGGATATACGCGGGCTGAAACCCGTTCCTGACCATCGTCTCCTGCGATGCGCTCGCAGATAGACAGCAGTTTGATGGTGCAGCCCAAGGCCCGCGCAGACGCGAAGTCGTCCGGGGTGATCTTGGTGATGCCCTCGCGATAGACGTCGTCGGCGGTCACCCGGGTGTGGAAGGCGATGGATGCCAGAATCGCAGCCTTGGCCGCGGCGTCGTAGCCTTCGACGTCGGCGGTGGGATCAGCCTCGGCGTAGCCCAGCGCGCTCGCATCGGCCAGCGCATGCGCGTAGTTGGCACCGGTGCTGTCCATTTCGGAGAGGATGTAGTTGGTGGTGCCGTTGACGATGCCGGCCACCCGCAGCACCGTGTCGCCGGCCAGCGACTGGGTGAGCGGTCGGATGACCGGGATGGCGCCTGCGACCGCCGCCTCAAAATACAGGTCGACATGCGCGCTTTCAGCTGCCTGCGCCAATTCTCCAGTGGACGTGGATAGCAACGCTTTGTTCGCCGTGACGACGGACTTGCCGTGCTCGAGCGCGGACAGTATCGCCTTGCGAGACGGCTCGACCGGCCCCATCACTTCGACGACGATGTCGACGTCCTCGCGCGAGACGAGTTGTTCGACGTTGTCGGTGAGCAGGCCAATCGGAACACCTCGGTCGGCGGCGACGCGGCGCACTCCGATGCCACGCAGCACCAGTGGCGCGCCGATGCGAGCCGCGAGGTCCTCGGCGCTGTCCTCGATGATGCGGACAACTTCGCTGCCGACGTTGCCCAACCCGAGTACCGCTACGCCGACCGGCTTTTCGTCACCGGACACAGTTCACCTCACTTCCAGACTCAGCAGATCGTCGAGCGTCTCCCGGCGCAGAATCAGGCGGGCCCGCCCAGCGCGCACCGCCACCAGGGCGGGCCGCCCGACCATGTTGTAACGGCTCGAGAGCGAATAGCAGTAGGCGCCGGTAGCGGCCACCCCGAGCAGGTCCCCCGGCTGCAGGTCGCCGGGCACCCATGCGTCGCGCACGACGATATCACCGCTTTCACAGTGCTTTCCGACGATGCGTGCCAGCGTCGCTGGTGCATCACTGATTTTCGAGACGAGCCGGGCGTCATATTGCGCGTCATAGAGGGCGGTACGGATGTTGTCGCTCATGCCGCCGTCGACGCTGACGTAACGCCGGTGCGCCGTAGGGCTCACGTCGACATCCTTGACGGTGCCGACTTCGTACAGCGTGACGGTGCCTGGTCCGGCGATGGCACGTCCGGGCTCGACCACCAGCCTGGGCGTCGGCAGCCCCACGGCCGCCGACTCGTTGCTCACGATGGCGCTCAGCTTGGTCGCCAGTTCGGCCACCGGCGGTGGATCGTCAGGTTCCAAATAGGAGATACCCAGGCCGCCACCGAGATCGACGGTCGCTAGCTGGGCGGTCTTTTCGGGACCAAACTCACCGACAATCTGATGCAGCAGGCCGATGACACGGTGCGCGGCGAGTTCGAAGCCGGCGACGTCGAAGATCTGCGAACCGATATGGCTGTGCAACCCGACCAGTCGCAGGTGATCGGTGGCGAATACCCGGCGCACCGCTGCCATCGCCGCACCACTGGCCACCGACACCCCGAACTTCTGGTCCTCGTGTGCGGTGGAGATGAACTCATGGGTATGCGCCTCGACACCGACGGTGAGACGCACGAGCACATCCTGGACGACGCCTGCCTCGCCCGCGATGGCGTCGAGGCGCTCGATTTCGGTCATCGAGTCTAGAACGATGTGGCCCACTCCAGCTTTGACCGCGGCGGTCAACTCCGCGACAGATTTGTTGTTGCCGTGGAAGGTAATCCGCTCCGGCGGGAAGTCGGCGTGCAGCGCGACGGCCAGTTCCCCGCCGGTGCACACGTCCAGCGAGAGGCCTTCTTCATCGATCCAGCGCGCTATTTCGCTGCACAGGAATGCCTTGGCGGCATAGTGCACATTGGCACCGCCGCCGAAGGCCGCCGCGATCTCTTGGCAGCGGGAGCGAAAATCGTCCTCGTCGACGACGAACAGCGGGGTTCCGTACTCCTGGGCAAGATAGGTCAGTGGGACCCTGGCGATGCATACCACCCCGACCTCGTCACGAGCTGTGTTGCGCGGCCATACATTCGGCGCCAACCGCAGCAGCTCTTCGGGGGTTTCCGGCCGCGGCGGGCTACCGGTGTGACGGGTCTCGTCGGCGTACCGGGGACCGCCGGGGTGCACGTTCACATTCGCTCCGGGGCGGAGACTCCGAGTATTGCCAGCCCGTTGGCGATGACCTGGCGGGTGGCCTGGCACAGTGCTAGGCGCGCGGTATGCAGGTCGGTGGGCTGCTCGTCGCCTTGGGGCAACACCCGGCACGAGTCGTAGAACCGGTGGTAGTCACCGGCGAGGTCTTCCAGGTAGCGGCATACCCGGTGTGGTTCGCGCAGCGCCGCCGCCGTTTTCAGCACCCGTGGGAATTCGCCGATGGTGCGCAGCAGCACACCTTCTTTGTCGTGGCTGAGCAGCTCGAGGTGCGCGGTGTCGGGGATCAGGCCGAGCTCGGCGGCGTTGCGGGCCAGCGCCGAAAGCCGGGCATGCGCGTATTGCACGTAATAGACCGGGTTTTCATTGGATGCCGAGGACCACAGTGCCAGGTCGATGTCGATCGCGGTGTCCACCGACGAGCGGATCAGGCTGTAGCGCGCAGCATCGACGCCGATCGCCTCGACCAGGTCGTCAAGCGTGATCACGGTTCCGGCCCGCTTGCTCATACGGACCGGCTGGCCGTCGCGGACCAGATTGACCATCTGCCCGATGAGCACCTCGACGGTGGCCGGGTCGTCGCCGAAGGCGGCAGCGACAGCCTTGAGCCGGGCGATGTACCCATGGTGGTCGGCGCCAAGCATGTAGATACACAAGTCGAAGCCACGCCGCCTCTTGTCCAGGTAGTAGGCGATATCACCGGCAATATAGGCCGGCTTGCCGTCGCTCTTGATCACGACCCGGTCCTTGTCGTCACCAAAAGCGCTGGTGCGCAACCAGGTTGCGCCGTCCTTTTCGTAGATGTTGCCGGTCTCACGAAGCCTGGCAATGGCCTGGCCGACACGGCCGCTGGTGTGCATCGAGTCTTCGTGGGTGTAGATGTCGAAGTCGGTGCCGAATTCGTGCAACGACTCCTTGATGTGGGTGAACATCAAGTCGACACCGATCTCGCGGAAGGTCTCGTGCATCTGCGGTTCAGGCAGGCTCAGCGCGTCGGGCTTCTTCTGCAACACCTGCGCGGCGATATCGGTGATGTAAGTGCCGGCATACCCGTCGGCAGGGGTTGGTTCGCCTTTGGCCGCGGCGACCAACGAGTTAGCGAACCGGTCGATCTGAGCGCCGTGGTCGTTGAAATAGTATTCGCGCACCACGTCGGCGCCCTGCGTAGACAGCAGCCTGCCCAGCGCGTCGCCGACGGCGGCCCAGCGGGTACCGCCGATATGGATCGGTCCGGTCGGGTTGGCGGAGACGAACTCGAGGTTGATCTTGTGTCCGGCCAGTGCGTCGGAGTTACCGAAGCTTTTGCCGGCGTCGATGACGCTGTTGACGATCCTGGCCTGCGCCGACGCCTCGAGGCGCATGTTGATGAAGCCCGGTCCGGCCACCTCTGCTGAGGTGATGCCGCCGGCGTGCGCCAGCGCCTCGGCCAGCCATCCGGCCAGCTCACGCGAGTTTGCGCCGACTTTTTTGGCGAGCTGCAGCGCTAGGTTGCTCGCGTAATCGCCGTGCTCAGAATTACGGGGCCGTTCCACGGTGACCGTCGGCGGCAATGCGGCAGCGTCAAGCCCGCGCTCGGCCAGCACCGCGGCAGCGGTGGCTTTGAGCAGTTCAGCCAGGTCGGCGGGGGTCACGAACGTCCATCCTATGGGCTGGGGTGCTCCCACCCCGAATCCATTGCGGTGGCCGAGCAATAATCACGATGCGCTAGTCTGGCGGGGCCCAATGGCGCAACAACAAGTCGGTGCGCCCCCGTAGCTCAGGGGATAGAGCGTCTGCCTCCGGAGCAGAAGGCCGCAGGTTCGAATCCTGCCGGGGGCACGATCTGACCAGCGCAGATGTGAATCCGCACAGGATTCGCGCAACGGCGTGGCCCCAACCGAAAGGTACAGCCATGACCAAAAACACCCACTCCCGGCCGGCGCAGTCGACGCCAACGAATGGGACGTCGACGGCACTCGCGTGTTCTACGGCACCAGGCGCAGGGTCGCAGGCAGACGGGCCCGCCAGGGATTGATACCCACCCCCGTATGCGAAATGGGAAAGACTCCCATTTGTTTGCTGAGCGGCTCTCCGTCGGTATAGCCCCCGCCCGACGGGTGCGGACCGGGATGGTGGGACCATGGTGGGTTGCGGTGGGGCACAGCATGATTGCGGTCGGCCTCCGGGACCGTCTTTGGCCAATGAGATCCACGGCAACGGGGCGCCTGGGACTTGGGGCTTGGGTTGTGGTTGTTACGGCCTGTCTGGGGCTCCGGGCGCGTCGGCCGGCGGCGGCGAAGGCACCAGAACGTCTTCACACGGCATCCAGGGCATCCCCCAGCATTGCTCCCTCATCTCAGGAACATCGGCATGCGCTGATTCGGGTGCCGGCGGTGGAGGTGATGGATCATCGTCGGCGACCGCCCCCGGGGAACCGACCAGGCCGCCAATGGCGGCCGCCGTAGCGAATGCTGTGAACAGGCGTCGTGTGCGATTTATGGCTGCCTCGAATCTGTCGACGATGCGCCGAATCGTAACGCCAACGTGGACCGCAAGGTACTAAGCAAGGACGGGATGCCACGTCCGGTGCGCAACAAACCCAACGGAGACCTTCACCGCTCGGGGTGGTCGGCAGGATCTCCCCAGCATTCGAGTAGTGCACCACGCGTGACCGGGCGCGCCGACATCTGGCCACGTCGGGGCAGAGCTATCCGCATTTGGACTGAAGAAAATAGCGGCGAAGCGACGGCGCGAACGAGAGGGCACACAGCACCGGACCGGCGACGCTCAAGATGGCGAACGGGGCATACATCAGGACATGCGTCGTGCCGCCGCCGAACGGCGCCCGAACGAAGTCGGCGGCGAAGGCGTAGGCGATGTAGGTCATGCCGACCGTGCGCAGTACGGTCCAAAGCGTGCGACCGAGTCTCTGTTGCAGTGTCGGAATCGAGAACAGTGCCAGCACGTAAACCACCACCAGCGGCGGCACAAAGAAGACGAACACGCTCATCCCCGGTGTGGCGCCGATCCAACAGAGCCAAACGACCAGGCCGAGATGGACCAGATGGGCGGCGGCGAAGGCGAGGCCGAAATCGCGGCCATGGCGCCGAAGGAACCCGGCGGCGGGGTCGATCAGCAGGGCGAGACCGCCGCTGGCATAGGCAAGCCAGAACAAAAGGAACGAGAAGCGGGCGGTGATCTGCAGGGCATGGACGGTGCCCAGGTTGCCGGCGCCGAAGACCGCCAGCACGATCGCCGCGAGCACGACGTTCGCAGCGAAAGCCGATCCCATCCACCGCAAGGTCTGGCGACCGACCTGCTCACTGCGTACCCGCACGGCTCGACCGGCAACGTCGAAGGCTTCGAAGATGACCATGGGTCACAATTTACCAGGCTGGCAGTCTGGTGTAAACGGCGGATCCAAGCTGTTAGTATGTGAAATATCGATTCAAATGTATGGTCGGTATGATTCCACTCCGCGCCGCCGCGTAACCCCCCGGCGGCGGCGCGAACCCGGGGCCACGCGGGAGGTCAACAGCGGGGCTCCCGCGTGGCCACTCAAAAGGAAGGAGGGCATATGCCCACAACGGGACTGCCGAGGGGCTGGCGCTTTCGCTTTCATTGGTCCGTCTGTAGCGATTCCAGGGCGCCCAAACTCACCCTGAGACTCCACCACATCTGCGATCAGCGCCCCTAAACCTCAACCTAACAACCCGTCACCATCGTCGCCTTAACGTTCTACCGTTGACATATGCGGACGGCGTTTCACGAACAGCTCGACGCGCTAGCTCGCAGCGTTGCCAGGACCTGGTAAGTCATTCCGACGGTGAAGGCGACATAAGCGAAGTCCCGAAATCGGGACGGCTCCGGGTCGTGGAAGTTTGATTCCGCCCGGATCGTCCGAATAGTACAGCCGCGCATAATGCACGGTGAACAGCGCGTGCACAGCAAACCAGGACGCCGCGACGGTCAGAATACCGACAACGGCGGCCTCTATGGCCCCGGCG
>Ga0335081_10016165_pt1 | contig 12074 bp, 11 predicted proteins | sample Lox_Sample_35_FD_206713 | JGI IMG/M metagenome (GOLD analysis project Ga0335081, IMG submission 206713) | Soil microbial communities from Loxahatchee National Wildlife Refuge, Florida, United States - Lox_Sample_3.5 | ecosystem: Environmental > Terrestrial > Soil > Wetlands | place: USA... | reverse complement strand
CTGACGTGGCCGAAGCCGTCGAGCACGCCTTCGTGAGCGATGATGCGATTGGCGAGCGCCAGTTCGTAGCGTGTTTCGTCAAGGAGATTGGTCATTTACACCGCCTTCAGATGCGCATCTTTGCGCTGATAGAGTTCGTCGTCCGCATAGCCCATGGTGTCCGGCCGGCCGCGCCCAAGCATGACTTGGAAGTAGACCGGAGCGAGCGAATCGTTCTGGTAGCCGTGGATGATGCCGGCCGGACAGCAGATACACTCCCACGGCCCGAGCCGCGTGGTGACGCGCTTGCCGCTTTCGTCCTCGACGAAGACGTCAAGATAGCCGTCGAGCACGAAGAAACATTCCTCGACCTCATGGGTGTGCGCGGCGTTGCCCTGCCCGGGCTCGACATACATGATCGACAGCGTGAAATTTCCGGCCGGTATGACCGTCGGATCGCCGTGCTTGCCGGAGCCGCCGGCGCCGATGAAACGGTGCTGGGCGCGCTTGAAGCCCTCGGTCTTGGCATCCTCGAAAGCCGCCCAATCCGGCTTCTTGTCTTTGAACCGGCCGACATATTTATTCATGATGTCTTCGATGGGAACGCCCTCGAGCTCCTTCGGGCGCGGGTGGCGGGCGACGCTCATGGCCTGCTCCTCCTGGTGATTTCGAAGCGCAATTTCAGCCCGCCGCGCTGCGCAAAGCGCGCTCGACCATGACGCCGGTCAGCGTCTTGCGATAGGCGCCGGTTGCGTGAATATCGTCGGGCGGATCGACCGCCGCCGTGGCCGCCGCTTCCGCCCGCGCGATGGACTTGTCATCGATTGCGCTGCCGTCGAGGACCCTCTCCACCGCGCCAAGACGCACCGGCCGGTCGGCGACGCCGAGCGCGCCGACATGGACGTTATGCGCTTTGCCGCCATCGTCATCATAGAACGCCGCCACGCCCGCCAGGGCGAAATCGCCGCGGCGGCGGGCAAACTCGCAAAAACCGAAGCGGCGTCCCGGCGGCCAAGGCGGGAAGTGGATGTCCATGACGATCTCGTCGGATTGCAACGCCGTGATCAGCGGGCCGCGAAAGAAGTCGGCAGCGGCAATCGCGCGCAGCCCGGCTTTGCCGTTGACGACGATGCTGGCCTCACAGGTCACGGCGATACAGGGCAGCTCCGCGGCCGGATCGGCATGCGCCAGACTGCCGCCGACCGTGCCTTTGTTGCGAACCTGGTAATGCGCGACATGCTCGACGGCCCGCGCCAACAGCGGATGCGCCGCCGGCAGCTGCTTATGTTCGAGAATGTCACGCCAGCGCACCATGGCGCCGAGCGTCACGGCGCCGTCCTCGATGGCGATCCGGCGCAGGTCGGACAGTTTGCGCAGATCGACCAACAGCGCCGGCGCGGCGACGCGGAACGCCAGCATCGGTATAAGCGACTGGCCGCCGGCCAAGAGCTTGGCCTCGCCATCATGCGACGCGAGCAACGCCACCGCTTCGGCAAGGCTTGTCGGGCAGGCATAGTCGAAGGGCGGAAGCTTCATGGCCGTGTACGCCGCGAAATCGGAAATGGACGCAAATTCAGATATTTCCTAGCATCCGCCGTCGCCGGCGGGCAACCGGCTCGCATGACCTGGCTGCATGCGATGGGCAGCGCGGAGGATTGCTGATAATCTTTCGCAACTGATGTGGCGCGGTGACGCGCCCGCTCCCGGCGTATGATCCGATGAGGTTGAATCGGATCATGGCCTAGGGTGCTTTGTTGGAGCATGATCTTGTCGGAAAACCGGCATCCACTTTTCCGGATCATGCTCTCAAAGGGAGGACGACGATGCTGACCAAGACGCCGCGCCAAGACAAAAGCGGCAAGAGCGGAAGAAACGGCAAGAAGAAAGCTTCGAGCGTCAGCGAACTGCCGAAGATCGGCATTCATACCGATACGCGTGAAATCCTCGCCCATGCCGCGAAAGAGGCCCGCGCCGGGGATTATTTCATTGTCGACGTCGATGCCCATGTCACCGAGACGGCGTTCTGGTCCGAGGTCGTCGACCGCATGGACAGCGACGTTTACCGGCAGATGGCGCGCGCCTTCAAGGATCGCGGCGCCGCCCCGGGTCTGATCAACGCCACGCCGGGATTTCTCCACCAGGACGTGTTCGGCCGCATCCCGCATCAGCAACGTCTCGCCGAGGCGGTGCCGGGCGGGCGCACCCACGCCCAGGTGACGCTGGTGCAGCGCGCCATGGACTCCATGGGCATCGACTACATGGTGGTGTTCCCCACCCCGATGCTGGTCTTGGGCATGCATCCGCAGATCGAGATGGAAGTCGTGATCGGCAACGCCTTCAATAAATGGCTGGCCGAGGAGATCCTGCCGCAGGATCGCCGCATCAAGGCGATGCTTTACCTGCCGTTCAATCACCCGGAGGAAAGCCTAAAGGCGGTCGAGCGCTACGCCGACAATCCGAGCGTGATCGGCTATTCCGTCACATCCACGCGCTTTCGCGCCGTCAATCATGACAGCTACATGCCGCTCTATGCGGCCATCCAGGCGACCGGAAAGCCGCTGGCGTTCCACTCCGGTTTCCATTGGGGCGACCAGTCGATGCAGCAGTGCAATCGCTTCATCTCCATGCATTCGATCTCGTTCGTCTATTACAACATCATTCATCTGACCAACTGGCTCATCAACGGGCTGCCGGAGCGCTTCCCGAAGCTCAAGGTCTTGTGGATCGAGAGCGGGCTCGCCTGGGTGCCGTTTTTGATGCAGCGGCTCGATTCCGAATACATGATGCGCTCTTCGGAAGCGCCGCTCCTGAAGCGGCGGCCGAGCGAGTACATCCAGGACATGTATTTCACCAGTCAGCCGCTCGAGCGCTCGAATATGGATCTCACCGAAGCGACCTTCAAAGCCATCAAGGCCGAAACGCAATTGCTGTTCGCGTCGGACTGGCCGCATTGGGATTTCGACCTGCCGAGCTCCATCACCACGCTGCCGTTCCTCGACGAGCGGGCCAAGCGCAATATTCTGGGCTTTAACGCCGCCCGGCTGTTCAATCTCGAAGTGCCCAAGCACAAGCGTCTTGCGACCGGCCCGGCCAAGACGAATGTCCGCGTGCCGGTCACGGCGTAACACGCGCATGCGCAGGAAGAAGTCGGCTCCGCGTGCTGTGTCGAGGCGCAAAAGCGCCCGCCGGGACAGGCAGGATTTTTGTGGGGCGGCGCGTGCCGCGCTCAAGCGTGGCGATCCCGACGCCATTTCCGACCGGCAGCTGCAACAGGTCCTCACTGCGGCAACCAAGCTTTATGCGGCCAAGGTCGAACGGCGCGGCCATGACGTCGCGCCGTTCGCGCCGGGCACGGTGACGGCGACCGAAACGGTCGTGACCGCATGCGGATTGATCCGCGCCGCCGACCTCAACATGTTCGACGTGGCGATCTGGTTCCATCGCCCGCCGGGAATCGAATAGCGGGTGGAGAGGCAACAATGGAAGAAGTCGCAGTCGGCAAACTGACCGACATCGCCGACGGGGATTACAAGGTGTTCGCCCTGGAGAGCCTCGAAGTCGGCATTTTCCGCGCCGGCAGCAAGGTTCTGGCCTATGAGAATGTCTGCCCTCATGCCGGCGGCCCGGTCTGTCAGGGCAAGATATTCAACCAGGTCGAAGAGATCATCACGCCCGACAAGAAAAGCGCGGGGCTGCGCTTCGGCAAGCAGCGTCACATCGTTTGCCCATGGCACGGCTATGAATTCGATCTGGCGACCGGCTGCCATCCCGGCGACCCGTCGGTGCGGCTCACGCCGGTCCCGGTCGCCGTTCGCAACGGCCAGATCTACGTCAGCGTGCCTGATTAGGCTCCTATCTCGCGCAGCATCCGATCGGCGAGCTTTTCCGCCACCATGATGGTCGGAATGTTGGTATTGCCGCGCGGGATCGTCGGCATGATGGAAGCGTCGATGACGCGCAAGCCGGCGATGCCGTAAACGCGGCCGGCCGGGTCGGTGACGGCGTCGCGATCGTCCGGGCCGCCCATGCGGCAGGTGCCGACCGGATGAAACGTGCCGGCGACGTTGTCGCGGATGTGATCGGCCAGCGCGCCGTCGTCTGCCGCCAGTTTGGCAAGGTCGACGCGGCGGTCGGCGAGAGTGGCGAAGATCGGCTCGGCCAGCGGCGGCACCGCGTCGATCAGCGCTGCGACCAGCGCGCTCTTGATCTTGTTGCCGGGCGTAATGCGGTTGAGCCGGCGCAGCCGGTCGTTAAATTTCACCGGGAACGTCAGCCGCGTCATCGCCCGCACCGCGTCATAAGCGAGAATATCGATGCAGCGGCGGAAGCCAGCCATGAAGCGTTTCAGATCGAGCTCATGGCCGGTAAAATTGAATTCGACCAGCGGATATGTCGCCGGATCGGCGGCGGTGAGCGACACGCGGCCGCGTGCCATCGGCTTGAGCAGCGACGGCGCCAGGTTCGCCACCCGGTGCCCGAGCGGACTCCACGACGTCTTGCACTGCACGTTGAGATACATATCGAGCGGCGGCGCGCCGGGCAGGTTGGACGAATAACGCAAGCACGTCATTGGATGCGGTCGGACATTCGCGGCTTGCCGCATGCCGCGTTTTTGCAAAAGCCCGATAAAGAGGATGGCGTGATTGGACAGATTCTCGCCGACGCCGGGCCGGTCGGCGCGCACCGCGATGCCGAGCGAGCGCAACGCCGCCGCCGGGCCCACTCCGGCGCGCATGAGAAATGCCGGCGAATTTATGCCGCCCAGCGCGACAATGATCTCGCGGCCGAAAAAATCCCACCGCTCGCCGTTGATCGTCGCCGTGACGCCGGCGGCGCGCAACCCGTCGAATAACAGGCCGCTCACCGTCGCGCGCGTTACGATCGTAAGATTCGGCCGGCGCCGCACATCGGCGGTGAGGTAGCAGATCGAAGCGGAGCGGCGCTCGTGCCAGGTGTTGCTCATCGGCACGGAGCCGTAGCCGTCGCGAAAGTCGGCGTTCATATCGGCGACGAAGGGAATCTGCCGTTCCTCGGCGAAAGCATGAACCGCTTTCGCCAGCGGCGCCCAATCGGCCGCCTTGGTGCGGCGGATCGGCACCGGCCCGTCCTTGCCGTGCAGCGCACCGTCGAAATCCTGATCGCTCTCGAGTTTGCGGTAATAAGGCAGGACGTCGTCCCAGCCCCAGCCGGCAGCGCCGAGCGATTGCCATTCGGCATAGTCGTCGGGTGTGCCGCGATAGGCGACCATGCCCATCACCGAAGAGCCGCCACCCATGATGCGGCCCTGAGAGAAACCGGTCAGCGGCGAATTGTCCTTGCGCCGCCAATGCACTTTGAGTGCGGGCCAGAAATAAGCGTCGTTGTAGTAAGAGCGCGGATAGGAATCGAGGATATCCGCCGGCTCCGAACCGGGCACGGTGTCCGCGCCCGCCTCGAGCAAGAGCACGCGATTGGCCGATCGGGCCGACAGTCGATTGGCCAGCACGCAACCCGCGGCACCGGCGCCGACGATGATAGCGTCGAAGCGTTCCGTCATTTCAAGTTCCCGAGTCCGATGAGACCGGCGTCATTGCCCGCAGGCCGCGATCGCCTTGAATTGAACATTGCCGCAGCATGCTTTACTGGATCGGCGGCCGGCGCAAGACGCACCGGCCGTCAAGTCGCAAAGTCGGGTGCCGGCCATGACCAAGACCCTCCACGGCGTGATTGCCGCCATCGCCACCGCGATCGGCGAAAACGGCGAGCCCGATTGCGGCCGCTCGACTGCGCTGGCGCGCTTTCTCCTTGAGACCGGCTGCGACGGATTGAACGTGCTCGGCACGACCGGAGAAGCGACTTCCTTTTCGCTCGATCAGCGCCGGGGGGTGATGACCGCTTATGCCAAGGCCGGGCTGCCGCTGGATCGCATGATGGTCGGGACCGGAGCAGCGGCGGTGGCCGACGCGATTGCGCTCTCCAGGCACGCCGCCGAACTCGGCTTTGCCGGCGCGCTGGTGCTGCCGCCATTCTATTATAAAGGCGTGCCCGACGACGGCCTTGTTGCTTATATCGACGCAATCCTGACGGCGACTGCAGCGCGGCCGGTACCGATTTACCTTTATCATTTTCCGGCACAATCGGGCTTGCCTTGGCATATCGGCTTGATCCGCCGCCTGCTCGATACCTTCGGCGAACGCATCGTCGGACTGAAGGATTCGTCCGGCGACACGGCCTACGCCCGGGAAGCGGCCGGCATCTTGCCGCGGTTCAAGGTCTTTCCTTCCACCGAAGCCGTGCTGTCAGAGGCCCGATCCGGTCTCTTTGCCGGCTGCATCTCGGCGACCGCCAATCTCAATGCCGACCTTTGCGCACGCGCCTATCGCACCGGCGACGCAGCCGCGCTCGCCGAAGCGGTCGCAATTCGAAAGCTGTTCGACGGCAAGCCGCTGGTGCCGGGCGTCAAGGCGCTCCTGGCTCATATCCATGACGCGCCACAATGGGCGCGCGTCGAGCCGCCGCTCTCGGGCTTTCCGGCGGCCGACCGCGCCGCCGCGATCGCGGGTTACGATGCAGTCCGGGCCAAGCGCGTGGCATAAGGCGCTGGGCTGGAGGACCACTGACAGTCCGGCCGATGCCGCCAAATCCCGGCCGACGGCCGGCGTTGACGCTGCCTTCGCACGCCCCTATAAGCGCCGCTCGTCCCTGAAAGCACCAATCTACGGTCCATGGCCAACACCAAATCTGCCAAAAAGGCGACCCGCCAAATCGCACGCCGCACCGCCGTCAATAAAGCGCGGCGCTCGCGCATGCGCTCTGCGACGCGCAAGGTCGAGGAGGCGTTAGCCGCGGGCGACCGCTCCGGCGCATTGGCGGCGATGGCGCAAGCCGAGCCGGCGCTCATTCGGGCAGCCCAAAAGGGCATCGTGCATCGCAATGCAGCGCAGCGCAAAGTCTCGCGGCTTACGCAGCAGATCGCCAAGCTCGGCAAGAAATAGCGCGGCAATTCGCTCTTCGGCTTTTATCGCTGCATTTTTGTGGTGACGGGCGCAGTCAAATCGTTGACTGACATCTTACTGTTGCATTATTGTCACGTGACGCCGCAAATATGCGACACAAGTCTGTCCAGGCCGTTCCGGCTGCGGCGAGCGCCTCAAGTTTATTTGCTCCCACTGCATCGTCCGCGGGTTACCCCATAAAAGTGTCCAAAAGAATTGATGAGCAATGAATGACTTATTGCGCACACCTGTAGTCGGACTTTGAATCCGCTCGATTCCGCTTAGCGTGGATTTTATTTGCTCAGGTCTGCGATTACGAACATGACACGCGGATTACGCTTTTTATCGCGCGTCGATTCAGCACGTCGAGTCAATGATTTGTGCGGCCGATCCGCTCGGGAATAGCGCGGTTTATTGCGTGCGCATCTAAAAGCGCGATATTGCCGAGGTTCTTTTGCAGTTGCGGGCGGCAATTCCCGTGCTAGTTTTTTGGCTCCCTTCGGTTCCGAAGGTCTTCAACAAGTCGGTCTAAGCGATAACTCATCGCGGAATGGGTGCGGGTGGGGTGTGTCTAGTCGCGTGCGAGCTTTCCGATCGGTCGTGGCCCCGCGTACCGGGCGGCGAACGTAAAGCTATCCGCCGTGCTTTGGAAATGCGCAGTTAGAGGTCGCGTAGCCGCGCTGCACAAAGAGCCGATAATAGCCATCGAACTGGGAGCGATGGAGGTGGGGGCATCATGACGACTAATCACAATCCGCATTTTACCGCGACCGCCGGTTGTTACTGGCCCAGAGCTGCGTCCAGCGGCTGAAGCGCACCTCTGAACCTGGCGGACGGGCGCGCTCAGCGCGCTTGGCCTACGCCTCTTCGATAAGTGAGTTGCGTGTCGGCTGTATCGGGCCCTGCGGGATCGACTCCCTCGGCGTGTCCGAAAATTTTCCTCCGAAGACGAAAAGCGGACCAAAATGACAAGCACGGAACAGGAGCGCTGGCGCCGGATAAAGGATCGATTGCGTACCGAGCTTGGCGACGACGTCTTCACCAGTTGGTTCGGCCGGATGGAGCTCGAAGCGGCGGATAATGGTCTACTGCGCCTGTCGGTGCCGACGCGGTTTCTGCGCAACTGGATCCAGTCGCATTACAGCGAGCGCGTGCTCGCCAAGTGGCAAGAGGAGGAGCCCGGCGTCACCCGGCTGGAGCTGAGCGTCCGCTCCGCCACGATCAAGCCGCCGTCGCTCAAGCCCAAGATCGCCGACAGTCCGGCCCCCTCGCGCGAAGGCCGGAACGGGGCAGCCGTCAACGGCGACCCGCGGGCCGGCGTGCCGTTTATGACGGTGCACGAAGCGCTCGGCGGCTCGCCGCTCGATCCGCGGCTGACCTTCGAGACATTCATTGTCGGACGATCGAATACGCTCGCTCACGCCGCAGCGAAACAGGTCGCCACCAGCCGGCGCGGCGAGCCGCTGATGTTCAACCCGCTTTACATTCACGCCGCCGTAGGTCTCGGCAAAACCCACCTCCTGCAGGCCGTCAGCTGGGCCGGCAACAACGGCGGCGACCGCAAGATTCTCTACCTCACCGCCGAGCGCTTCATGTACGGCTTCGTCTCCGCGTTGCGCACCCAGACCACGCTCGCTTTTAAGGAGGCGGTGCGCGCCATCGATGTCCTCGTCATCGACGACTTGCAGTTCCTGCAGGGCCGCTCGACCCAGGCCGAGTTCTGCCACACCCTCAATGCCCTGATCGACGCCGGACGACAGGTGGTGATCGCCAGCGACCGGCCGCCGGCCGATCTCGAAAGTCTGGACGACCGCGTGCGCTCGCGGCTCGCCGGCGGCCTGGTCGTCGAGATCGGCTCGCTCGGCGAGGAATTGCGGCTTGAAATCCTCAAATGCCGTATCGCCGCCGCCCGGTTGCATCATCCGGGCTTCGAGGTGCCGGCGCCGGTGCTGGCGTTCATCGCCAAATCGGTCACCCATAACGGCCGGGACCTCGAAGGCGCCGTCAATCGCCTGTTGGCCCACGCCAAGCTCACCGGACAGCCGGTGACGCTTGAGATGGCCGAGCGGGAAATGCGCGACTTGATCCGCCCGGCGGAGCCCAAGCGGGTGCGCATCGAAGACATCCAGCGCATCGTGGCCCGCCAGTACAATGTCAGCCGCGCCGACCTGTTGTCGTCACGCCGCACCGCCAATGTGGTGCGGCCGCGACAGGTGGCGATGTACCTGTCGAAGGTCTTGACCTTGCGTTCGCTGCCGGAAATAGGGCGCCGCTTCGGCGGCCGTGACCACACCACGGTGCTGCACGCGGTGCGCAAGATCGAGAATCTGGCGGGTCATGACACGGCATTTGCCGAGGAGATCGAGGCGCTCAAACGCCAGCTTCAGGATTGATCCGGCCCCTCGCAACCCCTTGCAACCCCTTGCCGGCCGCCGCCGAAATCTGTGAAAAGATAGGGAAAAGGCCGGACCGGGGGTGGCTTGGCCTTGCCCAAGCCGCCGCTCCACGCCACTTTTGCCTTCCGTCGAAGGATTGCCCGCGGCGCTAACGGATTTTCACCATGAAGGTCACGGCAGAGCGTACGGAATTGTTGAAATTGCTGGGCCACGTGCACCGCGTGGTCGAGCGGCGGAACACCATTCCCATCCTCGCCAACGTGCTCGTTCATGCCGAGCGCGCCAAGCTTGCGCTCAAGGCCACCGACCTCGACATCGAAGTCACCGGCGCGATTGCCGCGGAGGTCGGGCCCGGCGGCTCGACCACGGTGCCGGCCCACATGTTCTTCGACATCGTGCGAAAGCTTCCCGAAGGCGCGCAGATCGTGCTGGAGTCGTCGGGCGACCGCGCGGCACTGTCGATCCGTGCCGGCCGTTCGCGCTTCACTTTGCAGACGCTCCCTGAAAGCGACTTTCCCGATCTCGCCCCGGGCGAGATGACGCACAAATTCACGCTCAAGGCCGAGGATCTGAAGCGGCTTATCGACAAGACCCAGTTCGCCATCTCGACCGAGGAGACGCGTTACTATTTGAACGGCATTTACCTGCACGCCGCCGGAACGGCCAAGGCGCAAACCTTGCGCGCCGTCGCAACCGACGGGCATCGGCTCGCGCAAATGGAAATCGAATTGCCGGCCGGCGCCGCCGGCATGCCTGGCGTGATCGTGCCGCGCAAGACCGTCGGCGAGGTGCAGCGCCTGATGGAGGACGGCGAGACCGAAGTCGCGATCGAACTGTCGCCGGGCAAGATTCGCTTCGCCATCGGGCAAACCGTCCTGACGTCGAAATTGATCGACGGCACCTTTCCCGATTACGGCCGCGTCATCCCCGTCGCCAACGACAAGGAACTCGTTGTCGACAAGAAGGAATTTGAGGCGGCCGTCGATCGCGTTTCGACCGTTTCGAGCGAACGCGGCCGGGCCGTCAAACTGTCAATCTCCGCAGGAAAGCTGCTTTTGTCCGTCACCAACCCGGATTCCGGCAGCGCCAACGAAGAGCTCGAGGTCGAATATGAGGCCGACCCGATCGATATCGGCTTCAACTCGCGTTATCTCCTGGATATCGCCGCGCAGATCGAAAGCGAGGCGGTGGTGCTCAAGCTCGCCGATCCCGGCTCGCCGACGCTGATCCAAAACAAGGACCCGCGTGGCGCCCTTTATGTGCTGATGCCGATGCGCGTCTGACGGAGATCGGGTAACAGGTCTCAGGGATCGCAGCCGTGCCGATCCCCGATTGCTGACCCTGATGATCCTGCGCCTCACGCTGACCAATTTTCGCAATTACCATGCGGCTTCCCTTGAAGCCGGCGCCAAGACGGTGGTGCTGGTCGGACCGAATGGCGCCGGCAAAACCAATCTGATCGAGGCCATCTCCTTTCTGGCGCCGGGCCGCGGTCTGCGCCGGGCCACGCTCGATGAGGTCGCGTTCGGCGAGGGAGACGGTTCCTGGGCGGTGGCCGCGGAGGTCGAAGGGGCGCTTGGACTCGCGACGCTGGGCACCGGCATCGATCGACCTCCGCAGGACGGCGAGCCGACGCAGCGCAAATATCGGATCGACCGCGAGCCGGTCGCCTCGGCGGCGGCGTTTGCCGACCATTTGCGCATCGTCTGGCTGACGCCGGCAATGGACGCGCTGTTTTCCGGCGCGCCGTCCGAACGCCGGCGCTTTCTCGATCGGCTGGTCCTTGCGGTGGATGCCGAACACGGCAGTCGCGTGAATGCGCTTGAACGATCGCTGCGCTCGCGCAACCGGCTCTTGGAGGACGTCCGGCCGGACCCGCATTGGCTCGACGCTGTCGAACACGAGACGGCCGAGCTTGCCGTCGCGGTCGCCGGCCTGCGCGTAGAGACCGTCCGACGGCTGGCCGCGGTGCTGGCACAGCGCGAGGGCGCGGCCTTTCCCTCCGCGGAGATCGCGCTCAATGGCTGGATCGAACAGCTCGTCGCGGATCATCCCGCCGCCGAAATCGAGGAACGCTATCGCGCGGTCTTGCGCGATAACCGCGCCCGCGATGCGGCGGCCGGCCGCACGCTGGACGGGCCGCATTTGACCGATCTGTCGGTCGTCTATGCGGAGAAGAGCATCGCCGCCGCCGATGCCTCGACCGGCGAGCAAAAGGCGTTGTTGATCGGTTTGGTGCTTGCCCATGCCCGGCTCATTGCCGCCATGACCGGGCTCGCTCCACTCCTCCTGCTCGACGAAGTCGTTGCCCACCTCGATCCGGCGCGCCGCGCCGCACTCTATGGCGAACTGGCGCAATTAGGGGGCCAAGTCTGGATGACGGGAGCGGATTCGGCGCTGTTCGCGGAAATCGGCGATGGCGCGGCGATGGTTGAGGTGAGTTCCGGGCGCCTGCATCCTCGATCGTCGCCGCATTGAAAGCGGTTCCATGTCCTGCGGCGGATTTCGAGCGATCGGAACTCTGCCAACGAGGGAACAAGACTGCGACGAGCCTCTTGAATCCGAAGAAGGAGCGAATGTCCGGTACGCGACAGAGGCAAGCAATGACAGAACCGGCAGAGGATCTCATTGTCCGGAACCTGATCGAAGCGTTGGAACGCTTGCGACAGGATTTGGATCGCATGGAACTATGGGCGGCGGCCCTGGGGTCGTTCCAACACCCCGT
>Ga0335081_10016164_pt1 | contig 12074 bp, 11 predicted proteins | sample Lox_Sample_35_FD_206713 | JGI IMG/M metagenome (GOLD analysis project Ga0335081, IMG submission 206713) | Soil microbial communities from Loxahatchee National Wildlife Refuge, Florida, United States - Lox_Sample_3.5 | ecosystem: Environmental > Terrestrial > Soil > Wetlands | place: USA... | reverse complement strand
GATCCATGCAAAGCCTCCTGGGAGTGGCCCTGGGCGCGGGCGGCGGCACGACAAAGGAAAAGTCTACTTCTAATCCCGGCGCTCCGGTGCGGGGAGAGCCAGTTGCCGCTGTGGCGCTGGGCCAGCTGCTATGATCGGCGCCATGCGCAACCCCAGCCCGCTGTGGAATCAGCTGATCCACCTCACCTTCAGGAGCCGGGTGAGCCTCCAGGCGCAGATCCGGGAGATGCTGGTCGGCGCGATCCTCGACGGGCAGATACCGCTGGGCGCGGCGCTTCCATCCACGCGCGTGCTCGCGCGCCAGCTCGGCGTGGCGCGGAACACGGTCGCGCTCGCCTACGAGCTGCTGGTCAACGAGGGTTATCTGCTCACCAGGAACCGCAGCGGGCACTACGTCAATCCCGAGATCGTCGCCGGTCGTTCGATCGTTCGCTCCCACGCGCCGTCGCCGCCGCTCGCGCCGATCGCCTGGCCGTCGCGCTTCGCCTCGTCCGTGTCCCGGCAGCGCAACATCGTCAAGCCGACGGATTGGCAGAAGTACCCTTATCCGTTTCTGTACGGCCAGTTCGATCCGGCGCAGACCCCTATACCCGGCTGGCGCGAGTGCAGCCTGCAGGCGCTCGGCGGCGCGGAGGCGCGCGCCTGGGCCGGCGATCTCATCGACGGCGACGATCCGCTCCTGATCGAGCAGATCCAGACCCGGCTGCTCCCACGCCGCGGTGTCTGGGCTTCGCCGGAGCAGATCCTGGTCACGGTGGGAGCGCAGCACGCGCTGTTTCTTCTGGCCACGCTGCTCGTCGGCAAGGCGACGACGGTGGGCATGGAAAACCCCGGCTATCCGGACGCGCGCAACATCTTCGCCTCACGTACGCCGAGTGTCGTGGTGCTCCCGCTCGATACGCACGGGCTCGCGCTGTCGGCCGCTCTCGAGGGCTGCGAATACGTCTACCTCACGCCGTCGCACCAATGCCCGACCAACGCCACCATGCCGCTCGCACGACGCGAAGCGCTGCTCGAGTGGGCGGAGCGCCGCGACAGGGTCCTGATCGAGGACGATTACGAGGTCGAGCTGGGCTTCGAGGGACAGGTGCAGCCGGCGCTCAAGAGCCTGGACCGCGCCGGACGCGTCATCTACGTGAGCAGCCTGTCGAAGACGCTCGCCCCCGGCATCCGCCTAGGGTACATCGTGGGCAGCGCCGAGCTCGTGCGCGAGCTACGCGCATTGCGCCGACTGATGCTGCGCCATCCGGCCGCCAACAACGAGCGCTCCGTGGCGCTGTTCCTGGCAATGGGTTACCACGATGCGCTGCTGCGGCGGCTCAAGCGCACCTACGCCGAGCGCTCGCCGCTGCTGGCGGAAGCTCTGTCGCGCCAGCTCCCGGAACTGGCGTTTCACACCGTTCCGGGCGCGTCTTCGTTCTGGCTCGAATTTCCCGGCGACGTCGACACCCGCGTGCTGGCCGCGGCGGCGCAGAGGCACGGCGTCCTGATCGAGCCCGGCGACGTGTTCTTCGCCGCCGAGGGCCTGAGCGCCCCGCGCAACTACGCGCGCCTCGGCTTCGCCTCGATCGCGACCGAGCGCATCGAGCCGGGCATCGCAGCGCTGGCGCGAGCGTATGCCGAAGTCACTGCGCGCCACGCGGTGGCGCGCTAACGGTCCCGCCGCCGGCGCGAATTCATTCGCACGCGTCCGGATCAATCCGGACCTGCATTTCCCTTGCGCGGGGACGAAATATCCCGGTTACGCCGCGACGGCCTCTGAAGCGACGAGCCCGTGCGCCTCGGCCAGACTTTCCGCGGCCAGCACCTGCGCCACGGCATTCACGACTGAGGCGATCCTGCCGACGTCACGCAGCTGCTGCACGGTGAATCCGCTCTCGCGCAGCAGCCGATAGTGGGAACGGACGCAGAACGTGCACTTGCCGACGACGGAGGCGGACAGCGCGTAGAGCTCGAAGCTCGCGCGGTCCACGCCACCGTGGGTGGCATAGGCGTTCATGCGCAGCTCCGCGCGCACGGTTTTAAGCTCCGGGTCGTCCGCCATCTCCACGAACGGGTACCAGACGTTGTTCATGCCCATCAGCGCGGCGGCGGAGAGCGCCGCGCGGGCGTGTGCGCTGTCGAGGCCGGGCTCGCTGCGCAGCGCTTCGACCAGCGCCGGCGCACCGGCGGCGAAGGCGGCGGCCAGCGCCGCGCCGCAGGCGAGCGAAGGGGTGAGGCTGGAGCGTGCGAGCACGGCGTCGAGATTGAGCCGAAGATCCTTGGCGTAATCGGGAATGCGGTCCTTGAGGGTTTGGAGTGGCATGCGATGGGTTTCCTTGGGTAGGGCGCGAATTTATTCGCGGCGTGCTTCCCGCCAGACGGGATGCAGGCGCGGATGCGCTCGCGCCGTCCGGATGCATCCGGACCTACAGCCCCGTCCGCGGGGAACGGCCGCCGTTACAGCGTCGTGCCGCCGACCGCCCGGTTGCACGGACACAGCTCGTCGGTCTGCAGGCCGTCGAGGACACGCAAGACCTCCTCGGGGCTGCGGCCGACGTTCAGGTTGTTCACCGACACGTGCTGAATCACGTTGTCCGGATCGACGATGAAGGTCGCGCGCAGCGCCACGCCTTCCTCGGCCCGCACGCCGAGCTGGTCCACCAGCGAGCCCGTGGTGTCCGCGAACTGCCACTGATTGAGGCTTTTGAGATCCGCGTGGTCGCGCCGCCACCCGAGCTTGGCGTACTCGTTGTCGGTCGATCCGCCGATCACGACGGCATCACGGTCCTCGAAGTCCTTCGCGAGCCTGGCGAAGCCGACGATCTCGGTCGGACAGACGAAGGTGAAGTCCTTCGGGTAGAAGTAGATCACCTTCCACTTGCCGGGGAACGACTTCTCATCGATCGGCGCGAACGCCGACTCGCCGTTTTCCTCCGGCCGGTTGAATCTGGGCTTGACGCCCACCACTCGGAACGGTTCCAGTTTCTGGCCTACGGTTTTCATGCGCTTGCTCCTTTGCGGGCGCCCTTGCGAGCACCTGGCATTGCAGTTGGAATGAGAACGATTCATATATTATGGATTGGCTGTGAATAATTCAATTCGTTTATTTCTATGAGCCTGGTAGAGCGCGCTTATCGACCGATTTGGTAAACGGCGACCTCTCGCGCTACCTTTGGCGGCTCACACGGGAGGAATGTCATGCGCATCGGCGTGCCGAAGGAGATCAAGGTTCTCGAGAACCGCGTGGGGCTTACGCCGGCGAGCGCCCGCGAAGCCGTTCACCACGGCCACGAGGTGCTGGTCGAGCATCACGCCGGCCAAGGCATCGGCATGGAGGACGAGGATTACCGGCGGGCCGGTGCCCGCATCGTCGCCTCCGCCAAGGAACTCTTCGCAGCCGCGGAGATGATCGTCAAGGTGAAGGAGCCGCAGGCGGTCGAGCGCAGGATGCTCAAGCCCGGGCAGATCCTGTTTACCTATCTGCACCTCGCTCCCGACCCTGAGCAGGCGAAGGAGCTGATCGAGAGCGGCGCCGTGTGTATCGCCTACGAGACCGTGACCTCCGCGTCCGGCGGTCTGCCACTGCTCGCGCCGATGTCGGAGGTCGCCGGACGGATGGCCGTCCAGGCTGGCGCCTACTACCTCGAGAAGCCGCACGGAGGCATCGGCGTGCTGCTCGGCGGCGTTCCCGGCGTCGATCCGGCGAAAGTGGTGGTGCTCGGCGGCGGCGTGGTCGGCTCGCACGCCTGCCACATCGCGCTCGGCATGGGCGCCGAGGTGTGGGTGCTCGATCGCAACGTGGAAGTGCTGCGCGCGCTGTGGCGCCAGTTCGGACGGCCGCTGAACACGGTGTACGCGACCCGCGACGCGATCGAGCGGCACGTGACCTCGGCCGACCTGGTGATCGGCGGAGTGCTGATTCCCGGTGCGTCCGCGCCGAAGCTCGTCACCCGCGAGCTGGTCGCGCGCATGCGACCCGGCTCGGTCGTGGTCGACGTCGCGATCGACCAGGGCGGCTGCTTCGAGACCTCCCGCCCGACCACCCACGCCGACCCGGTTTACGTCGTCGACGGCGTGACCCACTACTGCGTGGCCAACATGCCGGGAGGCGTTCCGCGCACGTCGACGATGGCGCTCAACCATGCGACGCTGCCGTTCGTGCTGGCGATCGCCGACACGGGCTGGAAGGCGGCGCTCGCCGGCGACACCCACCTCAAGAATGGGCTCAACATCGCCTTCGGCAAGGTGACCTGCAAGCCGGTGGCCGAGGCGCTCGGCTACAAGTACGTTCCGGCCGACGCCGTGATGTAGCGCTGCCTTGCCGTGGCTCCAGCGCTCCGGCGGCGCTGGCCCTAGCCCCGCCGAGCGCGCGGCGGGACAATACGTAGCTTAACCGTCGAACGCGAGGTCTCCATGGATACCGTGACCCAAGCCAGGCGCCCGGCCGTGTCGGGCAAGCAGAAGATGACGCCCTCCGAAGCGTTCGTCGAGTCGCTCGTGGCGCAGGGCGTCAGGGACGTTTTCGGAATCGTGGGCTCGGCGTACATGGACGCGCTCGACCTGTTCGAGCTCGCCGGCATCCGCTTCATCTCGGTCGCTCACGAGCAGGGCGCGGGCCACATGGCCGACGGCTACGCCCGCGTATCGGGGCGTCACGGCGTGTGCATCGCGCAGAACGGTCCCGGCGCCACCAATTTCGTCACCGCCATCGCGGCGGCCTACTGGGCGCACTCCCCGGTGGTCGTGGTCACGCCGGAGACCGGTTCGATGACGCTGGGCCTCGGCGGCTTCCAGGAGACCGAGCAGCTGCCCATTTTCTCGCGCATCACGAAATACCAGGCGCACGTCAACAATCGCGCGCGCATGGCCGAGCTCACCTCGCGCGCCTTCGACCGTGCGCTGCTGCTCATGGGCCCGACGCAGGTGAACATTCCGCGCGACTTCTTCTACGGCGACATCGACTGCGAGATCCCTCGCCCGCTCGCGATCGAGCGCGGTGCCGGCGGCGAGCAGGCGCTCAACGACGCGGCTGAGCTGCTCGCCTCGGCGCGCTTCCCGGTCATCCTCTGCGGCGGCGGCGTGATCGCGGCCGACGGCACAGGCGAGGCGATCCGCCTCGCGGAGCTCCTGTCGGCGCCGGTGTGCAATTCGTATCTCCACAACGATTCCTTCCCGGCCTCGCACGCGCTGTGGTGCGGGCCGCTCGGCTATCAGGGTTCGAAGGCGGCGATGAAGCTCATCGCCAAGGCCGACGTCGTACTGGCGCTCGGCACGCGCCTCGGGCCGTTCGGCACATTGGCGCAGCACGGTCTCGACTACTGGCCCAAGGACGCCAAGATCGTGCAGATCGACGCCGACGCGACGATGCTGGGACTGGTCAAGCCGATCTCCGTCGGCATCTGCGGCGACGCGAAGGCCGCCACGCTGGCGCTCGTCGAGCGGCTGGGCAAGCGCAGGCTCGTCTCGCAGGGCGACAAGGACGCGCGGCTCGCCGAGATCCGCGAGGAGAAGGCCAGGTGGGAGAAAGAGCTCGACGGCTGGACCCACGAGACGGACGCCTGGTCGGTCGAAGTGTCCACGGGCGCGAACGCCATGCATCCGCGGCAGATGCTGCGCGAGCTCGAGCGCGCCATGCCCGCCGGCGCCATGGTCTCGACCGACATCGGCAACATCTGCTCGGTGTCCAACTCCTACCTTCGCTTCGAGCGGCCGCGCTCGATGTTCGCGGCGATGAGCTTCGGCAACTGCGGCTATGCGTTCCCGACGATCATCGGCGCCAAGGTCGCGGCCCCCGACCGGCCGGCGATCGCCTACGTCGGCGACGGCGCCTGGGGCATGAGCTTCGGCGAGCTGCAGACGTGCGTGCGCGAGGGCATCCCGGTGACCGCGGTGGTGTTCAACAACGGCCAGTGGGGGGCGGAGAAGAAGAACCACGTCGACTTCTACGGCCGCCGCTTCGTCGGCGTCAATCTCGATCGCCAGCCCTCGTGGGCCGCGGTGGCGAAAGCGATGGGCGCGGAAGGCCTGCGCGTGGAAAAGCTCTCCGACGTGGGGCCGGCGCTTCGCGCCGCGGCCAAGGCGCAAGGCGAGGGCAAGACGACGGTGCTCGAGATGATGGTCACGCGCGAGCTCGGCGACCCGTTCCGCCGCGACGCGCTCGCGATGCCCATCCGCCACCTGGCGAAGTACAAGTCCACGGCGGCGAAGCAGGGGTAGGCGCGAGAGCGCGGCCACAGGCGACATGGGCGGCAAGGACCGGCTTCCGGTGAGCGATGCGGCGGCCATCGTCGCCAGCCTCGTCGCGCGGGCGCGCGCTGCGCAGGCCGCGTTCGATGCCGCCACGCAGGCAGAAGTCGACGAGGTCGTCACTGCGGTGGGCTGGTCGATCGTGGATCCGGAGCACAACCTCGCGCTCGCGGAGCTCGCCGTGCAGGACACCGGGCTCGGCAACGTCGCCGACAAGGTCGCCAAGAACCGTCGCAAGACGATGGGCCTGCTGCGCGACCTCGCACGGGCGAAGTCGGTGGGCATCATCCACGAGGATCCGGCGCTCGGAGTGGTGGAGATCGCGCGCCCGGTGGGCGTCGTCGGGGCGATCACGCCCTCGACCAACCCGGCGGCCACGCCCGCCAACAACGTCATCAACGCGCTCAAGGGGCGCAACGCGGTGATCCTGGCGCCCTCCCCCAAGGGCGCCTCGACGCTAGCGCTGCTGCTTGCCTACGTGCACGCCGAGCTCGACCGCGTGGGCGTGCCGCGCGACCTCGTGCAGACGCTGCCCAGCCCGGTGACCCGCGAGATGACCAACGAGCTGATGCGCCAGGTCGATCTGGTCGTGGCGACCGGATCGCAGACCAACGTGCGCGGGGCGTACGCGAGCGGCTCTCCGGCGATCGGGGTGGGCGTGGGGAACGTCGCCGTCATCGTCGACGAGACGGCCGACCTGAGCGATGCCGCCGGAAAGATCGCGCGCTCGAAGATCTTCGACTTCGCCACGAGCTGCTCGTCGGAGAACAGCGTCATCGCGGTGGAGTCGATCGCCGAGGAGCTGCTCGCGGCGCTGGCGACGAACGGCGGCGTGCTGCTCGAGCCCGACGAAGCCAGGACGCTCGAGCGGGCGATGTTCGTCGACGGCCATCCGGCGGCGAGCTTCGTGGCGCAGAGCGCGCGGGCGATCGCGCTCCGGGCCGGGCTTTCACGCCCCGCGCTGCTCGACGCGTCGTTCCTCGTCGTCGCGGAGAGCGGCATCGGGCGCGCGCATCCGTTCTCGGGCGAGAAGCTCTCCCCCGTGCTCGCGTTCTACCGCGCAGCGGACTTCGCCGCCGCGCGCGCGCTGGCCGAGCGGCTGCTGCGTTACCAGGGGGCGGGGCACTCGATCGGCTTGCACAGCTTCGACGAGCGGCGCGCGATCGAGCTCGGCCTCACCCTTCCGGTGTGCCGCGTCATCGTCAACCAGGCGCATTGCTTCGCCACCGGAGGAAGCTTCGACAACGCGCTGCCGTTCTCGCTGTCGATGGGCTGCGGCACCTGGGGCGGCAACAGCATCTCGGACAATCTGAACTACCGCCACTTCCTCAACATCACGCGCGTCGTGCGGCCGCTCGACCCGGCGCAGGTCCACGAGCCGACCGAGGAGGAACTGTTCGGCAGCTACCTGCGGAAGCACGCGCGCGGCTCCGGGCGCAAGACTTAGGAGCCCCACAGGCTCCAAGCCTCATCGGCCGATGAACACGTTCCGCGAAGCGATCGACGCGCAAGCTGGCGCGAGACCCGACGCGCCCTGCGTGCTCGCGCCTGAGACCGGTGGGGTTCTCACCTACGGTGACGTTGCGCGCGCCGGACGAGCGCTGGGCGCCTACTTCTCCGCCGAGGGCATCGTGCCCGGCTCGGTGGTGTCGTTCATGCTGCCCAACGGGATCGCGGCCGCCAGCGTGTTCCTCGGCACGATGTACGCCGGCTACGTCGTCTCGCCGGTCAACCTGCTGGCGCAGGACAGTCAGGTCGCCTACACGCTGGCGCATTCGGAAACGCGGCTCGTCTTCGCCGCGCCGGAGTTCATCGAGCGGCTCGCCGCGCTGCTGCCCTCCGGACGAGCCGTGGTGCTGCGGCCGACCGACCCCGACCGACTCGATCTGCCGGGCTCGTCGCGGGCGGCGAGCACCCCCGTCACCGGGACGATGCCGGCGATGCTCATGTACACCTCCGGCACCACCGGCGTCCCGAAGGGGGTGCTGCTCACCCACGCCAACATGATCCACGCCGGCTCGGTGGTCAGCGCGTGGCAGGCATTGGGCGAGAGCGACCGCGTGCTCTCGTCGCTGCCGCTCTACCACATCAACGGCCAGTGCATCGCGACGGTGGCTCCCGTCGTCTCGGGCGGCAGCATCGTCATGCCGCACCGATTCGGCGTCAGGGAATGGTGGTCGCTGGTCGAGCGCTATCGACCGACGTGGCTTAACGTGGTCCCGACCATCATAGCCTTTCTTCTGCACGGCGCGGACTTGACCCCTGAGCAACGCGAGGCGTGCACGGGCGTGCGCTTCGCGCGCTCGGCTTCGGCGCCGCTGCCCCCGGAGCAGCACCGCGCCTTCGAGGAGCGCTTCGGCATCAGCGTGATGGAGGCGATGGGCCTCACCGAGACCGCTTCTATCGCCTTCGCCAATCCATTGGACGTCGCGCGACGCAAGTACGGCTCGCCGGGTCTGCCGCTCGGCCTGGAGGCACGCGTGGTCGCTGCCGACGGCGCGGTGCTGCCCGACGTAACGCCGGGCGAGATCGAGCTGCGTGGCCCGAGCGTGATGGCCGGCTACTACCGCGACCCGGAGCGCACGGCGCAGGTTCTCAAGGCCGACGGCTGGCTCGGCACGGGCGATCTCGGCTACCGTGACGCCGAGGGCTACTACTTCATCACCGGGCGGCTCAAGGAGCTCATCATCAAGGGCGGCGAGAACATCGCCCCCCGCGAGATCGACGAGGCGCTGGTGCGCCATCCCGCCGTACTGGAAGCTGCCGCGGTGGGCATTCCCGATCCCGATTACGGCCAGGACATCCTCGCCTGCGTGGTGCTCAAGCCCGGCGCGCACTGCGAGCCCTCGGAGCTCATCGCCCATTGCCATGCGCACCTCGGGCGGTACAAGACGCCGCGGCTCATCCGCGTGGTGGAGTCGCTGCCGAAGGGGCCCTCGGGGAAGGTGCAGCGGCTGCGCCTGCTCGAAGTCGCCGGCGAAGGGATCGGCGCGTGAACACCCTTGCGGTAGACGTCTGGCGCGGCGGCGCCGACGGCCGGTTCCAGGAGTTTCCCGTTCCCCGGCGCGACGCGCAGACGGTACTCGACGTCGTGACCTACATCCAGCGCAAGCTCGACCCGACGCTCGCCTATCGCTTCGCGTGCCGGGTCGGCATGTGCGGCTCGTGCGCCATGACGGTCAACGGACGCCCGCGATGGACTTGCCGCACGCACGTCTCCGAGGTGACCGCCGACGGGCGGCTGCGCATCGGGCCGCTCGCCAACCTGCCCATCGTGCGCGATCTCGTCACCGACATGCGGGAGTTCTTCGACAAGTGGGCCCGCGCCAAAGGACAGTTCAAGGCCACTGCCACGCGTGGGCAGGATTTCGCCCGCATCGCGCCGGCATCGCGGGAGCGGCGGGCGATCGACGCGGCGATCGAATGCATCGGCTGCGGCGTGTGCTACGCCGCGTGCGACGTCGTCGCCTGGAACCCCGACTATCTGGGCCCGGCTGCGCTCAATCGCGCGTGGACGCTCCAGAACGACCCGCGCGACGGCGCTCGCGTCGAGCGCCTCGCCGCGGTCTCGGGAGACGCCGGCTGCCACGCCTGTCACACGCAGGCGAGCTGCACCGAGCGCTGTCCCAAGCATCTTTCGCCGACGGCTTCGATCGCGGAATTGAAGCGCGCGAGCGTGTTGGCCGTGCTCAAGGGTGAGCTGTGAGCGCGCGCGCCGAATCGCGCCTGTGGCTCGCGCAGCGCGCAAGCGCGGCGGTGCTGGCGCTGTGCGTTGCCATGCATCTCGCCACTATGATCATCGCGGTGCGCGGCGGCCTCACCGCGGCGGCTATCCTCGGCCGGACGCGGGGCAGTGCACTCTGGGCCGCGTTCTACGCGCTGTTCGTGCTGGCGGTGGCGACCCACGCGAGCATCGGCCTGCGCACCATCGCCGCCGAGTGGCTCGGCTGGCGTGGCCGCGCCGCCGACGGCGCGTTTGCCGGGATCGGCCTCGCGCTGGCCGCGCTTGGCGCTTACGCCATCGTCGCGGTGATCCGATGAGCTCCTGGCGCAACCGCGGTCATGCCGGGTACTGGGCGTTCCTCGTGCACCGGCTCTCGGGCCTGGCACTCGTGGTCTTCCTGCCGGCGCATTTTCTCGCCCTGTCGCAGGCGATCCGCGGCGCGGGGGAGCTCGATGCGTTCCTCGCCTGGACGCGAGCACCCGCGGTGGTCGCGAGCGAGATCGCGATCGTGTTCGCGCTCGCCGTCCACCTGACCGGGGGCCTGAGGCTGCTGTTCATCGAGTTTGTCGGCTGGAAGAGCGAGGCGCAGAAGGCGCTCATCGCAGTGGCGGGCGGCGTCGCGGCGTTCTGCGCGATCGCTTTCGCCCTGAACGTGGTCTAAGCTTCATGCTCATGCGCATCGATCCGACCACCGTCGAAGAGGCCGCGAAGGCGCTCTACGTGCGCGCGCTCAAGATCCTGCCCGACGACGTCAAGCGCGGGTTCGACGCGCTCGCGGCGCGCGAGAGTTCGGCGACCGCGCGCGAGGTGCTCGGCACGATGGTCGCCAACATCGCCGTGGCCGAGCGCACCGACAATCTGCTCTGCCAGGATACCGGCATCCCCATCTACAACGTCATCGTCGGCCGCGGCGTCGAGCTCGCGGCCGAGGACGCTCTCGCGCTCAAGGCCGCCATCCGCCGCGGCTGCGAGCGCGCCACGCGCGAGCATCCGCTGCGCTCCTCGATCGTGCATCCGATCACCCGCCGCAACGAGCAGACCTCCTGCGGGATCGGCGTGCCGGTGATCCATCTCGACGTCGCCGACGACTTCGAGGGCCTGCGCATCGAGATGATCCCGAAAGGCAGCGGCTCGGAGAACAACTCCTGGCTGCGGATGGCCCTGCCCGCGGACGGGGTGGACGCCATCAAGACCTTCGTGGTCGATTGCGTGCTCGACGCCGGCGGCAGGACGTGCCCGCCGACGATCGTCGGCGTGGGCGTCGGCGGCACCGCCGACCTGTGCGTGCATCTCGCGAAGATCGCCGCCACCCGCGCGCTGGGAACGCACTGCGCCGACCCCGAGGGCGCGCGGCTCGAGCACGAGCTTGGGCGGGCGGTCAACCTGCTGGGCGTGGGTCCGCAAGGCCTGGGCGGCGACGCCACGGCGTTCGCCGTGCACGTCGAGCTGGCGGCCACGCACATCACCATGAACCCCGTGGCGGTCAACATGCAATGCCATTCGGCGCGGCGGGCGAGCGCCACCCTCACGCCCGACGGCGTGCGCTACGGCTTCTAGCGCCGATGTTCATCGCGCACTTCGGGGTGGCGATGGCGGCGAAGAAGGTCGCGCCCCAACCGTCGCTCGGCACGCTCGTGCTCGGCGCCCAGCTCCTCGACGGCATCTGGCCGCTGCTGGTGCTGCTCGGCTGGGAGCGGGTCGCGATCGTGCCGGGCATCACGGCGGCGAGCCCGCTCGATTTCACGTCCTATCCGTACACGCACAGCCTCGTGGCGAGCGGGGTGTGGGGAGCCCTGCTCGCGCTCGCCTACTACGCGCTGCGGCGCGACCGCAACGGGGCTCTCTGGCTGGGCGCGCTGGTGGTCTCGCACTGGCTGCTCGATCTGATCGCGCACCGTCCCGACCTGCCATTGTGGCCGGGCGGTCCGCGGGTGGGCCTGGGGCTGTGGTATTCGATCTCGGCCACGCTCATCGCCGAGTTCGGGCTGTTCGCCGGCGGCGCCTGGATCTACGCCTCGGTCACCCGCGCGCGCGATGCGCTTGGCACCGTGCTGCTGTGGGCCTTCGTCGTCGTGCTCGGGGCGCTCTACCTCGCGGCGCTGTTCGGCCCGCCGCCGCCGTC
>Ga0335081_10016163_pt1 | contig 12074 bp, 11 predicted proteins | sample Lox_Sample_35_FD_206713 | JGI IMG/M metagenome (GOLD analysis project Ga0335081, IMG submission 206713) | Soil microbial communities from Loxahatchee National Wildlife Refuge, Florida, United States - Lox_Sample_3.5 | ecosystem: Environmental > Terrestrial > Soil > Wetlands | place: USA... | reverse complement strand
AGTCGCCGGGTCACGCCCCACTGCGCGACCCGCCAGAACGCCTCGAGGATGATGCTGTTGCTCATCTTCGACGCGCCGTGCTCGCGCTCCACGAACGTGATCGGCACCTCGACGATCCGCAGGCCGGCGTCGGCGACGCGCAGCGTCAGGTCGATCTGGAAGCAGTACCCGGTCGATTCGACCTGATCCAGGCTGATCGTCCGCAGCGTCGCGGCGCGGTAGGCGCGGAATCCCGCGGTGGCGTCACGGACGCCGAGGCCGAGCATGATCCGGGTGTAGATGTTGGCCCCCCGGGACAGCGCCTCCCGGGCCTTCGGCCAGTTGACCACCCGGCCGCCGGGGACCCACCGGGATCCGATGGACAGGTCCGCGTAGTCCAGCGCGGCGACCAGGGTGGGCAGGTGCTCGGGCTGATGCGACCCGTCCGCGTCCATCTCCACGATCACGTCGTAGCCGCGCTCGAGCGCCCAGCCGAACCCGGCGATATAGGCCTTGCCCAGGCCCGCCTTGCCGGTCCGGTGCATGACCTGCACGTGCGAGTCGGCTTCGGCCAGCTTGTCGGCGAGGTCGCCGGTCCCGTCCGGGCTGCTGTCGTCCACGACCAGCAGATCCGCCGTCGGCAGCGCCGCTCGCACCCGGCCCGCGATGGAGTCCAGGTTCTGCCGCTCGTTATACGTCGGCATCACGATGACGATCCGGCTCGCCGGCGCCTCGGCGGACGGGTTTGGCTCAGTCACGACCCCTGCCTATCGCTGCGTTGGTTCACGCGCCGTGCTCAGTCCCGGAGGTTAGTCACGGACAGTGCAGGCCATGATATCCCCGCTTCGGCATCCGCCCGCAGGTTCCGCCTTCCGCGGAGCACCCTCCCCGAGGAGACAACGAACCGGCCTTCAGGTTCGTGCCCCGGTCCCCAGGGCCGGGCGATGTCAACCTGCAGGACGGCCGCTGCGCTACCGACAGGTCATCGTCACCTGCGGATCGTAACGACTAGGAGTATTGCCGCTGCTCAGGCGGGGGCACCGTACGACCAGGGCATGGGCGGCCCACTGGTCACAGTCGGCTCAAAATTGTCTCAGGGGTCTATACCTTTCGCGCACGGCGAGGAAAAATAAGCAGCGGCTGTCCTCTTGCACACGGTGCTTTCGGGGTATGGATCACCCCACTTAGCGTCTCCCGACGTCCGCTCGGCCACCCAGTCGTGGCCGGCCCTCGGCTCCCCTGGAGGTGATTGAATGGATGGTAGCGCCGACCGGTTCCTCGAGCTGATGCACCAGCTAGAGGACTTCACCCACTCGGTATCTCCTGAGCAGGCGCACGCCCAGTTTGACGAGACGACCCTCCAGCTGTTCTGGATGCGGTGGCCGCAGCTGTCCGAGTGGGCAGGCTCGCTGTGGCGGCTGCTGTCCGAAGAGCTCGCCGGGCCGTCGGCTCCGCACAACGACTCCGAGCTGTTCGAGATCGGCGAAAGTGGCTGACCCTGCCCGCCGGCCCTTCACGGTCGGCGACCTGATGCATGCGCGGATGGTCTCGACGAGCCCGGACAGCCCGGTCGCCGAGGCCGCCGCCGCGATGGTGCGCGAGAAAGTAGGCTCGGCCCTCGTCATGCAGGGCTCCTTCCTGGCCGGCATCCTCACCGAGCGCGACGTGCTCAAGGCCGCGGCGTCGGGCTCGGACCTCACCGTGGTGCCGGTGTCGGCCTGGATGACCAAGGACCCGCAGTCAACGGGCCCGGACACGCCGGTGGAGAAAGCGGCCCAGATCATGCTGCTGAACGGCTTCCGGCACCTGCCGATCGTGGAAGGGCGGCGGGTGCACGGCGTGGTCAGCCTTCGTGACCTGTTCTCGGCCAGGATCAGCCGGCCGTCCCAGCCGCGCAGCGCGGCGAGCTAGCCGGCTCGTCCGCGGGCAGCCGCACCTTGAGGCATCTGCCCGCGAGGTAGACCGGGACCTGGCCGGCGCCTGGCCTGGAGCCGGCCCATTGCGGCGCGGGCACGGGCTCGCGGAGCTCATCGAGCCAGAGTCCGGTCACGTCGGCTCCGCGCCGGGCACGCTGTAAGAACAGCATGAACGAGGCATGCACGCCTTAAGGTCTGGTACGGGCGGTCCTAGAGTGCCTGAAGTCTGTTTTCATGTCAGCAGCTTGTCGAGCCGGATCGGCAGGTCGCGGACCCGGATTCCGGTGGCGTGGTACACCGCGCCGGCGATGGCGGCCGCCGTGCCCACGATGCCCACCTCGCCGATCCCCTTGGCTCCGGCCGGGCCGAGCTCAGGCTCCTCCTCGTCGATCCAGACCGCGTCGATGTCCTGCACGTCGGCGTGCGCCGCGATGTGGTACCCGGCCAGGTCGTGGTTGGGGTAGTCGCCGAACTGCGGATCCATCGCGCTCTCCTCGTGCAGCGCCATGGACAGGCCCATGGTCATCCCGCCGATCAGCTGCGACCTGGCCTGCGCAGGGCTGACGATGCGGCCGGCCGCGAACACGCCGAGCAGCCGCGGCACCCGGACCTCGCCGGTGTCGGCGTCCACCCGCACCTCGGCGAACTGGGCGCCGAAGGCGTACCTGGCGTGGGCAGGCAGCGCGCCGATGTCCGCCGCGGTGTCGGCGTGCGCGGTGAGCCCGCCGGGCGGCACGGCCCCGTCCCTGGCCCGGACCTGATCGCGCAGCGCGCCGCAGGCCTTGATCACGGCCCAGGTCCACGACGCGGTGCCCATCGACCCGCCGGCGATCATCGCGGGCGGCAGCGCGCTGTCGCCGATGCTCACGTCGATGGCGGCCGCGGGCACGCCGAGCGACTCGGCCGCGACCGCCAGCAGCGCGGTCCGCGCGCCGGTCCCGATGTCGGCCGCCGCGATCGACACCTGGTACCGCCCGGACGGCGACACGGTCACCCGCGCCTGCGAGGGCATGGCCCGGGCCGGGTAGGTCGAGGCGGCCACGCCGGTCCCGGTGAGCCACCGTCCCTCGCGCCGCACGCCGGGGGCAGGGTCGCGGCCGGCCCAGCCGAACCGCGCGGCGCCCTCGCGCAGGCAGCCGGCCAGGTGGCGGCTGGAGAACGGCTGGCCGGTCTCGGGGTGGACCGGCGGCTCGTTCCGCAGGCGCAGCTCCACCGGGTCGATCCCGAAGGCCGCGGCCAGCTCGTCCATGGCCGATTCCAGCGCGAACATGCCCGGGCACTCCCCCGGCGCCCGCATCCAGGACGGCGTGGGCACGTCCAGCCGGACCACGCGGTGGGTGGTGCGCCGGTGCGGCGCGGCGTACATGTGCCGGGTGGCCACGGCCGACTGCTCGGTGAACTCCTTGAGCGTGGAGGTCTGGTCGATGACGTCGTGGCAGACCGCCGTCAGCCTGCCGTCCGGGCCGGCACCGAGACGTACCCGCTGGATCGACGGGGCCCGGTGGCCGGTGACGGCGAACATCTGCGGCCGGGTGACGGCGAACTTGACCGGGCGCCCGGTCACCCGCGCGGCCATGGCCGCCAGGATCACGTTGGCCCGCGGCATCCCCTTGGCGCCGAAGCCGCCGCCCACGTGCTCGGCGATCACCCGCACCTGCCCCGGCTCGAGCCCGAACACGGCGGCGATCTGCCCGGCCGCGCGGGACGGCCCCTGGGTCGCGTCGTACACGGTCAGCGTGCCGGCCTGCCACGCCGCCACCGTGGCGTGCGGTTCCATCGGGTGGTTGTGCTCGGCGGGGGTCCGGTAGGTGGCGTCGACGCGGACCGCGGCGGCGGCGAACGCGCCGTCGAAATCGCCGGCCGCGGTGTCGGTCTCGTAGCGGGGGTTGACGAAGTCCGGCTTGTACAGGCCGGGGTGGCTGGCGGTCAGCGTCACGTCGTGCGGCGCCCGCTCGTAGTCGATCACCACTCGGCCGGCTGCCTCCCGGGCCGTCTCCAGCGTGCCGGCCACCACCGCGGCCACGAACTGCCCGCGGTAGGCGACCGCCCTGGTCTGGAACAGGGCCAGCTCCGGGTCGCCGGTGCCGGGCAGCCGCGGCGCGTTGTCCGGGGTGATCACCGCGAGCACGCCCGGCAGGGCCAGCGCGCGCGACGCGTCGACCGAGCGGATCGTCCCCCGGGCGATGACCGAGGGCACCGCCCACACGTAGGCCGCCCCGTCCGCCGGGTGCTCGAAGGCGTACCTGGCCCGGCCCGTGACCTTGTCCGGCCCGTCTACCCGCGCCGTCACGAGGCCGCCCCGGCTAGCTCTGTCCCGGCCAGCTCACACAGCATGCGGACCACGACGTTGCGGACCAGGGTGACCTTGAACGCGTTGTCCGGCAGCGGCGCCGCCTCGGCCAGTTCGGCGTCGGCGGCGCGGCCGAACCACTCCGCCGTAGCGGGCCGCCCGGCCAGCACCCGCTCGGCGGCCCGCGCGCGCCACGGCAGCGGGGCCACGGCGCCGAGGGCGATCCGCGCGTCCCGGATCACGCCGCCGTCGACGTCGAGCGCGGCGGCGACCGACGCCACGCCGAACGCGTACGACGCCCGGTCCCGCACCTTCCGGTACGCCGAGCGCGCGGCCAACCCCGGGGCGGGCAGTTCCACCGCGGTGATCAGGTCGCCGCGCTCCAGCGTGGTCTCGCGGTCCGGCCGGTCGCCGGGCAGCCGGTACAGCTCGCCGAGCGGAAGCGCCCGCGGTCCCGCGGCCCCCTCGACGTGCACCACCGCGTCCAGCGCCGCCAGCGCCACCGCCATGTCCGAGGGATGGGTGGCCACGCAGTGCGGCGATCCGCCCAGGATGGCCAGGTTGCGGTGGTCGCCGGCCCGCGCCGGGCAGCCCGAGCCGGGCACCCGCTTGTTGCACGGCTTGGTCACGTCCTGGAAGTACAGGCAGCGGGTCCGCTGCAGCAGGTTACCGCCGACCGTGGCCATGTTCCGCAGCTGGGCGGACGCCCCGGCCAGCACCGCCTGGGCCAGCACCGGGAACCCGGCTCGCACCCGCGGGTCGGCGGCCAGGTCGCTGTTGCGCACCCCCGCGCCGATCCGCAGCCCTCCGCCGGGCACCGGCTCGATCCGGCCGGGCAGCAGCCCGGTCACGTCGACGAGCAGGTCGGGCGTTGCGACGCCAAGCTTCATCAGGTCGACCAGGTTGGTCCCGCCGGCCAGGAACGTGGCCCCCGGCCGCCCGGTCACGGCGGCGATCGCCGCGGCCGGGTCGGGCGGCGTCAGGTAGCCGAACGGCCTCACGGGGCCTCCCGGGCCACGTCTGTGATCGCGGCGAGGATGTTGACGTAAGCGCCGCAGCGGCACAGGTTCCCGCTCATCCGCTCCCTGATCTCGGCCGCGTCCAGCGTGACCGGCCCGGCTTGCGGGCTCAGGCTGGCGCTGGCCGCGCTCGGCCAGCCCGCCGCCGCCTCGCCGAGCATGGCCGCCGCCGAGCAGATCTGCCCGGGCGTGCAGTACCCGCACTGCAGCGCGTCGCGCTCGACGAACGCGGCCTGCAGCGGATGCAACTCGCCGTCCGGCGCGGCCAGGCCCTCGATGGTGGTGATCCCGGTGCCCTGCGCCATCACGGCCAGCAGCAGGCAGCTGTTGACCCGCCGCCCGCTGGCCGGCCCGCCGGCCAGCCCCGTGTCGGCCAGCCCCGTGTCAACCAGCACCGTGCAGGCCCCGCACTGGCCGTGGTCGCAGCCCTTCTTCGTCCCGGTCAGCCCGAGGTGCTCGCGCAGCGCGTCGAGCAGGGTGGTCCTGTGATCCAGGCGGAGCCGGTGCGCGGTCCCGTTGACCCGCAGGCTCAGCTCGCTGGAGGTATCGTCCGCTGTCGTCACGCGAGCCATCATTCCACGCTCGCGAACTAGTACTCTGATCACGTTTTTACTAGTAATGTCATTACCATGGTCTCGGACGCCACCCGGGCCGGGTCGCCCGGAGCCGGGTCACGCAGCGAGCTCGCCGACCTGCTCAGGTCTCGCCGCCACCGGCTGACCCCGGCCGACGTGGGCCTGCCGGCGGGCACCCGCCGCCGGACCGCCGGGCTGCGCCGTGAAGAGGTGGCCCAGCTGGCCGGCGTGTCCGCCACCTACTACACGTTCCTCGAGCAGGGCCGCGACGTCCGGCCCTCACGGCAGGTGGTGACCGCCCTGGCCGGCGCGCTGCGGCTGAGCTCGGCCGAGCGCGCGCACCTGTTCCAGCTGGCCGGGATCACCGTGGCCGCCGACGACCAGGCGCAGGCCGAGACGGTGACACCGGTGATCAGCGCGATGGTCGCCCGGCTCGACCCCTTCCCGGCGTACTTGAAGGGCAGGCGGTGGGACGTGCTGGCGGCGAACCGGACCGCCCGGGTCCTGTTCACCGACTGGTCCGCCCGCCCGCCCGGCGACCGCAACCTGGTCTGGTGGATGTTCACCGCCCCGGAGGCACGGAAGGTCTACGTGCACTGGGAGAAGGAGGCGTCCGACATGCTCGGCCGGTTCCGCGCCGCCGCGGGCCGCCGGCTGGACGACCCCGAGTTCACCGACCTGATCGAGCGGCTGCACCAGGCCAGCCCGGAGGTGCGCAGCTGGTGGCCGCGGTACGACGTGCGGCCGGTCGGCGGCGGGACCAAGCACCTGCACCACCCGGCCCTCGGCGACGTGGCCTTCCGGCACACCGTGCTCCAGGTGGCCGACCATCCCGAGCAGATGCTGGTCTACTTCGACACCGACGAGGTTCCGGCGGCCAAGCTCGCCGCGCTGCCCGGCGGGATCGGCTAGGCCAGGGCGGATACCCAGCCCGTTCGGGGTCAAGGAATGTCGGACTCTCGTGATGTAATCGGCGGATGCTCGAGACACCCGAAGAACTCGGCAACCTGCAGCAACTTCTGGACCGCAGCATGGCGGACGCCGGTGAGCACCTGCGCGGCATCATCACCGACGAGCGCCGCCTGTCCGCGGCCGGGCTGGCCGGGCGGCTGCAGGGCATGCGGCTGCTCGCGGTGGCCACGGTGACCGCCGACGGGCGGCCCCTGGCCGGCCCGGTCGACGGCTACTTCCTGCACGGGACGTTCTGGTTCAGCTCCGGCCGCAACTCGGTGCGGATGCGCCACCTGGCCGCCAGGCCCGCGGTCAGCGCCATCCACCTGCCCGGGGAGGAGCTCGCGGTGACCGTGCACGGCCGGGCCGAGCTCGTCGACCTGCGCGAGCCGGCCGCCGCCGAGCTGCGCCAGGCGATGCTGGACTGGTACGTGCCCAGGCAGGGACCGGAGTTCGAGACCTGGCTGGACGCGCTGGACGCGGTGGCGGCGCGCATCGAGCCGGAGAAGATCTTCACCTTCAGCACGGGGAGCTAGCGTCCCGCAGGAAGGTCTCGACGCTGAGCTGCTCGGCGTGCAGCTCCGGCGGTCCGGCGGGCGCCCGGAACCAGTCGATTGCCACCCGGCGTCGCCCGCCCGTGGCCGTCACCGACCAGGTCCCGGTGGCCCGGCCGTCGATCAGGACCGCCGGGCGCAGCATGCCGCCTCCGGGCAGGATGCGGCGGTCGTCCGCCGCGGCGACCAGCGGTTCGCGGCTGCGGTAGCCCAGCATGGTGGTGTCGAACGCGGCGAGCAGCAGGGCGGGCGGCGCGGGCGGCGCGGGCGCGTCCAGGGTGCCGGGCAGCGCGAGCAGCTCGCCGGCCGCCTCAGTGGGCCCCAGGGCGGCCAGCGCCCGGCGGGCGGTGCCGAGCGGGAGGCCGGACCAGGACGCCAGGTCGGCCGCGGCGGCCGGCCCGTACCCCGCGAGGTAGCGGCGGGCCAGCGTGGCCAGCGCCAGTTCGGCGTCGACGGCCGGCGGTGGCTCGGCCGCCCGGTACCGGCCGTCCGGCAGGCCCGCCACCAGGCCCTGCGCGGCGGCCCACGGCATGAGGACGTTGACCGAGCGCTGGCCCAGGCCGGGATGGCCGCGGGCGGCCAGCTCCCGGAGCAGCCCGGCCCGGTCGAGCGGGCGCTCGCGGAGCACCGCGACCAGATCGCCGAGCATCCCAGCGGCGGTGTCGTAGTCTCCCCGCTGCCGCATCGCCGCGTCGAAGCGGGCGCGGTTGCGCGCCCCCAGCGCCGCGTGCAGCCAGGGCCAGTCGGCCGGGTCGATCAGGTGCACCGTGCCGCGCGCCGTCCACGTCCTGATCAGCCCGGAACCATCCACGTCGGCCCGCCGCAGGCCGGGGACCCGGGAGCGGAGCGCCAGGCCTGCCGCCCGCACGTCCTGGGCCTGCACCCCGGCGACCGCCCGCGCCGCGGCCCCGGCGTCGGCCGCCGCCGTCGCGGGGGTCAGCCGCTGGGCGGCGAGCCGGAGCCGGCGCAGCCGCTCGTCGTCCGGCCGGCCCGTGCTCAGCGCGCGCTCCCGGCCCCGGCCGGCAGGGCGGTACCGGTCAGGCGCTCCGCCTCGGTCCACAGCCGGGCGGCGGTGGCGGCGTCCCGGGCCCGGCGCGGCGGCCGGACGCTGGTCGCGGGCCCCACCAGGCCGAACCACCGGCTCGGCCCGTAGTAGCCGCCGTTGGCCGCCCCGGCGTCGGCCGCCGCGTAGAGCAGCGGCTCGGTCCCCGGCCCGACCTCTTGTGACGGCAGGATGGTGAAGCTGTTGAACGGCGTCCGCTTCGGCCCTTCCCGGCCGAGGCTGGCCCCGGCCGTCTGCAGGTTGGTGCGGGTGAACCCGGGGTGGGCGCCGCTGCTCATCAGGTTCCAGCCGTTCCGGGCGGCCAGGCCGGCCAGGTGCAGGGTCATCATCAGGTCCGCCAGCTTGGACTGCGCGTAGGCCAGGTTGGGCCGGTAGCCGCGCTGCCACTGCAGGTCGTCGAAGCGGATCCGGCCGTAGCTGGCCACGCCGCTGCTCATCGTGACCACCCGCGGGGCCGGCGCCGCGAGCACCAGCGGGAGCAGCCGCATGGTCAGCGCGAACGGCCCGAGGAAGTTGCTGCCGAACTGCAGCTCGAAGCCGTCGGCGGTGGTCATCCGGGTCGGTGGCGCCATCACGCCGGCGTTGTTGATCAGCACGTCGACCGGCCTGCCGTCCGCGATCAGGCCGTCCGCGAACTCCGTCACCGAGGCCAGGTCGGCCAGGTCGATCCGGCGGACCTCGAGCCGGGCGCCGGGATGGGCGGCCAGGATCTCGTCCCGCGCCCGCTCCCCCTTGGCCACCGTCCGGACCGCCATCACCACGTGCGCCCCGGCTCCGGCCAGGCGCCGGGTGGCTTCCCGGCCGGTGCCGCTGTTGGCGCCCGTGACGACGACGAGCTTGCTTGCCTGATCGGGAACCGCGTACATGATCTTCTCCACCGAGTTCTTAGTAGACCATCGGTCTCTTATACGACTGAACTTATCAGACCGGCGGTCTATACACAAGGGACCGGCGGTCTGTAAAATGCTTACGTGGTCATGTTCCAGCGAGCCCGCAGCGAAGAGCAGCGTGCGGCGCGCCGTCAGGCGATCCTCGACACCGCGGCGGCCATGCTCGCCGAGATGCCAGTGGCGGAGGTGACGCTCAACGAGCTCAGCCGGCGCGCCGGGCTGGCCAAGTCGAACGTGCTGCGCTATTTCGAATCGCGCGAGGCGGTGCTGCTGGAGCTGCTGGATTCGTCCTGGCAGGACTGGCTCGTCCAGCTGGAGGCGGAACTGGCCGGCACGGTCGCGCCCGCCGACCCGGCGGCCGAACGGTCTGATCAGCTGGCCGCCACGGTGGCGGCCTCGCTCGCCACCCGGCCGATGCTGTGCGACCTGATCAGCGCGCAGGCCGCCGTGTTGGAGCGCAACGTCTCGCCGCAGGTCGCCGCGCAGTACAAGCGGGCCAGCATCACGGGTATCACCGCGCTCGGCGGCCTGATGCTCCGGTCCGTGCCCGAACTCGGCGAGCCGGACGGGTTCCGGCTGGCCGGCGCGACGGTCATGACGACCGCCGCGCTGTGGCCGCACACACAGCCGTCGGCCGCGATGCTGGCCGCCTACGCCGCCGATCCGGCGCTCGCGGCCATGCGGCTGGACTTCACCGCCACCCTCCGCGAGGTGCTCGAGGTGCTGGTCGCCGGACTGCTGGCGCGGTCTTCACGGTAGGGCCCTCGCGTTAGCGCGCGGTCGCCTGGGCGCGGCGCAGGCTACGCTCGCTGGCCGCGATCCAGGTGCTGGCCATGCGGACGCGCTCGGTCAGCGTGTAGACGCCAAGCTCGGCCCGTTCGGCGTAGGGCAGCCAGTCGATGGCCAGGCGCCGGGCGATGTAGTCGGCCGCGGAGCGGACCCGCGGGATCTCCGGGTCGTCGGTGTGCCCGTTGGGCACGAAGAACTGGTCAAGCCCGGGGCGGATGAGCTCGGCCAGCGGCACGTGATGCTGCAGGCCGAGGGACAGCGCGGTGGCGTAGGAACTCACCAGGCCCGCGGCGCTGGTGCCATGCTTGCCCCAGTGGATGAAGACCTCGCCGAGGCTCCCGTCGTCCCGCTGGTTGGCGGTGAGGCAGAAGAGTTCGGCGCCGATGGTGACGGTGGTCGTGTGTCCGCTGCGGCGCCTGGGCAGGTGCGTGTGCTGGTGCCGCCGAACACTTACCACCATGGGCTTATCTCCGAACTGGTATATGAAATGCCCGATTGAAGAGCAACGACGCAGAAGCTATGGTAGCTCCTGACCCGATCGGCAGGCCAGGGCGGCGTTGCGGAGGCGCGCCGCGTCGGCGGCCTGGGTAGTCTGGCGCCGTGGACCACGTGCTGAGTACCGAACGCCTGGTGCTGCGCCCGGTCACGGCGGACGGCCACGCCGCCCTGCTGGCGCACTGGACCCAGCCGGATGTCCGGCAATTCCTGTTCGACGGCGCGGCGCTGTCCGCGGCTGAGGTGGCCGAGACCATCGAGGAGAGCATCGGGGACTTCGCGGCGCACGGGTACGGCATCTGGATCATCGAGCTCGGCTCCGGAGCGGGGCTGACGGGCACGGCCCAGCTGGTCGGCACGGCCGGGCTCCGGCCGCTGGAGGAGTCCGGCCTGGAGATCTTCTACAGCCTAGCTCCCGGCGCGTGGGGTCGCGGGTATGCCACGGAAGCCGCCCGGGCCGTGGTGGAGTACGGCCTGGGTCCGCTCGGGCTGCCTACGGTGCTGGCGGAAGTCGACGAGGGCAACACCGCCTCGGTGGCGGTCGTCAAGCGCCTCGGCATGACCCCGTACGCCGTGGTTCCCGGCGTCCTCGGCCCGATGACCCGCTACCGCACCACGGCCGGGATCAAATAGCAGCTTCTCGCCAGCTTCCGGACGGCACCTTTGGGCCTGAGCCGCCATGCCCGGTGGCGCCTGGTACGCGAGTGCATCGTGAGGCGGCCGACCCACTGAATAGCGGGGTTGATTCGGGCTTCTGGGTGAGTTTGTGCACTATATCCACCCCGAAGCCCGAATCCACCCGGTAAGCGTCGGCAGCCAGGAACGGCGCCCCATGCCACTGCCCGCCACGGGCACGCCGCACCCCATCCGAATCAGGAATCACTCGTTTAGAAGGCCCGCCAGCCCCCGGGATCCGGGCGGGCGGCCGGCGGTGCGTCCGGGCCGTAGGGTTCCCGGGTGAAGACGAAGGATCCCAGGTCCAGGTGATCCACCGCGCCGTCGGGGCCGCGGACCAGGCGGAGGGTCTCGCCCGTGTAGTAGCCGTCGAGCCCGGTCCAGGTGCCGTCGGGCTCGGCGCGGAACCGGGAGGCACGGCCCCGGCCCGTGGTCGGCCCGAGCTCCAGGCCGCGGTCGGCGAGCAGCCGCAGCGCGTAGACGCGGGGCCCCCAGTACCACAGGCCGGTCACCGCGAGCAGCGCCTGGTCGACCTCAGGCAGCGGCTTCCAGCGGGCCGGCAGGCGCGGCTCGCTGTCGGCCACGATGCTCACCAGGTCGATGGCGATCCCGGCGATATCAGGGCCCGAGGTGGCGTTGGCCAGGGCGATTCCGCCGACGCCATCGGCGGGGCTGACGCACAGGGTGGCGAGGAAGCCCGGCATCGAGCCCGAATGGCCGTACAGCATCCGCCCGTCCTGGCGGAACAGCTGCAGGCCCAGCCCGTAGCCGTCGGTCCAGGCGTCGTCGCCGGGCGGGGAGGCCGGGGTGCGCATCTCGGCCAGCGTCGTCGCGGGCAGCACCCGGTCGTCGCCGACCAGCAGGAAAGCCGCGAACCG
>Ga0335081_10016161_pt1 | contig 12075 bp, 9 predicted proteins | sample Lox_Sample_35_FD_206713 | JGI IMG/M metagenome (GOLD analysis project Ga0335081, IMG submission 206713) | Soil microbial communities from Loxahatchee National Wildlife Refuge, Florida, United States - Lox_Sample_3.5 | ecosystem: Environmental > Terrestrial > Soil > Wetlands | place: USA: Florida... | reverse complement strand
ATGTCGAAAACGATTGAAGCACGAACCTACGAAGAAGCGCTGGCCTGGCTCCGCGACAACGGGTTCGACGTGACTGACGCCCCCGGCACCAACGGGCGCGTCTTCCTGAGGAAGTACAACGTATCGGCCGCCATTCAGAGAACGTCCGACGATGGCGTGAAAATCTTCGCGTACCCCGGCTACCTGATCGGCAGCGAGATTTCAAAGCTGGTCAATCGCGGGTACCAGCAGTTTTTGAAGACTTCGAAAGCGGAAGTCCCGGCCACGGCCGACCACCTGAAGGCCCTGCACTCCTTCGCCGAGGAACTCAAGGTCGCGCTCGGCCTGCCCAGCCTCTACAACGAATCACTGGGGACGGTGAGCGAGTCGTACCACTACGACCGCATCGTTGATCGCGACAAGCCGGTCGGGGATCGTCCGACGCGCCCGTGGGAAGTTGCAGGTAAAGAAGCTGCGGCTGCTGCGAAAAAGGGCCGCGCGTAGAATCTGACTTGTAGCCGACTTCGTCGTAGACTACTGTTCACCGTATTCCAGCCCACACACCTCGTCAGCCTGAAAGGAGCTTCCGTATGAAGGGCCTTGTCATTCTCGGAGTTCTGTTGGTGGTGCTCGGGCTCCTGGCTTTTGTGGTCCCGCTTCCTCACCACGAGGACCACGGCGTCAAGATAGGCGACGCCAAGATCACCATCCAGACGGACACCAGCGAAAAGCTGCCGCCTGCAGTGGGCATTGCTCTTGTGGCCGGAGGCGTGGTCGCCCTGGTTGTCGGAATGGCGAAGAAATAGGACGCTTTGAGCACTCCCATCTATCTCTGGGGATGAACAGCGTCCCCGCCCTTCCGCTCGAAGAATTTCCACTTATTCATCCCCGCCGGAAGCGCCACGTCGAAAAATCCCACCATCATTTCGCCGGAGGTCTGATCTCCCCAGGTCACCATCTTCCCCGGATCGGGATTGTGCGGGTTGTTTTTTGAATTGTCGTACCAGGCGATGGCACGAAGTTTCGTTCCCGCCTTCAGCACCCGCGGCTCGGCCAGCTTATAGCTCAACTGCCAGTGAAAGTGATAGTTCACGCGTAACAAGACTTCCGCGCTGCCATCATCGTGGACGATGTCGTATTCAAACCGTTTCCCACGCAAGTGCATGTGCGGGAACAAACTCAGCAGCGTGGCATCGTTCGGCAGCGTGCCCTGCACTTCCACGCGAAAGTTGTCGGCCCCGGGCGGAATGATCAATGCATGATTATTCAACTGCAGCGTGACCACCCGCTGCTCCGGCGGCGTCCTCGAAAAGACAAGGCCGATGCTCGTCTGGTCTTCGGCCGCCGAGCCGTTGGTCGTGTAGTGCATCTGAAAGACGAGATCGGATCCCGCAGGCACGAACTTCGCCATCCCGTCAGGCCATTGGTCGGGAGAACTCCCCGGCGCATAAACAAGCAGCAGATCGCTCGTGGTCTCGTGCGCCTGGCGGCGTTCGACGGGATCAGTCAGCGTTGAGGCCGTGAACGGCTCGCCCACAGGCGCATGGCGCAGCCAGGGCGAATCCGGCGGACGAATGTAGACCACGGCGTGATGCACGTGCGCCGGGCTGCCCGGACGGAATTCCGACATCTGCACCCAGCGATCTCCGGTGAAGTGAGTGGGCACGATCTCGTACGTGTACTCGACCTCGCCTTCGGCCGGAATCTTCACCGGCTTGGCCATCTGGATCACAAGATCGGGGGCGGGAATATTCCAGCCTGTGGTCCATTGCCGAGGCGGAGGAGCATCGCGTGCATCTCCCGCGGGCGCCCCGGCTTCGGCCCAGGCAACGATGGTTGCAATCTGCCGCTCAGTGAGCGAGGGATCGTTGGTAAAGTGCCCATACCGCGGATCGGCAAACCACGGCGGCATCATTCTCGTTTGGACGGCGTGCGCCATGGCGTGAGCTTGAGAAAGTGATTGCTCATAGGTCTCAAGCGGCATGGGTGCAACCTCGCCCGCGCGGTGGCAACTCTGGCAGCGATCCTGCAGAATGGGGAGCACATCTCGGTAGAAGGTCGGTGGTTTCTGCGACGCCGATCCGCAGACGCCGAGAATCAGCGCAAACAGACCAGCAAAGCTCACCAGCTTGAACGCCATGCTCCGATTCTAGAACTTCAGCCCGACCGCGCTGCTGAGAAACGCCGCCACCGGCGACATCCTCCGGCAGGCGGCCGAGAAGATGGCCATGAATTTCGGGCTGCATACTTGTTTGTCAGTGAAGTCCACTGCGGTGCCCAGATCGCGCAGTTTCAGGTCTTCCACGAATTCGTGATCGCAGGGAAATCCGCGCGGAGGACGCGAAAGTTTGCTGGCGTCATCCCAATTGAGAAGTTTGCGCACGCCGCGCCAGTCTTCGGCCCGTGAGACGATCGCGTTGCGGACCATCAGCAGGGTGGGCGGCTCCGGATGCCAGAGACCGCAAGCCGCGAAGCAGCCGCCCGATTCCAGATGAAGGTAGAATCCTGGCGAATGAACATCCTTCCCGCGGTGCGAAAAGCGCATCGCGACATGTGTTTTGTAGGGGCGCTTGTCGTTCGAAAAGCGTGTGTCCCGGTAAATGCGGAACATGGAACCGCGCGACGGGCGCGGGTCGGCGACGAGATGCGGGCTGATTTCGTAGAGCGGCGCAGCGAAATCGGTGATGAATCGCAGCACGGGCCGGCGCACATGGGCTTCGTATTCGTCCTTGTGAGCCTGAAACCAGTCGCGATTGTTGTTGCGCTTGAGGCGGGCGAGGAAGCGGAAGAGTTCAGGAGTGAAGTAGGCGAGCATGGCAATTCAAGGGTAAAAAGGGACCGGGCAAGAAGTAAAGCGAAGATTCAAATGCCGCGAAGGCTGGGGCAGCCGGTTCATAGCTGATCGCGTTTTTCCTCTGCGTTCTCTGTGTCCTCTGTGGTGAGGTTTTGATCTTCTTCTGCTCAGCACGTTCCCCGCCAAAAATGCTACAGTCAAGAGTTCATGTCTGCGCCTGATTCCATCTTTGTTCGCGCCTGCAAATCGCAGCCGGTCGAGCGCACGCCGGTGTGGTTCATGCGCCAGGCTGGGCGCTATATGGCCGAGTACCGCGCGGTGCGCAAGGAGTATACGCTGCTCGAAATTTGCAAGAAACCGGCGCTGGCAGCGCAGGTGACGATCGAAGCCGCGGAGATTCTCGGCGTTGACGCCGCCATCATCTTTGCCGATCTGCTGCTGCCACTCGAAGTGATGGGCCTCGGGTTTCACTTCTCCGCCGGTGAAGGCCCGGTGATCGAAAAGCCGGTTCGCAGCCGCGAAGATATCGCGCGTCTGCGGACGGATGGCGCCGCCGAACTGGGCTATGTCTCGGAAGCGGTGAGTCGGGTCGCGAAGCATTTTGCCGGACGTGTTCCGGTCATCGGCTTCTGCGGCGCTCCCTTCACGCTGGCGAGCTACATGATCGAGGGCGGAGGGTCGCGCAATTATATTCACGCGAAGAAGATGATGTACAACGCGCCCGCCGACTGGGACGCTCTTATGGCTAAGCTGGTCGCGGTAACAACCGCGTATGCCGCCGAGCAGGTACGTGCCGGGGCCGACGTGATTCAGATTTTCGACAGTTGGGTCGGATGCTTAAGCGTGGAGGATTATCACCGCTATGTGCTAACGCACGTAACCGGCATGGTGAAGGAGTTGCAAAAGACCGGCGCGCCCGTCATCTACTTCGGCACCGATAGCGCCACGTTATTGCCCGCGATGAACGAGACGGGCGCCGAGGTGATCGGCCTTGATTGGCGCGTTCCGCTCGACGAGGGCTGGAGCCGCTTGGATCACCGGTGTGCTGTGCAGGGAAATCTCGATCCCGTTTTGCTGTTCGCTGCCTGGAAGGAACTGAAAGCCCGTGCCGAAGACATCCTGCGCCGCGCCGGTGGACGCCCCGGTCACATCTTCAATCTCGGGCACGGCATTCTTCCCGAAACGCCCGTCCAGAACGTGAAGAATCTGGCGCGGCTAGTGCGGGAGCATTCGGCTTCCGCCTTCCGCTCTCCGGCTTCCGGGGCGAGCGCGCCCGCGTCGGAAAAGCAGGAACCACACAGCGGAAGCCGGGAGCCGAGAGCCGGACGCCGATGAAGCGCATCGCCATCATTGGCGGAGGCATTTCCGGCCTTTCCGCTGCTTTCGAGCTGGAAGAACAACGGCGTACCTCAGGCCTGGAACTCGAATACGTTCTCTACGAATCTTCGCCGCGCTTGGGCGGAGTACTGCGCACCGAGCATATCGATGGGTGCGTGGTCGAAGCCGGGCCGGATTCCTTCATCACCGAGAAACCGTGGGCGGCCGATCTCTGCCGCGAACTCGGTATAGGCGATCAGCTGATCGGTTCAAACGACGCCGACCGCAAGACATACATTCTCGTGCGCGGACAGCTCGTCGAGATGCCCGACGGGCTGATGTTTTTGGTGCCGACCAAGATTCTGCCCACGGGTTTCTCGCCGCTGTTCTCATGGAAGACCAAGCTGCGCATGACACAAGAACTCTTTCATCCGCCGGGAGCTGCAGGCCGCGACGAATCCGTCGCCGCCTTCGTGGAACGCCATTACGGTTCAGAGATGGTCGAACGCCTCGCCGATCCGCTGCTTTCGGGCGTTTATGGCGGAGAGGCGGCGAGGTTGAGCGTGCGCGCCGTGCTGCCGCGGTTCGCCGAAATGGAGCGCACGCACGGCAGCCTTGGCCGTGCCATGCTGGCGGCGCGGAAGAAAAGGTCGGCGGCTCCGCGGTGGGCGCCGCAGCCGCTTTTCACCTCGCTCAAGAACGGTATGCAGCATCTGGCTGAGACGATCACCTCCCGGCTGACCTCCACGGCGCTTGTGACCGAGGCCGAGGTGCAGGCGATTCAAGCGGAAGCCGGAGGCTGGGTCGTGTCGGCCGGATTGAAGTCCGATCAGTTTGATGCGGTGATTGTCGCGCTGCCGGCTGCGGCAGCGGCGCACGTGTTGCGCATCGTCAGCCCTGAACTGGCGGCTGAGCTCGCGGCCATCGAATACACTTCTTCGATCACGGTCGGCCTGGGCTATGACCGCAACGTCCGTCAGAGTCTGCCTCCCGGCTTCGGATTTCTCGTGCCGCGCAATGAAGGCAAGCGCTTGTTGGCGGCGACGTTTGTGCACAACAAGTTTCCTCATCGCGCGCCCGACGATCGGGCGCTGCTGCGGTGTTTCTTTGCAGGAAATAACGCAGAGAATGTGTGGGCGCTGGACGACGACCAGATTGTTGGTATCGTACAGGATGAGCTGCAAGAGATCATTGGGGTCCGAGCCGAGCCGCTTTTGGCCCGCGTTTACAAGTGGAAGTCGGCGATGGCGCAGTACGGCGTCGGACATCTGGAGCGGCTGGAGCGCATCGAGCAGCTGCGCAAACAACTACCCGGCCTGGCGCTCGCGGGCAACGCTTTTCGCGGAATTGGCGTGCCCGATTGCGTGCGCTCGGGGCGGGACGCGGCCAGAGAAGTATTGGCGGGGTGACCGTTTACGCTGGAATTGCGCCGGTCTGAGCTCGGCGCAGCCTCGCCACCACCAGCCGGATTTCGTCGTAAGTCACTTCCGGCGGCAGCACATCCTTCAGGGGCTTTAAGTACTCCATCCCCAGCTTCGCGCAGGCCGCTTCAATGACGGATTGCCGGTTTCGGTCAATCCACGCCGGCTGGAACTCGACGAGTCCTTTTTCGACCAGCGCGGCCACGGCGTTGATAACGGTGCTGACCTGGCGTCCGCGAATCTCCGCGATCTGCTCAAAAGTTCTTCCCGCCGCCAGCAACTGCATGGTCTCCGCCGCCGGAGCCGTCTTCTTCTCCGGCGCAGCCGTCGCCCGGGCGCCGGCGGCGAAGCGAGCCAGCGCGGCCAGCAAGTCCTCACCGAACGCCTCGGCCTTGCGCTCACCGATGCCGGTGATTGCGAGCAACTCCGATCGGCGGGAAGGTTTCCTGCGGGCAATCTCCTCCAGGGTCGTGTCGTGCAAGATGACGAATGCCGCCACGCCGCGTTCCTTTGCCGCCGCACGCCGCCACTCACGCAGATATTCGCGCAGTTCGCTTTCTTCCAGGCTGAGCGCGGACGAAGGGATGGGCGATGTAGATACCGCAACGGCTCTCTTCAGCGGCTGAGCCGTCGACACCGCGAGCCACTCGGGCAAAATCCCGCAGACGTCGCACGAGCCGCATGAGGTCCATTTCGGAGTTTCTCCGAAGTGGGTGCAGACCTGTCGATGCCGGCAGCGATTCGACTCCACGAAGTCGCGAATCACGTAATAGCGCTGCCAGGCGCGCTCGCGTTCGGCCGAGTCGAGAATCTGGTTGGCAAAGTAACCAAGCAGACCCGCGTCCTTTTTCTGCCATAACAAAACGCAATCCGCCGGCTGGCCGTCGCGCCCGGCACGGCCAGCTTCCTGGTAGTACTGCTCGATGGATTTGGGCAGCGCCAGGTGAATCACGGCGCGCACACTCGCTTTGTTGATGCCCAGCCCGAAGGCGATTGTACCCACCAGGACGCGCACTTCGTCCGACATCCAGCTCTCCTGGTTTGCGCGCCGGGCGGCATTCTCCATTTTGGCGTGGTAGGCGACCGCTGCGATGCCCTGATCTTCGAGAAAGTCCACTGTCTCTTCGACCTTGGCGATGGTCGGCGCATAGATGATCACGTTGCCCTCTGTGTAGTGGCGCAGCGCGGCGACCAGCAGCGCCCTCTGCACAGCGCCGTCGCACTCGCGCATCAGGTAGCGCAGGTTGGGGCGGTGAAAGCTCGCGATGTACTTGTCTGCGTCGCGCAGCTTGAGCTGCGCCAGAATGTCGTGCCGCACATGGCGCGTGGCGCTCGCGGTAAAGGCCGCGATCGGGCGATCGGCAAAGCGCTCCCGCAGCTTGCTCAGCTGCCGGTACTCGGGACGAAACTCGTGTCCCCATTCAGAGATGCAGTGGGCCTCGTCAATCGCGAAGAACGCCACCGGCACCTGCTCGAGCCAGGCGAGCGTCGAGTTCTGCGCCAGCCGTTCGGGCGAGAGATAGAGCAGCCTGTAGGTCCCCTCGCACGCCCTCTGCATGACGCGGTTTTGTTCCTCACTGCTGAGAGAACTATTGAGCACCGCGGCGGGAATGCCCATTTGCGCCAGCTGGGCCGCTTGATCCTGCATCAACGAGATCAGCGGAGAGATCACCACAGCCATCTTGCCTGAAATCACCGCGGGCAGCTGATAGCAGAGCGATTTGCCCCCACCCGTGGGCATCACGACGCAGGTGTCGTGCCGCGCCAGCAGGCTGCGCACAATCCGCTCCTGCAGCGGCCGGAAGGAGCTGTATCCCCAATATTGGCGCAGGGGCGTCAGCAGATCCGCTTCAGCAGTCATAACCCACAGTATAGGGCGGGAGAAGGAAGGGAGAAGTTGGTCGGGAGATTTTCTAGGATTCGCGCTCCCGATTTGGAATCGGCAACGGCGATCCGCTCGCGGGAACCACCTGCCGTGGATAGGCACGATCAAAGGCAACGCCGGCCAGCGCAATTACCACAAAGCACAAAATGCTGCCCTCGGGACCGACGGTGCCCCCGCTGAGCCAGGTCTTGCCGTGCAGCGATGAACTCAGCAAATGTCCGGGAGAGACGATGCCGCTGTCGGGGACGGAATAAAAGAAGCTCTCGCCCCAGTCCCAGGCGGCGTGAAATCCCACGGCGAACCACAGGTTTCCTGTCCGCCTGAGGGTGAGACAGAAAAAGAGCGCGATCCATACGACCGAGAGCAGACCTGGCCATTGCTCTCCGGCGTTATGCAAGTGGCCCAGGCCAAAGCCGCACGACAACACGACGGCGGCGGGCCAGAATCCGAATGCGCGCGCCAGCGTGAACTGGGCGTAACCGCGAGAGAGGAATTCCTCGAACAGTCCGACAAGGAGAAACATCAACGCCCAGAACGCCGCAAACCGCGCGATGCGCAGGCCATGCAAGGCGAGATCACCGAACTCATAGACACCCGCCGTGCCCAGGGCAAACATCAGGACGCTGATCGCTGCGAATCCCCACAGGACTCCAATCCACAGTCGCTTCCCAAGCAAGCCGGCTGCCGGCAGTCCATAGACATGCCATGGCCGGCACTCGACGCGGGAAAGCACAACCGCGGGAATCAAAGCAGCCAGCAGCCTGCCAAACTCCTCGAGCAAGCCATTCCACAGTCCACTTGCCCCAAAATCATGCGACCAGGCCAGCCTGGTCGCCGCGATCTCGAGAAGAAAGTACATCGCAAAATAAAAGACGACTCCCCAGCCTGGGCGCAGGCCGTACGGGTCAAGAAACAGTGTGTTCGCGTAGGATGGTTGCGATAAGGCCGAGGAATAGGGAACGGAATCGGTTGCGGGAACGACCGACCGGCTGGTTTCTGGTTTGATTTCAGTTTCACTCATGCCGAAAGCTTCCCGCGCAAGCCATCTCCCATGGTAAAACACTCGGCTCGACCTTATGCGGGCATATTTCACACATGAACGTTTCGGCCGCCCTCAGTTCCTGGCGGGATTGCTGCTGCTGGCGTTTCTGAGCCAGGCGGTGTGGATAGTACACCGCGAATTCTCCGCAGGGAGCGAGTTGGAAGCCGGGGAGGCCCTGCGCATCGGCGAAGGATGGAAGCAGTGGCATGGGCACGGCATCGCCGGGGCGCCGAGGATGGATTACGCCGGCGTCCGGGTGCTAGATCCGTTTCGCGCGGAAGCGAACGGATTCGATACCGAGCATTCTCCTCTGCTCTACCTGGTTTCAGCGGCCCCTCTGCTGGCGTGGCCGAGAGATTTCGACCGCGACTCCGCGCCTTACTGGCGCTGGCTGCCGCGGCTTCCCTTTCTCGCCTGCGGCGTTTTTCTGGGGGCGTCGCTCTGGTATGTGGCGCGCCGCTTGTGCGGCAACTCCGGCGGCTTTATTGCGCTAACCTTCTACTGCTTCTCACCCTCCGTCATGCAGGCGAGCGCGCTCTGGCACACCCAGCCGGAGATCGTCGGGGCATGGGGGGCCTTCGGAACAATCTTCACCGCGATCGCCGTAGCCCACACGCTTTATGCTCCGCGCGAAGTCGTGCTCTGGAACTGGCGGCGCATTGTGCTGCTCGGAGTCTCTTTTGCCATCGCGATCGGATCACAGTTCTCCATGATCGTTCTGGTGCCGCTGGCGCTGGGTTTCTTGCTCTATGTTGCGCCGGTGCGACGTCAGGCCGGGATGGTGATCTGGCTGGTGGGGTGCGCGGTGGGACTGATTCTTTTGTTCGCCATCTACTTCTTTCATCCCCGAACCTTTGTCGACAGCTTGCGGCACGCGATGTTCTGGGGGGCAGCGTGGCGCGGATTCGGAACCGGAAAAGTTTACGAGTTGGTGATGGTGCAACTTTTGCGGGCGTGCCCGGCTTTCTTCGCGGTGCTGCCGGTTGCAGTCATTGCTTTCGTTGTCTGGAGGCGCGCGCGTTATTTCGGCAATACAGCGCCTTTGCTGGTGGGAATGCTCTTCCTCGCTCTGGCGATAGCGCATGCCGATGATACCGGGACGGGATTTCTGCTCGCAGCCGTTCCATTCCTGTTCACCTTTGTGGCCGGAGTGCTGGCCGACCTGATGGAAACACGCGCGGGACTATTGGTGAAAGCCTGCATCGTGACTCTGCTGGCTATTTCCATCGCGTGGACTTTGGCGAATTTGGCCCAGGTGCCGCGAGGGTGAAGACAAAACTAGCCGCCGTCCTCTGTTAAACTTTCTAGATTTCCATCTGAGGCCATTCATGAGGACAAAACCGGAATTGATTTTGGGGATGCTTGTGCTTGGTGCGGCGTTCGCGTTTGTGGCAGGCGAGGTGCGAGCGCAGTCCAACGCGAACGTGCACGCCGGTTCCGGCGCACCGGCGCCGCAAGCCAGCGATAAAAAGGCCGAGGAACAGTTCAAGAACATCCAGGTCCTCAAGGGAATTCCGGCCGATCAACTCGTCCCCACCATGCAATTCGTCACGGCCTCGCTCGGAGTGGAGTGCGACTTCTGTCATGTGCAGGGTGCATTCGAAAAGGACGACAAGAAAACCAAGCAGACGGCGCGCAAAATGATGGAAATGATGTTCGCGATCAACGCCGACAACTTCGACCGGAACCGCCAGGTTACCTGTTACACCTGCCATCGCGGCAACGCGAAACCCGTGGGCATGCCGCCGGTGATGACGGAGGAGCCGAAAGAAGCGATGGGCACAGCGCTAAAGGCGGAGGAGGCAAAGCCCGCGGGACCGACCGCGGAACAGTTGCTCGACAAATATGAGCAGGCGTCTGGCGGAGCAGCGGCGGTCGACAAGATCACCAGCCGCGTCATGAAGGGAACGATTGATTTCGGCGGTCAGTCACTGCCGATTGACATTTATTCGAAAGATCCGGATATGCGAATTTCGTTTACCCACATGCCAGGTGGAGATAGCGTCACGGCATTCAACGGGCGAGAGGGATGGCTGGGAATGCCGGGGCGTCCCGTGCGCGAGATGCACGGCGGCGATCTGGATGGTGCTGCGATCGATGCCGACCTTCACCTGCCTGCGCATTTGAAGCAGATGTTCAGCGGAATGCGGGTTCAGGGAACGGAGAAAGTCGGAGACCACGACACTTACCTCGTCGTCGGGGAGCGCGCCGGGAAGCCCTCGATTCAATTGAATTTTGACCAACAAACTGGCCTCCTGGTGCGGCTGGTGCGTTACGGCGAGACGGCGCTGGGCCTGATGCCAACGCAGGTTGATTATGCCGATTATCGCGATATCGGCGGCGTCAGAGTCCCGTATCGCTGGACGCTGTCGCGTCCGAGCGGGCGGTTTACGATTCAGGTGAGCGAGATGCAGCAGAACGTTCCCGTCGATGAGCAGAAGTTCGTCAAGCCGCCGTCACCGCCAGAGTCGTCAAAGGCGCCGGGCAACTGAGCGACCGTGGCCTGCCCTGTGTTTTTCAATAACAAAACCTGATAGGGACGATAAATAGTTTCGATTTCCGCGAAGCGGCGGCCGGAATGTAGAGTGAGGCCGTCGTGTTGGTGTGCGTCCCCGCATTGTTTGCGTCTCCTGCAGGCAGATGCCCGGGCGCGAAAATGCTCCAGGAACGAGGGAATGAAGTGTCAATTGCGAAACGAGTGATCGCCAGGGTGATGGCGTGGGTGATCTTGATTCTGCTGCTTTCCACGGCGCAGGCTGGGAGCGCCCAGACAATGACTGCAGCACCGGGCTCCGCGGACGCGAACGCACGGCTGACTAAATTGGAGCAGCAGGCGGCCGACGCCAAGAGTTCTGCCGACAACGCGTGGATGCTGACCAGCGCGGCTCTGGTTCTGATGATGACCGGCCCCGGCCTCGCCTTGTTCTACGGCGGACTGGTACGCAAGAAAAACGTGCTGGGCACGATGATGCAGAGCTTCACCTTGATGGCGGTCGTCACCGTGCTGTGGGGACTGTTCGGCTACAGTCTGGCCTTCGGCCCGGGCAACAGCTTCATCGGCGGCCTGCAGCATCTCTTCCTGCATGGCGTAGGCGCGCAGCCCGACGCGGACTATGCTGCCACCATTCCGGCGCAGACGTTCATGATCTATCAGTTGATGTTCGCAATCATTACGCCCGCTCTGATTGCCGGCGCTTTCGCCGAGCGCATGAAGTTCAGCGCGATGCTAGCGTTCATGGTTCTGTGGACGATCATCGTGTACGACCCCATGGCGCACATGGTGTGGGGCAAGCACGGTCTGCTGAATGCCTCGCTGGGCGGGCGGTTCCCCACGCTCGATTTTGCCGGCGGCACGGTAGTGCACGTTACGTCGGGAGTGTCGGCGCTGGTGTGTGCGCTGTATTTGGGAAAGCGTCTGGGATATCCAAAAGAACCGATGCCTCCCCACAGCGTGGTTTTGAGCTTCATTGGCGCTTGTTTGCTTTGGGTGGGATGGTTCGGGTTTAACGCCGGCAGCGCGCTCGCCGCGGGCAGTCTCGCGACAAGCGCCTTTGTAGCGACTCACTTCGGCGCGGCGGCTGCGGCGGTGGGCTGGGCCGGCGCGGAGTGGATTCGCAACGGCAAACCCAGCGTCCTC